>Ga0315289_10007298_pt1 | contig 16106 bp, 13 predicted proteins | sample YL17G11_40_MG_FD_203452 | JGI IMG/M metagenome (GOLD analysis project Ga0315289, IMG submission 203452) | Sediment microbial communities from Yellowstone Lake, YNP, Wyoming, USA - YL17G11_40 | ecosystem: Environmental > Aquatic > Freshwater > Lake > Sediment | place: USA: Wyoming | collected... | reverse complement strand
CCCTCTCGACAGGCAACCATTGCCAGGTCACCCCTTCTGTTCGAGTAGGCAGAGGCCTTCAGTGTTTACAGGACGAGGTTTGTTTTCTCTGTTTCCGCCTGCTTTCGCGACGGTGCCACATGATTTCGTCCATCACTGTTGATCCCCTGCCCCTCCCAGAACCGGACAAGCGGCTTTCCCATACATCCGGCTCCTCGGTCGGTCCTTCAGTACGCCTCCGCTCTACGACACGGGTTCAGGTCTTTGCGGAGCCTGACTTGGGGCCAGTTCACCCAGGCCAATGCCTGCATGAACCCCTCCCAGGTGTATGCCTTGCGCTGGCTCTTGCGGTTGAGCCATTTATACAGGATTCGCATGGCATGATAGACATAGGTGTCACACCTTCTCAGGTTGTCCGTAATGGCGTAGTAGCCCAGGTGCCCTATCACTCGGATGCGCGCCTCCCTGAGCATTTCCCCTTTCCTCAGTACTTGTCTGGCTTTCTTTGCCCATCGGGTAAACTTGCTCAAGCTCTGTCCCATCTTCTTACGACTGGTTCGGCGTTTCACCTTGAAGTATCCTTCCTTGGTCTTCCCGCAATAGTGCGTAAATCCCAGAAAGGTAAACTCCTTTGGTTTCTCACCTCGCTTGGTCGCGTTCTCCCGTGCAAATCGCCCGAATTCGATGCATCGCGTCTTCTCCTCTGCCATTTCCAGCCCAAATTCTTTAAGCCGCTCCTTCAGGCTTTGTTGAAATCGCTCCGCATCTTCCCTGTACTGAAAGCAAGCCACAAAATCGTCTGCGAAGCGATAGTAATACGCCTCGCCCCGACTCTGCTTGCTCACCCGCCGGCTGAACCACAGGTCCAGCACGTAGTGCAGGTAGATGTTCGACAGCAGCGGCGAAAGGATCGATCCCTGCGGGGTCCCCTTCTCGGTCGCCCTCACAAGCCCGTCTTCCATAATACCGCTTTTGAGCATCCGGATGATCAACCGGATCACCCGCTCATCTCCGATTCGATGCCGCAGGAATTTGATCATCCATGCCCATTTGACCTCATCAAAGAACCCGTTGATGTCGGCCTCCACAACATGGCTGACCTTCTTCTGCTGAATCGTCCGTCCCAGCCCATCCAAACATTGGTGCTGACTGCGCCCCGGTCGGTACCCGTAACTGCTGTCCTCGAATACGGCCTCGTAGATCGGCTCTAGGGTCCGTCTGGTCGCCTCTTCTACGATCTTGTCTTCCAGCCCGCTGATCCCTAGTGGCCTCCCCTTCTCGCTGCCCGGCTTCAGAATGTACACCCGCTTCTTCGGCCCAGGCCGGTATCCCATCCGCCTGAGTCTCCCGGACAAGTCCTGAAGGTTCGCTTCAAGGTTCTTCCCGTATTCTTCCTTGGTCACGCCATCCACGCCGGTCGCCTTCTTGGCTCCCAGTGTGTCGTAGCAGGCCCGCAAGTTGTCCACATCATAGATGTGGTGATACAGGCTCGTAAATACCAAACCCGGCTCCTTGCGCGCCTTCTCCCCTATCCGTGTCAGATCCGTTGCCACTGCTTCTTCACTCCTTGCGTAGTGCCAGTGTTTCTCCTTTCACGGTCGACCTACCGTGGGGACCTTCGCTCAGCGGGGGTTAGCCGCTTCCTCGCTATGCCCTTGCGGCTCACCGGTCCCCATCACTCGCGACGCGGCCATCTCCTGCCCTCTTTTTACATTGGGTAGGATACTCGGGGGCCTTCTCTGCGGATATTCCCCCCAAGAGCTCTGGGTTTCGTCGCTCGCCTGGTTACTTGCCTGCCGTTGTATGGCTCGATGCTGTCTTCGACCCCGGGGTGTCGGCTCTGTGCTCATCTATACCGCACTTACCGCTTGGCCTGCTCCCAGAAAGAGAGGATCGGCACGGTCCCAACATTCGAATCTCTCGGGGCTATGTGTCAGATTCAGGGCTACACCCTTCACCTCGCCACACTCGCTCAACTTCCTTCCGGCTTGCGCCTTCCGTCGTTTCACTACTGAGCGGCTGACTAACCTTACTCAGGAGGGCTTTTGAGGTTGACCCCCTTTTCCCTCTCGACAGGCAACCATTGCCAGGTCACCCCTTCTGCCCTCTACGTTTTGATTCGATTGACGAGTCTTCCTGTCAGATCGCCCACCAACATGACATCCTTGATCGCTCCCTCAACAGGGTAGAGTTCCTTTGACAACCAGCCTTCGACAACCCCTTCTGGGGAATGAGTGAGGTCCGGGTCGAGCAGGAGTTTAACGTAAAGGTCTTTCCCATCCTTTATCTTCTCAGACTTTCTTCTTCGTTCCTCTTCTTCGACTGGAGCCACTCTGATCTCGTAGCTCGAAGCCCCTTTTTTGGGAAACGTGGGAACCACATAGGTCTTGCTCCTCTCGATCGATCCATAAACCCCGTACCGGAAATTGTAGGCAGCCGTAATAAAATCATCGTAAATCTTTCCTTCAGGAATGTTTCTTACCGTGCGATCAAACGTTCCATCCTTTTTCATTCGCTGAACGATCCATTTTCTTCTCACATGATCGAAGGCATGTCTTCGTCCTCTCAGTTTCCCCCCAATGATGACCTCCTCATCAAAAGTCAGGGACCTGAGACGTTTTCCTCCGTCAATTTCCTCCATAGTGGAACGATAGACATCTACCCGGTAACGGGCAACCCATCCCAGAATACCCAAGGTCTCTGTTTGGAGAGTGCCCACATAGCGCCCCTGGGTTTCGAGTTCCTTAAAAGTCAGTTTGCCCAAGGCGGCTCGTTTGGATAACCAAAATCCCATCTCGTAGTCGAGTTGTTCTCCTCGAAAGGACTCGCCTATGGAAGTTCTCTGTTCCTGCCTCGACCCAATGGCAGGCTGAGCCTTCGACTCAGTAACAAGCAAAGGCCAAAGGGAGAGTATGGGCAGCCCCATGAACCCTTGCAGAATCTGTCGTCTTGTAAGAAGTTTCATATCCGAAACCAGTTATCAGATTAGAGTTCGAAGTTCGGAGCCACGGAAAAAGAAATAAGACCTATCAAAACCAAAAGACCGGTTTGATCTCCGATCTCCGAACACCGAACTCCGAACTGTGCCCTTCTAAATATGCATCTCGATGACGTCGCCTTCATTCACCCGGTGATCTAGCTTCACCCTCTGGCCGTCATATTTTCCAGAACCCCAGATCCTTGCATATTTTAGTTTGGCTGAGAAGTCTTTGTGGATGGAGAGCGCCACATCCTCCACACGGCTCCCCTTCTTAAGAATGACAGGTTCCGAAAGATCTGCCTCCTTGCCAGGCGCTTTCGTATAAACCCGGATGATGTCCAGAAGTTGGTAAATCTCTTGCTTCACCGCGTCGAGGTTCATCTTCTCTTTGGTTGAAATCGGCAGGACCGGGAGGGCTTCCTTGAAGCGTGCTTCCAGAGATTGATAGCGTTCCGTCGCCCCCTTCAGGTCACATTTATTTCCAATGAGAAGAGACTTCAAGAAAACCTGCCCCATTTCTCCTAAGGGTATTGAACCTTCCCCTATGGGAACGATTTTCATCTCCTTCAACTTCTCAAAAAGAACCTCTGTTTGAAAACCAGGATCATCCGTCAAGTCCACCACGAGGAGGAGGGCATTGGCGTTTCGAACAAGATTAGAGAATCCCGGTTCGGAGTGATCCCACTGGATGGGTGGGGTGTCCACAAGTTGGATCTGGATATTTTCAAAGGGCATCATCCCGGGAACTGGTCTCTGAGTGGTGAAGGGGAAGTCCCCTATCTCAGAACTCGCGTGCGTGATCTCAGACAAGAGACTGGACTTGCCACTATTGGGGAGACCCACAAGGACCACCTGACCGGCTCCTTCTTTCTTCACATTGTAGAGAAACTCTGCCTTTGCGAGGGTGGGCCTTTTCTGTTGTTCCTGCCTCAATTTCGCCATCCGGCTTTTCAGCTGCCCCCTGAGGTGCTCGGTCCCTTTGTGCTTTGGGATCACAGCCATCATGACTTCGAGGGCCTTGATCTTTTCCTCGATCGTCTTCGCCTGTTTGAAGCGGGTCTCAGCTTCTAAGTATTGCGGGGTCAGATTTGCCGGCATCGACTTTAGTATATTACCTCACGACAGTTTGATCAACAACCTGCAACGGTTCTCCGACTTATCCGATTGCCTGGCCCTAAACCGGGCGTTCAGGAGTTTAGACTGCAATGGCAAGAATTTATTCAAATTTTTCATATTGTTCGAAAAAGTCTTCAACGTCACCCCTATATCCATCAATCTCGGTTATCGGTCAGAAGCGAAATATACTTAATCATTTTAAAAGGTTACCTCTCAAGGTGCCCTCATTTGTCTTTCGGCATATATCTTGCTGCAAAATAGCGGAAATTCAGAGCCAATCGATAAAAGCGAAGCTCCCCGCGCCTATGGGGCACGCTCCGGTCACGGGCAAGTCGGCTGGATGCCCCGCCTTGCCTGCCCCGTCTTAACGGGATGGCGGGAAGGGCGGTAACGGACTCCCGCAGTGGAGTCAAAGCCGACCCTATAATCATATCTACATTACCCGGAAGCCCCAGCCGTGCCTGTCCCGTCTTAACGGGATGGGCGGGAAGCTTCCCTTTCCCTATGGGTACACCAAGATCTACTATGGGATCAATGCGAATACTTGTGGTCGATGACGAAGTGCAACTGAGGGAGATGCTCCGGCAGAGCCTCATCCAGTTAGGAGGATTCACTGCCGACGTTGCCTCCGGGGGTGAAGAAGCGCTCCAGAAAATCGACAAAGACACTTTTGACCTCGTCCTGACCGATCTGAAGATGCCCGAGATGGACGGCATGGATCTTCTATCAAGAATCAAAACGACCAGGCCCGAGATCATGGTGATCATGATGACCGGGTTTGGATCCATCGAAACAGCCGTGGAGGCCATCAAGAAAGGGGCCGATGACTATATCACGAAGCCCATTGACCTGAAGGACCTTCTGCTTCATGTCACCAAGGCCAGGAAAGAAAGTCTCCTCTTGAGGGAGAACCGTCTCCTCAAGATGGAGGTCAGGAAGAAGTTTGAATTCAGCAACATCATTGGAAAGAGTGAGAAGATGGAAGAGATCTTCTCCTTGATTGAGAAGGTGGCCCCAAGCCATAGCACCGTGATCATTTACGGAGGCAGTGGTACAGGGAAAGAACTCGTAGCCAAAGCCATCCACTACAACAGTCCAAGGTCGGACAGGCCCTTCATTCCTTTTAACTGCGGAGCAGTGCCTGAGACGCTCGTCGAGTCTGAGCTCTTTGGACACACGAAAGGGGCCTTTACGGGAGCCATTCAGGCCAAGAAGGGATTATTCGAGGAAGCGGATGGAGGGGCCATCTTTCTCGACGAAATCTCCACCCTGTTGCCTTCTGCCCAAGTCAAACTTCTCCGGGTTCTCCAAGAGAAGGAGGTCATGCGGGTCGGAAGCACGGAGAGGATCAAGATCGACGTCCGTGTCATTGCAGCTACCAATGAGAACCTCGAGACTAATATGAAACAGGGAAAATTTCGGGATGACCTGTTCTACCGACTCCAGGTCTTTCCCATCTCCCTGCCCGATCTGGCAGACAGGAAAGAGGATATTCCTCTGTTGGCCTACCACTTCTTGAATCAGGTCACCCAAGCGACTCAGAAACAAGTGAAGGGGATCGCCAAAGAAGCGATGAACCTTCTTCTGGATTACCACTGGCCTGGGAATGTCCGTGAGCTGGAAAACACGATCGAAAGAGCCGTCATCCTTACCGACCATGATACCCTTATGCCCAACGATCTGCCAGAATTTCTGAGAGAGCCAGGCAGTAGCCTGGCTAAACACGGCTCGAAGGCCCATAAGTCTCTCGAGGAAGTAAAGGACGAATACATTACCGAAATCCTCAAAGAAACCGGCGGGAACAAGAGGGTCGCTGCCGAAATTCTCAGGGTTAACCCAAGAACACTCTATCGCTTCGAAAAAAAGACCCAAACCAAAGCGACTGACTAACCCATCGGGGATCCCCTTCTGAATTTCTTATCTCACCCGTCTTCCTTTCTTCCGCCACCACGGCGCCATATCGCAGCCTCCCTTCGTTGACTACACTGGGAAACAATGTTATGAAAAGCTGATGAAATCTTTCGGGTTTCGACTCTTCGTCATTTTCATCTGCCTGGGATTGTTGACTGCCTGTACCCGAGTTCAACCGGTACGACAGGCTGCGACCCCTCACATTTCTCAGGTCCGTGTCAGGAATGCTCCTGCCCATCCGATGGCGGCCTATTACTTCATGATGTCTCAGTTGAAAATGGAGGAAGGCCAAATTGACGAAGCCATCGAGGACTTGAAGAAGGCTACCACCTACGATGAGAAGGATCCTTTTCTTCACGTCGCGCTGGCAACTCTTTACATTCACAAGGGCCTCCTTCCAAACGCTGTCGAAGAATGTAACGCAGCCCTCATGCACGATCCGAATGACCTTTCTGCCTACCTCCTTTTGGGGGGAATCTACTCGGGCCTGAAGAAGAACCAGATGGCCATTGACGCTTACAGGAAGGCCATCGAGTTGGATCCGAAGAACAGAGAAGCCTATCTTTTTCTCAGTTCCCTTTATGCAGACCTCCAGGAATATGATCAGGCTGTCCGTGTTTTGCAGCAATTTATGACCCTAGAACCTGAATCCATCATCGGGCTTTACTCTCTTGGGAAGATCTATGTGGCCAAGCGTTCTTACGAGGAAGCCAAGAACTACTTTCTGAAAGCTCTCGCTCTCGACCCGAACATCCCCTCGATCCTCGTCGACCTCGGGATCCTTTACGAAATTCAGAATGAACCTGAAAAGGCTCTCGAGACCTATCAGAAGGTTCTCTCCCTTGACCCGGACAACAAGAGGGCTAGGAATCGAATAGGACAGATTTTTTTGAAAAAGAAGAAACTGGAGGATGCCCTGGATCAATTTCGCGAGATTCAAAAGTCCGATGCCGAGGATCTCGACATCCGGACGAAGATCGGGCTCATCTACATGGAACAGGGCAAATTGGATCAGGCGATCCTTGAATTCAACTTCGTCTTGGGGGCCCGACCCAACGAAGATCGTGTTCGATATTACCTCGGGGCCGCCCTCGCAGAAAAAGAATCCTATGGGCAGTCGATGGCCGAATTCAAGAAGATTCTTCCCTCTTCGGACCTCTTTGCGGATGCGCGAAGGAGCATGACCCTGATCCTGTCGAAACAGAAAAAAGGTGCTGAGGCGGTTCGGCTTATGGAGGAGTCCATCCAGGCCAAGCCGAAAGACCCTGAACTCTATCTCATTCTGGGTGCACTCTTCGAAAAGGAGGACCAACTCGAAAAATCACTGGCCGCTCTGAAGAGGGGGCTTCAGGAGAACGGTGAGAACATTGAGCTCCTTTTCCAAATGGGAGCTGTTTACGATAAGATGGGAGACCATGATCGAATGGTCGCCCAGATGAAGGAAGTTCTTCGCATCAACCCGGACTACGCGGATGCCCTCAACTATCTGGGTTATTCTTATGCAGAAAAGGGAGTTCACCTTCAAGAGGCCCTTCAAATGGTTCAGCGGGCCATGACCTTGAAGCCGAACATGGGGTATATCACGGACAGCCTGGGGTGGGTTTACTTCAAACTGGGCGACTATGAAAGAGCGGTGGCTGAGCTGGAAAAGGCGAGTCAATTGACTCCCGAGGATTCCACGATCACCGAGCATCTTGCCGACAGTCATGCGAAGTTGAATCGCCTGGACAAGGCGCTTGAACTATTCGAGAGGGCGTTGACCCTGGATCCCAAACCGGATCAAGCAGACCGATTGAAGAACAAAATTAACGAACTGAAGAACAAGAAGAAGTAACCCGCCAAAGCCCAATCATCAAACTTCAAACCCGTCGTGTACAAATTTCGAAGCTGTAGGCTGTCTCCTAGCCTAACGGACTTTGTTCCATTGGAATTTGGTTATTGTCTGATGATTGCTGTTTGCGATTTGGAACTGGGCCGGTGGTTAGCCACCCGCCACCGGCGGGAAAATACTCACCACATCCCCTTCCTTCAACACCTGATCATTCTTTCCGTGAACCCCATTCACCAAAATGATCTTTGGCATTTCTTCGGGGATGTTGAGTCTGGAGAGGATATCCTGGATACGCGTGTGGCCATCGACGCTCATCTTGCAGGAAAACCGGTCACTTCCTTTGGGAAGATAATCTCTCAACGTCGCAAATAGCTTGACTTCAACTTCCATAGAACCCAACTTAGAGTGAGATTTTGTCACATCCTGTAAACTCTTCTATCTTAATTTAAAATTACCTTCTCTTCAAGCACGAAACAGATTACACGCGAGGACGGAGTAGGCCGACCTCCGTGGACTACTGCGTGATCCAGCAACTCTTATTTCACTTACACAATCTCCATTCTACCCTCTGGTTCCTTCACCACTTCTCCCACGATGGCGGCACCGTGATCCCCGTCTTCTCTGAGCGCACCCACGAGTTCCTCAGCTTCGCGAAGAGGCAACGAGATCAAAAGCCCTCCAGAGGTCTGAGGATCATAGAAGAGGTCACCCAAAACGACGGAGACACTGGAACGAACATCCATCCGGCACGAGAAGAACTGGCGGTTCGAGTAGGCCCCTGCAGGGATCAAACCGATCCGTGCATACTCCATGGCCTCCGGAAATACTGGAACCTTGTTGGCCCAAATCCTCAGCCCCACGTGACTGGCCTTTGCCATTTCTAAACCATGTCCAATAAGGCCAAAACCTGTGATGTCAGTGCAGGCGTGGGCACCCAGCGCCTGCATCTTTTCTGAGGCCTTTCGATTCAGGGCCGTCATGCTCTCGACCATCTGACGAACCGCTTTTTCGGAGGCCATTCTTCCCTTAAGCGCCGTGGCAATGATCCCTGTTCCAATGGGTTTGGTGAGAACCAACAGGTCGCCTGGAATGGCTTTGGCGTTGCTCAAGATCTTCTTGGGGTGGACAAGACCTGTGACGGAGAGACCGTACTTGATTTCTGGATCATCCACCGTATGGCCACCCACCAGCGTCACCTCTGCCTCCTCCATTTTTGAAAGTCCACCCAAAAGGATGTCCTTCAGCACAGAGGATGCAAGGGTTTTTACGGGAAAGGCCACCAGATTCATCGCCGTGAGAGGCCTCCCTCCCATGGCATACACATCACTCAGGGCATTGGCCACGGCAATCTGGCCAAACGTAAAAGGATCGTCCACGATGGGAGTGAAAAAATCCACCGTTTGGACAAGGGCGAGATCAGGAGTGAGTTGATAGACCCCTGCGTCGTCGGAGGTCTCCAGTCCCACCAACAGGTTTGGATCTTTGCGCAGGGGAAGTTCCCTTAAGATGTGATCCAGATCCTCTGGACCGACCTTAGAGGCTCACCCCGCTGCTCGGACTTTTTCAGTCAATCGGACGGATTCGTTCTTTTTCACCCTCGTTTCCTTTGCTCATTCTTTCTTCTCGAATCGACCGCCATCCCCTCTCTGATAGCACTCTACACAGGAGAGACCCCGCTCCCCAATGAAACAGAGAGCCTCTTCACTCACTTCCAAGGGAACTTGGATGGCTACCCCACAGTCTGAACTGATTTCTCTCGGTACAGGAATCAGATCGACAGCCATCCCTCGCTCTTTGAGAACCTTCTCAGCCTTCATGACTTGATGTACCGATTGGAAGAGCAGGATACACGTCATGGTCTAACGACTCGCTCTGCCTCAAACAAGGTCTGTGCAATCGTGAACATATTAGAGACCTTTCCCACCTTCAATTTCTCCTTGAGTCCATAAAAGTCGAGACACGTTCCACAAGAGAGAATTTCCACGCCTCTCTCTGACAGTGTCCTTAAGGTGTCCAGAACGTCTGACCCTTCTGATGACAACCAGACACCGCTGTTGATCAGGATGAGGCCATTCGGTTTCGGTTCAAGCTCGAGAAGGGTCTTCAGAAAACTCTTCATCAAAATGGATCCCAGAGCCTCATCTCCAGTCCCAAGAAAACGGGAGTTGAGATAGACCACGATATTTCCTCGATCTTTTTTCTCCGAGACAGTCTCATGGCCTTCCCCTGATTTTTCCTTCTGAAGTCGAAGATGAAAGTCCGACCCCCTTTTCTCTATCGTGACCGGACACCCCTGGCTCTTGGCGAACCGTTCCACATTCTCGCAGGCAGCCACATTGTCCACGATGAGAACCACTTCCCCTTCTATTAATCCCTCCAGTGCCTGTTTGGTCATGAGCACCGGATGAGGGCAGGCTTTTCCTCGGCAATCGATTTCTTTCATTCACCTCTCCTTCATTGCCATATCTTAATGCGATGACGGCCAGGGGTCAAATAGGTTTTCCCAATACCTCGTTTACGAAATGGGTATCGATCTCGATAGTAAGGATCAGTCCTCCTCGAGGTTCTCCCAACCCCAAGGCCGGGCCTTTCACGGTCGAGTGGTAACCCCAGTCACCGCACGCCACACCTTGATTTCACGGAGGTTGACCTGCTCACCCGGAGCGGTTCAGTGGCGGATCCTATTTCGAAGGACCTCCTCACGCCTCCTGGCAAACGATCGTCCATCAAAGTCCAGAAGCTAATTAGGCTCACCTGTGAAATTCCGCCTCTGAAACGCGAGGACGGAGCAGGTCGACCTCCGTGGGCAACTGCGTGACCCAGGAACTTCTCATGGATTACGTCAGGCGCTCAGATTCTTGTTGCCTCGGTGAGTCAAAATTGTTATAAAGTCAGTGTGAGGTTTGGAAGGAGGTGGAGCCATGTACAAGAAAATTCTTGTTCCTTTAGATGGGTCCGAGGTGGCTCAAAGTGCTTTGGAAGAGGCGGAGAAACTCGCGAAGATCTTCGACTCCGAGCTTCTCTTGGTCCAGATCGTCCCATTCATGCCCATCTACGGATCGCCTGAACTCGTCACGCCTCTGATCATCGATGAGAAACAGAAGGAGGCTGCCCATCGCTATCTCGCGTCCTTGGTGGAGAATCTGAAGCAAAAAGGGTTCAGGGCTACGCTCACGGTCAAAACCGGCCAGCAGGTCCCTGCCGAAATCCTCGACGTTGCCAAGGAGAAGGGGGTGGATCTGATCGTGATGAGTACCCATGGTCGGTCTGGGTTTACACGGTGGTTCGTTGGCAGCGTCGCCTTAAGGGTCCTTACTCGCGCAGAAGCCCCCATTCTCCTTCTGCGTTCAAAACGATGAAAGCCTTTTGCGACCTGCTCCTTCGTTCACCCTGACCAAGCCCCAGCCTTCAGGCCGGGGAACCGAGAGGTTCGCTCCTTCGCAGGAGTTGTTTCCTGGGGTGATAAGTTTCGCTGTGAAGCTTCCCGCGCCTGCCTATCTTACTAGGGCGGGACGGGGCCACACTCCGGCCAAACGGTTGATCTCCGTCTTTTCCGTCGGGCCACTTGGCTCATCCGACACGATTTTTTCCTTTGTGGCTTCTGCACTTTCTTTGGGGAACCTGCTATGAAAAGGGAACTTATTTCGCTCATCATCGTCCTTGCCCTCGCTTTTCTCTGCTTCTATCTCTTCTATCAAATTCTTCTCCCCTTTCTCCAACCTCTCCTGTGGGCTGTCTTCCTTGCCTTAGTTTTGTTTCCTACCCACAGAAAACTTCAGCGCCTATTAAGAAGAGGGGGATTTCTTCCTGCCATGGTGATGACGGTTCTGGTCACTCTGGTGATTGTCTTACCGTTCAGCCTCCTGATGGTTTCCTTGGGTAAGGAGTCAGGGGACGCCTACCATGCCTTCGAAGAGATGATTCAAACAGGCCGTCTCCAGGCTACCCTCGAGCAGATCAAGGAACTTCCCGGTCTCAAACAGATCTTCAGTCGTCTCGATCAGACGTTTAACGTTTCGTCCTTGGATCCGATTGATTTCATTCTCAAGAACCTTCGGCAGATCAGCGCGGTTTTGCTCAGTCAATCGTCTAAAATTCTTAAGGGGGTGTCCAGCTTTCTCATCGCCTTCCTTTTCACACTCCTTTCCCTTTACTATCTCTTTAAGGATGGAGAACGCCTTTTTAATGGACTGAAGGGCATTCTCCCCATTCCTCCTCGAGAGCGAGATCTTCTCATCGATCGCTTCCGAGACATGGTGAACGCCACCATCTTTGGGGGACTCTTAATCGCCCTGATCCAGGGTGTGCTGGGTGGGATGGCATTCTGGGTCTTGGGTATTGCATCTCCTCTTCTTTGGGGAACTGCGATGGCTCTCTTTTCCTTCATTCCTTTAGGCGGTACAGCCTTGATCTGGATTCCGGCAGCGCTCCTCCTAATCATTCAGGGAGCCGTGGCCAAAGGGATCATTCTTTTGGCCATCGGAGTCTTCATCATCAGTTCTGTGGATAACTTACTCAGGCCTCTGGTCGTAGGAGTCCAGACACACATCCATCCCCTCCTTCTTTTCTTTACGGTCATCGGTGGTTTACAGGCCTTTGGCATGATTGGCATTATCACCGGTCCCTTGATCGCCTCCCTCTGTTTGACGCTGATTGAGATTTATCTCCAAGGAGGGCAACCCGCGAATTCTTCTGAACCAAAGTGAAGGGGCGCAAAGAGACTCGTGATGGCTCTCCTCTTCGCGGCAAACACTCACGGCGGCTCTCGTGGAGTGGCTCCCGCCTCGTGTCGTCCCCTTGAAATCAGCGACCCCAGAGCCTAAAATGAGGTTGTTCTTCGATCGATCGGAGCCCAAGGACATGGCCCATGTGAATCGAACGCATCCATCCCCTCCGTCGTCCAAACCGATGGAGGCCTTTCGAACCCTCGCCCGCCAGATCCTTCAATATGCCAACCGAGGGATACTAAGAGCAGAGTTCCAACGGGCTGTCTCGAAGATGATCCTGGACTTCTCGGGATGTGATGCCGTCGAGTTATGGGTGAAGGAGCATGAAAAGTATTTCCGCTGTCAAGCAGAGCATCATCGGGATCAGCCCTCTTCTCTCGACGTTTCCCCTGTGCTGCAGGATGGCCAGGGCCGCCTGATACCTGGCCCAGAGGATGATCCACATCTCTTTGCTCTCTGCCGGGATCTCCTGCTGGGTCGTACCGAGAACACTGGACCCCTTCCAAAGAAAAAAGATCCTCTGATCCAATCCCAAGTCTGCAATCTACCTTCGCAGGCCACCTATCCGTCCGTCCTCTTGGTCCCTCTTTCCCTTGACCATCATCCCATGGGACTTCTCCAGTTAAAATCCAGACGGGTGAATGGCTTCACAAGGACCGAGGCCCACCGCTACCAAGAACTCGGGAACAGTCTTGGAATTGCCTTGGCCCATCGACACGCCCAGATTGATTTGAGAGAAAGGGTCAAGGAACTCAGCTGCCTTTACGATATTGCTCGTCTTGGTGCCAGCCCGGGAATCTCCCTGGAGCACATCTTGCAAGACATCGCTCAGCTTCTTCCCTCGGCATGGCTCTATCCTGAAATCGCCTTCAGCCGGATTGTGCTCGACGGACATGTCTATACCACCTTCCACTTCAAGGAGGGACGGCAACGTCAAGTGTCTGAGATTATGGTCGGAGAAAAGCAAAGAGGAACAGTGGAAGTGACCTATGCGGAGGAGAAGCCTGAACTGGATGAGGGACCGTTTCTCAAGGAGGAACGAAATCTGATCGATACGGTCGCTCACGAGCTGGCAACCCTCATCAAACGGAAAGAAGCCGAGGAAGACCAATTCAAGCTACAGGAACAGCTCCGGCATGCCGATCGGCTCGCCACCATCGGCCAGCTGGCTGCAGGAGTGGCGCACGAATTAAACGAGCCGTTGGGCAATATCTTGGGTTTTGCCCAATTGGCCAAGAAATGTTCCGGACTTCCTAAACAGGCCGAAGAAGATCTTGAAAAGATTCTGAACGCTTCCTTGAACGCCCGCGAAGTTATCCGGAAGATGTTGTCTTTTGCCAGGCCCATGCGTCCCCAGAAACAGAAAGTCTCTCTCAACCAGATCATCGAAGAAGGCCTCTATTTTTTTGAATCCCGATGTGCGAAAGAAGGGGTACAACTGCTCCGTTTCCTGAACCCGGAGTTACCCGAGATTCTTGCTGACCCTGTCCAGCTCAACCAAGTGATCGTGAATCTGGTCATCAATGCCCTGCAGGCCATGCCTCGAGGAGGCCGCTTGACAATTCACACACACCCCGAAGGGGATCATGTTTTTCTGACCATTGAAGACACGGGAACCGGTATGAATGAGGAGGTGTTAAAGCAAATCTTCACTCCCTTCTTCACCACGAAAGAGGTGGGGCTGGGAACAGGACTTGGACTTCCCGTGGTCCATGACATCATTACCTCTCATGGAGGAACGATCCACGTTGACACCCAGATCAGCTCCGGGACACGATTTGAAATTCGCTTTCCCATCGAAGGTCCCCTGCCCAACAAAGGAGACGAAAAGTGACGGTTTCTCCAGCCTCCAAAGAATCCATCTTGGTCGTGGATGACGCTCTCAGTACCTTGGAAGTTCTCGAGAGAAATCTGAAGACGGAGCACTATCAGGTCTTCACAGCCTCCAGTGTCCCTGAAGCGATCAGGGTCCTTGAGGCGACACCGGTGGACCTCGTTATCACGGACCTCAAGATGCCCGAGGTGAGCGGGATCGACCTCGTCCGTCATGTCCGAGAAAATTTTAGGGACACCGAGGTCATCATGATTACGGGGTACCCTTCCATCGATGGTGCTGTCACGGCGGTGAAGGCCGGAGCTCAGGAGTTTCTGAGTAAGCCTTTCACTGACGAGGAACTCCTCGGCGCCGTACGACGGACTCTCGACAGACTGCAAGCCCGGAAAACGGTCCAGGGTCCAAGCGAAGAGGTCGGGCCCAGTTCCTACGGCTTGCTCGGTAGTTCCGAAGCCATGCAGGGAGTGTTCCGTTCAATTGCCAAAGTGATCTCCTCCTCGGCGACCGTTCTGATCTCAGGCGAGAGTGGAACAGGCAAGGAGCTGGTGGCCCGGGCTATCCACTACCACAGCCCCCGTGCCTCGTCACCTTTTGTCCCTGTCAATTGTGGTGCCATTCCAGAGGAACTCCTCGAGAGCGAGCTCTTCGGACATGTGAAAGGAGCGTTTACGGGCGCTTTGGAAACTCGGGCTGGTTTTTTTCAAACGGCGGACGGGGGAACCATCTTTCTTGACGAAATCAGCGAAACCAGCCTCTCGATGCAAGTGAAGCTCCTTCGGGTGCTTCAGGACAGAGAAGTGGTCATGGTAGGTTCCACGCGGCCGAGGAAAGTCGATGCGAGAATCCTGGCCTCGACCAATAAGGATCTGGCTGGCTTGGTGAAAAAAGGTTTTTTCCGCGAAGATCTCTTTTTCCGGGTCCATGTGATTACGATTGATCTCCCTCCTCTGCGAGAGAGAGGAGAGGACCTCCTCCTTCTCATCCATCATTTCACCGCTCGATTTGCAGAAGAGCTGGGGAAACCTGTCCCTCAATTTTCGGACCAGGCTCTGCAAGTTCTGAGAAACTATCACTGGCCTGGAAACGTGAGAGAACTTGAGAATGTGATCCAACGCCTTATCGTCATGACAGATGGAGGGCTGATTGAAGTTCCCGATCTGCCTTCGCTCATGCGCTTCTCTGCTCTCCAGGAAGTGGGTTTCCACCGAACCCTTGCGGAGGTGGAAGAGGAATACATTCGAAATGTGCTCGCCAGTGTAAATGGGAATAAGACTCGTGCCGCCAAAGTCCTTGGAATCGACCGCAAGACATTAAGGGAAAAACTCAAGCTTCGAGAGCTCGATTCCGAAGAGTAGATTCCATCCGCCTACGCAGGAGACCTCCCGATACTGACCGGGTGGAGGAATGCGTAACTCTGGATGCAAACCCTTTCACCGATCAATCTACCATGCTTCGGCGGATTTCGCTCACCGGCGGATGACCCACCGAAGCCTCGGTGCAGGTGGGTATGGTCCCTGGCGACTACGGGCTTGCCCGTGAAGCTCCTTGGAGAAATTTGCCCCAGTGGTTCAAGTCTCCCCACAAAACTTTCTGCTCACTCCCATCTATTCTTTCCTGAAGATCTAGAAAAAACAAATTTCTATCGGAACTAACCCATAGAATTCACAGAGCTTTTACCTTCCATGCGTTTCCCTATCAGCCCGTTTCGGGTCCTGATCTCGTTGGTTT
>Ga0315289_10007297_pt1 | contig 16109 bp, 16 predicted proteins | sample YL17G11_40_MG_FD_203452 | JGI IMG/M metagenome (GOLD analysis project Ga0315289, IMG submission 203452) | Sediment microbial communities from Yellowstone Lake, YNP, Wyoming, USA - YL17G11_40 | ecosystem: Environmental > Aquatic > Freshwater > Lake > Sediment | place: USA: Wyoming | collected... | reverse complement strand
CGCCGATTAAGACTGCGTCAACTCCCTTTGATTTTAAAAATTCTAAATCCTCTTTTGAATTAATCCCGCTTTCGCTAACAACTATTTTATCTTTGGGGATTGAGCGAATTAATTTAGCAGTGTTATTTAGGTTTACTTTAAAGTCTTCGAGATTTCTATTATTAATGCCAATGATCTGGGGGTTAATCTCCAGCGCCTTTTTTAGGTCTGCCTTAGAATAAACCTCAACCAAACAGTCCATACCCAATTTTGTGGCTAAAGAATAAAGCGTCTTTAGTTTCTCTTGCGAAACTATCCGCGCTATCAAGAGAATCGCATCTGCTCCAGCAATATATGACTCATATACCTGGTATCCGTCAATAATAAAGTCTTTACGCAATATAGGTAGCTTTACTATCTCTTTAATCTTACTGATAAAAGATATATCTCCCCCAAAAAAAAATTTGTCCGTGAGAACAGATAAAGCCTGGATACCAACCTTTTCAAATTCTTGGGCCAATTTGACAGGATTAAAATCTCTCCTTAAAACACCTACTGACGGAGATTTCTTTTTTATCTCCGCAATGATGCAAAGTTTGTTGTGTTTTGAAATTGCCTTTTTAAAACCCCTTGTTTTTCCCTGAATCCTTAGGCTTTTTAATAATTCCTTTAAGGAAATCTTCTTGAGCTTTTTTAGTTCTTCTTTTTTGTGCTGGATGATTTTATCTAGAATATTCATGAATTTGTCCTAGAGAATCTTTTTAGACCCTCTAATTTTTTAAATGCCCGTCCGGAATCTATAGACTCTCCTGCTAAATCTATGCCCTCCCGGATACTTTTTACCTTATCAGATGCATAGATTGCGCATCCGGCATTTAAGAGGACTATGTCCCGTTTTGGGTCGTGGTTGCCTTTTAAGATTTCTAAGGCGACTTCTGCATTAGAAACACTATCAGAGCCCTTTAATTCCGAAAGACTGGCTCTTTCTATGCCAAAATCTTCTGGGCTAATAGTAAAGGTTTTAAAATTACCGTTCTCAAATTCACACACAAAGCTATTTGTAGTAGTAGTTAATTCATCCAGACCGTCAGCACCATTTACGACCATTGCGTGTTTAGTTCCTAAATTTGCCAAAACATGTGTTAACGGCTCAACTAAATCTTTATCAAAAACACCCATAAACTGATGTGTGGCAAAAGCAGGATTAGTTAAGGGGCCGAGAATGTTGAAGATAGTGCGCATTTTTAATTTTTTTCTTACTGGCATGGCATACTTCATTGCCGGATGAAGATTTGGGGCGAATAAAAAGGCAATGCCCACTTCTTCCAGACACCTCTCTAATGTCTGTGGTTCGAGTTGAATATTAATACCTAAGGCTTCTAAAAGGTCAGCACTGCCGCAAGCACTGGATACGGACCGATTACCATGTTTGGCAACGGTAATTCCAGCTCCTGCCACCACAAATGCAGAGACTGTAGAGATATTAAAGGTGCCGGATTTATCACCGCCAGTGCCGCAGGTATCTAAGACAACATCAGAATCTACATTGATTCTTTTAACGAATTTACGCATGGCACGGGCTGCGCCGGTAATCTCATCAATGGTCTCGCCTTTTTGGCTTAACCCCACCAATAGAGCCTCAATATCTGACTCGGAAGTATCACCAGTCATAATCTCCTCAAAGACAGCCTGCATCTGGTTGTCTGTAAGGCTCTGCTTGCTTTTTATCTTCTCTATTGCTTCTTTTATCATTGTTCAATAAGCAGATAACTTATGGAGCTTTAAGATTAAGTTAAGCGACGTAAGTTATAAGTGCGATTTGAATCCCCCACCACTTTTTGAAAATGCCTTCAAGATAAAATCAAAGGTATATCTCACCACCCACCACATATCTGTAAATCCTGGACATCTACAAAAAGTGGTGGGGGATAAATTCAGCCAAATAACTTAGCTTCACTAACGTTCGCTAAGTTATGGCTTCATTTAAAAAGTTCTTTAGAATATCTTTGCCGACCTTTGTCAAAACTGATTCGGGATGAAACTGAACTCCCCAGACGGCTAAATCTTTGTGTTTAACTGCCATAATCTCATCCTGCCTTGTCCAAGCAGTTACCTCTAACACCTTGGGCAGGCTTTCTTTTTTTATAATCAATGAATGATACCTGGTAGCCTCAAAGGGATTGGGAATTCCAGAAAATATTGTCTTTTTATTATGATAAATCATCGAGGTCTTTCCGTGCATAAGTCTATCTGCCTGGACAATCTTTGCCCCGAAACAATAACCGATGCACTGATGGCCAAGACAAACCCCTAGAATGGGAATCTTTCCAGAAAATTCTTCTATTACCTTATTGGATATGCCAGCATCTTCCGGCCGTCCTGGCCCAGGAGAAATAACTATGTGACTCGGCTTTAATTTCTTAATCTTAGGAATCGCTATCTTGTCATTGCGAAATACTTTGAGGCGCTGGCCCAGTTCCCCCAGATATTGCACCAGGTTATAAGTAAAAGAGTCGTAATTATCAATCATTAAAATCATATACCACCTCTAAAATTTTCTTGATGATTACAGTGATTTTTAAATAAGATTCCAGAGATTTCTAGTATTTTAATCTCTGTAATCTAGGTTTTAAATCTCTGTAATCAATAAAAAATTAATCATTTGGATTTAGATTGTTGATTTTTTATTCTTTCTCCCTCCAGACCCGCGCACCCAGGGCCTCTAATTTCTTATCTAATTTTTCATAGCCCCTGTCCAGATGATAAATTCTAAATATTTCAGTTTTTCCTTTTGCCACCAGACCTGCCAGAACCAATGCCGCAGATGCCCTTAAATCCGAGGCCATCACTGGCGCACCTGAAAACTGTCTTACTCCCTGCACAATTGCATGCGGGCCTTCGCGCTGGATATGCGCACCCATACGATTCAGCTCCGCAATATGCATAAATCTATCCGGATAAACTTTTTCTGTGATTACGCTCACCCCTGGGGTAATGGCCATCAGAGACATAAATTGTGCCTGCATATCCGTAGGAAAACCAGGATATGGAAGCGTAGTTATATTTACCGGTTTAAGACGCCTCTTTAATTTAATCAAAGCCGCATTATCATACATCTTCAAATGTAGGCCTGTCTCTTCTAATTTATCAATTACACATGATAAGTGTCCTCTAATAAAATTCTTTATTTGCACTGCACCGTGGGTAATTGCTGCCGCCACCATAAATGTACCTGTCTCTATGCGGTCAGGGATTACAGAATATTCTGCACCTTTTAATTCATTGACTCCTTCAATCTCAATACAAGGTGTGCCTTCTCCATTAATTTTAGCTCCCATCTTTTTCAGGAATTTTGCCAAATCCACTACCTCAGGTTCACAGGCGCAGGATTCTAATATTGTTTTACCTTTGGCAAAGACCGCTGCCATCATCACGTTTGCCGTAGCCAGAACCGATGAACCGAATTCACCGCCCAGATAAATATTATTTGCCTTTAAATTCTTCTTTACTCTTGCCTTCACATATCCGGATTCAATCTCTATATCTACGCCTAAGGCACTAATGCCTTTAAGATGCAGATCTACTGGCCGCACCCCGATGATACATCCTCCAGGTAAAGACACCTCTGCCTTTTTTAGTCTGGCTACTAATGGCCCTAATACACAGAAAGAGGCGCGCATAGTCCTAACCAGTCTATACGGAGCAAAGTATTTTCTCCTGCTACTAGGCTCTACTGTAATGGTATCTTCACAAAAATCTGTCTTCATGCCCAGGGCGGATAAGATCCTTAACATGGTGTAGACATCATTCAGACGGGGGACATTTTTTATCACACACTTTTTGTCGGTAAGCAGCGTTGCCGCCAGAATTGGCAGAACTGCATTTTTTGCCCCGGAAATCTTGACCTCGCCTTTTAAGGCAACTCCGCCTTCTATTACTAACTTATCCATTTGCCCTCACTTCGTTCATAAAACAAAAATTAACTGAAAGATTTAAGGGCTAGTAAGGGTTAGTATGGGTTAGAATGGGTTAGGAGGGGTTTTAAATTTCTCCCTTACTCAACCCTCCTATCCCCTACTACACCCTGCTATACCTTAAACGTGAATCTTTTTTCTTAAAATAATGACTCTTTCAATCCCAGAGTAATCCAAGACGGTCTCGACTATCTCAAAGCGCTGATTTGTTTTTACTATATCTTTGATTTGCTCTGCCTGATTAAAACCCATCTCCATTAATAGAAAACCATCGTCCTTTAAATAAACTGCTGCCTTAAGGATAATCTTACGGTAAAACTTTAAGCCATCCGTACCTGCATCTAAAGCAATTCTGGGTTCAAAACTTATCTCTTTAGCCAGTTTATCGATATCATTTGTGGGGATGTATGGAGGATTAGAAATGATCATATTGTATTTCGTGTTACATAGTGCGGCATTTGTAAATAGATCACTTTGCACAAATCTAATTTTATTGTCCACGTCATTAAATGTAGCGTTCTCTATCGCTATCTCTAATGCTTCGGACGAAATGTCTATGGCAGTTATCTCAACATTGGACAAAAGTTTCGCCAACGACACTGCAATACAACCTGAACCTGTACCGATGTCCAAGATCTTCTGGTTTCTGGTTACTGGCACTTCGGCCTTGCTCTCCCTCGACAGACTCGGGATTCGCCCTGAGCGAGCGAAGCGAGTCGAAGGGCTCAGTGCCAGTCCTGAGTTTAATCGAAGGACTGGTTTCTGGTTACTTAATAAATCAATTGCCTTCTCTACTAAAATCTCAGTTTCAGGCCTAGGAATAAATACTCCTGGTGAAACCTTAAATTCTAATCCCATAAACTCTTGACTGCCTAAAATATACTGAAGTGGTTCGCCATTTATGCGTCTTTTGATAGCGTTCTGAAGCAAAACTATCTTTTCCGGATCCAGTTGACTTAATCTATGACTGCCTAAATAAAGATCAGCACGATTACAGTTTAAAATCTGGCAAAGCAGTAATTCTATCTCACGCATTTAATTCGTTCTCCTTAGATATAAGTGCATCGATAAAACCATCTAAATCTCCTTCTAAGATAGCGTCGAATTTATGTAAGGTAAGGTTAATCCGGTGGTCAGTAATACGCCTGTCCGGAAAATTATAAGTGCGGATTTTCTCGCTTCTTTCTGCGCCACCAATCTGGGCCCGGCGGTTTTGCGAAAGCTGGGCAGTCTTTTCTGACTGTATATTCTCAAGTAACCTGGCACGTAAAACCCTCATGGCTTTATTTTTATTCTTTAACTGCGAGCGCTCATCCTGACAGGTAACTACCATTCCCGTCGGAATATGGGTAATCCTCACTGCAGAGTCGGCGGTATTGACGCCTTGACCTCCTGGCCCGGATGACCTGAACACATCTATCCTTAAATCCTTGGAGTCAATCTGCAGTTCTACCTCTTTAGGTTCAATTAGCAGCGCTACTGTGGCGGTTGAGGTATGAATCCTGCCAGAGGTCTCAGTCACAGGTACGCGCTGCACCCGATGCACACCGCTTTCAAACTTAAGGTGCTTATAGGCACCTTTGCCCTTTACCGCAAAAACGATTTCCTTAAAACCGCCTAATTCCGTCGGATGACTGCTTAAGATTTCTGCCTGCCAATTATTTTTGGCGATATATTTGGTGTACATGCGATATAAATCTGCAGCAAAGATACTGGCCTCAAGGCCTCCGGTGCCTGCCCTAACCTCGATAATAAAATCTGAGTCCAGGCTGGTGTCTTCTCCTAAGATGAGACTTTCTAAATTATTAATCAGTTCTGCCTGTCTATTTTTTAAGGCATTTATCTCTTGTTGGGTGGATTTTAAGAATTCAGGGTCGTGTTTCTCACCGGCCATCTTCATCCAATCCCCAAGTTCTGTAGAAACCTTTTTATATTCTCGATAGGTATTAACTATTTTAGAAATATCCGCCAACTCCTTGGCATATTTTTGATAAGATGACCGATCATTTAGGACCTGCTGGTCGGCTAATAAATGCTCCAACTCTTTATATCGAGACTCTAGAGTTTCTGCCTTATCTATGGTCTTACTGTTATTTGCCATACTTTTTCGTAAACCTCTCCACCCTGCCTGCGGAGTCAACTAATTTCTGTTTTCCGGTGAAGAAGGGGTGACAGACTGAGCAAATCTCCACGCGGATATTCTGTTTTGTGGAACGCGTGTGAATTACATTACCGCAGGCGCAGGTAATGGTTGTCTCTTTGTAATTCGGATGAATCTTATCCTTCATTTCTATCCTCCTTAAATGAGCGCATAACTTACGGAGCACGAAGTGCGACGTAAGTTATTTTGCGCGAATTTAATCCCCCACCACTTTTTGTGGTCGTCCCGCAATCAATATTACTTTTAATAATAAATTTACCCTTGACTTAGCCCCAAGCACTTTTCCAAAAAGTGGTGGGGGATAAGTTCGGACATATAAGTTATGTCGCAAATTGTTTTATAATAAGGCTCCATAACTTATGTCCTCGCTTATTGATTCATACTGCCTAAAAATTCTGTGTTTGTTTTGGTCTTAGCTAACTTCTCAATCAAAAGTTCCATGGCTTCTGCAGAGTTTAAATCATTCAGGACCTTGCGCAGAATCCAAATCTTCTGTATGTCTTCCTGCTTTAAGAGAAGCTCTTCGCGACGGGTATTGGAACGCTTGATATCGATTGCCGGATAAATCCTTCTCTGAAATAAATTCCTATCCAACTGTAATTCCATATTGCCAGTTCCCTTAAATTCCTCAAAGATTACTTCATCCATACGTGAACCCGTATCAATAAGGGCAGTGGCAATGATGGTAAGACTTCCGCCTTCTTCTATGGCACGCGCGGCGCCGAAAAAGCGCTTTGGCTTATGTAGGGCATTAGAATCAACGCCACCGGAGAGAATCTTTCCGCTATGCGGAACCACTGTGTTATAGGCGCGGGCAAGGCGGGTGATACTGTCCAACAGAACCACCACATCCTTTTTATGCTCAACCAACCGCTTTGCCTTCTCCAACACAATCTCAGCGACCTGCACGTGACGCTCTGCCGGCTCATCAAAGGTCGAAGAGATTACCTCCCCCTTTACTATCTTTTGCATATCCGTGACTTCTTCAGGACGCTCATCAATCAAAAGCACAATCAGGATGACATCCGGGTGGTTATGCATAATAGAATTGGCAATCTTCTGCAATAATACGGTCTTTCCGCTGTAAGGAGCAGCTACAATCATCCCGCGCTGGCCCTTGCCAATGGGAGCCAACAGATCCATGATACGCATGGAAACCTCTTCTCTTTCGGTCTCCAAAACAAAGCGCTCATGGGGATAGATGGGGGTAAGGTTATCAAATAAAACTTTATCTTTCGAATCTTCGGGGTTTTCAAAATTCACTGCCTCAACCTTAAGCAGGGCAAAATATTTTTCTCCTTCTTTTGGAGGCCGGATCTGACCGCTAACTGTATCTCCGGTGCGCAGGTCAAACTTCCTTATTTGAGACGGAGAGATATAGATATCATCCGGACAGGGCAGATAATTATAATTAGGAGACCGCAGGAAACCAAACCCATCAGGTAGAATTTCTAAGATCCCTTCCCCGAACATCAAGCCCTCTTTCTCTGCCTTGGCCTGCAGGATTTTAAAGATAAGGTCCTGTTTCTTCAGGCCGCTTACCCCGTTTATATTCAGCTCCTTGGCCATCTTATTAAGATCTGAAATCTTTTTCTCCTTAAGATTTGCGATATCCAATTTTACTTCATTGGTCTTGGTCTCGTCCATTTCGGCCTCCTTATCTGCCCTTTAAAAGGTTTGTAAAATGCGGTCTATTTGTTTTTTTGTATTATTTAGCGCACCATTATTATCAATGACAAAATCCGCTAATCTTAATTTATATCTTAAGGGTAACTGTATCCGCAGACGATGCAGCACCTCATTTCGTGAAAAACCTTTTTTCTTTAGACGTCTTACGAGTGTTTCTTTATCGGCCTTTACTACAATTAGATAATCTAACAATTTATTTAGTCCCGCCTCGATAAGTAGCGGTGCATCGATTACGATAAGAGAATTCCTGTTTATTTTCTTTATCCTATTTTTAATCTGCACGATTATAATGGGGTGGCTAATTTTACAGAGTTTAGATAAATCTTTTTTATTTTTAAACACCAGCTGGGCAAGGTTTTTTCTATTGATAGTGCCGTCTTTTGCTAATATCTCTCTACCAAATAAACCGGCTATTTTTTTAATTACAGGCTTATTTTCTTTCAGGATTTGGTGGTTTATTTCGTCTGCATCAATAATGAAAGCCCTATACTTTTTAAATAGTCTGGCCACTGTAGACTTTCCCGTGCCAAAACTACCTGTTAGTCCAATAATCATATTAAATGAGCACATAACTTACGGAGCTATCATTTATCTTCAAGCGACGTAAGTTATAGATGCGAATTTAACCCCCCACCACTTTTTAAAAAAGTGCATGAGGTAAGTCGGAAAGTTACCTTTATTTTTAAAACTTAATATTAATTCCCTACCACTCACAAAAAGTGGTGGGGGGTAAGTTCGGCCAAACAACTTATGTCGCATTTAAGTTAGTAAAGGCTCCATAAGTTGTGGCCTCACTTATTTTTTATTTAATAGTCCCTTATACAGCGCGATATACTTACGCGCTGCTGCCTCCCAGGAAAAATCATAGGTAGTGGCGGACTTTATTAAACCAGACCAGATCTCTTTCTTTTTAAATATTGCTATTGACCGCTTAATCACCTCTAGTAAAGCCTGGGGGCTATAGTTATCAAAGACAAAACCATTTCCTTTTTTGGTCTTAGAATCAAGGTCAACTATGGTGTCAGCCAGGCCTCCGGTCTTGAATACGACCGGGATAGTGCCGTATTTTAGGCTAATCATCTGGCCCAGGCCGCAGGGTTCATACTTTGAAGGCATCAGGAAAAAGTCGCTTCCGGAATAAATCTGGTGCGCCAGAGGGTCGTCGAAACGCAGTTGCAATGAGAGATGCCCGGGATATTTCTTGGCAAACTTTCCTAAGAGGTCATGGTATTTTTGGTCTCCTGTTCCTAATATGACAATTTGTATCGGCAGATGACAGAGGTCATTGATTATTCCCGCTAACAAATCAAAGCCTTTTTGTTCTGCCAGGCGCGAGACAATGCCAAATAATGGGATAGAGGCATCGGGTTTAAGTTTGCAAGCCTGTTGCAAGCCAGTCTTATTTATAGCTTTATCTTGTATTGTAAAGGGGTCATAGGCCTTAAAGATTAGTTTATCCGTTGCCGGGTCCCATATTTTATAATCCAAGCCATTTAATATCCCAAATAGGTTCTGGGTTTTCTTGCGCAGTATCCCTTCCAGGCCACAGCCAAATTCCTTGGTCTGGATTTCTTGGGCATACGTGGGGCTGACTGTAGTAATTAAATCCGAGAAAACAATCCCGCCCTTAAGCAGGCAGACCTTATCGTAGAATTCCAAGGCCTCTATATTAAATAGCTCCAAAGGAAGACCGCTCTTGGGGAATTGCTCTTTAGGAAAAAGACCCTGGTAGGCTAAATTGTGAATGGTTAAGACGGTCTTCGTATTTTTGTAAAACGGGTCGTCCTGGTATAAATTCTTTAGATAAATAGGAATTAATGCCGACTGCCAGTCATTACAATGGATAATATCAGGCTGAAAATCTTCGTCTTTGAGTAATTCCATGGTCTTCTGGGAATAAAAAGCAAATCTCTCCAGATTATCCGGATAGTCTCCGGTCTTCTCGCCATATAAATTATCCCGATTGAAATATTTCTCATTCTCAATAAAATAGACCAAAATATTCTTGCCCAATTTAGGAGTGGCATTCTTAATGGTCTTATATTTGGGCATAGCAACTCTCACCTCAACGCCCAACTCCTCAAGCGCCAGAGGCAACGCCCCTGCCACATCAGCCAACCCCCCTGTCTTTGCGAATGGAACTATCTCAGATGAACATAATAGAACTTTCAATATCGCCTCCTTTTGTTTTGAATTAGCCAATTAACCGATTAGCCAATGAGCCAATTGATTTAGTTTAAAAGTCTAAAGGTCTAAAAGTTTAAAGGTTTATAAAACTCAAAAATCAATTTTAAATGCCGAATTTTCACTATATTTATCAGAAGAGTAAACAGTATTATAATAACCTTTTGACTTAAATATAAACCTTGAAGGGGAATCTGAATATGCTTCTGTTCTGACTAATTCAAATAATTCTACTGACTTATATTCTTTTCCAGATGCATCTTTCCATTCAAGGAAACATTTCATTTTGAATTTTTTACTTCCTGACGAATAAATTTCAGAAGAATTCGATAGTACTGAAGGCACAAATGGATCAAGTTTTATAGTTGCTCCTCCTTTTAAAACGGGTAAAATTAATCCCAATTCTTTATCTTTGTCTTTGTCCTTGTCTTTGTCAGCGCCATCATTAAACAATATTTTTAGCTCGATATCTTTAGCCAATCCGTAACTTTTATTACATACGACTAGGGGAATAAAAATTATATTATCATCTCTACCATATTGTTTACCATCACCAACATAAATATTCCAAGATGATATATATGCTCTAAGATCTGGAGTGTATTTAGTAAGGAATTCTTTTTGTGTAAAATCTACGGCGCTTTGAGCTATCTCATTTGCTTTGTCAGCTTTCTTTAAGGAACTGCGGGAATTAATAAATGTCGGTATGCAAACTAAAATAGAAACTGTAGATGTTATTAACGCTGCTTTCAGCGTTAGCTGTAAGGAATTCCACCATTTAATAATACCTTTTTCCCAAAACATTATTTAACCTCTTATCTCCCAACCAACTATTAATTGTTTTTTATTCATCTTTCCCTCAATGTCCTTATTGACCAGATTGCTTAATTTCTATTTCATATCTCTGTTTTTGTTTTTCATAAAAGTTTCTTCCCCAGCCAGTAACTTTACCATTTAATAAACAGATGGGGGTTGTATCGCTATCTGGAATAGAACCAGTATCTGTATATTTGGTCAAATATATCAAAAAGTCTAATTTGCCATCTGGTGTGCTGTAAGCTTCTCTATTATAAGGCATACCCATTATATCAATAACCTCTTGCTTAGACATTCCGAGCTCAAGTTTCATTAAATTATTTCTCGTTTTTTCTATACCCCAGGGCATCACGGAAGAAGAAACACAGCCAACTAATCCCAAACACAATAAAACAGCTAAAATCTTTTTCATTTATCACCTCGTTCTTATGTAGATTGCACAGGTCATTTTAACTTTGGATTACTTCAGGCTCTCGCCTTTCAATAATCCCCTTTCCCTTTCCTTTAATAGGACTACCATTAATAGGCGTAAAAACACACTGAACCCAATAGTGGTCTGCTTTATCAAATATTCTACAAGCATCTTCCCATTTAACAAATAAATGAGCAATACACCTTCGAGCCCCATAGGGATTATATGTATCTGGCAAAATAAATTGCCGTTCTGGATGTAAAGTTGCATCATACCTTTTCTCTGCGCTTAAAACTTCACCCCTAGAATTTATAATCATATATTCTTCATCAATAATTGAATTTGCAGTGCCACTTCTATTAACGAAATCAATAACTATAGTAATTCGCAAGCTACGCATTTCTGTTCCCGTAAACCGGTATCCTATTTGAACACCTGGAAGTAAATTCTTTTGTGTAGCATAAACTTTTATTTCCATATCAGGAGATAATTTAAGATGCATTAAAAGCCAACTACTTACCGTAAAAGACAACGCTAGCCAGCTTATAACATCACTAACTTGAGCTGAATAGTTCGTAAAACTAACAATAATACCACCAAATAATATCAACAATAAAAAAGTGCTAATAAAAGAAAAAAGCCAATCAACTTTTAATTGTTTTTTATTCATTTCTATTTCTCTACTCTAAAATGGGTGGCAAGGTCTGGAATGAGCGGGACGTAGAAAATTCGAGCGGGCATGGTGTCCTGAGCGTAAGCGAAGGACGAGCGAGAATTTTCTTCGAGCAAAATTTTCCTCGCTGGGGAAAATTTTGCGTTCCCGCGAATACAGACCTTGACAGGACCCATTTTTTACACCCTCTCCATTTCCAACCAATTCCTCCCCTTCTTCAAATCCACCCTAATCGGCACAACTAATTTTAAGACTGTCTGCATCTTGTCTCTGACTAAATCTATAATCTGGTCTAATTCTTTTTTGGGCACTTCAAAAAGTAGCTCATCATGAATCTGTAAGACCATTAAGGTCTTGAAAGCTTTTTCTTTAATCTCTTTATAGATATTTATCATTGCCAGTTTTATTAAGTCGCTGGCTGAGCCCTGAATAGGAGTATTGATGGCTTGGCGTTCGGCAAAGCCGCGGATAGCATTATTTTTACTGTCTATGCCGTGGATGTAACGGCGCCTGCCTAAAAGTGTGGTGACAAAACCGTTTTTCTTTGCCAGTTCAATTTGACTAGCTGTATAATCTTTCACTTTTGGATAACGCTGAAAATAGGTATCAATAAAGGCAACTGCTTCATCCTGAGGGATGCCCAAGTCATGAGATAAACCAAAAGCAGACATCCCATAGACAATACCAAAGTTGATGCGTTTGGCAGTGTCGCGCATTTCATCCGAAATTTGGTCCTCCTTTAAATTGTAAATAAAAGAGGCAGTGGTCTTGTGGATGTCTTTATCTTGCTTAAAAGCAGTGATTAATTTCTCATCCCCGGATAAATGCGCCAGGATTCTCAATTCAATCTGAGAATAATCCGCAGAGAGAAGTTGAGCCTCAGGACTACCACAAATAATCGCCTTTCTAATCTCGCGGCCAATTTCAGTCTTAATGGGCAGGTTCTGTAGATTCGGTTCGCTGGAAGAAAGCCTTCCTGTTTCTGTGGCTACCTGATTTAAGGTGGTATGAATTCTTTTGGTCTTGGGATTTATGAGCGGCAACATCCCGTCAATATAGGTGGATTTTATCTTGGTCAGTTGACGATATTCGAGTATCAATTTGGGTAGCTTATGCTGTTGGGAAAGAACATTTAAAACCTCCTCGTCAGTGGATGCGCCGGTCTTGGTCTTTTTTATTACAGGCAACTTCAACTTTTCAAACAATACGTGAGCGAGTTGCTTAGGTGAATTAATATTCAGGCTCTCGCCGCTTATTTTATAAATGTCTTCGATTAATTTATTCAATGTCTTAGTTAAGTCTTTAGATAAGCGCTCTAAAGCATCTTTGTCAATGCCGATTCCATTAGTCTCTATCCAAGCTAATACTTTAATTAAAGGCATCTCTAAATCAAAAAAAAGGCTGCCCAATTTATCTTTGGCCAGCCGTTTTTCTAAGATAGGAGCCAGTCTATTGACAAGAACTACCTTATTAGGAGGCGCTGTAGACTCGGATAATCTTATATCCAGAAAATCCGAGGCCAGACTTAAAATGGAATAATCGGACTTTCCCGGGTCGATGAGGTATCCGGCTAACATCGTATCAAAACTATTGCCTCTAAAATCTGATTGCTCATTATTCAATAAAACTAAAGTGGATTTTAAATCATGAGCAATTTTTTTAATCTTGTCATTTGAAAATAAATCTAATGCTTGTTTTGTAAAACTACCCAAACCAAAAACCTCATAATCATTTATAGCAATATACAGATCAAAATCCCTGGTCTCTATAATGTCAGCCGTGACTTTATTGATATAAAAGGTAAATTCCTTGTTTTTTTCTACTTTCTTGATTAAATCCTCGTAATCTTTTTTGCTTTTGATTTTTGTGCATTTAGTTTTTTCCTGCGGGCTATCATCTATAGGCAAAGACTTCATCAGGCTCTTAAACTCTAATTGCTTAAATATCTTAAACAGGCTATTGTAATCGGCTTTTCTAATCTTTAAGTCTTTTAAATCAAAATCAACAGGCACATCCTTCTTTAGTTGCGCTAATCTTTTACTTAAAGTTATCTGTGCGATATTATCCTGAATTGTCTGGCGCAGTTTTTCCTGTTTTATTTCCTCTATATTTTTAATCAGGTCTTCCACTGAGCCAAATTGTTTAACCAGCTCGATTGCGGTTTTCTCGCCAATTCCCCGCACCCCGGGGATATTATCTGAAGCATCGCCCATCAAGGAAAGTATGTCGCTAATTCTATCCGGCTGGACGCCAAAACGCTCACTTACCGCTTTTTCATCGTAGGTTAGACCTTCATCCTCTTTATAAGGATTTAAGACAAAGACTGCGTTTCCTACGAGTTGTAAGATATCTTTATCTGAACTAACAATTACAATTTCTAGTTCCTTATTTTTAAATTTTTCCACAATCGTGGCAATGACGTCATCCGCTTCAAAACCCTCTTTCTCAAGACAGGAGAATTTATAGGAAGAGATGATTTCTTTTATGATAGGGAACTGGCTCACCAATCCATCCGGCATAGGAGGCCGATTAATTTTATAGTCGCTAAATTCTTTCTTCCTGAAGGTATCCTTGGAGACATCAAAGCAAATCGCCAGATAATCCGGCTGATTGCTTTTTAAGATTTTATTTAAGGCATTCACAAAGCCAAGAATTGCCCCTGTGGGCTGGCCGTAAGATGTAGAAAGATTCCTTATGGCAAAGAACGCGCGATATATAACAGAATTAGCATCAATTAAAAATAACTTTGACTTCATTCTCAGGCTAGTTTTGGATTTATTAAGCTAGGCGTGTAGATTAAATTTACTTAGCATTTTTTGGAGATAAAAGCGGCGTTTTCGCGGCCTAATTCTCGTGATTCAGCAAAATATTAAGTTGAGCTCTCTGTAATAGGTCTGCTACCTCTGGGTTTCTGGGATCAAGGACGAAAGCCTTATTTAGTTCTTTGAGCGCATGCATGTAGTCTTTTTTCTTATACAATTTCTTTGCTTTTTCTAAGTAGATATTCACTAAAGAAAGGCCCTCTTGGGAAGATTTAGCCTCTACCTGGCCTGCTCCTGGCTTTTTAATATCCCTCATAAGTTGGGCTGCCTCTATTTGTAGATAGAAGCTGCGCCCTAAGGGGTCGATTTCGCTAATCTGACTTAAATGCTCTAGAGACTCTTTTGTACGGGGATCATTCGGCAAGCCTAACTCATATCTTTTCTTAAAATAATATGCGGCTTTGGAGAAATCTTGTCTTTTTTCATAAATAATGCCCAGGTTAAAATATGGGGCCAGGAAATTTGGCTCAATACTTATACTCCTTAAATACATATCTTCGGCTTCATCCAACTTTGCCTGGATTTCATAGACCACTCCCAGGTCATTATAGATAGAGGCAGCTGATGGGTCTAGGTTTATTGCCTTTTGATAATATTCAATGGCCTTGGGCAGGTCGCCTTTTTGTTGCGCAGAAAGACCCTCGTTTCTATATTTTTGGGCCTCTTCTTCAAGGAGTTCACCGCAGCCGGCAATATTATAGTTTAATAAGATTAAACTGCAGATTATGAGGGTTATCTTTGGGATGTATCTCATTTTAGAATATAAAGTTATATTAACATAAGGGGCTTGTATAGTCAAGATATTATTTGCTTACTAAGCCCCTCATAATTGCAGGTTTTGCGGCTGGTTTTACCCAGCTAGATAATTGGCGATAAGCTTAATGCAGGGTGATTTACCTTGGTGAGAAATTGGAGTAGTTCTTCGCTGGTTGTGGCAGCCGTCTCATCACAAATCTTATCTACTAAATCTGGCTGATTTAATTCCTGGCAGCGCTCTTTTAGGCGCTTTCCTAAGAGTTCCTTTAATTCACGGGGCATCCAGATAATTCTAAGCAGCCCCCCTTCTGCCAAGATGAATTTCTTACTGACTATATAGAGTTTACCGATGCCTAAGAATCCGGGTGTCTGAACCCCACCGCCTACTGAACCGGCCAGAGTAGTAAAACTCATACCGCAGGGGGTCATTCCAGAATAATCCCGGTGCACAATCATAAACCCGTTTGCCTCAGGGATTATAGCCACGATACATTCAAAACAGCCGCAGGAACTCTGCGGTGAATTCATGAGCGAATACATACTTACGGAATTAATCACCTTATTGGACTTCTGATAGACAAAATCATTGACATTCTTCCATTGTCCGAGTTTAGCATCTAAAAACTCACCCTTAATAATCGGC
>Ga0315289_10007296_pt1 | contig 16112 bp, 15 predicted proteins | sample YL17G11_40_MG_FD_203452 | JGI IMG/M metagenome (GOLD analysis project Ga0315289, IMG submission 203452) | Sediment microbial communities from Yellowstone Lake, YNP, Wyoming, USA - YL17G11_40 | ecosystem: Environmental > Aquatic > Freshwater > Lake > Sediment | place: USA: Wyoming | collected... | reverse complement strand
TCATATCGTAGGGGCGACCCTCTGCGGTCGCCCGATCTCCGGGAGGCCGCTGAGGGCCTCCCCTACACGGAATGCGGACTTACGCAAGCAAGTACTAGGTTACTCCGCAGAACCATAGGCTTGGCGCTCTGCCTGGCGCTTCTTACCTCGGCAGGGGCTGCGGGCGCCGCTTCGCGTGCCGACGAGTATCTCGCGCTGAGGACGTCGCTCGGCGCCACTTCGCCGCGACTTTCCGCCCTGAAGGACAGCCTGCCCGCGTACATCGGGAGGACGGTCGAGCTCAGGGGAACGGTCAACGGCATTGCGAAGTGCGGAGAGTCGCTCGCCTTCATCCTCAACTGTGACGGCCAGTCGGTCGTGGTAAAGGTTCCCGCTGATCCTCCCGCTTGCCTTGCGAACGGGAACACAATCCGCGCCCTCGTGAAGATCGGCCCGGAATCCGTCGCCAGTCTATCCGACCTCTATCTCGAGAGAGCGGCATACGATTATGACGTGAGCGCGCGGGAGAAGCAGCTCGCCTCGAAACCGAAGGCAAAGCAGACTGCGTCTGCGCCCCAGAGCCGGGGTGAACGCAGCTCACAGGCTTCGGCGCCGCCGTGGCCTCTCGCATCACGCGGAGGAAACCCCAGCCTTGCCGCCCGCATACGTGAGATTTACGAGCCGTACAGGAAGGCGATCGCCAGATTCAACCCGAGGCTGAGCGATCAGGAGCTGGACGCCATTACGAAGAGTATTCTGGCTTACAGCGCGCGGTACGGGATTGATCCGAGGCTCGTCGTCGCACTCATCCTTGTGGAGTCAGGTTTCAGGCTTGATGCCACGTCTCCCAAGGGAGCGATGGGGCTAGGGCAGTTGATGCCGAGCACAGCCCGCGGACTAGGGGTCAGCAATGCGTACGACCCGGTGCAGAATATCGAGGGCTCCGTCAAACTCATGCGCGGCCACCTCGAAAAATACGGCGATCTCTCGCTTGCCCTTTCGGCTTACAACGCCGGTCCGGGCGCTGTGAGCAAGTACAACGGGGTTCCGCCGTACCGCGAGACGCAGAACTACATTCGCAAGGTATCGCAGGTTTATAGGGCCTTCTGCGGGTACTAGGCTTCTTAGGGTACCGCACTCCGGCCCGAGGCAGCCCGGGAAGTCATTCCCGGGGATTGTTTGTCCTCTAGTCCCTCAGCCCTCACCCCGGCCTTCGGCCACCCCTCTCCCAAATCTGGGAGAGGGGAGCGGAAGTGACCGGGGCGCCCACTAAACTCGAAAGGCCCTAACCCGGAGGGTTTTGCTCGAGGTAGCCCAGGAATTCATTCCTGGGGATTCTGCAGCGATTCAGAAGCCCCGCCGCTGCCTCGCAGGCCGGCTTTCTATCCTCTAGCAACTATCCACTATTCGCTTGATTCGTAGATAACCAGCACCGTGTAGCTGTAGAACGGCTGAATGCCCGAATAGCTGATCTCGGTGGTGTTCACGCTCACGATGTCTTCCTTCTTCAAGCGGGCCAGGAACGTATTGAGCTGCTCGTGGACTTTTGCCATCTTGTCCGGAGCATTCGCGTGGACAAACTGTGCCTTCAGGAACTGCCATCCTCCTATGAAGTCCCCTGGTTCTGACAGGGGTACTCGGTCTGTCGTTTCTCCAACTTTTCTAGGGGAGAGGGATCCTTTCCTCTGCCGCGGCAGGTGCCTCTACTGCACCCCGAGCATAAGCAGGATCGTCGGAATAGTGACGATGCTGAGAAGTGTGGAGACGAAGATCACGCCGGCCACGAAGCGCCCGTTTGCGCCGAATTTCGATGCGAGCACGCCGGTCATCACCGCGCTCGGCATCCCGGATTCAAGCACGCCCACCTGATGCATCGTGCCGGTGACGCCGCCGGCCTGGAGTGTGTAGTGCGTCAGCAGAGGCAGCACGCCCAACTTCAGCACGCAGACTGCCAGAACGGGCGCTGCAAGCCCCTTCAACGACTTGGCGCTGAGAGAGAGTCCGAGCGAGATCATCACCAGCGGGATGGTGCCGCATCCCAGGTAGCCTATCGCCGCCAGCAGCGGTTCGGGCAGTCCGACCGGCCGCAGAAGCAGGGCCGCCGGGATGGCCCAGAGTGCGGGGAGCTTCAATACGGCCAGAAGCTGCCCGCGCTTCACTCGCTCACCTGCGAATCCCGCGGCGATCAATACCCCGAGCGTGTAAAGCGGCAGTGCCATCGCCAGTTCGTCGTAGAGCGCCGCCGTCACCAGTGCGCTTTTCCTCTGGAATGCCGCCTGGACCACCGGATAGCCGAGAAAGCCGGTGTTTCCGAATCCGCTGGCTATGATCATCCCGCCCAGAGTCGGCCGGTCCAGCTTCATCGCCCGGCCGACGACGTACGCCGCGCCCAGGACCACGAGTATCATCGCGAAGCCGATGACCGGAACCTTCGCTATGGACAGAGGGAGCGGCTGCCGGTAGCTGTATATCGCATCGAAGATGAACGACGGCAGCGTGATGTAGATGACGACCGTGTTCAGAAGGTCCGCGTCCTCGGCGCACAGAAGGCGTACCTTTCTCGTGCCGTAGCCGATGAACAGCAGCAGGAATATGGAGATGACCGTGCCGATGACGTTCAATCGAGCCCCTAGCATGAGATCTGACGGCGACGAGCTAGCTATCTACAAGCCGAAGAGGTAACTGGGCTGTATCGGAAACCGAGGCGTCGGCTGTGGGACTGGTTGGCCGGAATACGTGAGTTGCGTACCTTTCCGCTAACTGTTCCGCCACGTCTTTGGTTTCGCTTGGCGTGATCCTTGCGGATTTCCGGGGTAATAGCGACTGGAGCCTAACCCTGTACGCACCTTGCGGCTCCGGCAACCTTGAGGCTAGCTCTGCTTTTCGTAGGAATTCGAGCGCGTCGCGCACGCAGTCTATGGTAAAGATGTGGTTGGCCAGAATCTTGTCGGTAAGGCGTTGGCTGATCTCGTGAGGGTGTACCACCAACTCAATAACCTTCTGTCGCGGCGACACTGCCTCCCACACACCTTTGGCAACGGCCTCACCCAGAAGCTCTTCCCAAAGTACATAGGCGGAATACAACCTCTTCGGGGGATCATTCATTACTCTCATAAACTGGGTCTTCGCCTGATAGAATTGTTTGGGAGCCCATGCGAGTCTGCGGCCCTCCTCACAAAAATGACGGTACAGATCTTGAGCGCACGACTCGTGTCTGATCGGCGTGAAGCTCCCATTTCCTGGGATATCAAGCCGGTCGATCGCCATCTTAGTCTGTCCGCGATCTGTCTCAAATGCGTAGGTCATGAATATGGGCGGCTTGCTCAGGCGGAATTCCCTCCCCGGTTCCGACAGAGCCGACAACACGCGCCTCGCGTCATGGGCATTCCGGCGGTGGAGCAACACGACCAGGTCAATATAGGATACTTGCTCCAGGGTTCCTTTCGCATTGCGAGGCAGATGCCCCAAGCGATCATACGACGCAAGCTGTTCAAGTTTCTCAGTGAGAGCGCTTTCGTCCTGCGGGATGCCAGCCTTGATCTCGGCTACGATGCCGCCCGACTGCAAAAGGGCCGTGAAATCCGGGGTCTTGCGCCTATCACCGACATCGATGCTGGGAAACCACTCGAAATGCCGAGTGACTTGGCTGTAGTCCGAGGTCTGGGTAAGTAGATAATACCAGCAAGCGACGCATGTCACAGCGTCGTCGTAATCGTGGAACTCGTTCAGTAGCTCTGTCTTGATATCTTGCCGCGAAGGAATGTTGTCTCGCCCCAAACTCAATCTACGCCTGCAAGATCGGCGAGGGATAAGCGTGGCGACGGTTCCGCATCCAGCACTTGCCCCTCGCAGATCGTGTCCGTTATTGTTCGCAAGACCCGAAGGAGTGAGCCTTCATTAGCTCCATAACCTGGAACTACCAGGACTGTCTCGGGGGAGGTTACGAAAATGTCTATGCTTGCACCGTTGATCAGATCAACCATGCTAGCATGCAAGTAAGGGTTCAGGTGCAGTACTGCCACGGAGCCGATGCCACTTGACTGCAGGGCCGCCACCAATTCAGAATTGCCTTCCGGAGTCCGGAAAACTGGTTGCTCGAGCTGAACCTCGAGAGGACGTCCCAGATCCTGGAAGGACCTCCGGCCTCTACCGGCAACCAGACTCAACCGGTCAGCAGCACGAGAAAGTATGGGGTGTCTAAGAAAACGCTGGAAATGAGCCCACTGGCCGGACCGTATTCTTACCGATCCATCACGGTAAAGCGTGAAATCGAGTTCTGTGGGACCGATGCACACAACTCGCAGGCGCTCCAGCAGCGCTTCTTTCATGTCGACTAGGGCGAAAAGCTTTTCGTATCTTTGGTGGTAATGATCCTGTGTCTTACCTCCGCCTCCTCGGGGCCGCAGCACGGCGTGCCAAGACTCGAGTTTCTCCCAAGGCCCCCCCTGATCGAGGCCGGCCAGGATTCCCTTGATATCGTCATTCGTTAATGTAAACTGGGGAAAGGCCCGTTTCTGCCTGGATAAGACTGGTACAAGACGATTGCTCAGGAAGTCATTCCCCGCAAACGTGAGAAGCGACCAGATGCGCTCATATTCCGTCGGCAGCACATAGACGGTGCCCTCTGGCTGCTCCACAGCGAGGTCAAGTTGCTCCGTATCCTGGCTGTCCGTTCCATGCACCGCCATATAACGCAATACACTAACGCCCTGCCGTGGCACGACAATGACATGCTCGTGCCTGCCAAGGATTCTGGCAGGGTCGTTGGCGCTGATCACCGGGATGAAAAACAGGTGCTCACGCTTGAAATCGGCGTGGCTTAGTATCTGCTCCAGGTCGGCCGCTGACTCAATTCTGTAGTCTTGGCTCGTCATCCGCATGGTACTTCTCGCTGGCGCCCTAACGACGCATTTCCGACGGCGTGATGGCTTCTCTTAGCATCATAACACCACTCAGCAAACAAGTCAAAATCCCCAGGCAAAACCGGTAGTTCTACTGGGGCAAGCTCTCAGGGTCAGCCCGCGCGGGTGCGTGGATCAGCGGCAACGCTCTCTCTTTATCGCCCCACAAACGCAGCACCGCGCACACAAACAATCAGCCTCCATGCTCTCTTGGCTACCACGATTATCAGCAGCCGACTGATGCTGCCTTCCCGTCGGAAACCTTCCGTCCTTGGCTGCACGCCAGAGCCGCCTTCACCAGACCCGCGAATAACGGGTGAGCCCTGTTCGGCCGCGATTTGAACTCCGGGTGGAACTGCGTCGCGATGAAGAATGGGTGGTCCGGGAGCTCGATTATCTCCACCAGGCGGTTATCCGGCGAGAGGCCGCTGAACACCAGGCCGGCCTTGCCCAGCGTGTCGCGGTACGAGTTGTTGACCTCGAACCTGTGCCGGTGCCGCTCGTAGATCAACTCGTCGCCGTACAGCTTCCACGCCAGCGTGCCTTCCACAATGCGGCACGGGTAGATGCCGAGCCTCATCGTGCCGCCCTTCGTCTTCACGCCCTGCTGTTCGGGAAGCAGGTGGATCACGGGATGGATCGCCTCCGGGTCAATCTCCTCCGTGGTCGCGTGTTCCAGGCCGCAGATGTGCCTCGCGTACTCGATGACCGCCATCTGCAGGCCGTAGCACAGGCCGAGGTACGGAACTTTGTTCTCGCGTGCGTACTTGATAGCCTCGATCTTGCCCTCGGTACCGCGGATGCCGAAGCCGCCCGCTACGATGATCGCGTCCGCATCCTTGAGAAGCTGATCGGCCCCGCAAGCCTCGATCTCCTCGGACTCGATCCATTTGATGTTGATGCCGGTATCGTTGGCGATCCCCCCGTGCTTGACTGCCTCGCCGATGCTTATGTAGGCGTCCCCGTTTGCCACATACTTGCCCACGACGGCGACGGTGGCCCTGTGCTTCGGGTGCTTTATGGTGTTCACTATGTTCCGCCACTCCGACAGATCCGGCTTCCCGTCCTTGAGGTCGAGCCTGCTTATGACCTGCTCCGCGAGGCCCTCCTCCTCGAACCTCAGCGGGATCTCGTAGATGCATTCCGTATCGAGCGCCTCGATCACCGCTTCCTTTTCCACGTCGCAGAAGAGTGATATCTTGTCCTTCATGTCGTCACTGAGCGGAAGCTTCGACCGGCAGACCAGGATATCGGGCTGAATCCCCATCTCGCGCAGCTTGATGACGCTGTGCTGGGTCGGCTTCGTCTTGATCTCGCCCCACGGCCCAACGAATGGGATGAGGGTGACGTGTATATAGAGGACATTGCGCGGGCCGACATCCTTCTTGAACTGGCGGATCGCCTCCAGGAACGGCTGACCTTCGATGTCGCCGACGGTGCCGCCTATCTCGACCACCGCGACATCCGCGCCTGCCTCCATCGGGGCACGCCGAATCCGCTCCTTGATCTCATCGGTAATGTGCGGGATCACCTGTACCGTTGCCCCGAGGTAATCGCCGCGCCTCTCCTTCTCGATCACCGAGTGGTAGATGCCGCCGGTGGTGACGTTCGCCTCCCGGGTGAGATCCAGATCAACGAACCGCTCGTAGTGTCCCAGATCGAGGTCCGTCTCGGCCCCGTCGTTGGTCACGAAGACTTCGCCGTGCTGGAACGGGTTCATTGTTCCGGCGTCCACGTTGATGTAGGGGTCAACCTTCTGCATCGTGACCTTGAAGTCACGGTTCTTCAAAAGCCGCCCCAGCGACGCGGCCGTTATCCCTTTGCCGATGGACGAAACCACGCCGCCCGTCACGAAGATGTACTTTGTCATATCCGATAGCCCCCATCCTGCGAACGGTCTCCTAGATCAGTACTTCAACACCACGACTGTGGTCTCCTTTGGCAGCGAACTCTTGGTAACGGAAAGCTCTCCCGCATGCTTGACCTGCTTGTAGCCCCTGAGGAAAGAGTCCGCTGTTTCAAGGTTCACGCCCTTCAGTGCGGGCGTCTTGTAGTGCATAGGGATCACGTACTTTGGCTTGAGCTGCTGGACGACCTTTCTCGCCGCTGCGCCGTCAATCGTGTAGACCCCGCCGACCGGGATCATGAGCACGTCTACCGGGCCGATGGCTTTCACCTGGGCCTGAGTGAGCACGTGCCCGAGGTCGCCGAGATGGCATATCCGGATGCCGTCTGCCTCGATCACGCGCACTGTATTCGTGCCTCGCTCGCGGCCCTTCGACGAATCGTGATAGGTCAAGACCGACTTGTACCGGATGATGTCTCCGCGTATCGTGATGGTCCCCCGGCCGGTGCTTTTCCCTGACAGCGGGCCGACCACGCGTGCAGTTTCCGGCAGCAGGTTCGTCGCATTGTGATCGAAATGCGAGTGGCTGACGAAAACCACTTGCGCAGGAACGGCGCCTATGTCGTAGCCCAGCTTGGCCGGGCACGGGTCGAACACGATATTCGTGCCCGCCGCCGTTGCGATCAGGAAACACGCATGTCCGAGCCATTTGATTGTGAGTGCGAGTTCCGTCATCTCCCGATGCCTCCTTATGCACCCGGTGCCCAGGAATGGAATTCCTGGGCTACCCGTAAGCAAAACCCTCCGGGTTTGGGGTTCACCCAAGTCCGGTAGGACTTTGCTCTCACCTAGCCCAGGGTTTCTAACCCTGGGTCCGCCCCGAGCCCACGCCAGAGTATTATCGAATGAGCAAATTCCCCTTCCCCAGTTTCACCGCTGACTTGATCAATCCTGCAACGAATTCCTTCGCAAGCCGGGCCGCGTCCGGCACACTGTCGCCGAGCGCAATCCGTGCCGCCATCGCCGCCGAGAACGCGCAGCCCGTCCCGTGAACCGGTGCCCCTTCGATCCGAATCCCCTCCAGCTCCACGAAATCCTTGCCGTCGAACAGCACGTCCACAGGCTCGCCTTCAACGTGGCCACCCTTCGCCAGGACAAAGCGGCATCCGAGGGCATGAATCGCCTGCGCGGCCTGCTTCAAATCATCGAGATTGCGGACCGGAACGCCCGACAGGACCTCCGCCTCACGAGCGTTCGGAGTCACAACCAGCGCCCTCGGGATCAGTCGCCGCTTCATGCGCTCGATTCCCTTGCTCGCCAGCAGCGGAGTGCCGTCTTTTGCCGCGATTATCGGGTCGAGTACCACATTCGGTATCTCCCGCCGGTGAATCCTCTCTGCGACAATGTCTACCGCGGTCGGGTCGTATAGCATTCCGATCTTGCAGGCGTCCACTCCGATATCTCGAACCACTGAGTCAATCTGAGCCGAGATAATGCGGGGCGGGACCTTGTGAATCTTCTGCACGCCGAGCGTGTTCTGGGCCGTGACCGCCGTCACGACGGTCGTCCCGTACACGCCCAGGCGCTCGAAGACCTTCAGGTCGAGCTGGACTCCGGCCCCTGCGCTCGAATCCGACCCGGCAATGGTTAAGACTCGCGGAATCTGCTTCTTCGCCATGTCTGTACTGATTACTGAGAACTGACGACTGATAACTCTTCGAACATCTCGGACAGGCTTCGGATCACTACGTCCGGCTGCATTTCCGGCGGCGCGGACCGGAGGTCTTTCTCCGTCGTGATACCCGTCAGTACTAGCACCGTGGTTGCGCCGATTCGCTTCCCCACCAGAACGTCAGTATCCAGTCGGTCGCCGATTATGACGGAGTTCTCCGGGGTCGTCCCTGCCAGTTCGAGGACTTTTCGCATCGCATAGGTCTCGGGTTTTCCGATCAGAACCGGGGTCACGCCCGTCGCAACCTCGATCGCCGCCACCATCGCGCCGCCGCCGGGAACTATCCGCCCGGCCTCCAATGGAAAAGTAGCATCCCGGTTCGTTGCGATGAACTTCGCCCCGCCGAGTATCGCCTGCTGGGCCTTCATCAGCATGTCATAGCTGAAATTCCTGTCCATCCCGACGACAACGTAATCCACCTTTTCGCTCAGCCCATCCTCGACCAGCTTCATGCCGACGGCCTTCAATTCCTCTCTGGGACCGGCCTCGCCCACCACGAATACCGATGCTCCCTGAGCGCCTTTTTCCACAAGGTAGAGCGCGGTCGCATACGCCGAAGTCATGATATGGTCCGGGTCCGCCGGAATGCCCATGCGCCCGAGTTTCCTGACGTAATCGCTGCGGGTCAGTGTGGAGTTATTGGTGAAGAAGTAGACCTGATGGCCGAGCCGCCTCAGGGTTTCGATGGTGGGCACCGCGCCGGGAAGGGGCTGCTCCCCGCGGTAGACCACTCCGTCGAGGTCGAACACGAAGGTCCGGACAGCCAAATGTGAAATCACCTTTTCGAGAGTACCGCGTGATTCTATCACAGGAGGCAGGCCTCGGTCAACAGAGGGAATTGCCTCACGAAAGATGTTGGCGAAACTGATTCGTTGGCTCAGATAAGGATGTTGCCGTACAACTGAGGGATGGAAAGCAGGATTCCTGTCAGGACGTTTGCAGAATGGGATGAGAATGAGCCAGGCTTCTTCGGGCTGGATCTGGTCGGCCACTGCGGTGGGACTGGCAGAGGCGAGTTCCTGTATACCCTGAACATGACCGACGTGTTCTCGGGCTGGATAGCGCTTGGGGCTATGAAGGGTCGAGGAGAGATGGGAACGCTTGCTGCCGTGAAGTCGGCGTCGAAGAAGATACCATTTCGTGTCAGGGGGATAGACAGCGACAATGACGGCGGGTTCATCAACTATCACATGGAGAAGTACTGCAAGGAGGAGAAGATCACGTTCACCCGGTGTCGACCATACAAGAAGAACGACCAACCCCGCCAACGGCGGGGGAAGAACTGGAGCGTCGTGAGGCAGTTCATCGGCTACAGGCGATTCGAGACGGACGAGCAACTCTCGCTGTTGCAGAGGATATACCCCCTGGTCATGGCCTATCACAACTTCTTCTCACCCATGATGAGGCTTGCCGAGAAAGAGCGACTTGGAAGCAAGGTGACGAAGCGTTACTGGGCCGCCATGACGCCATACCAGAGGCTTCTTATGTCAAACGGGCACATTGATGAAGCCACGAAGGATGAGTTGAGGGAAGAGTATGCGGCCACAAACCCAGCGGAGGTTCTCAGGCAGATACGGGCGTTGCTTACTCAACTGGAGAACATACCCAACGCCGGACCCCACACCCGGGACCCTTGACCCGGAGCCCTGGCTTTATACCTTACATATACGGACTGGCACACCTTGCATTCGGCAACAATATTCGTGAGGCAACGATCACCCATTTCGGCAACAAGGATAAATGAGGCAACGTACGGGACGAACCTGCTCCTGGGCTGTTCGGAGAATGAAGGAGCGCAGGATTGCAGACAGGCAGGGGCAGCAGGGAGCATGGGCGGTCAGGTGCCATTCGCAATGGTGACGCGTTCACGCCACTCAACCGATCGGGTATACGAGCGCCACCGCATGGCATTCGATGCCGAGGCCCTCGCCGATGGGGCCCAGACCCTCGGCCGTTGACGCCTTCACGCTCACTTGCTCAGGGGAGATGCGCAGTGCGTCCGCGATGTTGGCCTGCATGGCGGGCGCGTGTTTCGCGATCCGAGGCCGCTCCGCGATCAGCGTCACGTCCACGTTGCCGACGCGCCATCCGAGCTCGGCTGCCAACTCTGCGACCCTGGCGAGGAGCACCGTGCTCCGGACGTCCTTGTACGCGGGGTCTGTATCGGGGAAAAGCCGCCCGATGTCTCCGGCGCCCACCGCACCCAGCACGGCGTCGGCGACCGCGTGCAGCATCACGTCGGCGTCCGAGTGGCCGAGCAGTCCTTCCTCGCCGGGGAACTCGACGCCGCCCAGGAACAGCTTCCGCCCGGGGCCGAACCGGTGGACGTCGTATCCGTGTCCGACTCTGACCATCGGTTGGCCGCCGGCGCCTTGCTGCTGACGGCTTCTCATTATGGCCTCCGCCACAGCGATGTCCGTGGGCGTGGTCACCTTGATGTTCTCGTAGGCCCCCTCCACTATCCGCACGGGCAGGCCCAGCCTCTCGACCAGAGAGGCGTCGTCCGTTCCGAGGTAGCCATCAGCGTAGGCGCGCTCGTACGCCGATCTGATCACGTCCCGCGCGAAGGTCTGGGGGGTCTGGACCGCGTAGAGCTTCTCCCGATCCAGCGTGGAGCTCACGAATCGCCCGTCGAGGGAAGATTTGATGGTATCGGTGACCGGCACCACGGCAATCGCGGCGCCGTCTTCCCGGGCGGCCTCGATTGAGGAAACGATGATGTCGGGGGTCACGAACGGGCGCGCGCCGTCGTGAATGGTGATGATCTCACAGTCGGGTGATGCCGCCGCCAGGCCGTTGCGCACGGAATCCTGGCGCACTTTGCCGCCCGGAATCACCGCCTTCACCTTTGTGAAGCCGCGCTCCTGCGCCAGCATCTCTGCCGCGGCTATCTGATCCCGGTGAGCGACAAGTACAATCTCGCCGATCTCGGCGCATTCCTGAAAGGCGGCCAGCGTGTAGCCGATGAGGGGCTGTCCGGCGATAGTCGCGAACGCCTTGCCGGAATCGTTACCTAGCCTTCTTCCTAGGCCTGAAGCTGGAATAATTGCGGACGTTGCGGTCAATCAACTTATCCTGTTCGTCCTGGATTGTCTTCAGGTTTGCAAAGATCATCTTGCCGGCGATGGTCTGAAGAACGCTCGTCACGATGACGTCCAAGGTATCGCCGATATGCCTCTTGGCTCCCTCGACCACGACCATGGTGCCGTCGTCGAGATAGGCGACTCCCTGGTTGCTCTCCTTGCCCTCTTTGATGATGGATACCGTCATTTCCTCGCCCGGCAGCACGACCGGCTTGAGCGCGTTCGCGAGTTCGTTTATGTTGAGCACTGGGACGCCGTGCAACTCAGCGACCTTGTTCAGATTGAAATCGTTCGTGACGATGGCGCCGTCAACCTCCTGCGCCAGCTTCACCAGCCTGATGTCCACCTCTTCGGAGTTCGCCGGATCAACGGGATCCGATTGCCTGACAGTCAACTCCAGCTCCTTCCGCATCTGATTGAGGATGTCCAGTCCCCTGCGTCCCCGGGCGCGTTTCAGCGAATCGCTGGAGTCCGCGATGTGCTGGAGTTCCTCCAACACGAAGCTCGACACGACGATCTGTCCCTCTACGAATCCGGCGCGGCACACGTCGGCGATGCGCCCGTCTATGATCACGTTCGTATCAAGAAGCTTCGGCTTCTGGAAGTCCTTGGCAAGCTGTCCGCTCTTGGAGAGCCCCGGGAAGTACACCTTCAGCTCTTCCTTTATGCTCAGCATGGCCATGACGCAGAGATACATGATCACGACGCCTGCAACGCTGATGGCAACCGGGTTTCGCGGCAGCCTCAGGAGCGACATTATTCCCGGCAGAAGAATCGCGCTCAGCATGAGGCCGATCAGCAGTCCCATAAAGATGGCGATCTTGTCCGTCGTGGATAACTGGCCGAGCTTGTCTCCGAAGCGAACCAGGTGGCGAAAGGCTACAGATGCGATGAGGAATCCGGCAAGCACGCCCATGACGAACAGGGCGATCGTGGTGCTCAGGGCTTTGGCCGGGTCGTTGGTGTACAGTGCCTCCCACATGAACTTGAACGACTTCGGTTTCAGGTCGTGCTTCGTAACCACCCTGTCCGGGCTTACGGGCGGCTCCGGTGCGAAGACCTCGTTGTACGGGAGCTTCATGGCTTCGATGTCGTCCGCCATGCGCAGCTCGGTGATCGGCATCACGACCAGCCACTCAATCAGAATGATGATGCAGATGGTGAATATTACCCAAAAAGGTCTAGCGGGCAATGTTATCGCCTCCTACCTGTCCACCTCGCCCAGCACTATGTCCAGGCTGCCAATGATAGCCACGGTATCGGCTACCTTCCATCCCTTAACCATCTGTCCGACGGCCGCAAGATTTATGAATGAAGGCGGTCGCCAGTGCAGACGGTACGGGCTCGTGGACCCGTCGCTGACCAGGTAAACACCGAGGTCTCCCCGCGAGGATTCCAACCTGGTGAAGACCTCGCCCGCAGGCGGTTTCAGCATCCTGGGTACCTTTGCTGTATATTCCCCCTGCGGGATCATGTCCAGCGCCTGTTCTATGATCTTCAGGCTTTCTCTTATCTCGCCGGTGCGCATCAAGTATCTGGCAAGGCAGTCGCCCATCGGCTGAGTCACTACATCGAATTTCAGACGTTTGTACACTGAATAAGGTTCATCTTTTCTTAGGTCAAACGCCACTCCGGACCCGCGCAGGTTCGGCCCGCTCATGGCATAGTCAACGGCGTCTTCGGCTGAGATGACCCCCACGCCGCGGGCGCGGATGAGCACTATCTCGTTCTTGCTGAAGAGGTCATCAATCTCCCCCATGCGCGAAGGCATCTTCTTCAGGAAGGCCCTGGCTTTCTCATGAAAGCCTTCCGGGAGGTCGCGCATCACTCCGCCCGGGCGTATGTAGCTGTAGGTCAGCCGCGCCCCGCAGGCCATCTCGAACAGGTCAATTATGTCTTCTCGCTCGCGGAACGCGTATATGAACGGCGTGCTCGCGCCCAGGTCCAGACCGAATGCCCCGACGAACACCAGATGGCTCGCTATCCGGTTCAGTTCCATCATGATGACCCGGATGAACTCCGCGCGCTCGGGAACCTCGATCTCCATCAGTTTCTCGACTGCCATGGCGTAGACCGCGTTATTGAGCATCGCGGACAGGTAATCCATGCGATCGGTGAGCGTCACGAACTGCGTGTAGGTCCGGTTTTCGGCGAGCTTCTCGATCCCACGGTGCAGGTAGCCGACGTCCGGCCTGGCGTCAACGACCGTTTCACCGTCCAGGGTGAGTATCATCCGCAGAACCCCGTGGGTGCTGGGATGCTGCGGGCCCATATTGACCTGTATTTCCTCGGTGCGAATCATCGCTTTGTCTGAACTTCCAACTTCCAACGCCGAACGTCCAACTTGGGATTGTTTTAAAACCCTCCGCCTCGGCCTGGGACTGTAAGCCCCAGGCTACCGAACAGGCAAAGCAGGCTGAAGCAAGCTCGCTTTAGCTTGCCTTGAGTGGGCCGTAGCCTCACCATTCGATGGTGAGGCTAGAGCAGCCGCGTTTTTTTAACAATCCCACTTCCAACATCGAACGAAAACCGCGTCAGTTCGAAGTTCGGTGTTGGGCGTTCAACGTTCAGCGTTCGACGTAGTCCTTTCTCAGCGGGAAGCCTTCCCAATCCGGCTCGAGCAATATCCGGCGCAGGTCGGGATGCCCGTCGAACTCTATGCCGAACATATCGTAGACTTCGCGCTCCTGCCAGTTTGCCGCCTTCCAGACGGAGGTGACGGATGGTACGAGAGGCTTCTGCTTGTCAACCTTTACCTTCAGCGTCACGTAATGCCTGTGAGCAATGGAGTAGAGGTGGTAGACCACATCGAACCGGTCGGGCCAATCCACAGCCGAGAGGGACATCAGGTAATCGAATCTAAGCTCGGCGTCTTCCTTCAGGAACGCGCAGATGTAAACGATTTCATTTGCTTTTACGGTGAGGGTAGAGACTTCGGAGATCTCCCGAGACTCCTCGACGGCCTCAGGAAACTGGTTGAGCAGGAGTTGCTCAATGCGTTCAGGAGCTAGCATTGTAACCTATTTCCGCCTCTGTGCGACGCTTTCCTTCTTGATTTTTTCGTGCAGTTTCAGGCAGCCCTGGAGGAGCGCTTCCGGCCTGGGCGGGCACCCTGGAATGTACACGTCCACGGGAATCAGCTCATCCACGCCCTTCACTACGCTGTACGAATCGTAGAATGGCCCGCCCGTGGTAGCGCAGGCGCCCATTGCGACCACGTACCTGGGCTCGGCCATCTGCTCGTAGAGTCTCTTGATCCTCTTGCCCATTTTCTTCGTGACCGTGCCCGCAACTATCATGAGATCGCTCTGCCGGGGTGAGGCGCGGAACATCATCCCGAACCGGTCGAAGTCGTATCTCGCCGCGCCGGTTGCCATAAGCTCGATCGCGCAGCATGCCAGTCCGAAGAGCATGTACCAGAGCGACGACGTGCGCGCCCAGTTCAGGACGGTATCCAGGGTCGTCGTGATCACGCTGCCCTCGGGCAGTCTTTCGGCTACTCCCATCTCAAGACTCCCTTGCGCCAGGCGTACAGCAGCCCGACCAGCAGAACGCCGATGAAAACCATCATCTCCACGAATGCGAAGACGCCCAGCCCCATCCCTTTCAGGTGGAGCAGCTCCTTCGCCCACGGAAAGATGAAGATCGCCTCCACATCAAATATGACGAAAACCAGGGCGAAAATGTAATACCCGACCCGGAATTGTTTCCAGGCATCGCCGAGCGGAATCTCGCCGCACTCATACGGTTCCGCCTTGGCCCCTTTGGGCCTGTGAGTGGGCCGAAGCGCCCACGAGAGCCACAGTGTGATTATCGCGAAGGCGATTCCCACGATAGCGAACAGTGCAATGTACGCGTAGTTGTTCAAACAGGCATCCCCCATCTCGGCAGTCGTACTCGAGATTTGGCATGTAATTATAGCACACATCGGAGCGGCGTGGAAGAGCATCTGTGCCGGCCGGCATATAGCGCGCGTGAACAGTGGGTCAACATAAGCAGGCCGGCGGCGTCAGTGATACGGGGAAACGACTCATACGGCGAGTATCCGGCTTCGAGCCCCGGTCGCGGAGCCCTTGAGCCCGCAATCCGCAATTGGCCGGATCACCCTCGTCCAATAACCGCCGCGATCCGGCGGACGTCGTCCATCAGGCGGGCGAAGACCTCCGGCTTCAAAGCCTGGGGACCGTCGCACAGGGCCTGTTTCGGATCAGGATGAACTTCCACGAGCAGTCCGTCCGCTCCTGCCGCGATCGCCGCCCGACTCATCGCGGGGACGTATCTCCAACTCCCAGTCGCATGGCTCGGGTCTATGATCACCGGCAGGTGAGAGACTTCCTTGATTACGGAAATCGCGGACAGGTCGAGGGTATTGCGGGTGTAAGTGCGGTCGAGCGGATGCACGCCCCTTTCACACAGGATGACGCTCGGGTTGCCCTCGCTCAGGATGTACTCGGCGGACAGAAGCCACTCGTCTATGGTCGCGCTGGGGCCTCGCTTGAGCAGCACCGGGCGACTGGCTTTTCCCACTGCGACCAGCAGCGGGAAGTTGTGCATGTTCCGAGCGCCGATTT
>Ga0315289_10007295_pt1 | contig 16114 bp, 5 predicted proteins | sample YL17G11_40_MG_FD_203452 | JGI IMG/M metagenome (GOLD analysis project Ga0315289, IMG submission 203452) | Sediment microbial communities from Yellowstone Lake, YNP, Wyoming, USA - YL17G11_40 | ecosystem: Environmental > Aquatic > Freshwater > Lake > Sediment | place: USA: Wyoming | collected... | reverse complement strand
AAAAAAAAAACGAAATGCGTTCCCTTGCGGTCCGAGGAGCCGTGCGGATGCGCTGGGCCCTTAGGGCCAGCAGGACCTCCCCGCCTTTAGCTTGCGTGTCGATCGCCGCGGCGCCGCGCCCGACAGTCGCCGCCCCGGCGCTGCAGCACCGCTGGGCGATGCGGCAGGCGTCGTCGTCGTCGACGTCGATGACGACGGCGGCGGCTAGCAGCAGCACGTAAGATTTTCGTCTTTCCTAGTCGAATCGCGCGGCTTTCGCCGCTTTTATTCAACTTTCGAACAATTTTTGACGATGCTGAACGCCTCCATGTCGAGAAAAGGAGCAAAAGAGCTTCCAGCCACCGCGAATGCTGCACGCCAATGGTCGCCGCCGAACACAAAGCGAATGAAAAAAACTCAACCTCCTCTCCTGGGAAAAACAACAACAACAGTTCCGCCGATGCCCCCACCGCGCAAAACTCTACCAAGAAGCAGAAGCAGCCGAAGAAAGAGAGAGAAAGTGGCGGTGGCGGCGGCGGCGGTAACGGAGGAGGCGGCGGTCGCAACACCAGGGGCGGCGGCCGCAACAGTGGTGCCTCAGCAAACACCTCGTCCGAGGCCGAGATCCGCTCCCTACGCGCCGCCAAGGCCGAGGCGCTCCGCTCCTCGGGGCAGGACCCCTACGCCTACTCCTTCGACCGGACGCACACTGCTGCGGAACTTATGGAGCAGTACGGGGACCTTCCGGCCGGGGAGACCGCCCCGGGCACCGAGGAGAGGCCCGTCTCGGTCGCGGGCCGCGTGCTCGCGCGTCGGGTGATGGGCAAGCTGGCCTTTTTGAAGCTCGCCGACGACAGCGGCGAGGTGCAGCTGTACGTGGACCGCTCTGCGCTCGACGAGCGCCGCGAGGGCAGCTTCGCCGAGGTCAAGTCGCTCGTCGACGTCGGAGACATCGTCGGCTGCCGCGGCGGCGTGCGCAGGACCGAGAAGGGCGAGCTGTCGGTCGCTGCGCACTCCCTCGCGGTGCTGACCAAGGCACTGCGCCCCCTGCCCGACAAGTGGCACGGCCTCGCCGACGTCGAGAAGAGGTACAGGCAGCGCTATGTCGACATGATCGCGACCCCCGGGGTTCGCGACGCCCTGAGGGCGCGGGCGCTGATGACGTCGACGCTGCGGCGGTCGCTCGAGCGGCGCGGATTCCTCGAGGTCGAGACACCCGTTCTCGAAGCCTCGGCGGGGGGAGCGGACGCGCGGCCATTCACCACCTTCCACAACGCGCTGGCGCAGCCGTTCGCGCTGCGCATCGCAACGGAGCTGCACCTGAAGCGCCTCGTCGTCGGCGGCTTCGAGCGCGTGTTCGAGATCGGGCGCATCTTCCGCAACGAGGGCGTCTCGACGCGCCACAACCCCGAGTTCACGTCGGTGGAGCTCTACCAGGCGTTTGCGGACTACAACGACATGATGGACCTGACGGAGGAGCTCATAAGAGAGGCCGCCGTGGCCGTGACGGGCGGGACGAAGCTGACTTACCAGGGCTCGGAGATCGACGTCGGCGCGCCCTTTGCGAGGAGGACGATGGCTGAGCTGGTCCAGGCCGCCGTGCCCGCGGTCGACGCCTCGGCGCTCTTGGAGAGGAGCGCCGACGACGCCTCTTCTGCCCCTTCGTCATCGCCTTCTTCTTCGTCTTCTTCTTCGTCCGTCGACGACGACGCGCCGCGTGCCGCCGCGGCGGAGGCCCTCAGGGCCGCGGGCTGCTCGCGCGCCGCCGTCGCCGCCGCTCGTTCCGCCGCGACGCCCCCCGGCCAGCTCCTCAACCTGCTCTTCGAGGAGCTCGTCGAGCCGACGCTCGTCCAGCCTACCTTTGTGCTCGACCACCCGGCCGCCGTCTCGCCGCTGGCCAAGCCGCACAGGCGCACCAGGGGCGCGGCCGAGCGGTTCGAGCTGTACGTGGCCGGCAGGGAGCTGGCCAACGCGTACTCGGAGATGACGGACCCGCTGGAGCAGCGGCGCAGGCTCGAGGCGCAGGTGGAGAGCCACTCCGCCGCCAGGGAGCGCAAGAAGAAGGAGAGGCAGGACAGCAGCAGCGGCGGCAGCGCGAAAGACTCGAGCGAGGAAGGAGAGGAACACGAGGAGGACGACGAGGGAGACTACGACGTCTCTCTGGACGAGGATTTCCTGCTCGCGCTCGAGCACGGGATGCCGCCGACGGGAGGGATGGGCATGGGCCTCGACCGCCTCGCGATGCTGCTGGTCGACGCGGCCTCGATCAGGGACGTCATCGCGTTCCCGCTGCTGAAGAGGCAGCAGCAGTCAAAGCAGGAGAAGAAGGAGGAGTGAAAGAGAGGCCATCTTGATGTAACTTTTGTGGTTTGTTTCGCGATTTCTTTTTCATTTTTTCAGTTTTTCCCCCGTGTTTTTCTCTCTCTGTCTCTCTCTCCCCCTCTCTGCCCCCTCTCTCGTTTCAAAAAATCACGGACAACTTTTTCTCAACTCGACACGTCGCTCGAGTACTGCACCACCAGGCTCCTCGGCCCCGTCGCGGCCCCTCCCCCGCCGCCCGCCCCGCCGCCGCCGCCGACGCTGAACTGCACGCGCACGTGCGACGTTAGCGCGTACGTGAGCGTGCACGCAGCGGGCCCGCCGCCGCGCCGCGACTCGGCGTCGCGCAGCGGCCTCGAGAGCGACGCGCGCAGCGACTTGCCGAACTGGACCTCCACCTCCGTTCCGAGGGCCAGAGACTCGAGCAGGGAGGCGCCGCCGCCGCCCTGGCGGGACTTTCCGGAGGCGGCCTTGTCGCCGCCGGCGGCGGCGGAAGCGCCGCCGCCGCCCCCCGCCGGAGGGTCGAGAGCAAACAGCCCCGCGACGCTCGGCGCGCTCACGAGCCGCCACCGCGCCTGGCCCAGCGCGCCCTGCGTCTGGATCTTGGGCATGAACGAGTGCGCCGCGGCGGCGGCCAGGGCCGGGAGCGCCAGGCGCCCGTCCTCGGAGACGACGGCGCGGGCGAGCGCGGCCTCGAAGAGGCGGGCGGCGTCCTCGGCGGCGAGCGGGTCGGCCGAGCCGCCGCCGCCGCTCCCGCCGCCGATGCTGCCGCCCCCGGCGACCGCGGCGGCTCGGCGGGCGGCCGCCGTGGCGGCGGGCGAGGCCGCGGAGAAGGAGGAGCCGGCGGTGTTTGCGGGAGCGGATCCGCCGCCGGAGCCTCCGCTGGCGGCAGCGTCGGCTCCTCCTCCCTCGCCGGCCGTGCCCGCCGCCGCCGACGGCGACGCGGACGACGACGACGACGACGCCGCCGTCAGCGTCAGCCCCTGCCTCCACGCCGACGCCCTCGGGGTCAGGATCGCCACGCGCATCCCGGCCCCGCGCAGCACCAGATCCAACGCAGGGTCGTCGGGCGAGGGCGGCGCGCCCAGCGCCGACTTCTTCGAGGGGCTGCCGAGGCCCATCACCGCGCCGGCAAAGCCGCCGCCGCCGCCCAGCCCGCCGCCACCGCTGTTGTCAAACGTCACCCTGTTCGTGTGCTCGCGGTCGAGCACGAATCGCGTGGCCAGCAGGTTGACCTCGCCGCCGTCGAGGGTCACGGACCCTCCCAGCCGCAGCCGGGAGGCGAAGCGTGCCCTCGCCGCGGCGCGCGACTCGCCCGCGCGCAGCGGCAGCGGCGACGCCGCGGCGGCGCCGGTGACTGAAGGGTCCCCATCGGCGAGCAGGCCCCCCGAGAGCCCGACGTTGACCACGAACGGGTAGACGCCGCGGAGCTCGGGCCCCAGGCGGATGTCGAGGCCGCGGAGGAGGAGACCGGGCTGCTTCTTGCCTGCTGCTGCTGCTGCTTCCTGCAGTCGGGCCTCCTTCCTCCGCGCCCGCGACTGCGACGCTGCTGCCGCCGCAGCGTCAGGCTTCGGCGCCGGATCCGCGGGGGGCGCCCCCGCTGCCGCTGCAGCGGCGGCAGCAGCAGCAGAGGCGGCCCCTCCCCGCACCCCCGCGCGAGTCGCGAGCACGCCGCCCCTGACCCTCGCGGAGTTTCCGCCGTTCCCGTCCTCCTCGCCCGGCGGAACCAGCGACAGCACGCCCTTCGAGAGCCGCACGTGCCCTCCGACGACGGGCGCCCTGGCCGAGCCTCGGAGGGTGATCGCCGCGTCGACGAGCCCCGAATAGCGCGGCCTCGCCCTGACGTCCAGGGAGTCGAGCTCCAGGACGATGGAGGGGTCGGCTGCCGCGGCCGCGGCCGGGTGGGGGGGAGGGCCCGACGGAGAGGGGGAGGAGGAGGAGGGGGAGGCTTTCCTGCCCGCCGGCCCGCCGCCGCCGAGCGGCAGCGCGCCGCTCGCGGAGAACGTCCCCTTCCTGCCGACACGGCCCGACAGCTCCCGCACCCGGAGCACGCCGTCGCCCGTGACCTCGACGTCGGCGGAGATGCCCGTGGCGGGCGCGCGCAGGAACGGCAGGGCCAGCCCGCCGCGCGCGACCCTGGCCGCGGCGGTGACGACCAGCGGCGGCGGGGAGGCGGCGGCGGCGTCTGCGGCGGCCACTGCTCCGCCGCCAGTCCTCCCGCGGACCCGCAGCCTCACGTCCGCGGCGCCGCCGAGCCACCTCGTGCCCGCGGGGGCCAGCCCCGCGACCAGCGTCATCCCGCCGTCGCGCACGGAGGCGTCGATGGATACCTCGTCGGGGGCGAGCAAAGGGGGGGCGGGAAGCGACTCCGCGCTTGCTGCGCCGGAGGGGGAAGGGGCCGAGCTGCTCGGAGAAGAAGAAGACGGGCTCCGCAGCGGCAGGGAGCCGCTTGCGCGGACGATCCCGCCTCCCGCAGCAGCAGCCCTCGCGTCCTTCCCCCCACCTCCTCCCCCGCCCTTCGCCGGCTCCAGGCTCGCGGAGAACTCGAGCCTCCCGTCGGCGCCCAGCGTCGCCGACGCGTCGGCGGCAGCCAGCCTCGTCGCGCCGAGGGCGCCGTCGTAGAGCCTCGCCGTCGCCGCCGCGGTGGGGTCCGCGGCGGTGCCCCCGACGGACGCCTTGAGGTAGAGGAGGCCGCCGACGGGCGAGGAGGAGAAGACCGAGGCGAGGGAGGAAGGGTCGGAGGAAGAGGAAGAAGAGCCTCCGAAGATGCCGCCGCGGCGAGGCGAGGTCGAGGAAGCCGAGGAAGAAGAAGGGACGGCACCGGAAGCCGAGCCGCCGCCCCCTCCTCCGAGGACGCCGCCGGCGGCCGAGCGCAGCGCCGCGAGCGGGCGGCCGAGGCCCAGGACGGCGGCGATACGCTCGGGAGCGGTCGTCGCCGCCGGAGCGGGCCGCTGCTGCTGCTGCTGGAGCCCGTCGCCGCCCTCGGCCGCCTTGGCCCCGTCTCCCCCGATCGCGCCCGGCCCCCTCGAAGAGGATGAGGGCAGCGACGCGGCCGCGGGCGCGGCGTGCGACAGCGCGGGCACCAGCGCCCGCAGCGCCGGGGTTAGCTTCGCGACGGGGAAGTCCGTTACCAGCAGCCTCGCGTCCTGCCGCGTCGCCGGCGACCCGAACAGATTCCCGCGCAGCGCGAGCGCGGCGTCGCCCGAGCGAAGGCCGGCCTCGTCGAGGCGGAGCCCTTCCTCGGAGTGCGCGCAGCCGCGGGCCACGGCGGTGTCGAGGAGCGGGACGCCGCCAAAGTTGTTGTTCTGGCTGTTGTTGCCGGCGTTGTTGTTGCCGCCGCTGCCGCTACTTTTGCTGCTGCTTTTGCCGCCCTTGCCGTCGCTCGCGCCCTTGCCGTCGCTCGCGCCGCCGCCGGCGCCGCCGGCAGCGGCGCCGCCGTCCCGCCCGCCCCACCTCCAGTTGGAGCCCCGCACGTCAAAGTCCGCGGCGGTCGCTCCGCCGCCGCCGCCGTAGGCCGTCACCCACCCCGACCAGGTGCCCTTCAGGTCTTGCAGGCCGGTGAGGTTGGCCGTGATCTTGGAGCGGCGAGAAGAGGAGGAAGAACGAACCGAGTGCTGCTCCTCCTCGGCCTCCTCGGCGGCCGCGGCCTCGGCCGCGGCGGCGGCGTCGCCTCCGCCAGTCTCTCCGCCGTTCGCCTTCCCCTCCGCCGCCGCGGCAGCAACGTCGGCGAACGCGTCAGCGACATCGGCGGCGGCCGCGGCGAGCTGCTCGGCCAAGCCGGAAGCGGCGATCCTCGCGTCCCCGACGCGCACCAGGAACGCGGCCTTGGCCGCCTCGTAGTCGGCCTGCGGCGCGAGCGCGGCGGCGCGGCGGAGGAGGCGGGCGCCGGGCACGATTTCCTCGAGCTCGGCGGAGGGGACATTGACCTGGAGGCGCCAGCGGCCCTGGGTGATCGAAGGAGGAGGCGCGACAGGGGAAGAAGATTGGTCGGCAGTCGTCGTCGCCGTCACTTCCGCCGCCGCCGGATCGTCGGCGACCTCGGGCGCCGCCGCCGCCGCCGAAGCGCCGCCGCCGCCGCCGCCGCCGTCCCCGACGAACGCCGGGAGCGTCCCGGCGGGGATCACGTACTCCCCGGACACCTCGTACCGGCTCCGTGGCTGCGTCAGGCTCGCCCGCTCCAGCCGCAGCACGTCCCTGTCCCACCGGAAGCTCGCCGCCAGGGACTCGCCGCTCAGGCCCGAGAACCGCGGCGCCGCGAGCGCCAGGCGCGCCCGGCCCGACTGCGCGCGCGCGTTGACGCTGACGGCCGCGTCGTCGACGGTGCCGCGCAGCGAGGCGAGCTCGAGCCCGTCGAGCGAGAGCCCTCGCGCGGAGGCGTCGACGGAGGAGAGGTCCTCCGAGGCCTCGGCGGCGACGGCGAGGCGGCCGCAGCGCAGGTTGAGGCGGGCTCCGAGGGGGGGGGCGGCCGGTGCCGGCGGTGCGGAGGCCGAGCGAGCTGCCGCCGCCGCCGCCGCCGCCGCCGCCGCGTCGGCGGCAGCGACCGCAGCCCGCACTTTCTCGACCTCTTCCTCCGAGCTCGAGCCGCCGCTAGAGCTCTCGCTCTGTTGCTGATCCCCGTGCTCCAGAGCGGCGGAAGAAGAAGCACCCTCATCCTCGGCCTTCGCGTCCCGCTCCTTCTCCGCAAACAGCCCCGCCCTGGCCAGCAGCGGCACCCCGACCTCGAGGTCCAAGGCCTCGTCGGGCCGCAGCCCCTTCGCGTGGAGCGCGAGCCCGCCCGAGGCCCTCGAGACCTTGAGCGTGCCGTCGAGAGTGCGGGAGAGGCGAAGTGAGTTGAGACGGAGGCTCTCCAGCGACAGCTTTCCGGCGAAGGCCTGCTTGGGCGAGCGGCGGTGGTGGTGGTGGTGGAGATGATGACGGAGACGTCTCTCTCCTTTTTCCGCATCTTCTTCTTCGTCGTCGTCGTCGAACGCGCCCTGGAACGCCGCCGCCCCGACGAGCCTGAGCCGCTGCCTCGTCGCCGCCAGCCTCGAGCTCGCGGCGGCGGCGTCCCCCTGATCTCCCGCCTGGAGCAGCAGCGGCGCGAGGTCCAACCCCCTGAGGTCGGCCTCGACCTCGACGCCGCGGACGTCCGGCCTCGCGAGCTCGCTCGCGGCGCGCTGCGTCAGCGCGAGCTTCTGCGCCTCGACCGAGGGGGCTCGCACGCGCAGCCTGGCCCTGGCGGCGAGCGCTGGCGCGTCGACGGCCGCGGCGATGGCCTCGCGCGACAGCTCGACGGTGCCGCTCGCCGCGACCTCGGGGGCCTCCCAGCGAGCCCGAAGCGTCGCGTCGACGTGCGAGCCCGTGAGCGTCGCCGAGCCCGAGGCGAGGCCCAGGAGCGAGGGCGAGGATGTGCCCGAGATGAGCGACAGCGGACTGGAGTTGGGATTCGCGTTGCTTCCGGGGATGTACGCGGCCAAGAGCGCGTCGGCTGGGATGTCCCTCCCCTCGAACTCCATGCGCAGGGCGCGCGGGTCCGTCTCGGCCTGCGGGGACACGGAGACGACCCCCGAGCCGGTGATCGTGCCGTAAGATGAGGGAGAGAAAGGAGATGAGGCGGGAGGGGAGGCCGAAGGAGACGCGGCGGGCCCGCTGTTCTCGCCGCCCTCGCCGCCCTGGCTTCCCGCCGCCGCCGCCGCCGCCGAGCCCGGGCTGCTCAGCAGGGGGCTCGCCCTGAGCGAGTGCAGCGTGAACAGGTCCGCGGCCGTGTCCATCGAGAACACGGCCTCGGCCGAGGCCACGGGCACGCGGTCGTAGGCCCCCACGGCGTGCGCGGGCGCCGAGCGGAGAGCGTCCTGCGCCTCGGAAGGCTCGAGCGCCGACGCCGCCGGCGAAAAATTTGCGTTCTCTCCCGCTTCGCCCAGGATCGGAGGCCGCACCGCAAAGGCCGTCCCCGAAAACACGGGCTCCTCGAGCCTGCCCGAGACCCGCAGCGAGCCCGCAATGGCCCCGGCCACGGGGACCGGGAGCGGCCGCAGGCCCAGCGTCTCGCGCAGCGCGTTGACCTCGACGCCGCCCGGGCCCGAGACGTCGGCGGCGAGGCGGTAGCGCCCGCCGTCGTTGGTCTGCGTGAGGATCCCGGCGGAGGCCGGGGGGGCAGAGGAGGCTGGGCAGGCGGAGGCGGCGAGGGCGGAGGCAGCGGCGAAAGCCGCGCGGGGAGCAGGGGCGGGGACCCTGGCGGCGCCGCCGTCGAGCCTGACCTCGCCCGTCACGGCGAGCGGCGCGGCGCCGAACCGGCCCCGGGCCCGCTGGAAGAACAGCGTGTCCCCCTCGATCGCCAGCTCGACCTCGACGTCCTCGCAGTCGTCCGGGGACCCCCAGAAGTGGAAGCCGAGGCCGGATCCCGTGACCCTGCCCGAGAGGTGCGGCAGGGCCCCCGGAGCCCACGAGCCGGAGCCGGCGTCCTCCGCGGCGACGCCGCGCCGGTCGTCGCCGGCGAACGAGACGACGACCTCGCCCGAGACGCGGCCGGCGTAGGCGTCGATCGGGACGTCGAGGACGCGCTCGAGCAGCGGGGCGTGGAGGTCGACGCCGCGAACCGCGATGACAAGCTCCGGGAAGAGAGGGGGCGCTTGGGCCCTCCCCTCCTCTTTCGACCCAGCCCCCCCGCGGCGCGCCGCGTCCCCTGCTGCTCCCCCTTCGCCCTCCTCCTTGGCGGCGAAGAGAGAGAGCAGGTTCCGGGCCGAGACCCGGACGCCGAGCTTCCCCCCCGTGGGCCTGGCGGCGAGGTCGCCGTCGGGCCTGGGGCGCCGCCGCAGCGGGAGCCAGCGGCGGCGGCGGAGGAGCCGCGGACCGCCCTCTCCCTCCGCCGCCGCCGAGGTCGAGGCGTCGGCGACCAGGAAGGGGGAGCCCCCCTCCGCCGCCCTCTGCCCCGCTGCGTACCGCGCGATCTCCTCGGCGTCGGGCGGGGTCACGCCGTCCTGGACGATGGGGGCCCTGCGCGCCGAGGCGCGGAGGGAGCGCACGGGCGGGGGCGGGGGCGTCGTCGTTTCCGCTGCCGCCACCACCTCCGCCGCCCGATCCTTCCCGGTCGTCAAAGCCTTCGCCTTCTTCTTGCTCTCCTTCTCCGCCTTCGACGCCGCTGCGGGGGGCATCGTGCACCTGTCGGACTCTGGGACGCGCTCGTGCGCCGTCCCGGAGAGGTCGATGTCGAGAGTGTCATAGTCCGCGGAGAGGCGCAGCTTGGCAGAGATCCCCTCGACGCGGCGAGGGTGCCTTGAGCGGCGGGCGCGGGCCGAGGACGAGGCAGCGGCGGACGACGCTCCGGCACCCTCCCCCTCGACGGCGGGCGAGTCCCCGGCGAAGTGGACCCGCAGCGAGGCGTCCGACAGGCTGACCGAGCTCAGCACGGGCCTGGGGACCCACCAGGGTGCCTCCCCTTTCCTGTCGGCGGCCGCGAGCGAGGAAGAGGGGTGCGGGGCCTCTGCCGGGCGGTAGGTCGACTGCGGCGTCGACAGAGTCGGTGCCACCGCTGCTGTCGTTGCCGGCCTTGCAGTCGCGGGAGCGTGCCGCCTCGGCTTCGGCTCGGCGGGAGCAGCAGCGGACGAAGGGGCCGGGGATGGAACCGCGGGAGCAGCAGCAGCGGCAGCAGGCGAGGCAGCAGCGGCGGCAGCAGCAGCAGCGTCGGCAGCGGCGGCGGCGGCGGCGGCGGCAGGAGGGACGGGAGGCAGCTCAAACGTCCCGGGGTCGTTCAGAGAGGAGGACGTCCCTTCCTTCTCCTCCACCGAGGGGGGAGAGGGGAGTCGGGCGGGCTCCGCAGCGGCAGTGGCAGGAGGCGAGGAGGGCTGTTCCGCCGCCGAAGAAGCAGCAGCAGCGGCAGCGGCGACGAGAGCCTTTCCCTCCATCGACGGCTTTTCCTTTTCCTTCTTCCCCTCCTCCTCCTTCTTCTTCCTCTTCTTCTCCGACTCAGTCACGGCGTCCAAGAGCTCGAAGCTCATGTTCTCGATCAGAGAATAAGGTGTCGGTGCGGGCGAAGCGGCGACAGAAGTAACAGCAGAAGACGACGACGACGACGAAGTCGTCTCGTTCTCCTTCTTCTTCTTCGCTGCCGCCTTCTCTTCCTTGTGGGCGACGGCGACCTCGAGCCTGGCTCGTAGCCGCGCCGCGGTGTCGGCGGCCGCGCGCGCCGCCGTCGCCGCCATGGGCGAAGGATAGGGAGAGCGAACAGCACGGGAAGCAGTTTTCTTTTCCGCCCCGTCGTCGAAAGAGAATCTGACGTCTTTCGGGAAAGACGAGGGAGACGAAGGAGGGGGAACAACAGGAGCCGGAGCAGCGGCAGTGGCCGACGCCTCTCTCGCCGCCGCCGCCATCGGCTCCTTTCTGACGACGGGCCTGCTCAGAGCATCCCTGCCGCCCTTCAGGGAGGCAGCTGATGAGGTCATCCCGGCGAGCCCGCGCGAAGCGGGTCGGATGTCGGGCGCGGAGGAAGAAGAGGAAGATAATGAAGAAGAAGAGGTTGTCGCCGTCGTCGAAGTCTCCTTCGAGGGCGAAGAAGAGTTGTCAAACTCAAAAACCGGCGCCAACGAGCCCCAGATGCTCTTTGATCTGTCGGCTACGGCAGCGTCATCGGCAGCAGCGGCAGGGGCCGTGCGAGCAGCGGCAGGGGCGGCCTCCGCGCCTCCTCCCGCCTTCCCCTTCCCTTTCCCCCCCGACGGCAACGACGACGGCGAGATCCAGGCGAACGGAGGCGGAGGAGAGCTCCGCGACGTCGAAGCGGAGGAAAAGACGGGCGCGGGAGGCGAAGACGAGGAGGCCACCGAGGCCGGTGCAGCCGCGCCGCTGAGGCCGGGAAGCCAGTCGCGGGCGGAGACGATCACCTTTTTCGGCGGCGCCGCCGCCGCTCCCGCTCCTCCTCCGCTCTTCGCTGCCGACGCCTTCCCCTCGACCTCGACCTCCAGGTCGTCCGGGTACCCCGCCCATGACAGGTTTCCGCCCTGCACGAGGTCCACGGACGCCCCCTCGCACCGCAGATGCACGCGGGTCTTCACCTCGCGACCGGAGAGCCCCAGCCCCAGCGAGACGCTGACCCTCGAGACCTCGGCGCTCGAGCGCTCGGCGGGCCCCGGGCCCACGCGCACGGGCCCGACCACGACGAGGTCCCTCCCCAGGCGCGAGACCAGCCTCCCCGGGTATATCCCGCGGACGGCTCCCAGGGAGACCTCGCGCCCCGTCGCCGCGGAGATCGCGGCCTCGGCCTGATGGAGGCCGCGGCGGTTTATGTCCGGGAGGAGCAGGGCGTTGATCCACAGCTGCGCCAGCGCGAGCGAGCCCGCGGCGACGGCCAGGGACCTGCAGAGGCCGCGGAAGCGCTCGCTGCGCGCGTGGCGGGAGCGCAGGGCCAAGAGGAGGCGCGCGGGCGGGGCGAGGCACGCGAGCAGCAGCAGCCAGGCCCTGGCCGCGGTCTCCGCGAGAGTTTCCTTCAGGTGGAGTGCGAGCCGCTGCGCCGTCTCCCTGAGCCGAGCCGCGGCGTCTGCCGGCGACGTCGTCACTGAGGGCAGAAGAGAGAGGGAGAGGGACGGGGCGGTGCCGGAGGAGCGCGCCGCCGTCGTCGCAGCCGCAGCCGCCGCGCCCCGCAGGGCGATGCGCACGGCCGCGGCGGCGGCGACGGCCGGATCGAGGGGGGTCCACCGCCGCCGCTGCTTCGAAGCCGCCGCTCTCCCGTCCTCGGCTCCTTTGTTTTCCTTTTCGCCTTCGATTTCATTTTCTTCGCCTTCGCCACCTGTTCCGGAGAAAGGGTCGGACAGAGCAGCAGAAGCTCCCGCCGTCCTGATGGCGGGGGGGCGGCGCTTCGGGGGGCGGCGGCGGCAGCAGGTGCCCGGGAGCGGAGGCAGGGCTGGTGTTTGGTGGTGTCGAGGTCGAGTGAAGTTTTGAGCAAAACGGATGCATCGTCTGCCCAGTTTCGACGACCGTCTCTGTCGTATCTCTCTCTCGTGGTGCTGCTCGAAAAACTTCCTTCTTACCTGTCTGCCGCGGCGCGTGCCTCCGAAATGCGCTCGTGGTGACGCAAGGGCGGGCGAGCAGCGAGCTCCCTCCGGAGAGCTCCCTCTGGAGCGACGACTTTATCGTCATCGTCGCCATCGTTCGCTCTCAGGCAACGCCCAGTCGGAGTGCCCTTGCGCGTTGTCGGTCTCTTCTTCGCTGGATCTGAAGAACAAAGAACTTGTTCTCTTAGTGCTCCTCTGCCGGAGCGCGCATGGTCCAGAGAAACAGAAAGCGAGGGTGCTTCTTGGTTTCGCTTTTTCTTCGTCAGTTTCTTTTTCCCCCCTTCTGTGCTTCTTCGTCGAATTTCTCTCAGAATTTCTGAAGCGAAGAAGCTACAATCGGAACAACTCTTGTTGAATGCCTCCTCTCTGCGCCAAGCCGGCGCAGCGCCCTCCTCTCGCCGACGTTCGCCTCGTCCACGCGCAGAGGGGAGAGACCTACGAGCCCAGCGACGTGCGTTTTTTGGATCGGAAGTGGGAGAGGAGAGAGAGAGAGAAAGAGAAGAGGGTTGATGGAGAAGCAAAACGTCCAACGACCTCCTCTCTCTCTAGTACCTCAACCTCAACCTTTACCGACCTCTCCGAATACAAAAAATAGGACTCGTTCCTCCTCGCCGACGCCCTGGCCCTCGAGTCCGAGCGGTGGGGAGAGGGGAGCAAGGGGTTGCCGCGGATGTGAGTGGGAAAAAGGGGTAGGAGTTGGCGGGGGTGCCTCTCTTTGTTCTCTTTTTCTCTCTGTTTCTCTTTCTCCTCATTTGCCTCACTTCCTCTGCCTCCTCCTCCTCCTCCTCCTCCTTCTCCTCCTCCTCCTCCTCCTCCTCCTCCTCCTCCTCCTCCTCCTCCTCCTCCTCCTCCTCCTAACACGCCACCACACAAAAATAGATGCCTCGAGCTCGGCGTCGGGAGCGGCTACGTCATCGCGTCGGCGGCCCGGCTGATCGCCAACAGGCACCGCTTCTGTTCTACCGGAGGCCCCTGTCCCGTAGAAGGAGACGCGCTCGCACCGTCGAGGAGGAAGAGGCAGGCCGCGCTCTTCGCCGTCGACGTTTCTCCGTCGGCGGCGAGGGACGCCTCGGCGACGCTGCGGGCGCATTCTCAAATGAATGGAGACGGCGAATCGATCCGAATTCCTATGGCGTCTGTCGACGTCGCGCTGGCCGACCTCGCGTCCCCGTTCCTGCCGCGGCTCTCCGGCGCCGTCGACCTGCTGCTGTTCAACCCACCGTACGTTTTGACCCCAAGGGAAGAAGTCTACCGCCGAGGAGGAAAGGACGCAGGCATCGCCGCTGCGTGGGCAGGCGGGGACAGGGGCCGCGAGGTCGTCGACAGGGCCCTGCCGCTGATTGCCCGGTTTCTGAGGAAGGAGGGAGGAGGGAAAGAAAGAACTGCTGCTGCCGAAGAAGGGAAGGGAGAGGAAGGAGGAGTTGCGCTCGTCGTTGCCCTCGCCGACAACGACGTTCCTGACCTGTTGCGCCTGGCTTCGACTCACGGGCTCTCGGGAAATGTAGTGGCCGAGAGGTCCGCGGACGAGGAGAGGCTCTTCGTGCTGCGACTGGTTTTGAAAAGCTGAAGGAAAAAGTCTGGGGGACGGCAACAAATTTTTGTAAAACAAAAAACCTGTGAAAACAAAAAACCTGTGAAAACAAAAAAACTCTCTCTGGTCCGCTCTCCGTCTGTTCTCTCTCACCGAAATACCACCTTTCACCAAAACAGCCCTCCGCGTCCGAAGAAGCAGAAGCAGACCAGCTTCTCACGGCTCCCCGAAGCTCGTGGCACCGTCAGCCTCGTCATCCAGCGGCAGCCTCCCCATCCTCCTGACCGCCTCGGGTCCCAGCCACGTCTTCGCGAGCGGTCCCGCCCCGGCGCTCTCCAGAAACTCCACCGCGCGGTCGCTCCCCGCGCTGGCGCGCAGCAGCCTCGCCAGCGTCCGCTCCGCGGCGAGCTTCACGGGACCGCCGCCGCCGCCCGCCCCTCCGGCTGCAGCCGCAGCCAGCAGGCCGCACAGCGGCGCGGCCAGGTCCGGCAGGAATGGCTTCAGCGCGTCGGGCCCGGCGTCCGGGTCGGCCCCGGCCCCGCCGACGGCGGCTCGGCGGATCGCGGCCATCGCCGCCCTGACGACGTCCGAGTCCTGGTCGGGCGACGCGAGCGCCGCGAGCGCCAGCGCGGCCGGGCTCGGGCCGCCGCCGCCGCTCCTCCCGAGCGCCGACCCCTTGGGGAGGTCCCCGACGGCCTCCGCGGCGGCGAGGTACCCAGCGGCTCGGGCGGCGGACACGCGGGTCAGCGCCGCCGCCGAGGAGGAGGAGCTGTTGCCGGGCGTGGCCTTGGCGAGGTTGAGCGCCGCGGCGGCAGCGCGCGCGCCGCCGCCGTCGACACGCGAGAGCACGGGCGCCGAGGCGCGCCTCGCGACGGCCGCGAGCGCCGCCGCGGCTGCCGGAGCGGGCCAGAGAGTCGCCGAGGAGGCAGGCGTGACGACGGCCCAGGCGAGCGGCCCCTCGTCCAGCAGCGGCGCCGCCTCCTCCGGCGGCAGCAGGGCGACGGCGGCGCCAAACGCTGCGGCGGCGGCGGCGACGACCGCCTCGGCGGACGCCAGCGACGCCGACGCCGAGCAGCCGTCCACCAGCAGCGCGCCGGCGGCAGAGAGGAGGCCCGCGGAGGCCCTGGCCGCGGCCTTGATGGCATCGGCGCTGAGCTTGGGCGCCGCGGCGGAGGAGAGCGCGCCGCAGAGGGCCGTGAGGACGGGCTCGGCGCCCCCCGCGGCGGAAGCGGGCGCCGCCCCTCCCGCCGTCGAAGCTCCGGCCGCTCCGGCGGGCGGCCTCTCCCCCCCGGGCGGGCACGCCGCGGCCCCCGCCGCGAGGTCCCTCACCAGCGCGTCCGCGCGGGCCGACAGCGCCGCGAGCGCCCCCAGGTTGCGCGCGGCGGCCTGCCTCACGCCGCGGTCGGCGACGTCGCCGAGCCCGCGGACAAACGTCGTCTGCAGCTGCGGCACAAACGGCCTCAGGCCCGCGCCGCCCTTGTCGAGCAGCACTCCCAGAGCGCGGAGCACGCTCCTCCGCACGTCGGCCGGGAAGCGGTCCCCGACGACGCGGATCAAGGGGCCCGCGACGGCGACGACGTGCGGCTTGAGGGCCAGCGGCGACGAGGCCCTCAGTAATTCCGCGAGCCCGTCGGCGGCGACCTCGCGGAGCTCGGCCGAGCCCTGCAGCACTCCCTGTAGGTAGATCGGCAGCAGAGGCGCGAGCGCTCCCGGCTCCTCGAGCCCCGGTAAGACGATAGAAGAGCGCGGAGAAAGCTCCTCGTCTGCTGCTGCTGTTCCCGAAGCCTCTGCTGCTCCGCCGGAGCGGCGGGCGGCGCGGACGGCGTCCGCCACGGCCTCCCGCAGCGCGCTCGCGTGCGCCGCCGCCGCGCCGCCGCCGTCGGCCGCCAGCAGCGCCGCGCCGACGGCCTTGAGGGACCCGCGCGCAGCCTCGAGCACCTCCGGCTGCGCCCTCTCGGCGAGCAGGGCCACGAGCGACGCGAGCACGCGAGGCAACGCGTCCGAGAGGTCGACTTTCGGCTGGGAGGCAGCGTACCTCCCCAGGGCCGAGGCCGCGGCGGCGCGCTCCTTGGGGGACTCGGTCGCGAGCCCGGCCTCGAGGGCGCCGAGCAGCAGGTGGACGCCGTCCTCTCCCGTCGCGGCGGCGACGGCGTCGAGCGCCGCGGCGGCGGCGGCAGCGGCAGCAGCACCAGCAGCAGCAGTGGGCTTCTCCCGGCGGGGGGCCGGCCGGGGCGGGGGGGGGGGCGGGCGGGCGGGGGGGGGGGGG
>Ga0315289_10007293_pt1 | contig 16117 bp, 18 predicted proteins | sample YL17G11_40_MG_FD_203452 | JGI IMG/M metagenome (GOLD analysis project Ga0315289, IMG submission 203452) | Sediment microbial communities from Yellowstone Lake, YNP, Wyoming, USA - YL17G11_40 | ecosystem: Environmental > Aquatic > Freshwater > Lake > Sediment | place: USA: Wyoming | collected... | reverse complement strand
CGGTGTATGTAGGTATATCTAGCAATAATACCGGAACTGCCTGTGTGACGGCAGTCATTAAGGTAACCACGGATGACGCAGAAATCCAATTATACGCAAGGGTGGGTAGCGTAGTTACTTCTGCCTCTCCGGTACATGGGCTATCCATAGTCCGCATAGCCTAACACTAACCTCTTAACAGGGAGACCCAGATGGGATCTATAAGAACTGTTGAAAATATCGCTAAGCTAGCGAAGACATCAGTCACAACACTGAGTCTTCCTGCTTCTAGAGTCAATATAGGAGCAGCTCAGTACATTACTCCTGCTCTTACTCTTAATACTGCTACGGTCGGTATTGGTGGTGTAGATGCTACTATTACTGCCGGTGGTCTTTACTACGTATATGCAGTATTAAGTGGTAACGTTGTTTACCTAATAGCATCTCCTAATAGTTCACTACCTAGTGGATTTACTCAGGCTAGGAAAGTTGGTTCATTTAACACTAACGGAATCAGTGCTATTGATCAAGTGAGTTTTATAGATATTTACATTGCTCCCTACGTTCCCGGTGTTTCTAGCGGGCTTGTTCCTAGCGCGGGATTGCCGGGTAGGACTGATGGCAGCGCGGTAGCAAGCGGATATGTTGGTGAAGTGCAACAGGTTACCGCGTTTGGCGTGAGTACGGCAGCATCGGGAACGTATGGTGATATCGTGTCAAAGGCTCTAACGACTGGAAGATTTAATGTATCTTGGGGGTGCCTATTTTATAACAATGGGGCTACCTCATTCGTTGAAGTAGTCGTAGGATTAGGTACAGCGTCTGGTAATAGTGGTCAGGATCTTGTCAACGGTGTCAATTCCTTAGATATCTGCAAAGCAGCAGCATTAACTAGTATTAATGGAAATGGAAGTATTGTTGTTGATGTAAGTGCTACACAGATAACCATTCTTAACTCATCTACAGGTACAGGAACGGCAAGAACAGGAAATACACTATATTTAAAGGCATTGGTACTTAGCAACGCAGGTGGACCGGCTACAGGGTACGGATATATTACAGCGGTAAGAATTGCATAAGGAGGGTTAATATTGAAACTCAGTAATTCATTTATATTATCCCTAACCGGCCTATCATGCCTTACAGCTATGTGCGTGCTTAAAGGGGTATTATGATCAACTTCCTAACTCGCACATACGGTTCTACCTCATGGCCTTCAAAACCCGGTGACGTCGAACTAAACGCCGAACCCACAACCTACACCACCGCCGCTAACATGGAAAACGTTTTGTCTTCTGATATTTATATCCTGCCAGCAACAAGTGCTAACGCAGGATTAGTTGATTTAAATGCTCAGAATTTTGCTGGCCTTAAAATATTTAATGATGGGTTAAGATTAGATGACGCCGCTGGTCAAACTACTTTAGACTACTACTGCAATACTGCATTATCTTCATTCACGACTATTACGGGTGCAGGGACGAGCCCAAGCGGAAAGTTTTTGGCCACACGCGTTGGCAATATGGTAACGTTATCATTCCGCGTAACTACAGGATCGGGTAGCCCAGGTGGTGTGATAACGATTTCAGCCGATTTACCCGCAGCATATAGGCCATTAAACGAAATGTGGTTTAATGTCGGTGAGCCTACTCCGGCGTCTCAAAAAATAAGGACCGTCGGGGTGATTCCCGATGGTACGATTGGGGTATATCAGTATTTAACAACGGGTAGTTTTAGCGGTTTCGCTGCGTCAACTAGTTACTATTTTTCGGTATCGTATATTGTTGGAAGCTTAGCATAAGGATAAAACACAATGACAACCGCACAAATTGGTTATAAAAGCAGCAGCTTTATAGTGCCTTACCAGTCGGCGACGAAGAGGACGAAGACCATATCGACGGTAACCGTAACAGCTGGTACTGGGCTGTCGAACATAGCTAGTTTAGTTACTGACACTATATTCTACTGCGGTAGTGATGGCATATGGAGAATGGATAGCAATATAAATTTTGTTGCCAACATAGCCACTGGAGAATATGTAATTTGTACCATAAATAACGTAGTATTCGCCGATGGGTTGTATCAGACATTCACTCTGAACGTTAATGATGCGAATTACGCAGCAGCAGGAGATTTTAACTGCTATACCTCTCCTGGTGGCGGTGGTCTACTTCTAGGTTTTGGTACTAGCGTTACAGGAGAAACAGGCAAGCCCTTCTTCCTAAGCCTTAAAGGTATCAAGCTAAAGCAGGAACCCACAACCTACACAACCGCAGCCAACATGGAGGGCGCCCAAGCTGCTGATATTTACATTGCTCCCTACGTCCCCGGCGTGTCTAGCGGGCTTGTGCCTAGCGCGGGATTGCCGGGTAGACTCAGTGCGGCTTCTGCGGGTTATGTAGGTGAGACAAAGACGGCTAATATGGGTGTGGCTACATCTACATACCCCGGTGGTCCTGCCGCTGCCGCTAGTTTAACCCTCGAAACTGGCATTTGGTTAGTTAGTGCGCCTTTTTCTTATTTTGTAAATTTTTTAGGGACGGGATTTGCAGCAGTGAAAGTTCGTCTGAGAGACACTACCAACAACATTGAGCTGCAATATGCAGACCAACTTAGCTACACAAACAGCAATTCCGGTGGTGGCATGACGATAACAGTACCCGTAGTAGTGACTGCTGGAAGCATTTTGGTTAACGCTGAAGTTATTTGTACCGCCAATTCCGGAACACCCACAGGGTCTACAGCCATCGTTCGTAATTACGGCACTATGACTGCAACAAGGATAGCATAAGAATGGGAGAAACGGGTGAAAATCAGCAATTCATTTATATTATCTCTAACCGGCCTAGCATGCCTCACCGCTATGTGCGTGCTTAAAGGGGTATTATGATCAACTTCCTAACTCGCAAATACGGCCTTATCTCTTGGCCTTCAAAACCCGGTGACGTCGAACTAAACGCCGAACCCACAACCTACACCACCGCCGCAAACATGGAAAACGTCCAGAATATCTCGGCATACTTCCCGCCCTACGTCCCCGGTGTTTCTAGCGGCCTTGTTCCTAGCGCGGGACTGCCGGGTAGTGCGGATGGTAGTGCAGTTTCTACTGGTAATGTTGGAGAAATGTTGGAGCAATATACTGGAGATGTAGCTACAAACACCTCTACTCAAACTACAGTAGGCTCATTAACTCTTACTGCTGGTCGCTGGTTGGTAACCGTGTGCTCGTATAATCGCAACGCAACAAGTCAGACAGGTGCCCAGCATTTTCTATACACAAAAGGCGTTACCGATGTTACATACGGAAAAAACTATTTAAACAACACAAACCCTGCTGGTGGAGGTAGCGCAGCAACGTTCCCAGGTAGGATTGTGAATATAGCGCCGGGTGATGCAGATAAGACTATCGTTATAAAACAGATATCAAGTACAGCAACAAGCTTCGGTACCTCATATATAACAGCGGTCAGGCAGCCATAATGAAACGTTCAAACAGCTTCGTTCGCAGTATTTCGTGTCGCTTAACAATGGTGCTTTTAGGGAGTGAAAAAAGATGACAACTGGAATATCCATAGCACATACCGCTTCGCTCAAAGAGTTAGGGCTTCTCGATAACTCTGGGCTTCCTGTCGGTGGAGGTCTTGCGGTAACGACTCTTAATGCACCTGCGAACTCATCGACGGACTCATCGACGTGGGCCACCCTTGCGCTGGGAAAGCATACCATCGTAACCGGTCTGACGGGTGATACCATTATTAAACTTCCTGCCGGGGCAACAAAGGCCGCGTGGAAGATCACGGTTGACGGTAATCAGCTCTCTGGATATCGGGTGACTCTTCTTGCTGCAGGATCGGATGCGATCTCTTATGACGGCATCACAACCCATAGCTCTGCAAAAATCGTAAACGCAAGCGACTGGTTGGAAGGCAGCTGGGTAGGGCCTTACTGGACTCTTAATAATGGAGCTACCCGAGGTGGGGTACCATCTTCTTATTCGACGACGACGAAAAGAACTAAACAAATAGATCTTTCTTTGTCTTGTAGCCGGTCTGGGTGGGCTGGTGTCTACGCTAAAGGGGTGTTTTATGCCGACAGTACAGGTTCTTGGAGGCTTGCATTTAATATTTCTGGAACATTCACTGAGGCTTCCATTAGTACACTGCAAGTTGATATTAACAACTGTAAGCCAGCAGGAACCCAATCAGTTTCAGGATTGTTAGGTGGGTCGTCGCCCAGCGCTTTAATACAGTCATATATAGTCCAATCTGTCTCCTCCGGAAAAGTGTATGTGAACGCCGTTACCGCTGGCAACGTGTCATCGTTCTTTGCCTCCGGGGATATCTATTTATTAGAAGAACCAACCGCATACACAATCGCCGCTAACATGGAAAACGTTTTGTCTTCTGATGTTTATATACCAAATGTTTCCGGTTCAACTGCTGGGCTAGTCCCAGCATCTAACTCCAATTTAGATGACGCGTCAGCTACTAGACTAGGATTGAAACAATACCTCATAGGTAGCACATATAATGGCGGGGTTACTATTGGAGTTTCTGGAGGGGTAACAGTTTCACGGGGGATTCTCGTCCCTTACCAATTAAACGATGGAACATGGAGGATGCGGTTCAATATCACATGCACGCAGACTTCGGCATCAAGTACGATCATCAACCTGACTTCTGTAGCTTACCCTTACAGTGAGGCAATAAGCGCAAGTAATGGAGTGGCTGCACTAATTACTAGCAATGTATACGACGGGGGTTACATATATCTAGAAGCGGCGTCAGCGTACACAAACGTAAAAGTTTCTGGAGACGTGGCTATAACCGCAAAACCAAACTGGGCATACTAATATGACTATCAAACACCTCACACGCTCATACGGAACTATCTCATAGCCATCAAAACTTAGGCATTTCATATAGCTTAATAAATAAACTTCGAAGGAGAACATATATGAGTAAAACGCCGCGAAATCAAATCCCCTCACCGCGTACACAGATCGTGACAGCTGCGGTAGCCGATACTGTTATAACGATACCAAGTAGCGGTGTAAAAGCGGGAACAGATTTTAAAGTCATTCATAACCTTCCGGCTCTTGGTAGTAAATACTCCGTATATGTTAATACTACCGATTCTATTGCGCGCACTATTGCCCGTCTAAGAGGTGGTGATATTTTAGAGCTTACCGCTCTTATTGATAACCCCACTAAACCAGGGGATTTTAAAAGCGTCATAACAAGAAAAAAGAGGGGTAGCATACCTGCTAAATGGTCGACTTTTACAGCGCCCCTCACCTGCGCATCGGTATGTTATGCTGCGGAACAGGGTCTGTTTTGTGCGGTATCAGCAAATGCTGGTGGAATTAACCGCGTGATGACAAGTCCTGATGGTGTCACCTGGACGAGTCGCACAGCGGCGTCAACTAATAGCTGGTTCTCCGTCTGCTATGCTGCAGAACTGGGGATTTTTTGTACCGTATCTAATAGTGGTGCAGGTAGTCGTGTAATGACGTCTCCGGATGGTATCACCTGGACCAGTCGCACAACTCCTGCTCTAGATAGTGACTGGATGTCCATCTGCTATGCTGCGGAGCTGGGGATTTTTTGTGCCGTGGCGCAGACGGGACCGGGTAGTTATGTAATGACAAGTCCGGATGGTATCACCTGGACCAGTCGCACAGCGGCAGCGAGTAATGCTTGGGCGTCCGTCTGCTATGCTGCAGAGCTAGGTCTTTTTTGCGCTGTAGCGAACTCCGGGGCGGGTAACCGTGTAATGACAAGTCCAAACGGGACCTCCTGGACAATTCGGTCTACTCCTGCAGATAATATGTGGCGCACAGTATGCTACAACCCAGATAGCGGCTATTTTATTGCGGTAGCCAGCAATGCGGCATCGGGTAATCGCGCGATGAAAAGTACTAACGGTTCGTCATGGTTTATAAGTAGTTCTTTTGGCGCATCCGATGGATGGCGTCCTATATGTTATGCCGCTGATCGTAGGGTGGTTTGCGCGATAACACAACTTAGCTCCGGTAGCGGTAACGTCATGACAACCTCAGATTATGATTTGTGGCTTTATCAACCAGTTTTTGCGGATAGTAACTGGTATTCTATGTGTTATTCCACAGAGCTAAGTCGTTTTTGTACCGTATCATCTTCAGATGCATCTGCAATGATATCCGACTAAATGTATTGACGCGATGAGCGAAAGGGGCAGTCGCGGCAGTTATCGGTTTCGACTGATTCAGATTTAAGAACAACGGGTTTTCTGGGTCGACCCGAGCCGTTTTTACTTGGTGGAACTTCTAGTCCTAAGGAGCGAAGGATGCGGATATAATTTCTCATAGTTCGCAGGGCAACCTTGAGCTCTTTACTGGTAGCGGTGCGGTTACCATCGTTTCTCTCAAGCACAACTAAAGCATGAAGCATCGTCGCCTCAAAGCTACTGCATGGCACAGTTTCTTTAAAACTATCCTTCACAAGAAGAAGATCGTCGGTAGGTTTCATGTCCTATCCCACCTTAGTCAGCTATGTTTATGTTGGCTTGGGTATATTTTACCACGTTTACGTTGTATTCACAAAATAAAGTTGTTGATTATATTGTGGTTTGTACAACCAAACATTACTCGTTTAAGGTGTTGTTTTTTTTACCATCATCAGGTTTTCTCCTTTTTTATGATATAATGACTGTAACTACTCAATGGTTTAAAAGGAGAGGTCTTATGAAGCGTTTAGCGCTATCGTTGTGCATCCTACTATCATCCACATCGTTCGCTGTGCAGTCGTTTATGCCAGAGAATAACCTGGACAAGGAAGACCGCTTCTATGCAACAAGCATGAACGAAGCCACATTCAATTCTGTCATTGCGACGGTTGAGCGCGTCTATAAGCCTATCATTAGAAATCTCGGGGGAAACTTAGTTATTAAGGCTAGGTGGCTCGATAGTACGGTCAACGCTTATGCAGACCGTGAAGATGGTAATTGGAACGTTTCTATGTTCGGTGGGCTTGCTCGTCGGCCTGAGATCACACCCGAGGGTTTCATGGGGGTTATTTGTCATGAGCTTAATCACCATATCGGTGGATTTCCTCTTTATCAAGGGGATGCTTGGGCCGCCAATGAAGGTCAGTCTGACATGGGTGGTTTTCATGTTTGTATGCGTAAGGTTCTTGCGAGCGTGAGCGAAGAGGTTAAGTACCTATCTCCTGTGGCTGTGGCTAAGTGTAAGCGTTTTAATCAAGGACAAAACTTAAGGGTTTGTTATCACGTCATGGGTGCGGCAAAAAGCCTTGCCGATCTTCTGGGGGCTCTCGGCGGTGAAAGAGCGCCTCGCTTTGAAACCCCTGATACCCGCGTCGTAGCGCAGACCGATGACAGTCATCCTGCGGCTCAGTGCCGCCTTGATACCATGGCTGCCGGGGCGATTTGCCCTACCTTATGGGATGATCGGGTGATTCCTAACGCGAAAAACCATACTCAGTACAACTGCACATCGGGAGAAGGAGCTCGGCCTCGCTGCTGGTTCAAACCATAAGGAGACTTAGATGAAAAGAAGTGTGGTAGCTATTTGTGGAATTGAAACCGTTCGGGATGAAGCGGGACATGTTAAAAAGTTCTCGACGACGTTTGTGAATAACATGATTACCTGGAAGAAGAATAACCCTAAAGATGATCTTGTGATCGTTGATGCTAGGGATTATTTAAAGTGCGAAGATCCGATTGCTGCCCTATGGGCGGCTGTCTGCGCGGCTTATCCAGATGGAATAGATGAGCTCATCTATTCAGGGCACTCGAGTTCAGAGCACCTTATCGTCTACAGCCATGTCCTTTATGAGCTCTCTGATGATAAGAGATGGATGGGATTTGAATTCCCGTTTACAGCGCCCTTTAAAGAGGGTGCGGTAATCCGTCTTTGGGGCTGTCAGACGGGTGGTCAGGAAGGTAAGAAATGGCCTACCAGTATCGCGCAAACCTTTGCGGATAAGTCTCAACGAACGGTTTATGCTTTTGTCAGCAGAAGTAGTCAGCGTAAGAGAAACGGTGGGTTTTACCAGGTTCCTGATGTTGGTGGAACTGTCCGTTTTGATCCTAAGACTCCATAGCTAAAAAAGGAGAGCCTACTTTAAAGCGGGCTCTCCTAAGTCATAGGAATAAAAAATGAACTGTCGGAGACAGACTATTTAAGATCAGTCTTCATTTTTCTTATACCAATATCTTGACTTTTTTCAAAACTCTTCGTTATAGTGGTGGTCTACTTCATATTAGTACTTAGGTGAAGTAGTCAGACAACGTAAAGCTCATGTTCTGATGAGGTTTTCGTTAAAATTGTGCTGGGGTAGTGCACAGATGGTTTAGCGGACCAACAAAACCGTGATGGGGTTGACAGAAGAATAGTTAGAGCAGAACCCTCTAATAAAAAACTGTTAAAGACCGAAAAAGGCGATCTTGCTAATTACAAGGTCGCTTTTTTTATTGGATAAAATATACCACTTTAATTTTAATCAATAATTCTGTTTTTAATTTTTATAAATGATTACAGCAGTTTTTATATACCCATCATAAGTTTTATCTATAGAAGATCCCTTCATCTTCGGTTTGAAGTACACTATAAATAGAGAAAAAAATAACCCCTATTATTTAACCTACTCGTGAAGTGTGCTTACGCCCGGAGGATGCGGTATAATGAATATAGTTGATCCAACAAAACTTAACTTTAAAGGTGTGTTTGGGATGAGTAATCTTCAAAAAACGGTGGAGTCTATCTGCGATAACTGGGCTGTGAAGATACTAGTTGGTGCCGCTATTTCTATTAATGACTGGTTCTTTCATCCTCGCCATGAAGTTGTGGAGGTTGTTTTTGTTCTTCTTATGTTCGATACCATTACAGGACTGATGAAAGCGTTTAATTGCCATTCAGTCTCTAGCTCGGGTTTTTTTCGCTGTGCGCTAAAGCTGCTGGTGTATTTGATACTACTAGCTACTGGCGCACTACTAGATAAACTCGTACCGCTGGGGAGCCTTATTAGCGCTCTATCAATTATAGCGGTATTTCTTTCTATTACAGAATCTCTTTCGATCCTCGAAAATATTGCGGGACTGGGTTTTGAGATTCCCAAGAAGCTAGTAAATCTGCTAAAATTTGCACAAGGGTCAGATAGTATTATAGACAAGAAAGCTGAGCCATGTAAGGGTTCTGCTTTAAAAAAGCCTGCTTAAAGGAGGAGGAATGTATGAGTGAACTAGATCCCGGAATTAAGGAAACCAAAGAAGCGTTGACTGCTATCAACGAACTTGGTATCCACTTCATCAAGATCTTCAAGCACGGGGTGACGCTTGGAAGTTTTGTAGAAGTTTGGAAGATGTTTCGTAATGATGAAGAGCTGATACAAAAGGTTGAGGCTGCATTTGAGGGTTATAAGCTGATACCTGATGAGATTCGACAGCTTGATATGCCTGAGATGATGGATCTTGCATACACTCAAATGGCGTTTGTTCCTCAGATCGTAAATGCATTAAGAGATGATGACACGCCTCCTATTCCCCTCCCTATCCCTTTACCAGTTCCAGTTCCTGAACCTACACCGGAGCCTGTTCCATGTCCAGAACCTGTACCTACACCTACGCCGGAGCCTATACCGGAACCAACTCCTGTGCCGGAACCAGTACCCGAACCTGTTCCCGTTCCCGAACCTACACCGGAACCTACACCGGAACCTACACCGGAACCTACGCCCGAACCTGTTCCCGTTCCCGAACCTACACCGGAACCTACACCGGAACCTACACCGGAGCCAGTTCCAGTTCCAGAGCCTACGCCGGAGCCAGTTCCAGAACCTGTACCCGCTCCCGAACCTACACCGGAGCCAGTTCCAGAACCTACTCCCGAACCCGTTCCTACGCCGGAGCCCACTCCTGAACCAACTCCAGAACCTACACCGGAGCCTGCTCCCGAACCAACTCCAGAACCCGTTCCTACACCGGAGCCTACGCCCGAGCCAGTACCCGCTCCCGAACCGGTGCCAGAACCTGTTCCTGTACCCGAACCTGTTCCTGTACCTACACCGGGGCCCACACCGGACCCCATTCCAGCTCCGGATCCAGTACCGGCACCTGCCCCGGAGCCGACACCTGTGCCTACGCCCGATCAGGAACCTGTTCCAACCCCGGAACCTACGCCCGAACCTGTGCCTATGCCAGAGCCCACTCCCGAGCCTGAGCCTACACCCGTAGAACCAGCCCCAGAGGAGCCCGCTCCAGCCCCACAGCCTGAGCCGGAACCAGTTCCTACTCCAGAGCAGCCAGATCCAACTCCAACTCCTGAGTCTGCGCCTGGATCAGATCAAGAACCGGCTCCGGCGTCTGAACCCACACCGGATGGATCGGTAGAAGAAGACACCAACGTTTAACGCCTTTGCATCGAATGCTAATCAAGATCCTGCCCGAAAGGGCGGGATTTTCTTTTAAAAGTAAAATAGCTGGCAGATAAACCGCTGGATCTATATAATAATTTTAGACGTCATCTTAAAACGCTTTAAAACCTCATAAAGCGAGGAGTATAGAATGCCCTTTCCTAGTAAAGCAGACGGGAATGTCCTTATGACCCCTGGTCGCGCGCGTTATAGTATCGTTAATACCACGGCGACTTGGTGCTATCACCATATGGCTGCTGGAAGTGTTCTTGACGGTGCTGCACCAGCAACCGCTGCAGTAACCGCCAATAGCCTTGACCCTGTTGTTACAGCGGGACAAGCAGAGTTCAGAAACCTGACTCACGGTGGGCTTTTTACGATCCAAGCAAAATCAAAGATGACCCTTGCTGTCGACGCTCTTGATAACGCTGCCGGAGCGACGCTTACTATCGTAGCAAGTGATGGTCAGCACTCACGACCCGCTCCTACCGCACTACCGTTTAAACTGACATCTGGTGAAGTGTTTAAAGCTACTGGCGGCACCGCAGGAAGCTATGTAGGAATCATGTACCGCATTGATGGTCAGGAGATCTGGTAATGGCTTACTTAGGAAAGACCTGGGAATCAACCTTTCGGCTCTATGCCAATGTTGGTTATGGTGTCGCACCTATCGAAGGAATTACATACTCTCAGATCACCCTTCGAACCAAGAAGTCTGGTGGTCAGTTTGCTATTAGGACTCTTCTTGAAACCGAATGGGTAGAAAACGAATTTGGTTTTTATTCTATTAGGTGGACTGAAAGCGATATGGATACCTTGGGTGGATTTATTGCTTTAATCGATTACCCCTATCAAGTGAATCAAGTAGCACTTAATCTTCAGGTTATGCCAGAGCCCTTAGCTGTTGAACCTCATTCTCCTTACTGTATCGTTACAGGAAATATGGTTGATGTAGGGGCTGCCGCTGCTTTTGGTCAGAGCGTTGTCTTTAGAGTACCGAGCGTTCCTATCTTTACCCAAACATCCATGTTGTCTGCTAACATCATACGAACAGTAACCGATGCCTTTGGTAATTTTTCAGTGAAGCTTCTTCGTGGGGTTCGTGTCCTTGTCGAGATTGAACAGGCAGGCATTAGATATCAGTTCACTGTACCTGATCAACCAACCGCTGCGATCCTTGATTTATTACCGCCCATCCCGGCCTAAGGAGAAACTATGCTCAAGTTTGCTAACCAAGTTATTGATGCTTATGACGATATCTCAAAAGATCTTCTGACTAAACTAGCCGCTCAAAACCCAACTTGCTACATGATGAACCCCGAAGAACGCATGCAGCTAAAAGATCGCGAGTTTGCGCTTTCTGTTATTACAAAAAAAGCTTCTAAACTTAATAAGTTTCCTATAAATAGCGCCGACAGCACCTGGCTATCGGCACAGTATTTTGACGCGAATCATCATAAGCTTCCTCATGGCGCGGCAAAGCTTGCTGCTTTTAATATCAAAAAGGCTTGTGATAAGTTTGGTCTTTCCGTTGATGGTGCGGTAGCTTCACACGCCGAACTTCAAAAGGAAGCTTCTTCTAACGTCTATTACGAAAATGAAAAAGAGATGCGTCCTGTAGTTGTCTCGATCCGCCCTGATCTTTCCAAGATCGCTATGGTGGAAGAGGTGGGTAATAACCACACCCATGCTCAGTATGCTATGCCACGCCCCGAGCATGTTAAGGTAGCCTGTAAGTATCTTGAAGATAACGCCGCAAAGATCCCTCTGGAGCTTCGTCATAAGTATGCCGCTGCAATCCAAAAGCGCGCACATGAACTTGGTATGGGCGCACAAAAAGGCTTTGTTCAAAAATATGCTTCCGATCATTATAGTGGATCCGTGGATGCGCACATCAGGGCCCGATCTTCTCTTCTTGATGGAAGACCTGATCTAAAAGCATCTGTTGAAAAAATAGGCAGTGCTAAAAAAAGCTTCTCCCCCTCTGAGTTCGCTCAGATGCTTCATGGATTTGATAAGCAGGCTGGTCTTAGCCGCTACTATGGTGCAGGACTTACCGATCCTTACATAGCAACATTTGCAAGTGAACCCGACCCTTATGAGGGGTACCGTGTTAAGGTTGCTGGTCAAACCGTGAATAACGACGATCTACAGCGCGTCGTCAACGCAAAATATGCGCAGATTAAAGAGTACTTTGGTGCTAACTTCGCAGATGAGATGAAAAAACATCCTACTGCTATCTTTGATTCGCTGCCCCGAGACGCAAAAGAGTTGATCGTAGGCATGATCGAAGGAACGCACTAAAACCTATTAGTGACTGCGAAAGTTAAATAATGGCTCGTTATGATGAACATACTCGTGAGTTTATGGAGAAGATTGCTGGTAAGGAACCTGTTAAGGGGATAGACGAGCAGCTTCAAGAACCCCATTTCTCTCTCAAACCCCTCCGCATGGCGAGACAAGTTATTCGTGGTGTTGAAGACCCCCGTAAGGCGCTCGGTAAGCTTCTTGTTAAGACGGTTGCTAATGAGATTATGGAAAAAGATAGCGCCATGAAGATTATGGCGCTTTATGAGTTCTTAAATGATCGTTTTCATATGTCCTGGTGGAGCTGGGAACCTGAGACGATCTGGACAAGTCTTGAAATTGATAGTAATGGCGTCGAAACTCCTACGGATCTCAAAAACGCGATTATGGCTCTACAGGTTGCTTTAAATACCTTCGCCCCCTTTGAGCACTGGCATGTGTTTGAAAAGACGTGTCACGCCCTTAACTATCTTCCTGTATCGTTTGATTCTGTTCAGCCATGTGAGCTCGACGATATCGCTTTTACAATGGTGATCCTTGATAAGATTCGTCCTCAGACTCTTTATGAGCCAGAGGTTCTCCAGTATATCGCAAGCTGCGCAAAGCATTCAGGGGTTGTATATCTTCCTGAAGATCTGTTCCCTGGTGTACAAAAATACCTTGATAAGATAACATTTGAACACCATCTCCGCGACGAAGTTAAAAAGGCCTGGGAAGAAAAGAAGTTTCCAGAAGATGAGGCTATCTCGTTGCAGTGTGGGAAAATTCAAGAAGTTGAGGAATATGTAAAAAAAGGGATCTGAAATGCCTAATGCTGGGGTCCGGATAATAAGCCAAAATGGCATTCAGTACATGTACGACTCCACACGGGGTAAGGTTTTAAGCATTCCAAAGCTCTATCTAAGAGCTGGTTCACATCGACGCACTGTTACCAATGAATACCTTCGACTCGAGGACGGTCAGCCTGCAATGAGTGTGGGAGATAATCTTTTAAGAAATGCCACCATCGTAGGTGTATCGGTCAACTGTGAAAGTAGCGCCACTTGGACGCTTAAGGTATTCAAAAAAGGGGTGGCTACGCCTCTAGTAATACTACCTATTGTTTCCAATACTAAAGTAGAAAATCAAGGGCTTAACCAGGACGTAGACGCTGGAAGTGTGCTATTATTTAAAGTAGAGGGTAGCAACATTCCGTTCCCACGGATGATGCTCGAGTTGGCTTGGCGTCTATAAAGGAGAGATTAAATGGCGTATTTAAGAATATCGGAACCAGGGGTAGGGGCAGTTGTATTAGCAGATCTTGGCTATACCGTCGCCATAAGCACAGCAAACTTTTTAATCAGTGACCAATTCGATGTTGAGGACTTACAAAACAGTAAGGATCTTATCGCAGCCGTTCAGGCAGGAACCCTCACTGCCCAGGTTAATCTCGACGGAACATGGACCCCCGTCATTGCAGCTGAGTTCGACAGTGAAGATATTTATGCGGCGTTTGCCAATATATATGAGATCGTAAATACGGTTGATAACCAACGCCTCGTCAACAACGCAGATGCCTCCGCCGCTACACAGCTTCATCACCATGATACCAAGTACTTCACCAAGAGTGAGCTTGGAAGCACTACTTCTGCAGCCCCTGGAGCGGGACTCGTAGGTACCTATGCTGGCGGGTGGACATACCTGACTGGTAACGACGTCCAAGCCGCTTTGAATTCCATAGATAGCGCGCTTATTTCGATGGTGACTCTAGATACCGCCTACACGAATGATACCGATGGTGTTATGAGTGTAAACGGACTTACTAAGCCGCTTAACCTTCAGTCAAACAACCTAAACGATATCATCATCAGCCGTAAGTCTGGCGTTGATGAGCAGAAATTTTTGGTCGCTGACGTTAGCGCGAGTGAACTTGTCCTTGGAGCCGCTGCAGTTGGGTCACTTGCGGCAATTCCTGTTCATATCGTTACTAATCTAGTAGTTGATGGAAGCATTTCTTTCACAGGATCGATCACTGATACTACAGTCAACCATTTGGACGTCACCAATGCAACGATCACTTTACGTGATGGTGCTGCGACAGACGCAAACGCCTCTATCAACGTCAAACTCCCTGTGGGTGGCACGGATGCTGACCTTCTGTGGGATAATGCAGCACAAAGATGGAAAGCAGGCCTTGTCGGTTCTGAAAGAACCATCGCGCTTCTTGAGGCAAACGAGAACATAACTGGTGCTTGGAACTTTGCCGGATCTGCTGTGACAGACCCCAATTTTTCACTCACAAACAAAACCGTCGCCCCTACCACAAACTTGGGTGCTGCTGGCATTGATCCTATCGCCCTTATTAATGGACAGCTCGCTGTTTATGATAAAAGCAACAGCAGGAACAAGTTTCTTTCGGTATCTCGTCAGCAAGCCTTGTTTACAGGTCGTGATAGCAGTACGAACAAGAATGAGTACCTCAGAACCGTCGGAGCTTTTGTCTCAAACAAGACGGGTTTCAGGGCTATTCAAGCTTGCACCCTTGTAGGCATTTCTCTGGAAAGTGGCAGCGCTACTGCATGGACCGCAAGAGTTCGTAAAAACTACACCGCAACAGATATCTATACTAAGGCTACTGGCGGAGCGCAAGGGACTCAGGATAACACCCTCAACGTCGACCTTGCCGCAGGGGATACCATTCAGGTATATATGGACAGCGGTGCAGTCAACATTGATCGACCTAACGTAATTCTTGAGTACGCATACAAGTACTAAAATTCACCGGCTCGATCTAGGATTTTTGAGGTAGTGGAATGGGGCTTTATGTATCAACAACAGGTACTGATGTAGTTATCTCCGAACTGGGGATAACTATTTCCCATCCTACTACCGATCAAGATCTAGGCGAACAGTTTACTTCGGAAGACCTTCAAAACTCTCCTTCCCTTACATCCTCGATTCGATCAGGCGATCTCGTTTGGCGAAAGATCGCTGGCGGGGAGATTCAGCCCGCTACGGACTATGACGCGGATTTTTTAGAGATTGAAGAAGAGAACACAGGCTCAGGTCGTAAGGCTGATAGGGTTATTACTTTCAAAGACATCAAGGCTGGAGTTAAAGAAAGTACCGACTTTTTAGGAAGCCCTAAGACCGCAGTAGTATCTTTTACAGACAATTTCCCCGATAATAATTATGCTGTGCTAATATCAGGATCAGATAAAAGATCATGGTCATCTGAAAATCTAACATTATCGGGTTTTACGATTAATGCTAATGCTAATCAGCCCCTGACAGGTAGGGTGTACTGGTCTGCAGAATATCAATCAAACTAAGGAGAATGCATGTCACATTACATTGATAACGAGGTTGTGGAAGGGCTTCTGACTCATAAAGGTTGGAACACTAACACTCTCATCACTACGATAGCTGCGGCCACCCAA
>Ga0315289_10007292_pt1 | contig 16123 bp, 12 predicted proteins | sample YL17G11_40_MG_FD_203452 | JGI IMG/M metagenome (GOLD analysis project Ga0315289, IMG submission 203452) | Sediment microbial communities from Yellowstone Lake, YNP, Wyoming, USA - YL17G11_40 | ecosystem: Environmental > Aquatic > Freshwater > Lake > Sediment | place: USA: Wyoming | collected... | reverse complement strand
GCGCTGAAGCCGTACTTTGTGCGCGGGAAATTCATCGGCATCGATGAGCTGACGCACCTGCACGTGCTCCCAGGGCAGCCTGGAGGCGCGCTCGTGGCCTTCAACCTCGACAAGGAAAGGCAAGTCAGCCGGGAAGTCGTAGTGCCCCTTTCTCAGGCGAATCTCTTGCGAAAGGGCGGAGTCCAGGTGGAGGGTGCCGAATTCGAAGTCAAAGGTGAGGACATCGTTCTCAGGCTAGAGATACCCGCAGAGTCGGCACTGGTGGTCTCTCTGCGGCGGTGACGCAGGCCCAGCCGAGATGACCGCAAAGGACACTCCGGGGGCCCCTGCGCCCTCCGTGGGCGTCGTCGCCTCGCCTGTGACCTCCTACGTTGTCGGGTACTTCCAGTGATCCTCTTGTGTGGGCTTCCTACTCTTCCACCCGCCGGTTGTACTCTGCGATGGCTTCGTTGGCACTGGCGGCAGCGTCCGCCAGGGCCTGATCGGGGTCCTTGATGCCGGAGAGCATCTCTTCCACACCCCGGAAAATGGCTTCCCGCACCTTCTGATGAGGACCCAGGATGGTCCCCTCGGTAGCGGGGTTGGCCGGCGCACGAAGGTAAAGGTCGAAGGGCACCTGGAAGAGGGGGTACTGCGCTAGGACATCCTGCGCCACCGGCAGGTTGACAGCAGAGCGGCTCACGGGGAGATAGCCGCTGCCGGCAAACCACTCGGCCTGTTGCTCGGGTTGCACCATCCACTTGACGAACTTCCAGGCCGCCTCCTGTTCCTCCTTGGGGCGCACGTTAAGGATCCAGAGACCGTAAGAACCGAACCCAGTCTGCCCCGTGCCCCCGGGGACACCGGGCAGTCGGCTGACGCCGATCTCGATACCCTTCGCACCCGACTCGCCTGCCTCCAGGGCATCGATCACGGAGCGCAGTGCGCCTGAGTAGCTGAAGGTCATGGCGGCCCGACCGGAGGCGATGGCCAGGAACCCTTCCGCCATGGTAGGATTTCGGCCCACGTTGAACACCAGCCCGCTATCCACCATGTCGTGCCACCACTGGAAAAACCAGCGACCGGTGTCATTGTCGAAGAGGACTTTGGTGGCGCGGCCGTCGTGCCCGTTCTCCTTGTCTACCAAGAGGTCACCGTGCTCGGCCAGCATGCCCCCCGTCCAGCCGGCAATGTCGAGGGCAAGGCCGCTCCGTGTCACGTTCCCGGAGCCGTCGCGCTTCAGGAGCTTCTCCGAATACTGGCGGAGCTCCTCCAGGTCCTGGGGCGGCTTCTCGGGGTCCAGTCCCACCTCTCGGAAGGCGACCTTGTTGTAGTAGAGGAGAGCGACCTCCATGGCGAAGGGCATGGCCCAGAGCTTACCCTGAACGGTGAAGGACTCGATGCCCTTCGGGTCGAGGTCCGAAAGGTCGTAGCTATCCCGCTCAACGAAGTCCTGGATGGGGATGACGGCGCCGCTGTCGATCGCCATTTGCGTGTAGATATCCCCCAGGAAGGCGACGGCCGGGACGTGGCCTGTCGGAAGCGAGGCCACCACCTTCGCCATGGCGTCGTCGTAGGTGCCCTGGAAGGACGGATGCACCCGCACCTCATTCTAAGAGGCGTTGAAGCAATCCACGAGACGGCCTATCGTCTCCTGGTTGGCGGCGACCTCCGAATGCCAGAAGTCAATACTGACTGGCCCGGCTGCTGGGCTGGCGCCAGGGGTCTCCGCGGTCGGGGTGCTCTTTTCAGCACCACCGCAGGCCCCCAGGGTCAGGGAGAGGAGCAGGACAGCGACTAGTGAGAGAAGCGGCTTTCGCACCTCGGGCCTCCGCGTTGGCGCTCTTCCCAGCCTGATTCGCCGGACCTTCGGCTGCCGGGGCGGCCCGGCCAAAGTCATTGCCCTTGTCGGACCGCCGGCCAGCAACATGGCTGCGCCAGCTGCCAGCAGGAGCAAGAGTAGTGTTGGCCGAGCCAATCATACATCAGGTGTCAAAGGGACGAAGGCATGAGTCAGGTCGGGGCAAACACCAGGGGCAGCCCTTACGACCGCCCCTTACCCTGTGGGCCCCAAGAATTCGATCCGTATGGCTGTGATCCGTGCCGATGGACTTCCTAGGCCCGCCAAGTAAGGCTCGCGCGGACGCCGTCTTCGGTCAATCAGTCAGATTTGGATGAGATTCTTGGCCCCCACACCGTGATGATCGCGCTCTTCCCCCTGATCTCCCCCTGCATCGGAATGTTCAACACCGCGTCCTCTGCCAGATACGCTATGAAGGTGTCGTCCTTTCCAGCCAGGCCCTCCTCCACGAGCTTCTTGACGACGCTTGCCAGATCTGCCATTTGGCTGTCTCCTTTCGTCGCTATCTGTCCATTGCTCGGTGCAAGCGCGCCTATTCTGCCATTTCAGCCTGCTTACCTTTTCATCATGGAACGTGTGTCATCTGAATGTTAGAAGCCATCCACTTCGATGATCGAAAATGGACCCACCCAACGCACCTGTAGAGCCGCTCTGGGTTATCTAACCCAGAGCGGCGGCCAGCGGTGCGAGTCTCCCTGAAACTCGAGGGTGTAACACCGGTGAGTGAGGTGGACCAGCAAGAGATTTGACTACCTTTTCTGCATCAGCTCGAAAATGGCTCCGCCAGCACCACCAGCATCGAGATAGGCAAATTTGCCGGGGTCATGGACGAAGAGCTTGACACCCTGGCCGGTGAGGCCGGCAACGGCGCCATCAACGTCATCTACATACCAGCCGATATGGTGCACGCCTTCTCCCCAGGTATCCAGAAAGCGGGACTGGAAGATCCTGCCCTCGGTGCACTGTACCAGTTCGATTTGCAGGGGACCCACATAGGCAAACGCCATTCTTATCTTCCAGGGCCTGCCTTTGGCATCAACACCACCGTTCTCGCTGTAGGTCCACGGGCCGAAGCCGTAGAGCTTCGACCAGGACTCAACTACCTTGTCTATGTCGTTGACAGCCCAGCTAACCTGGGCTATCGATGTCGGCTTAGCCCCTTCGATTCTAGTCTCAGCCATGTCTCGAACCTCCTCTGACGTCTTCGGATATCCGCCTACCCTTCCGCTGCCTTGCCCTCTACGCCTCTGTATCCCGGCGTGCCGACGAGCTGGCCTCCGTCGACAGCGATGGTGGCGCCCGTCACGTAGCGCGCCAGGTCCGATGCCAGAAACACGACGACATCGGCGACGTCTTCCGGCTCTCCCAAACGGAGCAACGGAAGTGACTGTGCCGCCATCTCGCCCACGGCGGGTTCCTTCCACAGTATCTCGCTCAGTCGCGTCTTGATGATTCCGGGAGCGATAGCGTTCACCCTGATCCCCCACTGCCCCCATTCCTTGGCCATCAACTCCGTCAGCATGACATAGGCTGCCTTGGTGACACAGTAGATATTGAGCTCGCCCGGGCGGAAAGAAGCAACTGAGGCGGTGTTGATCATGCAGCCGCCACCCTGCTGCTTCATGACCTTTGCCACCATCTGGGCCAGGAAGAAAGGCCCCCGCAGGTTCACGTTGAACGTCGTGTCCCATGCCCATTCCTCGGCCTCGAGCAACGGGCCGTGATACGGATTGGTGCCCGCATTGTTGACGAGGATGTCGATGCGGCCGAACTTATCCATCACCTGTTCGACCAGATTCTTCGAGTCTTCGGCCTTGCCAACATGGGCAACGAGAGCCATGCTCCTGACGCCCTTAGCCCTTATTTTCTCGGCGACCTGCTCCAGGTCCGGAAGCTTCCGGCTGGCAACAACGACATCGGCCCCGGCGTCGGCCAGCGCCAGTGCGCTCGCTGCACCGATACCGCGGCTGCCCCCGCTAACGACAGCCACTTTGCCCTCGAGAGATATTTGACACGTGTTCATTTTCAAAGCTCCGTATTCATAGGGGCGATCCCGTTCTCCCCTCAGAGACCCGATTTCCGAGATCGCCCCTTCTGTCACTCGCCTGATGATTGGGCACTGCTTCGACGCTTCTGCGCGCCCGCGCCCGGCCCTCCAACGACCTTCGCCACGGCAGCAGCTACCACCTCTTCGAGATCTTGTAGCTCTCGTCCAGCGGCGGCATCTTGTCGGCCAGCACGTGTCCGAAGCTCTTCATCTCGGCCTGGTGAGGCTCGCTCTCCCAGCCTGGAATGTTGGCGCTCCGCTTCGCCACCGCCTTGTAGTAGTCCCAGTCGGCGTTGGCGTAGAACATCATCTTCTGCGCCGCCAGCGAGCCCTCGGCGTGTATCTGATGGCTCAGGTGCCTGCCGCCCGTGATGTCCGTCATGTACCTGATGGCCTTCAAGCGGTCTTCCGTGGGCACGCCGGCCTTTCCGGCCAGGTACTTCTCGATGTACTTGCGCTCCTCCGGATTCATCCAGTCTCGATAACCAATTGGGTCGGCGATGATGCCGCCGGCGATATCCTGAGCCGCCTTGCACATGTCGTGGTAGTTGTCCGCGTACATGTACTTGGCGATGTTGATGTACATCCGGTTGGGATTCACGAGGTCCAAGCCCTCTTCCTTCTCCGGGAACATGCAGGCGGACAGGTTCATGACCTTGAATGCTTCCGTGATCTGCGCCATCCAGGAGAGCTTCTCCCGGATGTGGGAGTACTTTTCCAGCCCGTTGTACTCCGCCATCAGCGCCGCGATGCCCGTCAGGTTCTCTAGCGTCGGCACCATTCGGCAGCAGGCGAAGAGACGGTGAAAAGTGGCGAAGAGGTAGGCGATGTCCCGCGAGAACTGGTACTCCTGGCACAGAAATACCCTCTCCCATGGCACAAACACGTCGTCGAACACAATCATGCACTCGCCATCGCCAACGCCGTGTCGGGCAGCTATGGGGTAGTCCCATAGCGTCTCCTCTGTGCTCGGTCCCTGGATCTCGGGGTCAGCGCAGATCAGGGTGATTCCCTTGGCGTTGAGCGGCGTCGCAAACGCTACCGCGTAGTCCTTGTCAGCTTCGCCGTGAGTGCGGCTTGGGATGACGAAGACCTCGTTGGAGCCCGGGGTCGAGCTGATGTGGTACTTGCAGCCGCGGACGATGATGCCCTCCTTTTGCTTGTCGACCACGCGCACGTAGAAGTCCTTGTGCTGCACTTGCTGAGAGGCATGCAGACTCCTGTCCCCCTTGATGTCCGTCTGGGCGGTCGTAAGGCCGATGTCCGTCTTCTGGATATACTTCCGGTAGGCCTCGACTCTCTCCGTGTAGTTGGTGCCGAGGGCCTTGTCCATGCGCCCGGCAAGTACGCGACAGGCGGCCAGGCCGTCGACGCCCATGCAGTGCAGGCTAACGCCGCCGAACCTCGCGCCCGTGATGTAGATCTCGCGCCGTCTCAGGAGGTCTTCCGTGGTACGGGGAGCCGTCCAGAGGAAATGGACGTCTTCGCCCTCTTCGTTCTTGGTCACAAACAGGGGTCGCATTTCTGGCTGATTGGGCAGGACATAGTCCATCGCGCCGCCCTGCACGGCTCTCCGCAGAATGGGGTGAGTGGTGACATCTTTGACCCGTTCCCCCATGCTGTAAATGACTCTGCCGTCTTTCAGGCTTTCCAGGTACTGCTCCACTGTTCTGATCATTTCTGGTGGTCTCCCTTCTTGTTTCAATCTGGCTCTTTGTAGGGATTCACGCACTCCGTTTCATGGTTTCACAATTACCTTGACCGATTCACCGGCTTTGGTCTGGGTTTCGAAGGCAGGCATAATCTCATCCAGCGGAAACTCATGAGAAATGAGCGGCTTCCCTTTGACCTTGCCGGAGGCGATCAGGTCCATGCAGTCGACGATTTCCTCGGCTGGAGGGCGTCTTCCCGGGTTAAAGGAACTGATGAGCTTGAGCTGCTTGTGGATGATGCGGTTCACATCGAACGATATTTCGTGCTCGTAGAGTCCCACCAGGACGACATGGCCACTTGTCCGCGTCATTTCGATTGCTTGCCTGAATGCCGTCGGCGCCCCCGAACACTCAATTACGATATCGGCGCACCCCCCACCCCTCCCGCTAAAACTCCGCCCGTTCCCCGTGAGTTCGATCACCTTTGCCAGAGGGTCTTTTTTGGCAGCGTCAATGACCACGTCTGCTCCGAGTTCCCTGGCGAGCTGGAGGCGCTTTTCAGAAACGTCAGAGACGATTATGCGGGAGACATGTTGTTTGAGCACCTGCATCACGAGTATTCCGATAGTCCCCAACCCGGTCACTACGGCCGTGTCATAGGGCAGGGGTTCCGCCATTTCAGCCCATTTGTATGCGCCCCAGAGCGGCTCCAGGAAGGTAGCTTCTTCAAAGCTTACCGAATCTGGAATCTTGTATACATTCTTGTTGAGGCCGGCATCCGGGACAAACATGTATTCGGCGTAGCCGCCGTTCCTGCTGTAACCCGCCGTCATGTAACGCTGGTTTTTCTCACACAGCCAGAACTTGCCGGCCTGGCACTGGGGGCACTCTCCGCACGGTTTGTGGGAAACGGATGAGCACCATTGCGGTTGCGCGCGCTGGCACCAGAAACATTCCCCACAGCCTTTCTGCTTAGCCCCGCCTAGCGGTACGACACGGTCTCCCACCGCAATACCTTTAACCCGGCTGCCCACCTCCACCACTTCTCCTGCCATTTCATGCCCCATGACGAAACCCGGGCGGCTGAAGATCCCTTCCTTGTAAGCATGCAAGTCTGAACCGCAGATCCCGCAGGCTTTGACTCTGACCAGGACGTCCGTGGGTTCGATTCTGGGTTTTGCAATGTCTTCCACACGGAAATCTTTAGCTCCGTAAAAGACTGCTGCTTTCATGCTATTATCCTTAACGAGAGGCGTTGGATCGCCGATTGCCTTTCAGAGCGTCGACGACCACGTCTCCTCCGATCTCCCTGGTAAGCTTGATGCGCTGCTAGGAGTTCTCCCTCCGCTCAGGGCGTGGCGCTTGGCCAGCCTCGTGCTGGCGCTCCTTCCCCAAACAACCTCAGAATAGGGCCCGCCGCGCCGTATCGAATGAATCGGTCGTCAGCGTGTTGAGCCGCGCAGCCGCGGGTCCAAAATATCCCTCATGGCGTCGCCCAGGAGGTTGAAGGAGAGCACGGTCAGGCTGATGGCGGCGCCGGGAAAGATGGCCATCCAGGGCGCATCTTGGAAGTACTCGCGAGCATCCCCGCTTAGGTCTCCTCCCCATGATGGAGTGGGCGGGGGCAAGCCCAGGCCAAGGAAGCTGAGCGCCGCCCCCAGCAGGGCAATGTATGGGATTGCGATGCTTATGATAACGATGGTCAACGCCACGATCTGGGGAAACACGTGGCGAAACATGATCCGAGGCTCTGAACAGCCGATGACTCTCGCCGCCTCAACGTAGACGTTGTTCTTCTCCGAAAGCACCGCGGCGCGGATGACCCTCTGATTGCCGGGAATAGCTCCTATGACGAGCGCGATGATGAGGGTTCTGGGAGAAGGGCCGAGAACGGCGGAGATGATTATGAGCAGTATCAGGCCGGGAAAGGCGAGCCACATGTCGGCGATGCGCTGGATGACAGTGTCGGCCCTGCCTCCCACGTAGCCGGAGACCGTGCCCATGACCGTGGCCAGCGCCACGCCGATGAACACCGAGGTGAGGCTGACACTCAACTCCACTCTGGAGGCGTGAATGACACGGCTAAGGATGTCCCGACCAAGGCTGTCGGTGCCGAAGGGATGGGCCCACGATGGGCCATCGAGTAAAGCGAAGTCCTGGCTGCTAGCGCCGTGGGGTGCGATCCAGGGCGCGAAGGCGGCGGTGACCACCAGGACCACGACGCCGACCAGGCCGAACATGCCGAGCGGATGATGGCGCAGAGCCCTGAAGAACTCGAGGGTGGCGGGCCTTGACGCCGGCCTCTCGGCCCAGGAATCAATCGTCCGTGCGTCGGTGGTCACTCAATCACCCACTTGGCTAGCTGTAACGGATCCGCGGGTCAAACCAGACGTACGATATGTCGGTGACCAGATTCATGATTACGACCAGGAACGCCCCTAGCATCACCAGGGACTGCACCGCGAGGTAATCGCGCCCCATGATGGCCTGTAGCCCGAACAGGCCGACCCCCGGCAGGGCAAAGATCGACTCGATGATGACCGCTCCCCCCAGCAGCCCTCCCAGGGCCATGCCGACAACAGTGACCACCGGTATGAGCCCGTTCTTGAGCACGTGCCGCCAGATCACCATCGTCTCGCCAAGGCCCTTCGATCGAGCGGTGCGCACGTAGTCCTGGCGCAGCACCTCCAGCACCGACGATCGCACGAGACGCACGATCCCTGCCATCGACGGTATGCTCATAGCGAGGGCGGGCAACGTGAACTGCTGCAGGTTCTTGAACGGATCATCGAAGAAGGAAACCCGCCCGAACGGGGGCGTCCAGTTGAACCAGATGGCGGGAAGGAGGATGAAGAGCGTTCCCAGCCAGAACACGGGTATGGACAGGCCAAACACGGCTGCCGTACGCGTGACCAGGTCTATGAGGCTGTTGGGGCGTACGGCAGCGATTACCCCCGCCGGGATGGCGGGCACCAGCGTAAGAAACAGCGACATGATCGCTAGTTGCAGGGTGACGGGCAGGCGATGGGTCAGCTCATCCCGGACAGGACTGCGGCTGAAGTAGGACTTCCCGAAGTCCCCTGTGAAGAAGCCGCCTATCCAGTCCCCATACTGACCGAAGGGCGGCCGGTAGTCGAACAGCGGCTCGTCCAGCCCATACGCGTGTCGGAACTCAGACAGCGATTCCTCCGTAGCGTTCGTCCCGAGGGCTACGACGGCCACGTCGCCGGGCACCACGCGCATGAGGAGGAAGGCGATGAGGGAAACGCCGAACACAACAGGGACAAGATAGATGAGGCGGCGAATGATGTACTTCGTCACGGCGTCAGCTGTTGCACGCTGAATGGCGCGGAACAGCCCCCTCTCGCTGCGAGAACGCTGGGCTGAGCTTTATCGGCGGCCCCGCCGTCCTCTCTGCCCGGCCGTGGCTATCAGATTGCGGCGGCACAGTCAAGCGCCTATATCCACGGACGGATAGATTCCCCAGCTTCTGTCTACGTTCGCTCCGTCAGCCAGTCCGTAACGCCCAGCCCGGTGAAGTACCCTCTGCCCCTGTTCCCTATGCGGTAAGAGTCCCAGCCGTGATGCCAGTTCCAGAACGCCACGTAACCCTGGTCGGTGTGGGTGCTGATCTGCGGGCCGTGCTCCCTCATGAAGAACCGCTGGGCATCATGAATGATCGCCACCCGCTTGTCGAAGTCGAACTCCGACCGCTCCTTCCATATCCACTCGTCCGCCTCCGGGTTGTTGTAGCCGGAAAAGGAGATGCCGGCTTGGCCCTTGCTGAACCACTGGCAGAGCGGCCTGTCCGGCTCCTCGTAGGGCAGGTTGTAGAAACAGGTCATCTGGAAGTTGCCGGGGTAGAGAGTCTGGGCCAGGTAGACGCCTAGCTCCTGCAGCGTGAGCTTGGCGTTGATCCCTACCTTCGCCAGGTGCTCCTTCGCGATCTCGGTGTACTTGCTCAGGTCGGACACGTTCTCGACGCTCAATTCCACGTCCAGGCCGTCCTCATACCCGGCGGCGGCCAGGAGCGCCTTGGCCTCGGCCAGGTCCAGCTTGTAGAACGCATCCACCTCCTCCTGGGGGAGGGAGAAGGGCTCCAGGTCCGGCACGATGGGCCCAGCGATCTTGCCCTCGCCAAACCACATCTTGTCCATGAAGTCCTGGCGGTCCAGGGCCAGGTCGATTGCCTTCCGGACCCGTATGTCGTTGAAGGGCGGCTTGTCAACCTTGAGCATGAAGGTGCGGCGCCAGTAGTTCCAGTACTTGCGGACGACAATACCGTCGATCGTCAGCCAATGCTTCACCTTGAGCGGGTTGGGTTCGCCGCCACTGTAGACATCATGTCTCTTCGTCTCGAAGGCCTGGGTGATGGTCCCTTCGTCGGGGATCACCTGTATCTCCCTGGAATCGATGTAGGGGAGCCCCTCCATGTAGAAGTCGGGGTTCTTGACCATCTTGACCCGCTCTCCCACGACAAAGTCGTCAAGGATGTAGGCGCCGCAGCCGACCGGGTGCTGCCTCAGGTCCCCCCACTTCTCCACGGCCTCCCTGGGCACGATGGCGTACGTTTGGTTACTCAGCTCCTCAATTGCGGGAACGTAGGGCCTCGTGGTGACGAAGCGGAAGGTGTACTTGTCAGTGGCCTCGAAGCTGTCGGTGTAGTCCCTGAGGAGCTGCTTGTCGGCCTGGGTAGTGGGGTCGTCGCGCCGGCGGGTGAAGCTGTATACTACGTCCTCAGCGGTGACTTCGCGCCCCCACGTGGGGTCCACGTTGTGGAACCTGATGCCGGGCCTGAGCTTCCAGATGTAGGTGAGGTCGTCAGGCTGCTCCATGCTCTCTGCCATCTGTGCGTCGTAGCTGTTGTCACGGCGGTCGACGCTGTACAGATAGCCGTGGAAGTTGTCGCCGATAGTGAGGCAGGTAATCTCCACGCAGAGCGTGGGGTCAAGGCTACTCACTATGTCGCGAGTTCCGGTCACGATGTGCCCGCCGTATTGAGGCGTCCCCTCGTCGGCGACGGGCGTCATAGCGGTCTCGGCCGCGCCGGCCACGGGAGAACCCGCACCGGGCGCACCCTCCTCATCGCCGCCGCAGCCGATGAGGGCTGCGCCGGCGACACCCGCAGTCGCTATCCCCGCGGCCTGGATCAGCCTCCGGCGCGACATACGCGCCTTCTGCAATCGCCACCAGTAGCTTTGCCTCTCCATGCTGTACCTCCTCGGCCTCGCCAGGCCCTAAGGTTTCCCCTCGTGGGGCGCTGAGTAGCTCGTGCCGTTCGGGTTGGGAGCTGGACTGGACGCCTGATCTCGCCGCGGGCGATACCCGACCCGTGCTCTGCCGCCCGCCTGCGAGTCGCCCTCTCCTCCTTTTAGCCTTGTTCCACGGAGTAGTCAATAACCATCCAGCCGAGGATTCCCGTGCCTTCCTGGAGCCCATGCACTCGTGAGGAGTAGCCAACGTGCCCATCAGCCGCTGCGGCCCGGCCGCTGAAATGCCCGCATAAACAACGGACAGCCACAGGCAGCCCCTCGGACAGATCGCTTGACAGGCGCGAACGTGATCCCAATACTACCCTGTAGCCTCAGACCGCGTTTCAGGGGCCGCCTGAGAACCGGAGCAAGAGCGTGGCGCTCGTCTCATTATTGCGAGGGCTGGCGCGACTCATAGCAGGAAAGGAGGCGGGCCATCCAGGCATCGAGCTATTGGCAGGCCCTCTCCCAGAAGCGGCTCTCGCGGAGGAAAGCGCTTAAGGCAGGCACGGTCGGCCTCGGGGCCGCTGCCCTCGGTCTGGCCGGCTGCGGTGGCGGCGAAGAGGAGGCGGACACTGGCGGCGCGGGCGAGAGCTTCCTCACCCCTACCGGCGTCAAGGAGACCCCGGTCTACGGAGGGCATGCGGTAACTGCAACCAGGACCATTTTCAGCGGCCTTGACCTTCAGGTCAGCGTCGACAACCAGCCGGCGGCGGTCTTCCACGGATACCTGTTTAGCATCGACCGCCGCGACGAGTCGATCGACTTCCAGGCAGCGGAAAGCCACGAACTGATCGACGAACTCACCCACGTCTGGAAGCTCAGACAAGGCATCAAGTTTCACAACGTCGACCCGACCTGGGGTCGCGAACTGACCGCCGAGGACGTAGAGTACAGCTTCACCCGCCGGCGCGACGAACCCTCTTCTCAAAACGATAAGCAGCTCCTCAGAGACTACACCGCCCGCTTCGAAGCCACCGACAAGTACACCTTCCGCCTAGCCACCACCAGGCCCTACTCGCCCTTCATGGATGAGGTTGGGAACCCCAGCTACGCCATCATCCCCAGGGAGGCGGTGGAGAAGTGGGGCGACCTCAGCGAGCACGCCCCCGGCTTCGGCGCCTACATCCTTAAAGAGTTCGTGAAGGGAGAGCACGTCAGGACGGTCAAGAACCCGGACTTCTACATGAAGGGGCTGCCGTACGTAGATTCCGGCGAACTGCTCGTCATTCCCGACGAGTCCACGATCACGAAGGCATTCGAGACGGGCCAGACCGATAGCTACGGCGGGCAAGCACCCAACAGGCCCAAGGTGGAAAGATGGAAAAACGTGAAGGGCGTCAACGTCCGCACCGGCCCCAACTACTGGCACCGCACGTACATGCTGAGAACGGACAAGGATCCGTTCAACGATAGTCGTGTCCGCAAGGCCATCGACCTGTCCATAGACCGTCAGGACATCATCGACAAGATGGCCTTCGGCTACGGCAAGTTCGCCGGGCCCATCGTCCCTGACATGGTGAGATACGCCCTGCCCCAGGAGGAGCTGCGCGAGTTCTACAAGGTGGACATCGCCCAGGCCAGGCAACTTCTGTCCGCCGCCGGCTATGAGGATGGGCTGGACGTCGAGCTGAAAGTCCAGAACGTGGCCGATTTGAGCAAGCTCTCGGAGATCGTGAGCCAGCATCTGGCCAAGGTCGGGGTCAATGTCAAGCTCGTACTTCAGGAGCTCGGCGTCTACCTGGCGCAGACCCTCTACCCCGGCAACTTCCAGATGACCTGTTACTACAATCTCCCCTACGATGAACCTGACCGGCCCCTCTGCCAGTGGTACAGCAAAGGGCAGGCGGGCACCTCGTTCTCGGGCTACAACAACCCGGCGGCGGACGAGTGGATATGGAAGGAACGGTCAGAGTTCGACCCCGAGAAGCGACGGCAGGTCATCCTTGACGCCCAGCGGTTCTTCATCAACGAGCACGGCCCGCAGATCAGCACCGCCACGGACACGGGGTATGGAGCTTACTGGGACTGGGTACATGGGGTAGACGAGAACGCCGGTAGGGGCGCCTTCCTCCTCCTGGGAATCAGCTACTGGCTGACGGAGAAACGCGTCTAAGTGCGTCTGGGGCAGCGGAATCGGCGGGTCATGGGGAAGCGACGGCCAACGGCAACGAACGCCTTTGTGGAGTGGGCTCGCGGAGCTGCCGTCTTCCTGGACGGCTTCGGCGACGACGGAGCCGATGTTGAGCGACTCGCGTTCCTCGACAAGCCGCTGGCGGGCAAGCGCGTAGTCTACCTGGGCGAGCCCAATCACTGGATCCACGAGAAGTATGCCTACAGGCTCCTCATGATCCGTTACCTCTTTTCACGGGGCTGGCGGCACCTGGGGGAAGAGCTGAGCTGGTCCGATGGCAAGCGCATCGACCGATATCTGGAGACAGGCGAAGCAGCCCAACTCGACCGCGTCACCGCCTACGGGTATGAGGGCGCAAACAGGGCCGACCGCGATGACAAGCCGACAGGGCTGTTGAAGGACGGCTGGACGTCATTTCCGACGCAACTCTTCCGAGCGGAACAGGTGCGGTTCAGTCAGGCACTCCGCAGGACGAGTGAGTCGCGTCCCCTGGGCAGTGAGCGACTGCACTTCTTCGGGTTCGACGCGGACTACGTTCCGGGCGCCGGTTATGAGCACGTAGACGAACTCCTCTGCACGGCCTGGGACAGCCCTCTTATTGCCGAGATGCGGGCACTGCTTGCTCGGGTCGAGGGGGAGACCATGCAGGAAGAGAGTGCGCGCCTTACCGCTGCATTGGAATGGCTGGGGGAGAATCGCGACCGCGTCGACCGGGTGACCGGCATCGAATCCTGTGAGCGTCTGCGCTACGCGCTGCTAAACATGCGTGACAGCCTCGACTACGTAGCAGAGGCCAATCCGCCGACTGATTGGACGACGCTGAGACGGGCGATGGCGAAAAGGGAGCAGATCATGCACCGCCACGTTACGACGGTGTTATCAAGACTCGGCCCGGAGGAGAAGGTCATCCTGATGTCCCACAACCAGCATCTCGCCAAGGATGATGACGGCATCAAGGCGCCCGAGGTTGGAGCCGGGCCTGGCGGCGGCCTTGTGCCATCGACGGGATGCTACATCAACTCGCTTTTCCCCAAGGAGGTGTTCTCGGTCTGGATGCTCTACGACCACGGACGGGACTGTCAGCCCTACCCGCGGCTGAGCAGCGAGCTTCGCAGTCCCCCCTCCAGTCTGAACGCAGTCCTCGCCGAGGTGGGCTCGGTGTTCATCCTGCCGACGCACAGCAGCGACCCCAGGAGTGAACTGATGTCAGGCGAGACCGAGATCGTGTCGATGTACAACCAGGTTCTTCGGGCAAGGCTTGTGAACCAGTGCGATGCTGTGTTCTTTGTACGGGAGGTCAGTCCGCTGGCGCCAGCCAGAGGGTAACCGAGCACCGCGAGGTACCGCCGGGTAGTCTTTCCTCCGGCGCCGCGCTGGAAGGGCAGTCGAGAACGTACTCAGTTAGGGCAACACATGCGACGTGATTCCTTGCCCAGACTCAAAGGCAGCCGGCCATGCGTTGAGTTAGGAAAGACTACCAGACGCTCCTATGGTCGAACTGGGATTTCCTTGAGGGCTTCGGTCATGGTTTCAGCAGCACGGCTATGTTCGTCTGGTCGTGAAGGGAGTCGAATGCGCGCTGAGCCTCGGTCAGGGGGATGATCTCCGTGATGCTCGGTTCGATATTCACCCGCTTGTACTGAAGCAGTTTCAATGCCGGGACCATCTCTTGACCCATATGAAGGGCCCCTTCTATGCGGACTTCCTTGGTCAGCCACTTCACCGTGGGTAACGTTGCCCTGGCGGGGGCACCAACGAGAATGATCCTGCCCCGGCGCCTGACCATTTCAAAAGCTTCCTCCAAGACGCCCGACGCCTGGAAGCTGACGCAGGTAAAGACGACATCGAGCCCGGCCTCCGTGACGTCGACGACGGCTTCGACGACGTTGGTATCCGTTGGGTTAAGGGTCAGGTCGGCCCCAACACGCCGGGCTGCTTCGAGACGAGCGTCGTTCTTGTCTATGGCGATGAGCGGGGCCGCCCCGGCGGCCTTCGCTGCGGCCAGTACCATGAGCCCGATGTGACCGACCCCGATCACGGCCGCGGAATCACCGAGGCTGATCCCGGCAGCCGTAGCGGCGCTTACCCCCGTAGCCAATGGTTCGCACATGGCGGCTTCTTGGTCGGATACATTGTCGGGCACCTTGAGGCGAAACGCCGCGGGACGAAGGATGTACTCGGCCATAGCACCGCCTCGATTGGCCTCCGCTGTAGGCGCCACGGCTCCGTCATAGGGATAGCCTCGGACGCGGCCCCACATGCAGAGGTGCCCCATGCCCCGGATGCAGTAGAAACACTTCCCACAGCAGTTGAAGACGTCGAGAACCCGGTCGCCGATAGAGAAGCCCGTGACGCCTTCGCCCAAGGCTGCCACTTGTCCAACATACTCGTGGCCGAGGATGGTGCCTTTGAGGTAGGTGTTGCGGCTGTCCTCGTCCATCGTATCCCAGTGCGCGCCGTAGAGGCGCTCGACTTCCGAACCGCAGATGGAGCAGTAGAGCACCTTTATGAGTAGGGCCCCGGGGCCCGGTTCGGGCGCGGGCAGCTCTTCGATCTGGATCTCGCCTTTGTCTTTGATAGATATCGCTTTCAAATCCTGTCCTCTTGCTTCTTTCCTCTGTTGCCGGGCCAGGCAATTGTCCCTAGTTCACAGCATCCTGGCTCTCACAAGCGAGCCTGGGAGACACGGTCCCTGTCCGGCTCGCTAGCGTGTGACCATCCCGCCGTCCACATGCAACACCTGGCCGGTAATATTCTTGGCATCCTCCGAAACCAGGAAGACCGCTGCCCGCCCCATGTCCTCGGCTGTCTGCGCTCTTCCCAATGGTGTCGAAGGTTTGACAATATAGTCTAGCCAGAATTCATTTGGTGACAGATCCTCCATGTTGCTGCCGCCGGGGGCATGGCGCAGGAAGTCCAGGATGGCAATTGCACCTCTTTCCCAGAGCGGCGTCCAGACGAAACCCGGACAAATACAGTTAACCCTGACATTGTAGGGCGCCAAAGCCCTCGCCATGGACCAGGTTATGGAGATGTCACCCGCCTTGAAGGCGGCGTAGGCTATGTTATCGGGATCGGGGTTTCTTCCCGCCACCGATGATATGTTAACGATGCTACCGCTCTTCTGACCAATCAGATGGGGCGTTACCGCATTACTGAGCAGCACGTGGCTTTTCAGATTGAGCCGGTAGAATCTGT
>Ga0315289_10007291_pt1 | contig 16126 bp, 11 predicted proteins | sample YL17G11_40_MG_FD_203452 | JGI IMG/M metagenome (GOLD analysis project Ga0315289, IMG submission 203452) | Sediment microbial communities from Yellowstone Lake, YNP, Wyoming, USA - YL17G11_40 | ecosystem: Environmental > Aquatic > Freshwater > Lake > Sediment | place: USA: Wyoming | collected... | reverse complement strand
GTTTTGCCTCCGGCTTCCTCCGGACCCCGCCTCACGACGACGCCCTTGCCCTTGGCTACGGTGGGTGCCATCAACCCCCGGGAAGGACTTCCACCTTCCTAGTCAGCGCCCATGCTGGGCGTACAAGCAAGAGCGGGCCTGCGGCCCGCTCGTTGTTTCTCATCCCTTGGATCGAACCCGGATCAGGAGCGCGCCAGCGTCCCGCGCGGCCAGGCACGCAACTCGATCGTCAGGCGCTCGAAGTAGCTCTCCGGAGGCAGGGGCCCCTCTCCGTACTTGAAGTCGACGATGCGCGCCTCGACCTCCAGCGATGCGGTCTGCAGGCGAATGACCTCGCCGCTGTTCGCCAGAACCGGGTCCCCCTTGGCCGACAGACGCGACCGGGTGGCCTCGTCGTTGAAGGCGTAGCGGCTCATCAGCACCTTGGTCACGGTCTGGATGTCGTTCTTGTCGAACAGCCAGACCTCGAACGCCGAGACCTTCTTCGGCTCGCCCACGCCGACCATGTCGCCGATCCCCACGCCGCACTCGCCCAGGAAATCGCCCGCCGCGCTCTCGATGCTGAAGGAGTCATCGTACAGATCGTCTCCGAGCGTATAGATGGTGCGGAAAGTCGCCAGCGGATCTTGTGTCGGGGGAGCCATCGGAGCGGCAGCCCGTCGAGAGGCCCCTCCGCCGGTTCGCGCCGCTGGCGCGGCCGGCTCATCCTCGGCTCCGGCGCCCACGACCGCCTGCGGTCGTGCTGACCTGGCGCCCATCCGGTTGCGCAGGATCAGCGCCGCGGCAAGCAGGAGGCCCATGAGCAGCGTGGCACCGCACACTGGCAGGATCAGCTTGCTGGCCGTCGCGCCGGCGCGTGTGGCCAGTGTCGGTTCGGCCCCTGGCACGGCCGTCTCGCCAGCGTCGGGTGCACCGCCCTGCAGGATGCTGATGACGGCGTTGAAGTTCTGGATGGCCGTAGCCCCTACGCTCCCCGGATCCGCCGCCACACCCTGCAGCGTTGCGGGGCCGGCCTCTCCGACCGCCTGGAAGCGGCTGAGCGCCAGATCCGCGTTGCGGTTTGCGGCGTAGGAGTCGATCGCCATGCGCATCCAATCCAGGCGATACGGCTCGGACAGCAGCGAAGGCGACGCATCCGTCCACTGCACCGGGCTGATCACCCAGGCAAAGAGCAGACCCATTGCCAGGCCCACCACCAGGCCGGCCACGGCCCCCACCCACTTGCGTTCCTGAAGATCCTTGAACCGGTCCATGATCCCTCTCTTCCGGCGCCTCGCCCGGCTGCCATCCGCCGGGGATTGTAGACGGGAGGCGCCCGCCAGGCAACGCCCGGGATGCAGGTTCTATGCCATGTCCGGTTCGGCGGCCGGAAGTTCCGCCATCCGGGTTCGCTCCTGGCACGACAGGCAGACCGCGTGATCCCGGTTGTCGGCGACGAGCAGGCCCCCGCACTTTGGGCACGGCGCAGCCAAAGGCCGCTTCCAGGACGTGAAATCGCAGGTCGGGTAGTTGGCGCAGCCATAGAAGTTGCGACCTTTGCGCGTTCGCCGGGCGACCAGATCTCCCCCATCCTGTGGGCAGCGCACCCCGATCTTCTCCAGCCAGGGCTCGGTGTAGCGGCACGTGGGGAAATCCGAGCAACCGATGAACCTGCCGAAGCGGCCGATACGCGCCAGGAGCGGCTTCCCGCAGGTCGGGCAATGCCGGTCAAGCATCTCCGGCTCAGTCTTCACCTCAGGCATGTCACGTTTGGCGTCTTCCACCTGCTCTGCAAATGGGATATAGAAGCCCCGGACGACATCCACCCAGCCAAGCTCGCCGTCGGCAACCTCGTCCAGTTCCTCTTCCATCCGGGCCGTGAAACCCAGGTCGACGATCTCAGGGAAGTGATCGACAAGCAAGTCGGTCACCACTTCGCCGGTCTCGGTCGGGATCAGCGTCCGCCCCTCGCGCCGGACGTAGTGCCGGGCCTGGAGCGTAGAGAGGGTCGGCGCAAACGTGGAAGGCCTGCCGATGCCCAGCTCCTCCATCGCCTTGACCAACGTCGCCTCGGTGTAGCGTGGCGGCGGTTCGGTGAAGTGCTGCTCCGGAGCCAGATCCTGAAGCGTCAGCGGCTCGCCGGCTTCGACGTCCGGCAGTGCCCCAACAACGGCCTCCGGCTCCAAGGCCTCGTCGCCGTTGCCATTCCCGCTGCCATTGGAGCGGTCCTCGTAGACCTCAAGGTAGCCGGATACCCGCAGGGTCGAGGCCGATGCCCGCAGCACGTACGAATGCGCCGGCGTTGTGCCCTCGACCTCGACAGTCATCGTGTCGTACTCCGCCGGTCGCATCTGCGAGGCGACAAACCGCTTCCACACCAGTGTGTATAGCTTGAGCTGGTCCGCCGTCAGGTAGCCGGCGACCTGCTGCGGCTCGCGGGCCACCGACGTCGGGCGGATGGCTTCATGGGCCTCCTGGGCCCCACGCGTCCGCGCTTTGTAGACCGGCGGCTCGTCCGGAAGCGCCTGCGGTCCATAGCGCTCGGCGATCAACCGGCGCGCTTCTGCCTGCGCCTGCACCGAGACCTGGGGGGAGTCGGTGCGCATGTAGGTGATCAACCCGACGGGTTCATGCTCGTCAAGGTCAACGCCCTCGTACAGCTGCTGCGCCACGGCCATCGTCTTGCGCGCCGTGAAACCGATCCGCCGCGAGGCATCCTGCTGCAGCGTACTGGTTGTGAACGGCGGTGACGGACGGCGGGTGCGTGAACCGCGCTTGACAGCTGCGACCTGGAAGGTGGCCCGGCGCAGCTCGTCGAGCACCGGGTCAACCGCGGCCTGCGACGGCAGGCTCGGCGCCGCACCGTCGATGCGCGTCAACCGCGCACGGAACGCCGGCGGGTGCTGGTCGGACTGCAGCCCGGCGTCGATCGTCCAGTACTCCACCGGCTCGAACTTCTGGACCTCTCGCTCCCGGTCCACCACCATACGGAGCGCGGCCGACTGAACACGACCGGCAGAGAGCCGGCTGCGGACCTTACTCCACAGCAGTGGGCTGAGGTTATAGCCCACGAGCCGGTCGAGCACCCGGCGGCCCTGCTGCGCATCCACCAGATGCAGATCCAGCGGGCGGGGGTGCTCAAACGCCTCGTGCACCGCCTCCTTCGTGATCTCATGGAAGGAGACACGCCGGGCGCGGGCCGGATCGATCTGGGCCGCCTCGATCAGGTGCCAGGCGATGGCCTCGCCCTCCCGGTCCGGGTCGGTCGCCAGGTAGATCTCCTCCGCCTTGGCAGCCTCGACGGCCAGCGCCTTGACCACCTCGCGCTTCTCATTGGGCACACGGTACTTCGGCACGAAACCGTTGTCGACATCCACCGACAACTGCGACCGCAGCAGGTCGCGCACATGCCCGACGGAGGCCTTGACACTGAAGCCCTTGCCCAGGTAGCGGCCGATGGTGCGCGCCTTGGCTGGTGACTCAACGATGACGAGCTTGCCCCGCCGCTTGCTCTCCCGAGCCGCAGCGCGCTTCGTCCGCTCCACCACCGGAGGCGTCAATCCCTCGTGGGCTGCGGTGCGCCCCATGCGCACCACGGTCGTTCCGCAAACCGGGCACGCTCCTTTGGTTGCCGGCGTGCCCGAGGCGGTGAAGATCGCCTGTCCCTGCGCGATCTCGCGCTTTGCCTTACACCGAACGCAGTATGCTTCCACCCATCTCTCCCATCACGTGTACTCCGCCCGTCCACCGGACGCCAGCAGGTCGACGACGCGTCGAACCTCCTCGGCCCTGGCACGCGAGCATACCAGAAGGACATCGCCGCTGTCGACCACGACGAGATCCTCCACCCCCAGGGTCACGACCAGCCGCTCAGCCACATCCCCATAGACGAGCGTGCCTTGCGTGTCGATCATCAACGGCTTACCGGCCCCGAGAACCAGGTTGCCGTCGGCATCGGATGACAGGATCTCGAACAGACGATCCCAGCCTCCAATGTCGCACCAACCCAGGTCGTCAGCCGGAATGACGGACACGCCTGCGGCGTGCTCCATGAGGCCGTAGTCAATCGTCTGCGCGGGAAGGGCGGACCAGTCGCCTGCATACACCGCCGGGTCACTGGTCGCCTTCAGTTTGGAGGCAACCGCACGCAGCACGGCCTCCAACGCCGGCATGTGACGGGCGATTTCCTCGCGCAAGCGGTCCACGCGCCAGACGAACATCCCCGAGTTCCAGTAGTGCTGGCCATCGGTCAGATAGGCCTTGGCGATCTCGGCCGCTGGCTTCTCCTTGAACGAGCGCACGCGGAATGCCGGATATCCCGCGAACATCCCGCGCGGCTCACCGCGCTCGATATACCCATACCCGGTGGCGGCGTAGGTTGGCGAGATCCCCAGCGTGACCAGGTCCCCTTCCAGCGCCAGCGCGTGCGCCGCCTGCAGGGCCGCCAACAGCCGATCGGGGTGAGCGATGGAGTGATCGGCCGTCAGGCAGGCCATCACGGCACCAGGCGATCGCTGCTGGATGATCAGGCCTGCCAGGCCGGCCACGGCGGCGGTGCCCCGTGGCGCCGGTTCGAGCACGAAGCTGGACTCGGGAAGATCGGGCGCCTGCTCGCGCAACAGCCTTGCCTGATCGGTTCCCGTAACCACCAGGATCCTCTCGGCAGGTAACAGACCGCGCAACCGATCGACGGCCATCTGGAACAGCGTTCGCTCGCCCACCAGGCGCAGCGACTGCTTCGGGCGCAGACGCCTGGACGCCGGCCACAGCCGTGTCCCGCCCCCGCCCGCCATGATGACCGCGAAAAGCTCTCCTGCCATCAATCGATCCTGTACGGTGCGCCGGCTTCCCGCAGGCGCACGTAGTGCATCCCGCCCACCTGTCGAGCCAGCCCCTTGAGCTCGAGCATCGCCAACGCCGCCGTCAGCTTGGCGACCGGAAGCCCGCTGCGCGCGTGCAGTTCGTCGACGTGCACCGGGTCACCCGAGAGGCACGCCACCACCGCCCGCTCCGTTTCGTCGTCCGGAAGCCGTGTTGGCGTGTGATCGGCCAGGACAGCGGCTTCCATGTTGAGCGCCTCCAAAACGTCCTCCAACCCAACCATCGGCCTGGCGCCATTCTCGATCAAGCGGAGCGCTCCGCGGCTCGAGCGGCTGTAGATGCTTCCCGGGACCGCGAAGACGTCGCGCCCCTGCTCGGCACCGAAGTCGGCGGTGATCAACGCCCCGCTACCTTCGCCGGCCTCTACGATCACGACCACCGCCGCCAGCCCCGAGATGATCCGGTTGCGCGGCGGGAAGTTGGCCGCGTCCGGCTTTGTCCCCAACGGGTAATCGCTGACCACCGCCCCCGAGGAGGCGATGCGCGCCGCCAGTGAACGGTGCTCCGGCGGATAGATCTGGTCCAGTCCCGAACCGAGGACGGCGAGGGTTCGGCCCCCCGCCTCCAGCGCAGCCTGATGCGCCAGCCCATCGATGCCCCGCGCCATGCCCGAAACGACGACCACGCCGTTGCCGGCCAGGTACCGCCCGAGGTCGCGGGCAACGCTCGTCCCATACGCACTCGGCTTGCGCGTTCCCACGACCGCCACAGCCCAACGGTCACCGGCTTCGATCGACCCCCACACGTACAACACCGGAGGAGGCTGAGCGATTTCCCGCAATCGATCAGGGTACCCCTCGTCGAGCCACGTGAGCACCGTGTAGCCGGACTCGCGTACGCGCTGGGCCTCGCCCGCTGGATCGATCCGGGTCCGGCCCTCTACGAGCGCCGAGACGGCCGCCGGTCCGATCCCCGAGCCGCGCAGCGCCTCCGAGGAGGCGTGCCACGCGGCATCGATCGAGCCGAAGGCATCCAGCAAGACGCGGAACCGGACAGCGCCGATTCCGCCGACGCGGCTCAACGCGAGCCAGTATGCCTTCTCATCCCCCATGGCGCCGCCCCCACTCAGGCCAATTGGCGAGAATACCACGCCGCTTCCGACAGTGTCAAGCCGCCCCTGGCGACCGTCAGACCTGCGCCACTCCGCCTCGTGCACCTCGATCTCGGGAGCACGCGATCGCGCCGGGTAAGGGCCTGGAGATTCCTGGGGACCCAAACATGCTTCGCTTGAGGTCAATATCCACGGTCGGAGTTGCGGGCCTCGAAGGACTCCACCCCGAACTCAGTTGCGCGCCTCGTACCCCAAGGGTAGCATATGCCCGCTTAGCCCGCTCCGGGAGGCGACCGTGTCGAGACATCGCCGTCTGCTCATCATCGCACCCCTTCTGCTCAGTCTGCTCGGCTGCGCGCTCGGTAGCCCTGGCACCCCAATCGCCGAGCCCAGCACGGCGACCGCTTCGGCCCCGATCGTACCGGTCAACCTCGACTTGTGCTCGCTCCTCACCGCCACCGAAGTATCGGAAGCCCTGGGCGAAGAGGTCGTCGTTCAGCCCGGCTTGCAGACCGGCGCCTGCACCTACGGCACAACCACAAGCGCGCAGCCCAAGTCCGTGGGCGTCTCGGCCGCGCAGGGAGACCAGGCGCGTGATTTGGTGCAGATGGCCGCCAGCCTCGGCTTGCTCTTCGGGCGTGACGCCACCTCCCAGCAGATCGCGCAGGACTTGAAGGACAACGCGGCCAGCATGCCCCTTGAGCAGGTGGTCGAGAAGGCCAACAGCCTGCTCGCCCCTCTCGGCTATGTCTACACTCCCTCCGGCACGCCGGACAATCCGACAACCTGGGGCTGGAACCCTCTCGGCTCGGGGTCGATGCACCAGGTCCGGGAGGAGACGTATCTGGCGGTCAGCGTCATAGGGTTGGACGAAGCAGGAGCCCGGGCACTCGCCTCCAAGCTGCTGCAGCTTTCGAACGGGCGGCTTCCCGCCGCCTTCACGATCGATCTAGCCGAGAGCCTGCGCGTGGAGTTCACCGTCTCACCTCCCACGACAGCGCCCGAACCCTCCCCTACGCCCGCACCTCCGGCCAACATGACCGTCTGGGTCGCCGACTATCAGGCCGGACGTGTGGCGCGCGTGGATGCCGCGACGGGCATGGTGCTCGCCGACATCCAGGTGGGCCCCCAACCGATGAGCATCGCCGTTGGCGAGAATGCCGTGTGGGTGGGCAATGAGGGCGACGGCACCGTCTCGCGCATCGACCCGGCGACCAACCAGGTTGTCGCCACCATCCCAATCGGCAAGAGAGGCTTCCTGCGGCTGGCCGCGGGCGAGGGCCGCGTCTGGGTGGCCGCCTGCCTCGACAAGCTCGTGGCGGTCATTGACCCGGCGACCAACACCGTCATCGACACCGTGCCCGCCGATGCCTGCTGGAATGTAGCCCTGGGCGGCGGCGCCGTGTGGGTGCCCGTCGGCGAGAGGGCGGTTGTGCACATCAATCCTAAGACGCTCGTGGCGATCCCGGCGGTCTTCGTACAAAGCGGGCCATCGGAGATCGCCTCCGGCTTCGGCGCCATGTGGGTTGCGAACGTGAACGCCATGACGATCTCGCGTTTCGATCCGGAGTCGCGTCAGGTCACCGCCACATTGTCGACGGGCCTCGACAAGGCCAAACACAATCTGCACGGCCTGGCAACCGGCGAAGGCCAAGTGTGGCTTGCCACCTCCGACGGTGTGCAGGGCTTTGACCCGGAGACCAACATGCTCGCGGTCACTTTCCACGCCGTCTCCGATCCATGGTTCATGACGACGGCGAACGGCTTCTTGTGGGTCACGACCGGCAGCGCGGATGGGATCGTGGTGCTCGATCCAGCAACGGGTGACGTCTTCCGGCGGGTAGTCTGGGGGGTTGCCCCGTTCGCCATTGCCGCCGGGCCCTGAGCCCGGGCATCCCGGGAATGCGGGCGAATGGAACCGCCCGGCCTGATGGCCGGGCGGTTTGGCGGGGATGAAGGGATTCGAACCCTCGGTCTCTGCCTTGACAGGGCAGCGTGTTAGGCCGCTACACCACACCCCCAGACGGCGTCAGTCTACCATAGCCGTTAAACGGGCGTCAAGGTTGGCGGTGGTTATATGCCCTCAAGCCGCAAGCGCCGTCCGGATCGCGCTGGCGGCGCGGCTGACGCCCTCGTCATCGATCCAGTAATGCAGCACCAAGCGAATGCGCCGCGGTCCAACCGGGCCGATCTTGATCTTGTCGCGCGCCAGGGCCTGCTGAAGTCCGGCCTCATCGAGCCGAGCCTCGGGCGCGATCCGGATGTATACCATGTTCGATGGCGGTGCAATGTCTTCGACCAGAATCCCTGGGATTTCGCTGAGGGCGCGTGCCAGTTCCCGGGCGCGGCGATGGTCTTCTACCAGCCGATCGACCATCGTCTCGAGGGCGACGATCCCCGCCGCCGCCAGCACGCCGGCCTGGCGCATCCCCCCGCCGAGCTGTTTGCGAATCCGGCGGGCACGGCGAATGAAGTCGGCATCGCCGCATAACATCGAGCCTACCGGTGCGCAGAGCGCCTTGGACAGGCAGAAGCTCACCGAGTCCGCAGGCGCGGCAAGCCGATCAGCAGGCACGCCCAGCGCAGCGGCGGCATTGAAGATGCGCGCCCCGTCCAGGTGCAGCTTCAACCCGTGCTTACGAGCGACGGCGCCCACGGCCTGGGTGTACCCCTCGTCCAGAACGGCCCCGCCACAGCGATTGTGCGTGCTCTCAAGGCAGATCAGCCGCGTCGTCGGGAAGTGCACGTTGTCCGGCCGCACCGCCTCTTCGATTGCCTCCAGCGGCAGCCGGGCGTCAGGAGTCGTGTGAACCGGTCGGGGATGCACGCCACCGAGCGCGGCGATCCCGCCGGCCTCGTAGTTGAAGGTGTGGCATTGATCCCCCAGGATGACCTCGTCGCCGCGCTGGCAATGCGTCAGCACCGCTGCCAGGTTGCCCATCGTGCCGGACGCAACGAACAGCGCCGCCTGCTTGCCCATTTTCTCCGCCGCCAGGGCCTCGAGGCGGTTGACGGTCGGGTCATCGCCGAGGACGTCATCGCCCACCTCGGCGGCCGCCATGGCCGACCGCATCTCCGGCGTGGGAGCTGTTACCGTGTCGGAACGCAGGTCCACGACGTCCATCGTTCCCTCCTGCTCGTGCGTCTTTCCAGTGCACGCTGGACTAGCCGGTCGTTCTGCGCGTGCCGCGCAACTCTTCCAGGACCTCCACAAAGTCGGCCGGCAGCGGCGCCTCGAACTCGCGCGGCTGGCGTTCCCCCGGGAGCACCAGCTTCAGCTTCCAGGCATGCAGCATCTGCCGCGGCGCCTCCACGGCCGCCGCGCGCCGCCCGTACACCCGGTCACCCGCCACGGGACAACCCAGGAAGGCCAAGTGGACGCGTATCTGATGGGTGCGACCAGTTTCCGGATGGACCTCCAGCAGGCAGCCGTGCTCGAAGGCCTCGCGAGTATCGTACGCCGTTGCCGATGACCTGCCCTTGTTTTCCGCAACAATGGCCATTCGCTTCCGATGGCGCGGATCCCGGCCGATGGGCGCCTCAACCCTGCCGGCGGGTGTGGGAGGATGGCCATCGACGATGGCCAGGTAGGTCTTGGCAATGGTCCGCGACTTGAAGGCCCGCTGCAACTTAGCGTAGGCGCGGTCGTTCTTGGCCAGCACGATCAGCCCTGAGGTGTCCTTGTCGAGGCGATGCACCACCCCCGGACGAATTTCGCCGCCAATGCCTTCGAGGTCCGGGGCATGAGCCAGCGCAGCATGGACAAGTGTTCCGGTGGGATGGCCGGCGGCTGGATGCACCACCAGTCCTGCCGGCTTGTTCACCAGCAGAATGTCGCTGCTCTCGTAGATCACGTCGAGTGGAATGGATTCGGGCTGCAGCCCGCTTGGCACACGCTCCGGCAGGCGAACGACCAGTCGGTCGCCGCTCTCCAGCCGGAGTCCCGGCTTGCCGGCCGCCACGCCATTGACGCTGACCGCCCGCTGCCGGATCAGCGATTGCAGGCGGGTCCGACTGAGATCCAGAAGCAGCGTGACCAGGGTGACGTCCAGCCGGGCGCCGGCCTGGTTCGGCTCGATCCGGAACTCAAGCTCGTTCACCCCGGCGGTGGCTCGCGCAGGCTGACGTCGGAGGTCGGAGTGCCTGCCGCGCCGTCACCGGCCTCGGCCTCGCGTGGCTTGCGCCGCTCCTCCAGCCACATTCCGGCAACGAGCACCGCCACGCCGACGGAGATGCTGGCATCGGCGACGTTGAAGACGGGAAACGTCCCCACGGAAATGAAGTCGGTGACGGTGCCGAGAAGGAGACGATCGATGAGGTTCCCCAGCGCGCCGGCGAACTGCAGCACGAGCGCGGCGCGCAACGGCCACTGCGCGGCCGGCACGCGCGGGAAGTAGTACAGGACGGCGATACACACCAGTACGGCAACGATGGTGAACACCAGGCTGGCGGATGGGAGCATGCCGAACGCCGCACCGGTGTTGTTCCAGTGAATGACGCGGGCGATCGGTGCCAGCCAGGCAATCGGCATCCACGTTTCGCCCACCTCCAGCCGTGAGCGCACCAGATACTTCGTCCACTGGTCCACAGCGACGATCATCCCGGACAAGCCGAGGAGGATCATGGTGTCACGCAGTCGTCCCAAACGAGCCTCCCATCAACACGTACACATCGATTGTACTGTAGCCAATCCCGGCGGCGGTCACACACGCCGCACCCCAAGCCTGATCGTCTCGCCATCGAAGTGCAGGTCGGCGGTTGCCTCGCCGCCCGGGTCCGCCACCGCGTCGAGCCGCGCTGCCAGCACTTCGCCCGCAATGACGGCCTGGTGCTCCCGCACAGCCTGCGCCAGCCGTTCGCTGGCGGCAAACTCGACCTGGATGCGGTCGGCAACGTTGAATCCAGCGTCCTTTCGCATGTCCTGGATACGGCGCACGATCTCGCGCGCCAGGCCCTCGCTCTCCAGCTCCGGCGTCAGCACAGTGCGCAGCGCGGCGACGTAGCCGCCGTCTGCCGCCGCCGAAAGGCCGGCATGCGCCTCGACGCGCACCTCGACCTCCTCGGGCAGCACCTCGATGCGCACTTCGCCAACCTCCACCAGCAGCGACCTGCCCGCAAGCAACTCCGACGCGGCGCGCTCAGGCTCCATCGCCAGCAGCGCCGCCCGCACGGCCGGGAAGCGCGAGCCGTGTTTCTGGCCGAGCTGCCTGGGCAGCGGGTTGAGCCGAAAGTCCACCACCTCGGCCGCCGCATCCAGAAGCCGGACCTGCTTGACGTTCAGCTCGTCACCGATCAGGTCGGCGTAGCGGTGCACGATGGCGCGTTCCTCGGCCGACGGGACGGCGAAGGCCGCCTCAGCCAGCGGCTGCCGGACTCTGCGATTCGACTTACTGCGGGCGGCGTGCCCGAGCGATACCAGCCGCAGCACCAGAGCCATGTCGCGAGTGAGCGAGGAGTCCAGCGAGCGCTTGTCGACGATCGGCCACTCCGCATGGTGGACGCTCTCCGGCGCCGCAGCATCAACCGACCGCACCAGGTTCTGATGCATCACCTCGGTGATGAAGGGGACAAAGGGAGCCAGGATCCGGATCAGCGTCGTCAGGACCTGGTGCAGCGTCGCGTACGCCGCGTCCTTATCGGCATCCGACGCCTGGCTTGCGCCGGCCTTGGCCCAGAACCGACGCCGGCTGCGGCGCAGGTACCAGTTGCTCAGATCGTCCAGGAACACATCCAGCGAGGCCACTGCCAGATTCGGCTCGTAGGCATCCAGCCGGGCGGTCACCTCGCCGAGCGTCTCATTCAACCGGGCCACGATCCAGCGGTCGAGCAGCGAGCGCTGGACACTTCGCCCTCGGGCAGCCGTCCAGCCATCGATGTTGGCGTAGGTGACGAAGAAGGCGTACACGTTCCACAGCGGAATGAGGAACTGACGGCGCACCCCATCCGCCCGGTGGTAGCCGAAGAGCAGGTCCTTCTCCGGCCTGGATCCGGCATACAGCCAGCGCATCACGTCAACGCCGATACTGTCGGCGGCCTCATTGAACTCGATCATGTTGCCCGAGGACTTGTGCATCGCTGATCCATCCTCGGCCAGCAGCGTGGCGTAGGTGAAGACGTGGCGGAACGGCGCCCGGCGCTCCAGGATCGTGCTCATCGCCAACAGGCTGTAGAACCAGTTGCGGAACTGGCCCGGGAAGCTCTCGCTGATCAGCTCCGCCGGGAACCAGCGCTGCCAGAACGCCGGCGCGTGGCGGTACTGCAGCGTGCTCATGCCGACGATCCCGGCATCGAGCCACGGGTTGCCGACATCGGGGATGCGCCGCACCCGGGCTCCGCACTTGCGGCAGGCGATTTCCACGGCGTCGATGGTGGGCCGGTGCGGCGAATGCCCCTCGAAGGCCTCCCACCCGGCGACGGCCCGCTCGCGCAGCTCCTCCTTGCTCCCAATGACCTCGAAATGCCCGCACTGGCCGCACTCGTAGATCGGGAGCGCCAGCCCCCAGTAGCGCTTCTTCGAGATCATCCAGTCGTGCATGTTGCGCAGCCAGTCGAGCTCGCGCTCCAGCCCGAATTCCGGATGCCAGGCCGTGCCGTTGAGCACGACATCCATCATCTGGTAGCGCAGGTTGCGGGCCTTCTCCTGCTCGGTGACCTGCTCGTAGGGCTTGTCAAGCTGAGCGCCCATCGAGATGAACCACTCGTCCACCAGCCGGAAGACGAGTTGCTCATTGCAGCGCCAGCAGACCGGGTAGCGATGGGTGTAGTCAGCAACGTGGTAGGCCAGGCCCTTGCGCCGCAGGTCGTCGAAAATCGGCGCGGCGACGGCATGCACCGACTGGCCGGTCAGCCACTCGAAGCCGGCCACGAAAATCCCGGCCTCGTCCAGCGGTGCGATGACCGGCAATCCGTTCGCTTTGCCGAGGGCGAAGTCCTCCGCGCCGCATCCAGGGGCGACGTGCACGATCCCCGTGCCCTCCTCCTCGCCGACCTCGTCCCACAGGATGACGCGGTGCGCTTCCGGGGACCCCGCTGCGGTCTGCGCCGTGAGCTCGTCAAAAGGCCCTCGGTATCGCCACCCCTCCATTGCACGCCCCTTCACCTCGGCCTCAACCGCGTAGGGCCCCTGCAGCATGCGCAGCGTGCCCCGGCTCAGGTAGAAGGACTCGTCTCCCTGCCGGACGCGCACGTAGTCCAGTTCCGGGCCGACGGCAGCAGCGACGTTGCTGGTCAGCGTCCAGGGCGTCGTCGTCCACACCAGAAGGCTCTCGCCCGGCCGATCGAGCAGGGGGAACCGGAGCGTGATGCTCGGATGGGTGAGCTCCTGGTAGCCCTCGGTGACGATCTCGTGTTGGCTCAGCCCGGTCCCGCAGCGGGCGCACCAGGGCATGACGTCGTGCCCCTTGTAGATCCAGCCGCGCTCATAGCATGACTTGAGCATCAGCCAGATGGTGTAGTTGTTTTCGTCAGAGAACGTGAAGTACGAGCCTCCCAGCTCAGGCAGTCCCAGCCTACCCACCAGCCCTTCGACCGTATCCGTCACCGGTCCGGACGGCCTGGGCAGGGTCATGCGTGCCTCGGGGTCGTTCCCCAGTGCGTCGCGCAGCCGCCGCAGCTCGTCCGGATCGTTCCAGTCCATCCAATAGCCCAGGCGGATGCTCTGCTCGGTCTGCACGGCGGCGTAGTTCAGCACCCGCTGCTTGCAGAGTGTCACGAATTCCGCCAGACCGAAGCTCTCGATATCGCGCTTGGTGCGGAATCCCTTCTCGCGTTCGACGTTCACCTCCACCCACAATCCCTGGCAGTCGAACCCGTTCTGGTAGCGGATGGCGTGTCCACGCATGGCGGCGTAGCGGTGGAACAGGTCCTTGTACGTGCGCCCCCAGCCGTGGTGGACGCCCATCGGGTTGTTGGCCGTGATCGGGCCATCGATGAACGACCAGATCGGCCCATTGCGGCGCAGCGCGCGCAGCTTCTCGAATGCCTGCGTCTCCTGCCACCAGCGCAGGACGTCTCGCTCCTGGGCGATGAAATCGACGTGACTGGCTACCGGCTTGAACATGACCACCTCACCTGTCGAGGGCTACAACCAGCCGTTTGTTGATGGCGCCCTTACTCTTGTAGTCCACGATGCGAATTCGTCCGACCTGGCTCGTGTTCTTGACGTGCGTCCCTCCATCGGCCTGCAGGTCCAGCCCGACGATCTCGACCACACGCACATCCTGGATCCCCGCCGGGAGGAGGTTGATCTTGGTCCGGATCAGGTCTGGGATCTCGAAGGCTTCGGCCCGTGGCAGGCTGCGAGTGCGCACCGGGCGGGCAGCATCGACCTCGAGGTTGATGCGCGCTTCGATTTCTTGTACGAGCTCCTGCTGCATGCGCTCGAACTCGAAGTCCATCCGGCCCTGCAGGGGCTCCATATTGCCCCCTGTGACGCTGGCGCTGTAATCGCGCCAGATTACGCCGCACAGGATGTGCATGGCGGTGTGCGTGCGCATCAACGCGTAGCGTCGATCCCAGTCGATTGCGCCATGTACAGCCTGACCGATGCTCGGCAGTCCGCCAGCAACCCGATGCCAGATGCGCCCCTCAGCCTTATGAACGGCTGCCACCGGCCAGACCTGCGCCTCGTGGCTGAGCCCGCCCAGGTCGCACGGCTGGCTGCCGCCGCCGGGGTAGAACGCGGTCCGGTCCAGCTCTACGCCGTCCCCCGACACCGCCACCACCACCGCCTCGAACTCGCGCTGGCCCACATCGTCATAGTAGAGAAGGTCCGTCATGGATTCCTCCGGCGGAAACGAAAGCCTCCCGCCCCAACAGGGACGGGAGGGCCAGGACGCTCCCGCGGTACCACCCTGCTGCCCCTCCGAAGAAGGGCGCTCGGTCAGGTGCAGCCACTCGTCGCGGCGAGACCTGCGCGCAGTGTAACGGCTGGCGAGCCCGGCTCCCCTACTGACGCCCCAGAAGGGCGCGTTCCGTTCGCAGCTCCGGAGGGATTTTCCGCCCGGTGTGGCGCCCCGGCTCGCACCATCCCCGGGTTCGCTGCCGCCGCCGATCCGGCGTACTCGTCTCCATCAAGGCAGATCTGTCAGTTGTCTCGTTATTATCCCACAGCGGGAAACACGGGTCAATGCCCGAGGGGGACGTGACTACAGACACCTCACCTGGTCGCATTTCCACCACTCTGTGCAATCCATCACAGTACTCGCAGCTCCCCCACATCGAATGCGATCGAAGCGCTCCGCATTCCCCGACGATACCCGACCGCATGTGTCTGAATACCGATGATGCCAGCGGGTGTCCCGATCGCCGGCTGTGACTGCTGCCCTGCGGTGCATTGCCTTTACCGCAGGGCAGCTCTCCCCTTGGTTTGAGGCAGGATCCCGGAGCGGGCCGAAGGCTGAAAGCCCTAGCCCTTTCAGGGGTGAGGGGTGTGACCCGTCGGCTGGCAGCCGGGGCGTCAGGAGACGTCAGGACGGGCGGGGACGGGCTGAGGGTAGATCAAGCCCGCCGGGCCCCCTTGGGCGGGGCTCCGGACAGCCGGGGAACCCGGCCTCAGGATTCAGGGTGTGAATGAGACCTCTGATGCCAACGGGGCCTGATCGACTTTCTCCAGCAAGGTGCGGGCGAGTTGCTCCACGAACGCAGGCTCGACCTCTCCCTCCCAGCCCCATCCTCCCACGGCGAGGAAGACGTTGCGCCTGGTGAATTGGATCCAGTAGTCAACCCGGTACTTGCCATTCGCCTGCATGTCCTTCCAGGTGCAGACCTTTGTTGCGTCTCCAATCATGAGGTCCGTTTCAATGGCGCCATAAATGCCGCACATGCCGGATTCCTCGAGCTCCACTCTGGCACCAGCGGCGGTCTTGAAGAGGACAACTTCGCTGTAGATCCTCTGCGGTGCGGTGACCGCAATGGTTCCCCTCTCGAAAGTGGCGAACCACCTCAGGATTCCACCGGTCTCCACGCTGTAGAGCCCCTCACCTAGATTGGGGCTGCGGAAGGAATACGGCGGGCCATAGTATGTATCGGAGGGAAGATCTTCGTTCTCGAGGAGGAGGTTCTCGGGATCTGTGTCTATCACCCGCATGTCGGGTCGCTCAGTTACGCAAGAGGTGTCGCCTGTATTGCGGAAGCCTTTCCAGGCCCCGCCCACGTGTAAACCGGGTATCGGGAGACATCGGGTAGGGGTTCGGCGATAAGCTCCTCCAGGGTAAA
>Ga0315289_10007288_pt1 | contig 16127 bp, 12 predicted proteins | sample YL17G11_40_MG_FD_203452 | JGI IMG/M metagenome (GOLD analysis project Ga0315289, IMG submission 203452) | Sediment microbial communities from Yellowstone Lake, YNP, Wyoming, USA - YL17G11_40 | ecosystem: Environmental > Aquatic > Freshwater > Lake > Sediment | place: USA: Wyoming | collected... | reverse complement strand
ATCAACCTTCGCAAGGTTCGGGCATAAAGTGGAACCTGTTCATGAACAAACGCACCGCGCTCATCATCATCGGGCGCTACACGGAAGAATGGCATACCCTCTCGCCGACCCAGCAACGCGATTTTATCGCGCGGGTCGGCCGAACGGCGAGCGCGTTGGATCTGTCGCCGGTGACCGGTTACCGCCTCACCGCGACGCCGGGCGCATTCATGGAAATCCGGGAGGCACAGAGCCCCACCGCGATTGAGCGCGCGATCAAAAACTTGAAGCCATCGGTTACGCGCGCGATATTGACGCGCGCTGGCTGATCGGCGAGCGCGCGGCTCACCCCTCTGCGAATGGAAACGACGGCGAATGAAAACCCCGTACGGCAAAGAATGTCGCTATTATTACGCCGATCATTATCGCGGCAGAAACACGCAAGAGTGTCGCCTCATCCAGGCGAATCCGGATTCGGAAGCGTGGAAGCCCGCGCTGTGTCAGACCTGTCCGGTACCGGATATTTTGTTCGCCAACGCCTGTCCGAATCTCGCTTTGCGCGCGCGCGTCGGCAAATCCCGTTTTGGTTTGCTGCAAAAGGTGCAAGTCGAAGCCGCATGCCACGAATATCACGTCGCGGTAGACCGACCGAAAGTCGGGTGCGGCAAGTGTCATTTGCATACTACGTCAATCAGGCACTCTGGCGATCAGACAACTGGACACTGAATACCAATTGATCCATTACTGATCACCAATCTTCGGAGTGAATCATGAATCTTCCTGTTCTCGCTGGCGGTCTTGGGATGTTTTTAGCGTGGGGCGTGTGGGGTCTCGCGGCGAAATTCGCCGTCAAGCAAATTGGCATGCAGTTGCTGGTGTGGGGACAACTGGCGACGCTGGCTTTGTTTCCGCTTTACTTTATTCTGTTCAAGGAATTACTGCCGCTGAAATTGGATGCAACCGGCATCGGCTGGGCGCTGGTGACGGGCGTGCTCGGCGCGCTCGGCACGTTGTTTTTGTATCTCACTCTGCGCGCCGCACCGACGAGCACCGTGATTCCATTGTCCAGTTTGTATCCGGTCGTCACCGTGATCCTGGCGTACATTTTTTTGCAGGAAGAACTTTCGCCGACGCGCCTGCTGGGTGTGGGATGCGCGCTGGCGGCGGTGTGGTTATTGACGACGTGAGAGAAATATGCCACTCACTCTGAGCGATCTTCTCAATCGTTCCAAAGCGATTCTATACGACGGCGCGACCGGCACGTTCTTGCAAAAACTCGGCTTGCCGGCTGACACGCTGCCGGAAAACTGGGTGCTGAACAACGCGGCGATGGTCTTCTCGGCTGCGGAAGCGTACGTCAATGCCGGTGCGCAGATGATCCTGACCTGCACCTTCGGCGGCACCGCGTTTCGCTTGCGGGAGGCGGGTCTGGAACTGGAAGCGTACGCAATCAATCGTCGCGCCGCGCAATTGGCGAAGGAAGCCGCGCGGGGACGCGCGTTGGTCGTGGGCGACATCGGACCACTCGGGTACCTCGCACTGTCACTCGGTACGCTCTCCTACGCCGACGCGGTCCGTCAGTTCACCGCGCAAGCCCACGCCCTGAGCGAAGGAGGCGTTGATCTCTTCCACCTTGAAACGATAAGCGATTTGAAAGAGATGCAAGCAGCCATTCAAGGAGTGCGCCAGGCAAGCCCGCTACCGATTTTCGTGTCTCTGTCTTTTGACACGCGCGGCAAGACGATGATGGGCATTACGCCTACGCAAGCCGCTCTAGAATTAGCCCAGTGGCATGTGGATGCCATCGGCGCGAACTGCGGCAACGGACCTTGGGAAACGGCAGGCATTGTACGCGAGATGCATCTCGCCGCGCCCGAAACGCCGTTGATCGCCAAGCCCAACGCGGGTTTGCCGGAGAGCCGCGCGGCTCAACGCGTGTACCCCGTCGATCCATCGCGCTTCGCGCTGTTCGCGCGCGATTGGGTGCGCGCTGGCGCAAACATCATCGGCGGGTGCTGCGGCACGACGCCGGAATACATTGCGGCGATTCGCGAGGAACTGGGCAACGCCCAACCGGCGGCGCACCGGCAGGTGATGATCACTTGATTCAACTCGAACCGATTGGCATCGTCCACAACGTCATGACCGAAGCGCACCGCGACACGCGTTGGAACGAAATCGAATCGGACATTGTCGTGGACAACGAATGGCGCGATGCGCTCGATGGCATCGCGGAATTTTCGCATATCTGGGTCATCTTTTATCTCGACCGCGTAAACGCGCCCGACTCACCGCGCGTACGTCCGATGAAGTACAATGATCTGCCGCTCGTCGGACGGTTCGCCACGCGTTCTCCCTCGCGTCCCAATGCGATCGGCATTTGCGCGGTAGAATTGCTCGACGTGCGCGGCACGGTTCTGCGCGTGCGCGGGCTGGACGCGCTCGACGGCACACCGGTGCTCGACCTCAAGCCGTACCTCGAACGCGGTGATGCAATCACAAACACGCGCGTTGGTGCCTGGATCGCAACAGGATGGGCGAACACGTCCGCGAACCAAAAATGAACCAGCCCAATAAACGCGTCCCATTCACCAGTTCCCAAGCGCTGTTCACCTTTTTCTTTCTCTTTTTCTTCTTCACCTTGCTGAACGGCTATCTGCAAAACCTCGTCGCCGATTACCGCGCCGACGCGTCGCTCGTTCTCATCGGCGGCGGCGTCGAGATGGCGATTGTGTTCTGGCTCGCGCGCCGCTTCATCGCGATTCAATTCGATCCGTTGGAAACGGCGGGCTTTGTGCTTGTCACGCTCGGCGTGTGGGGGTACTTTGTCTATGCCGCGCTGCCAACACTTTTGCCGCCGACGCAATCCTCCGACGCGGTGCGCGTGTATCAACAAGTGATGTTCTCATACCCCGAGGGCAAACTCGTCAGTTGGTATCCGGCGGGCGGCACGTTCGTTGCCGCGATGCTCGCGCGCTGGCTGGATTGGGCGCCGCTGCGCGTCCTGCATCCGGTCGCCGCGAGTTCTCTCGCGCTGAGCGCGGGCGCAGTGTATGGACTGACGTGCGCGCTCTTGCCGCCGCGCCGCACTTCAAAGATCGCCGCGCTGATTGCGCCCGCGCTGCTGTTCGTCCCCTGGTCGTATTTTGCCGGGACGATAGACTGGGAACAGTATTTTTTCGCGCAGGTGTTCGCGCAGTATTTCATCCTCGCCGCGCTGTGGTATACGACGAGTTACGTGCAGAATGCGAACTGGATTTTCGCCGCGCTGATCGGCGCAGCATTGCTCGGCGTCGTCGCCGCGTACCCGATTTTCGTCGCGCTGCCACTCGCGTTGTTTGGGCTCGTCGTGATCGCACGAATTTTCGTTCCGGTCTTCGTCAAGGCAAGGCAGAGCATCGACGACGCACCGGAATCATTGACGCGTCCACCCGCGCAATCCCTTTCCCGACGCGCATTGCTCACCTTGGGGATTTTCATCGCGCTGATGGTCGTCGCGGCGATCGCGCTCCAGCGCGGCGGCATCCTCGAATTGATCACGGCTGAGAAAGCCGCGCGCGGCGATGTGGGCGCGGGCGGCGTGACGACGCCTTCGCTCGATGCAATGGGCGGACCGCTTTTTCTCGCGCTCGGGCTCGTCGGCGCGTGGTTCGCGTGGAAACAAGGCGCGGCAGGCAAAACGATCCTGGGTCTCCTACTCGTGTGGACTTGCCAACTGATCGCGCTGTTGGTGATTCAACCCTTTTTCCAAATCTCCGGCTATCGCGTCGACAAAACATTTTACCTTCTCGTCTTTCCGTTTGCGATCCTTGCCACACTCCCGCTCGCGCGCGCGTTGGATCGCGTCCACGCGCGCGTGCAATTTCCGCCGCGCGCGCTCGTCGCGGTGTTCGTCGCGGCGGTGGTCGTGTTGAGCGCGGCAGTGGGCATATTTCGTCCACCCAAAGTGTACTCACCGCTCACCGAATCGGAAACGCAGGTCGCGTTGTGGGCGAAAGGTTTTTTCAACAACACGTATCAGATCAGTTATCTCGACCAAGAACCGATCAGCGCGTATTGGCTCAGCATCGGCATCTGGGGCGAACGAATTCCGAGCGAGTGGTTCCAATGGATTCCCCCAGGACGCAAACTGGGTCCTGCGACATTCGATGAGTGGTATCTCGACTCAGCGTGGCAAGACCGGATTTTGGTCCGGTACGTTGAAGAAGTGCCGCTCAAGTTGCGCGTGCTGTACCAATGGGGTCAAAGCGCAATTCTCGAAAAAGACCTGCCGCCGATTTTCGACCCGAAGCCGCGGTATCGGGTCGAGATGGATTTTGACAACACGCTCACGCTCCTGGGTTTCGAGATGCCCAAAGCCGTTTTCGCGCCCGGCGAAACGATCTCACTCACGACACACATTCAAACGCTCTATCCGCCGCCTGCGTCTGTCGGTTGGCGCGTCGAACTGGTTGACTCCGCCAATCACGTCACCAGCCGCGTCGAAGCGGAACCCTTCGGGGGAAAATATCCGCTGCAACGTTGGCCCCCCGGCAAGTACGCGCGCGAAGTCTGGCGGCTGCCGCTCGATCCCAACACCGCGCCGGGGTTGTACACGTTGCGAATGGGATTGTTCCGCCACGTCGACGGGGAACTGATTGACGTGATGCCAATGTACTCAACTTCGGTGGCGGACTGGATGTCTTACGCGCCGATCACTCCGATCAAAATCCCAATCGCGCGTCCTGGCGCGGATGAACTACGCGCGGCAAAGTCATTGCAGGCGCGCGTCGGCGATAAGTTTATTTTGGCAAATTACGCGCTCCAAGCCGACCGCGCGGCGAACCGCGTGCACCTCACGCTGTACTGGCAGAGCGCCGCGCCAAGCGACACTGATTACACAGTGTTCGTGCATCTGCTCGATTCGTCCGGGAACATTGCTGCCCAGCGCGACGCGCCGCCGCGGGATGGCCAGTATCCCACCTCGATTTGGGATGTCGGCGAAATCGTCAAGGACGAGTACGATCTGGCGATCTCTGCCGACGCGCGCGGACCCTTTTCGCTTGCCATCGGAATGTACTCACCGCTCACGCAGAAACGTTTGCCAATTGGCAACAGCGACCACCTGATCATCAATTTTGGATTTTAGATTTTGGATTTTAGATTGCCGAAGAATCGAAAATCCAAAATCGGCAGTTGAAAATGGAATTGTCCCGCGCTCTCCGCGTTCAATCCAAAGAAATCGTCGCATTCGTCGGCGGCGGAGGCAAGACGTCCGCCCTGTTTTGCCTTGCCGACGAGTTAACCGCGCTCGGCAAGCGGGTGGTGATGACGACGACGACCAAACTCGGCGCGGCGCAGGTCGCGCGGGGGACCGGGGCGACCCCGCCCCTACGGTACGTTGCTTCACGCGATTTCCGTTTGCGCGTTCAGGACACGCTCGCGCAAAAATCGCGCGTGTTGATCATCGGCGAGGATGTCGAAGGGGACAAGGTTGCTGGAGTGCCCCCTGTGTTCATTGACGAACTTGCCGCGCGGGTTGATGTGGACGCGGTGATTTACGAAGCGGATGGAGCGCGCGGCTTTGCCTTCAAAGCACCCGCCGCGCACGAGCCGGTGCTCGCGGCTTCGACGACGCTGCTCGTGCCGGTCATGGGCGTCACCGCGCTCGGCGCGCCGCTGGACGACGCACACGTTCATCGCGCGGAGATCGTCGCGCGCCTTGCGGGCGCACACATCGGCGACACGGTTACGCCGCGGATCGCCGCACACGTCCTCGCACATAACGAAGGCGGCTTGAAAAACAAGCCGCGCGCCGCGCGCATCATCATCCTCGTCAATCAAATCGAAAACGACGCGCAACTGGACGCGGCGCGCGCGCTGGCACGCTTGTTGCTCGATCACGCGGCGATTGACGCAGTGGCGATTGGCGCGGTAGACCATGCGCAAAATCCGGTTCGCGAAACGCATCGGCGCGTCGCGGCGATAATGTTGGCAGCAGGCGCGGGCACGCGCATGAATGGACGCATCAAGCAACTGCTCCCCTGGCGTGGAAAAACGCTGATCGAAAACGCGATTGCGCTTGCGATGCGGTCGCACGCACACGAAACGGTTGTCGTTCTCGGCGCGCACGCGGGCGCGATTCAATCCGTCGTCGAAAAAGCCGGCGCGCGCATCGTCGTTAATCCACAATGGGAAGATGGACACTCGACGAGTATCCGCGCTGGGCTAACCGCGCTCGCGCCGGAAATTGCAGCGGCAATTTTCGTCAACATGGATCAGCCGTTTCTCACACGCGAGGTCATTGACGCGCTGATCCAACGCTATCGTGAAACGGACGCGCCCATCGTCGCGTCTATCTTCGCGGGACAACGCGGCAGTCCGGTGTTGTTCGATCGCGCACATTTTCTCGGGCTAGAGAATTTGCAGGGCGAGCAAGGTGGACGCGAACTGCTGGCGAAATATCCGGTCGCGCGCATGGAATTTGACGACGCGCGTTTGGGAATTGACGTGGACACCTGGGAAGAGTACGAACAGTTGAATGCGTGATTTCCGTTTCGCCACAGAGGACACAGAGACAAAACTCTTTGCTCTGTGGCTGCAAAATTGACACGCCGCAACGAGCGTGGTATAGTTGTGGCGCAAATTTCCCCGATTGATCTGAATCAAGTCGAACGACAGCGCGATGATATTTATCGTCGCGCACGCACGCGCCGAGTTCGTACGATGGAGGACGCGGCGCACTTTATTGACACTGTCGGTTTTTGTCTGCTCTTTGCCTCCACGCAAGATCTGGAATTGCCTTCGCTGTTTGAAGCGGTGAAGGGACGGCGCGACGCGCACATTGACGATTGGGACGCCGATTCGGATCGGGTCTGGGTTTGGAAAAACGATTTGCCCGCGACCAAACGCGCGTATTACGGCAAAGCGCTTGCGGGCGGCAAGCCGATCTTCCTCTCTCTCAAAATTTTGCCACACTGGCTCGCCGTGGTCGCACCGGAAAACATAGATGACGCTTATCGGCGCGGGCGCATCAGTTACGATGCCAAGCGCGTGCACGACGCGCTCCGCGATCTGGGTCCGACGCCGACGATGGCATTACGCGCGGCGACGGGACTGGAGCGTTCCGGCAGCAGCGCGCGGTACCATCACGCGCTCGACGAATTGCAGCGCGCGCTGGTGATTCTGCCGGTCGGCGCGACGATAGAGCGCGGCGCCTGGGCGTCGCAGATTTTCGATTTGACCGCGCGCTGGTTTCCGCGTCAGGTCGAACGTGCGCATCGGATCGATGTCGAACACGCGCGGCGCGCGCTCGTCCAACGATACGTCGAGACGGTTATCGCCGCGACGCCGCGAATGATCGGGCGCGTCTTTGGCTGGCAACACGAATCGTTGCGCGCGGCGCTGGACGATTCAATCACGCGACGCGTGGTATTTCAAAAAGGCAATTGGATCTTGAGGAATGACGAATAACGAAACCGGAGCGACGATAGCGCTGCCGAACTCGATTCGGGTTGTGCTGTCGAACAATCAGATCGAAGAAATGAAGTTGGAGACGTACCTCGCCGGCGCAGTTGCCGCCGAGATCGGCGCGAACGCGCCATTGGAGGCACTCAAAGCGCAGGCGGTTGCGTCGCGGACGTACGTCGTGGCAACTCAGCGGCACGCTGAACGCAGCGCGGACGTCTGCACAACCACGCACTGTCAAAAGTGGAAACACGTTGACCCGGTCACTGCCCCGGAAGTTTTTCGCGCATTGAGCGAAACCTGGGGCATGGTCGCGGTGCATGACGGTCAATTGATCAGCGCGTTCTTCTTCGAGCATTGCGACGGGCACACGCGAAACGCGGAGGAGATGCACGTTCCCGCGCTCGCGTATCTGCGCGGAGTGGATTGCTCGTGCGGCTTTCTCACGCTGAAAGGGCACGGCGTCGGCATGTGCAAGCGCGGCGCAATCGTGATGGCGCGGCGCAGCGCATCGTTCGAGCAGATTCTGCGCCATTATTATCGCGGCATCTCCATCACCCGGACCACGCTGGAGACTCCGGTGACCGTCGAACGCGGCGAAAGCCAACCGGCGCCCGCGGAGGTCGAGCCGACGGTCGCGCCCAAGCCGCGTCCGCGCGTCCGCAAAGCCCAAGCCCCTCCAGTCGAATCCGCCGAACCACCCAAACCCAGGCGACGCGTGACGCGGCGCGCTCCATCGCGTTCGACGATGGAAGGACCAACACCGCCGCCGGTGATCGAAATCACGGCGGTGCCCGCGTCCGTCGCGCTCAAGCGCATCCCGATTGGACCAGCCGCGCCTGCGGTCGAGGTCGAGCCGGTCGCCAAAACCGAACCGCCGCCAGGCGAACCCGCGCCGCCTCCGCGAGAGGTGACTCTGGTGGTACCGGCCGCGCCGACGACGGAAGTCGTACCGGCGGTGACGCCCCAACTTCCGCGATTGCAGTTGGACTTGCCGATGCGCGCCCCCGCGCCGACCGAACCTGCCGCGCCGACAAGCGAACCCGCGCCAGCGGGATCGTGGCGACTCGCGCAAGCCGAACCGATCGAGCCGACGCTCGAACCCGCGCCGGTTGCGGCGGATGAAACCCCTTCGATGATCGCGCGGCGTGTTCACGTGGATCATTTGCCGGGTGAGCGAATGATTTGCGGCGCGTTGCCGCGTGCCGGCGTGGTCGTGATGATCGAAGATACGCGTGGTGAAAATACTATCGTGTACAGCGGCAGCGCGCGGCATTACGGTGAAGGTGGTTTTGAACTGATGGTTTCGGAAGATGGCAAGTACTTGGTGACAATCGGTGGACGCGGCATCGAAATCAAAGTGCAAAGTGATACAGTGTTCATTCACGCGTGAAAAGCGATCCGCGAATTACGCGAATCTTCACGAAATCATCTATTCGCGTGATTCGCGCAATTCGCGGATCAGCAATTCCAGACCGCCGCACGTCCGGCGGTTTTTTCGTTGTATGCCAAACGTTCTCTCTAGCGAATCACGCCGCACACAACGACCACGCCATTTCCCCACTCGGCAGAAGTAAAGCGAACAGGCAGCGCGTCCGCGCGGCGCAACTGTACGCGCATTTCATCTTCGAGCGCTTGCCGGATCGGCGAAGGGAGCGGCAGACTCAATTCCAGAATCTGCACCACCGGCAAGCCGTTCGCCAAGGTGACGCGCGCTTTGCCGCCAACGTGCACGCGCAAGCCCGCAATCGTCGCGTCCCCTTCGCCGCTGACGTAATCCGGCGTGATCCTGACGCGCGGATGTGTGAACGGAATTTGTGGATAGCGCTGCAAGTACCACGTGATCGTCTGCTCCGCTTCCAGTTCGGTGAGCGTCACCTGCCACGTCTCGCCCGAATGTTTGCCTGATTCGATGTACTCGAGCAGCGTGACGATCTGCGGCGCGCGAATCGGCGCGACGACGTACGGCGCGGCGGCGGCAAGCATCACACTCGTCCACGCGTACAAGTTTGCGGCGACGAGCGCAACCGCGATCCACAGATTCAATTTCCCCATCGAAAAAAGTTGCACGTCCTTCCTCATACCGCAAGTTCTATCCACGAAGGACACGAAGAGCACGAAGAAAAATTCTTAGTGTGCTTCGTGTTCTTCGTGGACAAAATGTTTTACCGCAACAACAGTCGCAGCGCGGTCACACCCACCGGCACGATAGCGACGAGACAGACGAATGCCCAGATCGCGATGGCGCGATCCGTCAACATAAATTCGGCTTCGGGCGGTCCGGGTTCGAGCGCGATAGCCGATTGCGCGCGCTGCGCGGTCGCGCGCCCTAGCCACAACGCGGCGAGTCCCAACACGATCAATAGCGCGAGCATCGTGCCAGCCGCAGTTACACCCAGGATGTTGACCTCCGACGGTACCTTGCCGCCTTCGGCGAATTGTGCGCCTCCCAGAACGACGACGATCAGCGATCCCCCATTCCACAACGCGTGCATCCCCACCGCGAGTCCAAAGCGCGCCAGACCTTGCCGCCACGCGTCGCGTTCGCCGTTTAGGACGTCACGCCAACTCAATCCGACAAGCCCCGCGCCAAGCGGATGAATCGCGCCGCCGAGCGCGCGCAGCGCGAGCACGCCCGCCCACAGGTACGCGCCGAAACTCGTGTAAATCACATTCTCCAACGCGGCAAAACCCGCGCCTGCCATCGCCGCGACGAGAAACGCCTCGCGGCGCGCCAAGCGACCGATCAGCGGCAGCGTCACCAATGGTTTGGCGATTTCTTCCGCGAGCGGCGCGATGATCGCAAGTTGGATGAAGGCGAGGATGAAACCGGGATTTGTGATCGCCCGCGCGATTTGTTGTCCCGCCAGATCGGTCAGCAGGTTTTGCACGCTCCGGATTGCCACGTTGCTCAAGTTGAATACCAGCGACAAAACGATGAACGGCAGGAGAATTTCGAGCACGAGCGCGATCATCACGCTGACCGTCGCACCGCCTGCAAACGCGACCATCCCGCGCCGCAACGTCAGTCCGTCCGCGCGCGGCTGCGCGAACCACGACACGGCAAAGAGCGGTGGAATCGCAACGGTGATGAGGAGCATCGGCGGAAACACGAACGCGGCGAGCGTATCGTTCGCGCGCGAAACAATGCCGACGACGAGCATCAAGCCAAAGATGCCCGCGATGATCCACACGCGCGGCAAGCGCAGCGGCTTGGATGCGTTGCCCGCCAGTGAGCGCGCGGCGTGCCACGCGACGACGCAGCCCGCGCCAAGCGTCAGCATCAGCAACACGAAACTGATTGTGCCAATGCCAAGCGCTTCGCGGCGCGAACTCAGAATCGCGAAAGGAAAGATGCACAAATTCGCCAGCGCAATCATCATGCCGGGCAAGAGCAACACGAGACCGGCGACGAGAACCGCGGTCTTGAGTGATTTGGACATTGGGGCTGTAAGAAGTCGCATTGGATAGTCCATATTAGTCACTATCTTGACGATAGTATCATCTTGTGATACTATTCAGGTGTGATTGAGTCTTTCGCTGACCCCGAAACCGAAAAGGTTTTCAAGGGCATCGTCTCGCGCAAACTGCCTTTGGCGATTCAGAAAACGGCTCGCCGCAAACTGATTTACTTGGATGACGCCGATGATCTACGCGATTTGTTTGCGCCCCCAGGTAATCGGCTCGAGGCGCTGCACGGCAACCGCGAAGGTCAACACGGCATCCGTATCAACGATCAATACCGCATCTGCTTCAAGTGGTCGCACGGCAACGCGCGAGATGTCGAGATGACCGATTATCACTGATCAGAGGATTCAAATGGGAAAATTGCCTCCCGTTCATCCGGGCGAAGTACTGCTCGAAGATTTCATAAAGCCGCTCGGCTTGAGCCAATATCGCGTGGCGAAAGATATTGGCGTGCCGGTTTTGCGGATTAACCAGATTGTGCGCGGACAGCGTTCCATTACGGCAGATACTGCCCTGCGGTTGGCGCGCTACTTTGGCACGAGCGCAAACGTCTGGCTGCGGATGCAAGCGCGTTATGACCTTGAAGTCGCGGAAGCCAAAATAGCCAAGCGCATTAACCGTGAGGTCAAGATTCTGCAAGTAACGCAACCTGCCGAATAGCAGCGCGATCAGCAAGCCGGGCAACAGCAACACGAGTCCGGCGATGAGAATCGCGGTCTTGAGTGATTTAGGCATTGGGTCTGTAAGAAATCTCATTGGGTTGTCTGTTCCAGAGAACGCTGAAGCACGCCAACCACACCCGACGCGCCGCGTGAAATGAAGACACCTTTCAACTGTGCCAACCTCCTGTGCCAAAAGCCGCAGTAGGGCTTGGAACAAGAGTCATTGTTGGTGTTGCCGTCAAGGTCGGAGAGGGAGTGTTGGTTGGTAACACTGTCGCGGTTGGGAGCACAGTCGCAGTTGGTAGCGGATTCGCGGTCGGCGCAGGCGTGCAAGCAACGAGCAGAGCAAACGCAATTAAAACGGTCAATTGTATCTTCTTCATCTCTAGCAACCTCCCCTTCGAATGGAAAAAGGAATGTCGTTAAACTCTCGTTTACACACCACGCCTCACGCCCTATTCCCACGTCTCCAAAGTCTGCCGCAGCGCCTTGACGTCTTCGATTCGGCGTTCGATGAGAATCGCCGCGACGACGACGATCAAACCGATGATACCGAACACAAGCCATTGATTGATGGATTGCAGCGAATTGATGAGTTGCGCGAGCGTCGCCAGGACGACGCCCATCATCCCCGCGTACAGGAATCGGCGCAGACGGCGCGCGCTGCCCCACCAAAACGCGGCGAACCCTTCCGCGCCGAGCATCACCGCGAAACTCCAGCCATACATCAACGTCTGCCAGAAGAGCGAGCCCATCATCAACGTGACCGCCGCGTAATCAATCCAGCGCGCGAAATCCTTGTTGCCGTGATGGCACGTCTTTAATTCGATGCTCTGCATCGAGTCTATGGACGTGCCATCATGCCATTCGAGGAACGAGATGCCGAGCAGATACACACCTGCAGGCAACGCGTACCACTGCACGTTCGTCGCGCCATCCCATTGTTGAACGTAAAACGCGTGCAGCATCCACGCCGCCACAAGCATCGCGATTGCCGCGTAGCCGACGCGCAACCGGCGATGAATAAACGCGGCGGCAAGATAGAGCAATCCCAGCAGCGCGAGCACGCTGACGACCATCTGCACCGTTGGCAAGTCTACAAGTCTGCGGAACGGCGTGCCGAACAGCGCGCGCACGGTCCACTGCGCGAGGTTGACGCCGAGTACCGCGGCAAGCACGAGAACGATGAACGAAAGCAGAACGCCGGATCGTCGCAACGATTGATCCCAAATCGTGAGCCACGACGATATTTCCCGGCGCTCGCGCAGGAACGCCAAGCCATAACCGATCAACCCATACGCCAACGCCAATTGTGCGAGCGGAGTCGGTGCATTGACGAGCGCGCCCGGTTGCGTCGCCATATATTGCAAGAGCGCGGTCAATCCCAACACCACGCTGACGTACGGCAGCCAACGCGACAGCCAGAACGACGCGAGCATCGCGATTAGAAACGCGTGCGCGAGTGAAACCGCCGCGCCGGATTGCGTGCCGGTCAGACCGACCACCTCTCCTAGCCAAACGTCGAACAGAACGAGCAAGTAGAGTGGACGCGACCAACCGTCGAAGAATCGCATCGGCGCGCGAGTCGGCGGCATCTCTCTGCGCCGGCGTTCGATGATGAGCGCGATGCCTGCCGTAATGATGGTGATCGGAATGAATCGAACTGCAAAATCGGATGGAAAACGCCGCCAGCCCAAGTCGTAGAGATAAAGATACGCGGCGAAATGTCCAGCGAGCGCGGTTGCGAACAACCACACGCGCAATCGAAAACGATAGATCGCCCACGCGCCAATCGGCATCACCAACAACCAATTCAATGCCGCGAGACCTGACTTGCCGTCGGTAAAGAATGGACTCGCCGCCGCCAATCCAAAGCCGAGCGCGTAAAGAGGCAACGCCCACCAGTTCAACAATCGCTCCGCGAGCGCGACGAACCAACACATCGGATCGCGCCACGGAAAATCGCGCCGCGTGCCGAACCGCGCATCCGACCACCAACCGATTGCCAACGCGATGAGGGCACCGGGGAATAGCGCCAAGCCGAAGTATTCCGGCGGCAACGCCGATTCTTGCAAGCCAATTGCGTAAGGCACGAGCGCGAGCGCGCACGCGGGCGTCAGCAACAACGGTTGACGCAACCAGAACGCGGTGACCGCGTACAGAATCGCCGCGCCGCCATAGCCCCAGAACGCACCGATCTTATCCTGACTCGACGGCGGTAGCGCGAACGCGATCAACGCGAACGCGATCGTGAGCGGCGCGGTACCGTACGGCGCGAGGCGCGCGCGGCGCAACATCCACGCCATCAGCAAATAAATCGCCGCGAGACCGATCAGCCACCACCCATGCCGATTGCCCGGCACGCCGCCTTGATTTAATGCAAGCCAGAACGAGAACGGCGCAAGCGCCGCCGCCGCGAAAACCCACAGCGGATTCTTGAACAGCCGCGCCGACGCGAGCATCAACAGCGCGTCGTACAAAAGCGCGATTGCGAGCAACCCAGGATCGTGCGCGACGAGGAGCGTGCCGACAATCGTTGCGATATAGCCGGTGAGATACGCGGACAACGCGTAGCCCTTCGCGATTTCTGCGCGCGGCGCGATCCGCGCGAGCCATTGCCCAACGACCAATCCCAAGACGCCGAACGGCAATAGCATCAAGCCGTAATGTTCGTGGCGCGCGCCGGGGAGCAGATTCAGCAAATACACGCACCAAATCGGCACGAGTCCGAGCGCGAGATAGAGAAACCATGTCTGCCACATCGTTGCCGCCGCTGCAACGTGCAATCGGCGATGACGGAGCAGCGCTTCGATGCCGTAGAAAACGATTGCCAAGCCGAACGTCCAGCGACTCGTCTCGGCGTGTGCGATGCCCCACGCCAGCGCGAACGGAACGAGCAGATGCGCGACGACGCGCAGCGGCAGCGCGTATGCGCGCGGCGCGACGACTTGCGTGAGCGTGCCAATCAGATAGAGTAACGCTGCCAGCACCACCCAACTGATCGCAAACGCTGGCGTCGCCGGGCTATCCGCGACGAGCCAACCCAGGTTCGTCATTATCGTCCAGGGAATGAACGCGAGGAACGCGGCGAACCAAACAAAGCGCGCTTGCTTGAACATCCGCGCCGAAAGCGTGTACAGCGCGACGATGATCGTCAATCCGACGACCGCCCAGATTTGCGGCGTGCGTCCACCACCAAGCAACACCAAATTGCGAGCGAGCGCAATCGCGATGACGGCAACCGACGTGATCCAACCGGCAATCAACAGCGGACGATGATACAATCGCCAAGCCAACCGAATGAACGCGCGGTTTGAAGACGCGGCAGTTGAAACTGCACCAACAACGGCACGAAGTCCGCCTTCGCGGACTCGAGCCGACGCCGGTCGGCTTTGTGAAGTTGTTGCCGCGACTTGAGTCGCCCGAACTCGCCGCAATCCAAACAACGCGCGCTCGCCAATCACGTACAGCATCGCGCCGAATGCCGCGCGCGCGGCAAGCGAACCGGTGCCGGTGCTATAACTGATCGCGATGAGTCCGCCGCCCGCGACGAACAACCACGCCGCCGCGTGCGCCCAGCGTTCCTTAAACGTGCCCCACGCGTAGCACGCGTAAATGATACCGAGCAAAATGCAACTTGACGCTTCCCACACTCGATTCGCGTCCGTCCAATCGGGACTGAAACGCACAACGAGTGGTTGAATCAAGACGCGCAAGAGAACGAGGCAAGCAAGCACGTGGGTTGCCCAGTACAACGGCGTAAGAAAATCGCGTGTGAATATCCGCGAGCGGCGATGCTCTTGCCACAGTCCAATCAAAACATAAACCGCGATGAGCAACGCGACCGCCAACGTGACTTGATCGAAACTGACGCGCGCGCGGTCGACCAGCCACCCCCAACCCCACGCCGTGACCCACGCGCCCGGTACCAACTCCCATCGTCGGCGATTCGTGATTGCATCGGCGATGTAGAGCAGACCGGCGGAGAGCAAACAGATTGCAGGCGTGTATCCATTCCGCGCGACGAAGAACGCCGCAATCGGCGCGCTGACGCTGACGAGTATGCCGACTAGGTACCACGGCAGGTCTTGTGTCATTGCGAGCGGTTTGTGCGAAGCAATCCCCAATTCGCGATTAGGAGATTGCTTCGTCGCGGCAACCGCTCCTCGCAACACTTGCACCGCACGCAAGTGCAGGTGTGACACGCGCAAGCGATAACTCAACGCGACCATGCCCCACGCCAACGCGCTCAGCGCGAGAGGCAAATCGTAGCCGAGCGGACCGCGATTTGCAAAGAGAATCCAAATCCATACCGGCAGCGGCAGCGCGGCCATCCAGTGAAACCGCGAACGCCCTAGCCTTCCATTCGACGCGAACCCAAGTTGTCCCGTATGCGCCAGCCGCGCCGACCACGCCGCCAAACCAAGCCAGTTACCGAGCGCGTACGCGAGCATCTTGCCGTCGTACGGAAACAAAGCCGGCACGAGCGCGAATGAGGCGATGATGAAACCCGCGTTGATAAGCGTCGCCGTCAAGCGTGCGCGCCACTCGTTTGTTTTCGCACTGAGCCGG
>Ga0315289_10007286_pt1 | contig 16128 bp, 11 predicted proteins | sample YL17G11_40_MG_FD_203452 | JGI IMG/M metagenome (GOLD analysis project Ga0315289, IMG submission 203452) | Sediment microbial communities from Yellowstone Lake, YNP, Wyoming, USA - YL17G11_40 | ecosystem: Environmental > Aquatic > Freshwater > Lake > Sediment | place: USA: Wyoming | collected... | reverse complement strand
TCGTCCTGTCCAACGTCCACGGCACCTACACGCTCCTCGACGCCCTCCGGGCCTTCCCGGCCGTCGAGTTCTTCGTCCACGTCTCGACCGACGAGGTCTACGGCAGCCGGACCGGGCCGCGCCGCCCGGGAGTCCGACCCCCTCCAGCCGTCCTCCCCCTACGCGGCGACCAAGGCCGCCGGGGACCATCTCGCCCGGGCCTACCACGTGACCTACGGCTTGCCGACGATCGTCCTCCGCCCGAGTAACACCTTCGGCCCCTGCCAGTTCCCCGAGAAGCTCATCCCGCTTTTCCTGACCAACGCCCTCGAAGGCAAGACGATCCCCTTGTTCGGCGACGGGCTGAACGTCAGGGACTGGCTCTACGTCGAGGACCATTGCCGGGCCGTCGAAGCGGCCGTCCTGAAGGGTCGGCACGGGAGCGTCTACAACGTCGGGGGCGGCGTCGAACTTACCAACATCGAGGTCGCCCGGCGCATCCTGGTCGCGCTCGACGCGTCCCGGGAGCTCATCCAGTTCGTCCCCGATCGGCCCGGTCACGACCGCCGCTACGCCATGGACTCGGGCCTCATCCGGGCCCTGGGCTGGGAGCCGGAGACGCCGTTCGCAGAGGGGCTCAAGCGGACGGTGCGCTGGTACGCCTCGAATAGGAGTTGGTGGCGGAAGGTCCGGACGCGGTCGCTCTGACCGAGCGGCCCGGCTCAGATGTTGAGCTCGAGCTGGCTGTCCTGGTGGAGCTTGCGGTCGGCCTCGATGTCCTCGAGCAGGTCCGGCGTGATGTCCCCGGTCGGGTAGATGCCGTCGAAGCAGGCGGCGCAAAACGACAATCAAAGCAAAGGCTATGAAAACAATGCCAGCGCCGATGAGCTTGATATCGAGGATATAGACTTCGTTCATCCCGTCGCCTCCGAGGGGGAAAGATCTTCCAGAGTAAGATCCCCGCGAATTGCCCTATTAACGAGCTTCGCCCATGCGGGAAGCTCGTTTGCTTCTCTGTAATCCATGGGAGGATGGAAGCAGGGGGAAAGAAAAGGGTTAGGGAGAGGGAGTGCGGAATAGGCAGATAATAAATTACAAACTTTTGTCTCTTATAGGAAAAGCGCGTAGTAATTCGTCCATTTTTGTGTCGTGCTTCCAAGGATATTTAAGATAGGCGAATTCGTTCACGAACCATCTGTCGTCTTGAATATCTCTCCCCAATCCGAGCCATCTTTTTGTTTTAGTCTGGTATTTTTTCATGGTGCAATATGAACCCAAGCGTTCTTGTAATACATCCCTTCCTACTTGGGTCATGAAAGTAAAGCCGGTATCCAAATCGTCTTTATAGATCACGGAAAAATCATGAGGTTTCAAGTCCTTTTTCGATAAAGCGATTAGCTCGTTAATTTTATCAAGGATTAGTTTTCTCGCTTGATGGTCGAAATCCAAGAGCGCGCTTGCGAGATCCGAGTAGCCAACCGGATTTAGATATTCTAAGATACGTATGATTTTTAGCAAATCATCTTCGATGTCTAGTTCCGGCTTTTCCTTGCCAAAGAGATAATGCTCATCGAAGGGCGTTGTCCAATCGGACCCGATCTCTAAAAGATTTGGCTGTTTGTCGTCCTTGTCATATGGAATTAAAAAGTTCCCTTTTCTGAGATACCAGGCAAGAAACGAAAGTTCGTCGTAGGCATGAAAAACATTTTCGTCTATGGCCCGAAGACGGCTTTCTAAGTAGTGAATAAAAATAGTCGGAGAAGGAAGATGGCGCGTAACTAAATCCAGTTCATTGATTTGAACTGACCACGGATACTCGTTTTCAATGAAAAGCCCCAACGACCTAAGATTCTTCAAGCCGATAGCGAGGCTCATGAGGGGCTCTAGAGTAACCCCTATGATGAATGTGGTCTGATTGTTTTGTTTAATCTCCAAAATCTTATTGCCTTGGGAATAAGAAAAAGTCGAGATTTCATTTGATTTTAGATAAGCGGCTGTCCTCCTCCCTTGCTGATATGCCTCCTCGATCAGCTTCTTTAGGTCCTTCTTTAGGCTTCCGATTCCTCCATGTTGCGCTTGTTCTCTGAAAGAGCCGGCTTTTGCTTCAACTAAAAATATTTTGTTGTCGTATAAGACGATAATATCCGCTTCGTATTCGTTCCCCTGATAAACATATTTTACGTTCCTAAATATGTTTCCATTTGGAAACAACCTGGAAAGGAAGTCGCAAATTCGGCCCTCGATAAAGTTAGCTCGGCTAGATTGGTATCTCTGCCAGATCCCTGATTGTGCTAACTTATCTTGTTCAAGCAGGGATTCCAGAATAAGCGGAAGATTATGGATCAAGTCCTGAGATATTGGAACAAAAAAGGCGTCGCCATTAACCTTAATGAATGGCTTGATGGATATGATGTTGCTATCAAGCGGATCATTAAAATCTTGATTTGAACCGAATTCGCAACTTAGGGCATTCACATAATTGGCGAATTCTGACGAATCCGAAATACCTTCTTCCCTACATAGCAATTCCGGATTGAAAAGAAACATTTCTTTGATGTTAGTGAACAATAAGAAGGCAGTATAGGAAGTTAGCAAGTCTTCATCTGATAAAGAATCGTCCATAGTCGCTCTGATAGCTGGACCTTTGACAGGATCTTTTAGTTCTTCAGCGGCCCTCTTTCTTGCTGATCCCACCTCTTCATATCTATTATTGGCCATCCTTTCATACCGCTTGATTATTATCGTACCGAATTCCAGGGCCGTGGACGCTCTGAAGCCAGCCTTTGTCAAGAAATACTCATCAAATTGAGAGAATAAGCCGTGAATTAGGGTTTCTACTTGGAACGGATACATCATCGCACTAGTCTGCCGTAGCATTTTTTGGATTCTAGCTTGAAGGATTAATCCGTCCTCGTCTGATGCCTTTTCTTTTTTAAAGCTTTGTAGGGTTATATCCTGCATATATGAAATGAAATATCGGTTGACGTCTTCTGAGATGGCTTCGACCTCCCGATTTGCCGGAGGCTTTGTGCCAACGAGATGCTGTTTCAGGGATAACCCGGTTAAATAATGCAGAGAAGGGTATTCCCGCAAACTCTGATTAATGGCGTGGTCATTCTCTGGAACGTATTGGGAGATAAACGCAATATGCGCTAGTAATTCAATTACATCTATATCGGAAATAGAGGTTTCAATCCTTCTCTTTATCGTTTCTTTTTCCTGAAGAGCGTGATCATGAGCTTGTCTAATCTTATCTAGATAATCTGAGTCTTTTGAATGATTGCTCATTAACGTCCCCTTGATGAATTCGCTCAATTCCGTCTTCAATTATATAAAAAAAGAGCCGGAAATGTGCCAAGTGGTCAATTAGCTGGACTGAACACCCTAACCTTCCCCCTGACCAGCGCCCTGTCCCAGCGAACCAGGTCGAGCTCTATAAGCTTGTTCATGTATTCAGAGAACGTGCGAAGCGCTATTGCCGGCTTGTCCTGATCACGGCAGTCGTCCAGATACGCCTCCCAGAGCTCGCCCGAGTTGATTTGCCCGTGTTCTTTGACTAGATCGTAGAGAAGGCGGTGATGTGACGATAACTTTTCGAGAAGCATGGCTTTCTTCGAGCCCCTGGAGGAACTGTGGCCGGCTTCAACATGCTTCTTTTCGATGGTGTCGCTGTTTTCGCTTTCCGCCCAACGCGCCGCGTTAATCAGTGTCTGGAAAGCGCACCTCGCGTCGCCCTCGGCAAGCGCCGCTATTTCACCGAGCGTCCCATCGCTCCATGTCTCGATCGACAAGGCAGATTCAGCCCTAAGCTTAAGGATAGAAGCCAGGTTCTCGGATCGATAGGGCGAAAACTCGATGTGCCTTGCATTCAGCCGCGACTTGATTCTCTCGTCCATGTCCAGGATCATGTCTCTTGAATTCGAGATGATGACGAGGCCCACGTTTCCGACGTTGCCCAGATTGTAGATTATCGAATCCCTTTCCGACCGCTTCGGCTGGTCTATCTCGTCGAGAATGATGACGAAAGGGCGCTTCCCGACGAAGTGGCGGAAGCGCTCCAGCTTGAATGATGCATTCAGCTTCTCAGCCCCGAGAATGCGCAGCTCCCGGACGAGCTTGTCCAGGACGGCGTAATGGGAGTTATGCTCCCAGCAGTTGATGTAAATGCCGCCAAGCTTGCCGGATTTGGACATCTCTTGCAGAACGTATTTTGCGACAAGCGTTTTGCCGGTTCCGGGCCGGCCGTAAAGCCAAACATGAATGGGCCTGTTCTGGGATAGCGCAGGCTTCAGGCAATTCTCAAGCTCAGCGATTTCCCGTTCTCTATAGGAAACTATAGAAGGAATGTGCGCTTCTTCCAGCAAGTCTGGTTTCTTCACGATTCCGCGGCCAATATTCATAGTGAAAGCGGATTTAAGACTTGATTCCTGGCTTTTTAAACCTTCGCCGGCCGCTTGCGGATTATGCGGATAATCAAAGCTTAAAAAGGTTGCGGTTAGCCGGAAATTGGGGCATGACGACCGGATATTTGACGAGAAGATTTTTTATTGCTATCTTCCAACTGAACTATTGTAAAGGGGTAAAGATGCAAGATCCACTTTTCTACGGGCACGGGGAATTAAGAAACTATTTCGATGCGGTCAAAGAGACGGCAAAGCGGGAAGTCGAAGGCATTGACACGAATGCTATCTTGAATTCGAGCGAAGAGGATTTAGCAAAATATCTCTCGGATAAATATTACCTCGACCCGCCCATACTCGAACAAGACAAAACGACCATTTCTCCGCCCTCTGATGTGGAGGTCGACGTAAGCCGAGATCCAATGAGAGCCGTTTTCAATAGGGACGAGCCTTGTTATGTCAAGGGCGTGACCGTTACGGTTTCGGTTCCGTTTAGCGGCGATGGAGAGTATTTCAAATATACGCCAGGCACATTCAATTATGGCCCTCCACACGGGGATGTTGCCGGCCAGGAAGTTCATCTTATTTTCCACCAGATTGAACCAAACGCCGATGAGCTTGATAGAGAAATAAAGAGACGAATTGCGGACATCCAACAATACCTCGGCTGGGTGAAAAGAGATATCGACAACTTCAACAAGGATTTTGCGCCGTTCATAAGGGACGTCATTAGGCAACGCAAGCAGAAGAAGCTGAAGGATCTGGACTTGGTAGCGAAACTAGGAATTCCCGTAAAAAGACGGGACGATTTGCCCAGAACATACGCTATTCCAGAAGTAAAGAGAAGGCCGACGATCGCAAGGCCGGCTGCATCGGGAAAAGCATTCGTCACCGAGCCGGCCCTTGAAATGGCGGAATATGAAAACATTCTGAAGATCGTAAGCAACATGGCGCTCGTTCTTGAGCGAAGCCCGAGCGCTTTCGCCAGCATGAAGGAAGAGGATTTGCGGCAGCACTTCCTCGTTCAGCTTAACGCCCAATACGAAGGAAGCGCCACCGGAGAGACGTTCAATTATCAGGGCAAAACGGACATATTAATCAGACATGAGGGCAAGAACGCTTTCATCGCCGAATGCAAGTTCTGGAAGGGCGAGAAAGCGTTTTCTGATACGATTGGCCAAATACTCAGCTATACGAGCTGGCGCGACACGAAAACCGCGATAATCCTTTTCAACAGGGGAAAGGATTTCAGTGCCGTGCTGGGAAAGATACCGGATATATTGAAGGCTCATGCTTACTTCAAGAGGGACGAAGGAAAACGCGGAGAGACCGAATTCCGTTTTGTCCTGCACCAGCCTGATGATGTGAATAGAGAGCTTCTAATGACCGTTATGGCGTTTAATGTGCCATCTAGGGATAAAGGCCAGCCCAGGTCATAAGGTGATTCATGACTGATTTCGAAAAGAAGTTTGAGCAGCTTTTCAAGAAATCCGAGGAAATGGTTGCTACTTTCGCAAAGTCCGATGTTATTCGGACTGAAATAGCGAATATGGTCGAGGGACTTGTTTATGCAAACGTTATTATTAATTTCAAACGCAATCTGACCAAGAGCAATGCTAAGGAATATGGCTTGTCGACAAATGACTTGAATAGGATGTCAAAAGAATTCAAGAGCACTTATGATGTATGCGCAAGAGCGATTCGAACGGATACGAACAAGGATAGAGTGAATTCTGCTTATTATCGAGAATTTAGAGAAAAAGCTATATCCGTCAGCAAGGGCAGTTATAAATATCTGGCCGAATTGGAAAAAGCAATTGCTCTCTCCTCTTGCGAGAAGAGGATCAAAGAATTCAAGAAAAGATTAGAGAAGCTTGGGATCGTTGACCCGGACGATTCGACGGCACTGGCTACCTTGGTAGTCGAGACAATATTGGGATCTGGAAAAGACCTGCCGAGCCCAAAAAAGATTTCTAGTATGATTAGGGATACCATTTCTGAGACCCTCCCCAAAGCTTCAACAGAGCTGCTAGCAGAACTGAAAAAAGACAGCCCCTCGATGTTGATGCTGAAAATAGAAGAGCGAGACGCGTTTGAAGGCAGACTCATATCGAGGTGGGGGAGAGCGTTCGAGCTGATGGAACTATACTATGTGCTCACATTTGAATCCGGCGAATCCTTTAACGATAAACATAGGCAAGAAGCTACGCATAGAAGCGATTTTCTTTTCGATGCTCTCACGCGAATACATGCACGCGGCTGTCAAATATTCTACGAAATCATGGTGCTTCTAAAAGCCGGACTCGCCGATGGTGCTATGGCAAGATGGAGGAGTCTGCATGAGCTGGCCGTGATAGCCCTTTTCCTGAACGAGCACGGCAGCGGATTGGCTGAAAGATATCTGGCTCATGCTGTCGTAGAGAACTATAAAGAAACAAAAGAGTACCAAAAGCATTGCAGAAAACTGGGATACGAACCGCTCGACAGAAACGAAATGAGGAGACTGAAACGAAGAACAGAAGCGGTGTGCGCAAAGCACGGCGAAGAATTCCAACGCGATTATGGGTGGGTACCCAAGAGTATCTTGAAGAATCGGAATTTCAAGGAAATCGAACGCTCTATTAGAATGGACAGATGGAGACCATTTTATAAAATGGCGTGTTTAAATGTGCATGCTTTTGCGAAGGGGCTGAAGCATCGCTTGGGCATATTTCGGGCCGGAACGCGGCAGGAGGTCCTTCTGGCTGGGCCAAGCAATTTCGGACTCGCTGATCCCGCTCAAAATGCAGCGATTTCTTTGCATCAGATAACGACCGGACTATTGACTACCAAGCCCACGATAGAGAGGTTGATTGCAATAAGCACGATGCAGAGACTTGTTGAAGAAATCGGCAGCGCATTTTGCGATATTCAACTGCAAAAAGGATAGGAAATTCCTTTTTTCGCGTGGCATGGAATCGCCGGCTTCGGGCTCAGAATCAACCCTTCCCCTCATGAAATAAGGATATCCCGGCCCCGGACAGGTGTCAAGAACTCAAAATCCAGCGGGCCCGAACTCCGGCGGGTGGGTTATCGGTCAGGACGGCCGAAAAACCGCCCAAACCTGGACAGTCCTCCTCCCCCCCTTGGCATCACCCTCTATTCGTAATCCCCGCTCTCCTCGACCGCTATCAGGACCACCTGCTCGAAGACGTGGGCGGGCGGCGGCTTCTCCGCGACAAAGGTCAGCTTCAGATGCTCCAAAATCCGATCCACGATGGCATACTCCGTGAGGAAGGCGACGACCTTCATCCTCCCGCCGCACCGGGGGCAGACCAGCGGGTCCACTTCATAGACCTTCCGGATCATCTCGGCCCAGCCCTTGGAGGGAACTGGCCTCGGCTCCTCCTCGATCATCCCCAGGAGGACGGGAACACGGTTCGCCTTCCTGACTTTCCCCCGGTGAGCGTTGGCATAGAGCCCGTAATACCGGACCATGACCTGGCCTTTATCGGGGATGTGGGACGTGACCCGGGCGATGAACTCCAGATAATCCATCGTCTCCAGTTCCACGCCGTTTTGACCATGACGGTAGCCAACTTTGCCCTCACGTTCCAAAAACAAGAGGCGGTCCAACGCCAGGATGGGCCGGACCATGTATTTTCCGACCCGCTCGGCCTCGGCTTTAGTCCTGGCCCGGACCCGGCTGTGGACGTTGAATCCCGTATGCCGCCAAGATAGGATCCGCTCAGCCCACTCCGGGCTCAAGAGCCCCTTACTGACAAGAAGCGCCAGGACCTCCCGGCCGAAGATCTCGGCCAGCCGCGCGTCGTCCAAACGCGGAAGCCTGTGGAAGATCCCCGCCCGGTCCACGCCGCCCTCGGTCAACAGGAGATGCAGGTGTGGGTGGAAGTTGATCCGATCCCCGAAGGTCTGGACAGCGACAATGATGCCGGGGACGAGCTCTTCGCCCGTCAGGGCCTCGAAGTAGACCGTCAGCGTCTTAACGGCGCAATGGCAGAGCTCCCCGAGGAGCTTTCGCCTGAACTTGAAGAAGATCCTCAGCGACTTGGGGATCGTGAAGACGACCTGGCGGTGCGGCACATCCAGGAGCAGTGTCTCCCGCGTCCACTCGCCCCACGCCTCCAGGCGCTTGGCGTGACACGACGGGCAGAAGCCGCGGGTCTTGCATGAGAACGTCAACAGCTGTTCCGCTCGACAATCCGGACAGCGGATCCGGGCAGCGTTTCGCAGTCCTCATGATTCGTCTACGATTCATGAGGGCAAAGCCCGAGCGGGGGTTGCCGCAGTCGAGGTAACGCTCGACGACCTCCTTGACGATCGGCCGGAAATACCCATACTCCTTCTCGAAACGTATCTCGTATTCTGACAGGAAGCGGTCGAAGTTATGGAACAGCGCCCGGTAGAGCGCCGTGCGCTCCGGATGGCGAGGGCGATAGATTCCCGGCACATCGGGAAGGCTGATTCAAGAAACGTGCCGGGAGCTCGTGAGGGGAAATGAGGAGGCTGGACGAAGGGCCTGTCAACGAACGGCTACCCATGATGAAAAGGTGTCAGCATCGCCTTCTTAGACTTCGCGATCTTCTTTTTCGTCTTCCTTTCATGGCCAGGTATTCAACTTGCTGCATAGGATATGATACGCCAGAGTGCTTTGAAGCCTGCGTGCTAGAAGAAGGAGTGAACGGCTACTTTGCTGTCTGCCCCTTATCAGACTTGGATATTATTACGATATTTGAAGCCGCACGGTTTGTGAACGGGGCTTAAGATCAGCGTTAAGGGCTGAGGACCGGCCCGGCCACGACCGCCGCTACGCCATAAACTCGGGCCTCATCCGGGCCCTGGGCTGGGAGCCGGAGACGCCGTTCGCAGAGGGGCTCAAGCAGACGGTGCGCTGGTACGCCTCGAATAGGAGTTGGTGGCGGAAGGTCCGGACGCGGTCGCTCTGACCGAGCGGCCCGGCTCAGATGTTGAGCTCGAGCTGGCTGTCCTGGTGGAGCTTGCGGTCGGCCTCGATGTCCTCGAGCAGGTCCGGCGTGATGTCCCCGGTCGGGTAGAAGGGCCGGACTGCAGGCGCGTTCGTGTGTCTATGGATTACTCCGCTCCTGCCTGACCTCGGACACGATCCGAGCTGCTCCCCATATTCCCTGCCCGTTCATCCCAAGACCCCAGGACACGGTTCCTCAGAGGCAACTGGAGTTCGGCAGGCTCAGATGCAATTCTGGGTAGGTATTCACGTAGATCCCATGCCATTCTGACCTGCTCCTCGTAAATCAATGCCGGAAGCGGCTGGAAGGGCTGAAATCAGGGTATCCAGGCTAAATCTGAACCCGGGGTATATTTGCCATTGACAATAATGACACGCGCGCTATATTTAAAGTAGAGTGCGGAGAACAATATGGCGAAACTTATCGGAGCCGCGGAAACACTCAAAGACACATTCGACGTCATAGAACACGGGCCAAAGGTACTTCCGAAAGTCGCGGCCGGACTTATCTTTGGACTCCCCGGAGCTATAATTGCTGGTGTTGTTTCTAATGAAGGAGTGATGGCAGAGATAGGCAAAGCCGTAAAGCCAAAACGCAATTATGATGAAGAGGATAACTCAACTGACTAGAGCGGAGAGTTGTAGATAAGTACCAACAAGCCACATTTTGTTGCGCGAGTGGGTTGTTGTAAAACGCCCGAATTACGTGATTAGAACGGCACGGGCGCGTTTATGTATCTTTATGCGCGAGATCGAATCCAGCCAACCCGATGTGATGGATACCGGCAAGCTATGGCCATGTTGTGGACCCGCTAGGAGCTCCAGTATCAGGACCTCGTAAAGGTTTACATCATCCACATGAAAGCCGAGTGTCGCTGAAGATATGAATTAGACCTGCTCACGCCATGGGGCAGAAATCGAATTGCGAGAGGCCTAACGTATCCCCCTTGGACGCGGCTGGCCGGGCTGAAGGGCAGCTGATTGCCCGCCCCCATACCACTGCGTTTAGGCTCCAACCCCCGGTTTTCGAGTTCTTGACTATGGCCGGCAGCCGGCGATATCCTCATTTCGTGATGGGAGGCATCAGTTCTGAGCCTTGTGGCCTGGGTTCGCGCACGCCGCGAAAAAGGATTTTGCTTCTATGGAAATTGAAAAAGAGGCTCTGCGCTAACGAAAAAAAGCTATGAGGATCGGGGAACAATTTTAGAAATTTATTCGTATTTCTTATTGAGATGGGCAAATGATGAGAAAAACGAGCTTGGTTGTTTGTTTCTCCGTATCGCTTCTTTCTTTATGCAGTTGTTCAAAAACAGATGAATGGAAAGGCAAAATTGAATACGTCAATGACATCCAGGTTGTGATAAATCCTGACAAAGGACTGTGGGAGGCAAGCACGAATGGAAAGAATATCATATTTAAAGAAGAGGTGGCAATCGGAGCCCTTGAAGGAGACAAGAACCAACTATTTTATCAGCCCACATCTGTTATAGCTGACCAGGATGAAAATATTTATATACTTGACTCAGGGAATTATCGAATCCAGAAGTTTGATAAAAACGGTCATTATCTATTAACAATAGGAAGGAAAGGACAAGGCCCAGGAGAAATATTACGTTCCTTCACAATTAAATTGGACAGTCACAAGAACCTCATAGTCTTTGATATCGATAATAACAGAATATCTAAATTCACTGCTCAGGGAAATTTTACAGATTCTTTCAATCTAAAATTTACTCCTCAAGCTGGTGTTTTGGATTCAGAGGATAATATCTATATTTACAGCCGATACAAGGGAAAATTGATCCACAAATTCAACCCGCAAGGACAGCACTTGTTCTCCTTTATGGATGAGATAAAAAGTGAAAATAAAAGAATTGAACCCCATATCAATGGCTCAGGGAGTATAGGCATAACTCAAGATGATGAGGTTTTTCTAGTCCTGACATTTCCCTACACAATATATTTTTATGACAGTCAAGGAAAACCTCTAAAGAAAATTGTAACGAAAGCTCACCATGCCATAGCTCCCTATATAACTCCTCCTTCCTCTCCACTTCCAAATGCAGTCATTAACAGTTTTTTTATCACCGGAGTGGATGTATCCCCTCAAGGCTATATTTTCTGTCGCTGTGTTGCTTATGAAACACCAGAGGACCTTGATAGCGTTGAAAAAATCAGAGAATTAGGCACATCACTTTTCAGAGAATATACCTATATAGACCTCTTCGATGCTAAGGGGCGATACTTAATTCACCAAAAAACAGAAAATTTCAGTTGGGGTGGTTATTTTGATAATAAAGGATATTATTATGGGATAGAGGAGAAAGAAGATTATTTTCGAGCGGCTAAATACGCGATTAAAATCAAATAATCAAGCCCTCGCAACTATTCAATATTGAGAGCGAATTTTTAAAGGAGCTGTTGATGATCAGAAGCTTATGGGGAATCATCGCCTTGGTCTTTGTCATCTCAATATCATCAGCAGCCCAGGTGACGAAAATCGAACCGGAAAAACCAAAATGGGGCGATCTACTGGAAATCACGTATAATCCAGCCGCTCCGGGGGCCGTCTTCGCGCCCGCTGACGATGTCTATGCCCTTTATTTCGTCTACGGGCCGGAGAAAAGAGGTCGGGCTAGAATGGACATAAGCGGAGATGTTCTTACGGCCCGGATTCCGGTTGAAAAGAACGCCTCCTATATCACAATATCGTTCATCACTATGGAAAGGCGAGATACAGGCGCTGGCTTGAATGTCATGATTTTCCGCCCTGACGGAAAGCCCGCTCGCGGCGCTTATCACCGCGAGATGCTTCAAAAATTCTCGCCCGAGACCTACCTGGAACTTTTCCTCAAGGAACGCGCTCTCTACCCGGACGATTACGCCGTCTTCCGTGATAAGTGGTTTGTCGAGGGCGCGATAAAAGAGCTTGGGCATCAGGATATCATCCGCAAGGACGTGGAGGAGCTAAGGACGCAGCGGCTCTCAAAAGAATCGATCGAGCTTCTATATTCCCTTTCCTACGGTCATTTGCTTTTGGGGCAAGAGGAAGCGGCCAGGAAGATCCTTCGCCGCTTGGCAGATATCGCTCCGGACAATGTCTTCACGGCTCGGGCCTTGGATGACTATGAACACCAATTTTCCGCCAATCATTGGAAGGGCGAAGGGCTCGAGGAGGTAAAAAATCTCGAAGTCAGGCTGATGACGAAGTTTCCGGGTTCCAGGCAATTCCGTAGGCTATTCGAAAGCAGCGAGCTGGGACCTGAAATGACGTTCGAGACGTCCAGAGCTTTTCATGAGGCCTGGACAAAAGACGAACCAGACAATCCTTTGCCTTATTACTTTCTCGCTCGAACAGCAAAGCTGAAAAATAGGGACCTGAAGAACGCCGCAGGAGTAATTCGAAAAGCCATAAATCTGCTTCTCCAAGGAAAACTTCGATTCTATGGTGACGCCGGCGGCCGACTTTCTCAACTAAGGATCCCTTCATTTTATTCACTGAGCGCCGAGATCCATCGGGACGTCCAGGAATATGGCAGAGCTTTGGCCGATATCAAAGCTGCCCAGGCGATAAACAAGGATACTCGGCCCGACTATCTCGTCACCGAGGCCTCGATCTGGTCTGCGTTAGGCCTTATCCAAAGGGCGGAAGGATGCCTCCTTGAAGCCCGTAAGCAGGGCGACAAAGATGCGGAAGGAAAACTTAAAGATATCTACCAGCGGCGGTTCGGCAAAATGGATGGATTCGCCGAATACCTGGCCGGCAAATTGAAGAGTCAGCCTTCGGGCACGTCTTCGCCCTCCATAAAAAGGCCGGCGCCGGATTTCACTGTCAAGACACTGGACGGAAAAGAAATCCGGCTGTCCGACCTAAGAGGAAAGGTTGTCATCCTGAACTTCTGGTTCGTTGGCTGTGCTCCGTGCAAGGTGGAGATGCCCGGCCTCAACAAGCTGACCGAGGAATTCGCTGGTCAAGACATAGTCTTCATTGGCCTTGCCCTAGACAAGGCCGATTCCCTACGGGAATTCCTCAAAGTCAACTCCTTCAAGTATCAAATCGTAGCCGAGTCCGCATCCATCGCCGGACAGTTCGGGGTTTCGGTCTTTCCGACCCATGTCATGATCAATAAAAATGGGGAAGTCGAGTATTTTCTGACCGGTGGCAGCGCGAACCGGTATGAAGAACTTCGCCCATTGATTAAAAATCTTCTAGAGTAATATGCCAAGCGTCAACGGGAGTTGACGCTCTGGTCTCGGATCCGAGGAAGGAGTTACTTTGACTTCTGTCCTATCGCGTCTGGCCCCACGCCTCCTTAAACGTCTCTCTCTACGAGGCGCGCTCACCCGCCTTCGCCGGCGTCTATTGCTGATTATCGGGGCCATGCCATGTTGTCAAGGCCTCTGGCCGACCCCGACGAATCACTTATTACTGCCGAGAAGCTCCCGAACCTTCTCATCGATCTTCTTGGCCATATCCGTGTTTTTATCATATCCAAGAAACTCGTATTGGACAAAGCCGTTTTGATCGATCAGATAGGTGGCAGGGACAGCCGTGCCGCCATAGCGGGGTGCGAGATCTCCCTCGTGGGTGAGGACGGGAAAGGTTAGATTGTTCTTGGCGATGAGCTTCTCGGTAAGCTCCCTATTTCGCTCGGCAGAATATTGGCCTGCGTTAATATTAATGGACAGCACGACGACCCCCCGATTTCGGTATTGATCCCAGAGTTCTTGCAGGAGCGGCAATTCCTCTTTGCAGGCACCGCACCAAATTCCCCAAAAATTCAGAACGACAATCTTTCCCTTAAAATCACTCAACTTGATTTTGCGTCCGTCCATCGCGGAGAGCTCAAATTCTAGGGCTTTACGGTGCAAGCGTTCTAGGGGTCTGGGCGGCATCATCGAAAGCAACTTCTGATTAAGTTGGTCATAATAAGCGTCAAAAGCCTCAGTCGAGCCGTGTTTTTTGATATAGGTTGTCTTTATTTCCTCGAAGATATCCTTATTTGCGGGCTGTAAAAAGAAAACTTCGGACAGGACTTGCTCAGCCTTGTCCAACTGGCCCGATCTTGAATAGACGCGGCCCAGGTCCAATAATATCGAGGCTCTTAGGTATTTTGCCCTCTCATATAATGCCCCGCTGGAGACGAATTCCGCGTTTCCGAGCAGCGTATCGCATAAATTAAGGGATTCTCTCAGCGGGTCCAGTGCCTTCTTCGGTTTGCCTAGAGCGAGATAAGTCCTGCCGATCGTCTGCAATATGTCCTGCCGCTGATAGGGCAGATTAAAAAATTTCCCCTTCTCATTTAAGGCCAGGGCGCGCTTGGCATATTCCAGTGCTCTGAGAAGTGAAACCTGACATTCCAACAGTTGTTGGGCTACATACTGGTAATTCGGTGAACTCGGAGAGAGGGAGATAAGCTTCTGACTTGCCTCGATGACATTTTGAGCCGTAACGGGAAATCCTATCGTAGAAGGCGGGTAGTCATTGGGATCTAGGAGTATTTTTGAATAACCCTTCAGCATTAGGTTTAGAGCCGAGGGTCTATAAATGGTATGCGGATAATCCCGCAAGAATTCTTGTATCATACGGACTCCGCGCGGCGGATCGTCGTAGACATTGACGAAAGCCTGATTGAAGGCGCTGTCTTCCTCTTTCGAGGCTGTCAGATGCTTTTCACCCGCCAGGTAGTAGAGTTCCAGCCCAAGAATCGGTCCTTGCCTGGGCGCCTCACGGGAAGGCCGCGTCTTGATCGAAAATGAATAGACTCCCCAAGGCAATCCTTTGGCGTTAAAGGTGACCTCATGATGGCCGGCGTCCTGAACGCCAGCAAAATCTTTCCCGACTTGGCTGCCCATTCGGTCCGATATCGAGGTCTCGACATATTGCGGTTCGGTGAGTTCATAAGAGATCACCGTCGACAAATCGAATGGGTTCGGGTTGGGGTGGTTAAGGGTAATCTTGCGCTGGGGAGGAGATTTTGCTTCTTGGGCTTTTACGAATGAGAATATGGAGAAATGGATTGTCAGAAAAGAGCCCAACAAAAAGGGGATTAGTCGTTTTTGCATGTCAACCCCTCCTTTTTTATAGGAGTAGCCGCATTCGGATGCCCAAAGATGCTCCTATTTACTATTAAGGACGCACTGGAATTTGAATTCTTCTCGTTGACGCGCCTCTGTTCATGGGATTGCCCCTGGAGTGGGCTATTTAAGGCCCCGACGTTCTAAATCCTATAGTGCTGTAAGGCTAGCGTCAATGGGTTTCTGCCGTCAGGAAAACGAGGTACTTATTACCTTAATCTCCTTCCCGCCTCTCTTTGCCCGTCTGCTGGTCGATCTCGGGCCGAGCTAGGGATTGGTATGGGCCGGGTAACAACGCGGAGAAGGGAGTTGTTGCCCCACCACCGGCTTCCGCGTTACTACCTGTTCCGGCCGTTTCTACGTAGCCGCTTCTCCGCTCTCAGGTTGCCCGCGGGGATTCACGTTATCTCATGGGCGGGGTCAGTGGTTTCCAATTCATCTTCATCATCTTCATCATCGGCAGGTGATGAAGATGATGAGTCTGATGACCTATTTTGGAAACTTTTCTATAGCACATAGAAATAGCCAAAAAACACACAAAATTCATCCTTGTATACGACTTTTAGAAATAGGGTTGTATCTTCATCATCTTCATCATTTCTGGAAAAGACACCCTTCTAACTGTCAAAAAGAATCTGTTCTGTGAGAATAAGTCCCTATTGCTGGCGTCTATCCCCTGCGAGGCGC
>Ga0315289_10007283_pt1 | contig 16130 bp, 13 predicted proteins | sample YL17G11_40_MG_FD_203452 | JGI IMG/M metagenome (GOLD analysis project Ga0315289, IMG submission 203452) | Sediment microbial communities from Yellowstone Lake, YNP, Wyoming, USA - YL17G11_40 | ecosystem: Environmental > Aquatic > Freshwater > Lake > Sediment | place: USA: Wyoming | collected... | reverse complement strand
CCCAGTCCTCGCGCTTGAGGATTTCCCCGCCGGCGTTGGCGATGAATTTGTCCACTTTTTCATTCACCGTCGCAAGCGTTTGTTCATCCAGCGTGGGGCGGACGACGTACATCAATTCGTAAGGCAATTTTGGCTCCTTTCCTTGGGTTTGCTCCGCGTAGGGCGCGGGCGAAAAGGTGTGTGGCTCTTCAGTTGAATTTCACACAGCGGATGGGATTATAGCAGAGAACCGCGAATCTGGCAAATCGCGCCGCGCGTTTTGCCATTCCCGCACATCGGCGTATAATGACGATGGTTGTCACACTTGCCCTGGCGGGAACGTGGCTGTGGCGCACTTCGCCACAGTCATGCCAGGGTTGCGAGGAGCGAAGCGACGAAGCAACACTTGCACCGCACTGCGTTTGGTGCAGTGCAGGTGTCTCCCAATCGCATCTTGGAGACACCTGCACTTGCGTAACCGCAGGTGCAAGTGTTGCTTCCCCGTTCGCTTCGCTCAGGGTCTTCGAGCTTCGCTCGCAATGACAAGAGGATTTGAATGAAATTCAAACTTGCGCTTGCTCAATTCTCCCCGCGCCTCGGCGATGTGGACGCGAATCTCAAAATCATTGACGACTACATCGCGCGCGCGCGCGCGGCACGCGCCGACCTGGTGATTTTCCCCGAACTCGCGCTGACCGGCTATTACCTCAAGGACCTCGTGCCGAGCGTTGCCGCGCGTCCATCGCCCGACGATCCCCGCCTCGCGCCAATTTTCGCCGCGAGCCGTGACCTCGACATCGTGATCGGTTTCGTCGAAGAGGACGCGCGCTATCGTTACTATATCGCCGCGGCGTACCTGTCCGAAGGGCGTGTCGTCCACGTGCATCGCAAAGTGTACCTGCCGACGTATCGGCTGTTCGACGATGGGCGATTTTTCGCGCCGGGAAGCGCGTTCCGCGTATTCGACACGCGTTTCGGTCGGATGGGTTTGCTCATTTGCGAAGACGCGTGGCATCTCTCCTCGCCGTACGTCTTGTGGCAAGACGGCGCAGATTTTTTGATTGACGTGTCCGCGAGTCCCGGCTACGGCATTTCGACCAGCAACGAACTTGCGAACGCGGATACGGTGAAAAATTTCCTGCGAACCTACGCGTCCATTTTGACGACGTTTGTGATTTTCAGCAATCGCGTCGGAATGGAAGATGGGATTGCGTTCTGGGGCGGGAGTCACGTCCTTGCGCCCGACGGCAAAACGCTTGCCGCCGCGCCGTACTTTGACGATGCGCTCGTCTTTGCTGAAATTGACACGGACGCGCTGCGCCGCGCGCGGTTGGACTTGCCGATTCTGCGCGACGAGCAACGCGAACTCGTGCGGCACGAGTTGGGGCGCGTCGCGAAGTTTGAGTTGGATCGCTAGAGCGGGGGAAGGGGAGATGGGGAGAATGGGAGATGCTCTCCCTCTCTCCCTGTCTCCCCATCCCCCCCTCTACATTTAGGCAAAAAATGAATAGAGCACTCACACCGCTCCAACTAAACACCACGCTCGCGCGCCGCATGATCGTTGATTTCATCCACGTCGAACTGACACGCGTTGGATTTACGCGCGGCATCCTGGGTTTGTCCGGCGGCATAGATTCATCGCTCGTCGCATTTCTCGCGGCGGAAGCGCTGGGCGCGGAGAATGTGCTGGGGATGATTCTGCCGTACCGCACGAGCAATCCCGAAAGCCGCGCGGACGCGGAATTGGTCGCGCGACAATTAGACATTCAGACGCGCGTGATCGAAATTACGCCGATGGTGGAACCATATCTCGCGCATCTTTCGACTGCGCTTGCTTCGACTGATGCTCAGCCCTCCGCTCAGGATGACAGGCGGCGCGGCAACGTGATGGCGCGCGCGCGGATGATCGTGCTGTACGATCAATCGGAAGAGTGGCGCGCGCTGGTTCTCGGCACATCGAACAAGACCGAAACACTCCTCGGTTACACGACGCTCTTCGGCGACAACGCGGCGGCGATTCAGCCGATTGCCGATTTGTATAAAAGCCAGGTGCGGCAACTCGCGCGCGTAGTCGGCGTGCCGGAGCGGATCATTGCCAAAGCGCCGAGCGCGGATCTGTGGCAGGGGCAGACCGACGAAGGCGAACTCGGTTTCACGTACGACGAGGCGGACGCGATTTTGTATCGCCTCGTGGACGAGCGCCGCCGCGTGAACGATGTCATCGTCGAAGGATTCGACGCGCGCGTCGTCCAGCGCATCGTCGAATTGATGCGGCGCAATCACTTCAAGCGCGTCCCGCCGCCGGTTGCGAAAATCAGCGCGCGGACGGTGGGCATTGATTTCTTGTACGATCGGGACTGGGGAAGATAATTTTCGATTGCCGATTTTCGATTGATGATTGTCAACGAGGAGGTTGAGAATGGCGCAACAGACAGAGCAGAAAATTGACTCAAACCAAGTTGTCGTTGAACTAACAATGACGTTGGAAGAAGCGCGGCAATTTGTTTGGCAAGGAACACGCGCACCGCGAGAGCCGATGGGCAAGTTGCTTGATTCAAAACAACTCGATCGCGGAGACTTGGGCTGGGCGATAGACTGTGGCGATCCCGGATTTCGCGAAGCCGCACGCACGTTGCTTGCTCACTCAATTGGGCAACCTGGTGGGTTGCGATTTGGGCCTGAAGTTGTCGAAGGTAGTCAGTACTTGGAAGAACGCGAGCGAGAAAGCCTGATTGAGGGTTCGATGTTGGTAGGGCTTGCGGTTGCATTTGCAGTGATGTTTGCAGCCGCATTAGTCCAAACGATTTTCAGTTACATCATTCCCCAACTGAACAGCGGAAATATTGTAGGCGTGATTTTTGTTGTGTTGTTCAGTGGAGTGGGCTTGACCTTAATTGGGGGATACCTTTTCAGAAGAATCAGACGTCTGTTACAAAGTTACCGGGATTTTCGCATTGGTCGAGAGGGTGAAGATGAAGTCGTCGAAAGACTTCGTACAACATTGGATAACTGTTGGACGATCTTTCGGAATTTGCATCTCCCGGGTCATAATGACGATATTGACATCGTTTTGGTAGGCCCCTGGGGCGTTTGGGCAGTCGAGGTGAAATCGTCTCGTTTCACAATCAAAATCGAGGGAAGGAAATGGGAATTGCAGGTCAAAGGCCGATGGACTGCGGCGCGGAACAATCCATCTGACCAAATAACAGCCAAGGCCAGATTGTTGAATGATTTTCTAAAGAGGCAGGGGATTACACGTTGGGTTGAGCGCGCGATCGCCCTAGCGAGTCCCCAACCGATTTCCAATTTCGATCTATCCGAAATCCCTGTTTGGCTCTTGCCCACAATTGAGGAAAGAGTCGATCACTTGAGTACTCGTATTCCACCTACACAGAAAGAAACCCAACAGATTGTCGCAATCTTCAAGGATCTAGCGACAAAGCAAATCGCGATAGAAGAAGCCAAATACCAGTAACCCTAATCAAAAATCGAAAATTGGAGGAACAATGCCACTCGCCCTCGTGACCGGCGGCGCCGGTTTTATCGGATCGCATCTGGTTGAAGGTTTGCTCGCGCGCGATTACAAGGTGCGCGTGCTCGACAATTTTGCGACCGGCAAGCGCGAAAATCTCGCGAGCGTTCTGACGCAAATCGAATTGCTCGAAGGAAGCGTAGCAAACCTGACGACCGCGCGCAGCGCGATGCGGAACGTAGACGTGGTATTTCATCAAGCCGCGCTGCCTTCGGTGCCGCGTTCGGTGAAGAATCCGTTGGAGAGCAACGAAGTCAACATCACCGGCACGCTGAACATCTTGCTCGCCGCGCGCGACGCCGGAGTTAAGCGCGTGGTCTACGCCGCGTCGTCCGCCGCGTACGGTAATCAGCCAACGCTGCCGAAAGTGGAAACGATGACGCCCGATCCGCTGTCGCCGTATGCGATTGGCAAACTCGCGGGCGAGATGTATGCGCGCGCGTTCACGCAACTGTACGGTCTCTCGACGACCTCTCTGCGCTATTTCAACGTCTTCGGTCCGCGCCAGGATCCGACGACGCAGTACGCCGGCGTAATCGCCAAATTTATGACATGCGCGATTGAAGGCAAACCGTACCCTGTTTACGGCGACGGCGAACAATCGCGCGATTTCACGTACGTCGAAAATGTCGTGAACGCCAACATCCTCGCCGCTGAACGTCCCATCGAAGGCGCGCCGCTCATCAACATCGCGTACGGCGAACGGACGACGCTGAATCAGATCATCCGGCTGTTGAACGAACTTACCGGACAAAATTTGCCCGCGCAGTATGGACCCGAACGCGCCGGCGATGTGCGGCACTCGCACGCTGACGTGGCGCTCGCCGGAAAACTGCTGGGCTACGAGCCGATGGTCAACGTGCGTGAGGGATTGAAACGGACGTTGGAATGGTATCGGAAGCAATGAGCCAAATTTCCAACCCTGGCATGACTGTGGCGCACTTCGCCACAGCCACGTTACCGCCAGGGCAAGTGTGAACCAATGAGCCAACAACTTGATAGGAGAAGATAATGGCTAGTCAGGTCTTTCTTGGATCGGCGCGGCAATGCCGCCTGGAAGCGAAAGAAACGCTGCCTGCCAAACTCGATTTGATTCTCGAACGGCTGCATCTGCGCGAGCGCGTGAAGGACGAAACAGTCGCGATCAAAATGCACGTCGGCAACAACATCGGCTGCTCGACGGTGCATCCTGTTTTCGTGCGCAAGATCGTGCAAGCGGTGAAAGAAGGCGGCGGCAAACCGTTCATCGCGGACGTGAATTGGGATGTCAAGGGCGCGGAGGAGCGCGGCTATTCATCTGAAACACTGGGCTGCCGCGTTTATCCGGCGGCAGGACCCGACGAAAAATATTGTTACGCGCACACGCGACCGTACAAAAATATTCAGGATTGGTACGTTGCCGGGATGATTCAGGACGCGACGTTCCTCATCAACCTCGCGCACGTCAAGGGTCATCCGAGTTGCGGATTCGGTGCGGCGTTCAAAAATCTCGCGCTCGGTTGTATGGCGGGCAAGACGCGCGGGGCGATGCACAACACGATGCACGATGTGGGCTATTGGTTCGCGGACAAGTGTCCGGATGCGGAGACGCGCAAACGGATCGCCGATTCGTGTCCGCACGCGGCAACCGTCGAAGACAAGGACAAGCCGGGCGAGATGCACTTGCACTTTGAACAGTGTAACCAATGCGGACGCTGTCAGCAGGTCGCGCCGCCCGGCAGTTTGAAGATCGACGCGGCGAATTTCCACGCGTTTCAAGAAGCGTGCGCGATCAGCACCAGCATCACCCTTTCGACTTTTGCGCCGGGAAAGGCGACGCACCTCAGTCTCGCGACGCACATGACGCCGGTGTGCGATTGCTTTGGCTTTACCGGCATGCCGATTCTGCCGGATGTTGGCATCTTCGGTTCGGACGACATCGTCGCGATTGAGCAGGCGGTACTCGATCTCACCGCACGCGAGCGGCTCATCGAAGAGAACATTCCGACCTCGATGGAGGTGCATACGCGCGAGGGTCATCCGTTTCGTTGGCTGCATGGGCCACTGAAGGATCCGTACGTCATCACGCAATTCGGCGAGCAGATGGGGCTGGGTTCGCGCGAGTACGAGTTGATTGACGTTTTGCCGGTGGAGCAAATCACGCGCGCGCCGATTGGTTACATTCCGGCGCGGTGAACGACCGTCGACGACAGACCGCAGACTGCTGACCGTCGTGTCATTGCAAGGAGCATCCTGAGCGGAGCAGCGTTTTTGCCGCGGAGTCGAAGGATCGCGGTGCTGTGCGAAGCCGAAGCAAGCAATCCCCAAACTGCGAATTGGACGCTGCGCGGCATCGCGGAGTTTATCCTGAGTGTAACGAAGGACTCGCAATGACAAACATCAGTCGGTCGTCTGCGGTCGGCGGTCGCTCTGGCGAAAAAGGGATTGGCGATTCGTGGACAACAACAGAAAACTGATCGCAGGGTTACAAGCCGCGTGGACGCGCGAGATCGCCGGAGCGAAGACGTATCGCGCGCTCGCGGAACGCGCGCCCTCGCAAGAACAGCGCGAGATTTTGAACCGGCTGGCTGAGGCGGAAGAACGGCACGCGGAAACCTGGGCGACGCGCTTGGGGGAACTGGGGAGCGCGCGGCCGGAATTTCGCGAATCGTTCCTCGAACGCGCGCGGCGCTGGGTGCTCGTACAGTCCGGCACGGAAAACGCGCTGCGGAACATCGAAACGACGGAAGATCGGGACAAGGACGCGTACGCGCAATTGCTGACGTGTGCGACGGAGGAAAAGGATCGCGCCGCCGTGCGCGCAACTGAAGGGGAAGAGAAAACGCATGCGAAACTGCTCGGCGAAATGACGGAGCCGCCTTCGCTCGCAGATTCAATTTGCCAGAATCATCCATCTGTGCTATAATGCGCCCACTTTAGACTCACAAACCTGGAAGGGAGTAACGCATGGTGTTAAAGAAGGCAGAGAAGACCGCGATCATGCAGCAGTATCACACTCATGCCAACGATACCGGCTCGCCGGAGGTGCAGATTGCCCTCCTGACCAATCGGATCAACCAACTCGTCGAACATTTGAAGGGACACAAGCAGGACAACCACTCGCGGCACGGGTTGTTGAAGATGGTAGGAGAACGACGGCGACATTTGAAATATCTCAGCAAGAAAGATGCAGGCCGGTACAAGGAGATCGTCAACAAGCTGGGGTTGCGCAAATAGTCAACCAATGACCAGAGGTCACTCTGGAACGAGTAGATGCGGTGCGCTGCAAACCCATCTACTCGTTTGTTTGTGTGTCATTGTCATTCTGAGTGAAGCGAAGAATCTCGCTAGATGCTCAGAGTGACAGCAAACGATTAACAATTCAACACCAACACTGCCCCATCAGCGAGGGCGGGAATTGGAGAGTGCGCCTGTGGCGCAGTGGAAAGTGGACAGTGGTCAGTGAACGGTTCTTCTGATCACCGACGCCTGACCACTCGCCACTGACGTAGTCTCCAGTCCCTGACCTCCGATGCGGGCTATTAGTCACGTAGTCGAATAGTCGCGTGGTCGAATGGTCATGCCGCAATGACCGACTGACCACGCGACCAGGTGACTGCGCGACCATCAGACCAATTGGAGGTTTTTGATGAACAACACTCACACTTTCTCGATTCCGTTCGGCGACAGTGCGCTCACGCTCGAAACGGGCAAACTTGCCGGACAGGCAAACGGCGCGGTCACCCTTCGTCACGGCGATACCGTGATCCTCGCGACCGCGACCGCCGCTCCTCAACCCAGAGAAGGCGCCGACTTTTTCCCTCTCACCGTGGACTACGAAGAGCGTCTCTACGCGGCAGGCAAAATTCCCGGCGGCTTTTTCAAACGCGAAGGCAGACCGGGCGAACAAGCGACTTTGCTTTGCCGTCTGACTGATCGCCCCCTGCGTCCTATGTTCCCCCAAGGTTTCCGCAACGATGTGAACATCGTCATCACCGCGCTCAGCGCCGACCAGGAACATTACATTGACATTCTCTCGATCATCGGCGCGTCCGCCGCGCTGACGATCAGCGACATCCCGTTCCTGGGTCCCGTCGGCGCCGTGCGCGTTGGTTTGATTGACGGACAACTCCTTTTCAACCCGACGAATACCCAGATGGAAAATTCCAAACTCGATCTGCGACTCGCAGGCACCAAAGAAGCGGTCATTATGGTCGAAGCCGGAGCGCACGAGATGGGCGAAGAGCAAATGCTCGACGCGCTGCAACAAGGTCACGCCGCGATGCAAGGTGTAATCGAACTGCAAGAAAAAATGCGCGCCGAAATCGGCAAGCCGAAAAAAGATTACCCGTTGCATATTTTGAGCGACGCAGTGAAAAACGCGGTCGCCGAAAAACTGGGCCATCGCGTCACCGAGACGATCAAAGCGAGCGGCGCGAAATCGGAACGCAACGACGCGCTCGACGCGCTCAAGGAAGAAATGATCGTCGGTTTCAAGGAACAATACCCGGCGCTCGATGTCGCGGAAGCGTTCGAATCCAAAGTCAAGAGCGATTTGCGCGCGATGATCCTGAACGAAGGTCGCCGTGCCGATGGCCGCGATTATACGACGATTCGTCCGATCACCTGCGAGACCGGTTTACTTCCGCGCGCGCACGGCTCCGGCTTGTTCTCGCGCGGCGAGACCCAGGTGCTCACGATTGCGACGCTCGGCATGCCGAGCGAATCGCAGAGGATTGACTCGCTTTCGCTCGAAGAAGAAAAACGTTTCATGCACCATTACAACTTTCCGCCGTACTCCGTCGGCGAAGCGCGCTCCTCGCGCGGACCCGGTCGCCGCGAAATAGGACACGGCGCGCTCGCGGAACGCGCGCTCGCTGAAGTCATTCCGGATTCGAGCGAGTTTCCGTACACGATCCGCCTCGTCTCCGAAGTGATGTCGTCGAACGGTTCGACTTCGATGGCGAGTGTGTGCGGCTCGACGCTCGCGCTGATGGATGCAGGCGTGCCGATCAAAGCGCCGGTCGCCGGGGTCGCGATGGGTCTCATCACCGAAGGCGAACGCTATGCGATCCTCACCGACATTATGGGCGTCGAAGATTTCTTGGGCGATATGGATTTCAAAATCGCGGGGAGCGCGCAAGGGATCACCGCGTTGCAACTCGATCTGAAATCGCAGGGGATCGCGCCGCATATTTTGCACAAGGCGATGCTGCAGTCGAAAGAAGCGCGTCTCTTCATCCTCGGCAAGATGCTCGACGTGATTCCGGAGCCGCGCACCGACATTTCGCAGTATGCGCCGCGCATCACCGTGACGAAGATCGATCCGGAAAAGATCGGCGCGCTGATCGGTCCGGGCGGCAAGAACGTCCGCAAGTTGCAGGAAGAGTTCGGCGTCAAGATTGACATCGAAGAAGACGGCACCGTGTTTGTCGCGTCGTCTACGCGTGAGGGAACGATCATGGCGCTGGATCGGATTCGCGGGATGACGGAAGTGCCGAAACCCGGCAACATTTATACCGGCAAAGTCGTCCGCGTCGAAGATTACGGCGTGTTTGTCGAATTGGCCCCAGGCGTGGACGGGATGGTGCACGTTTCGCAACTCGCCGATTTCCCGGTCAAGAATGTGCGCGATGTGGTGAAACTCGGCGACGAAATCATGGTGATGGTGACGAACGTGGACGAAGCCGGCAAGATTCGTCTGTCGCGTCAAGCGGTGCTGGAAGGTTGGACCGTCGAGCAAGCGATCGAGCGTGATCGCGGCGGACGCGGCGGTGGCGGTGATCGTGGCGGTGATCGCGGTGGACGCGGCGGCTATCAGCGCGGCGGTGATCGCGACCGGGGCGGCGGACGCCGTGGGGATGAGCGCGAGCGACGCGGCGGCTTCAAACCGCGCTATTAGAGTGACAAGTGACGGGTGACGAAAGCAGTCATCTAGTCACATAGTCGGATAGTCAAATCCTTTGACCACGCGACCAGATGAGTATTCGACTATGTGCCCCCTTTCGTCACTGGTCACATCTTTAGGAGTGGTCATGCGCGTGCAAGTCAAATTCTTCGCGATCTTTCGCGAGATGGTCGGCGTGAAAGCGGAATGGAAAGAGGTCGCCGAGAATACGACTATCGGGCAGTTGTGGCAAGAGTACGCGGCGCGCAGTCCGCGCGTCGGCAACATTCGCGCGGCGTACGCGGTGAATCAGAAACTGGTGAACGGGGATTACCTCTTGCGTGATGGGGACGAGGTGGGTTTTTTGCCCCCTGTCAGCGGTGGCACGAAGACCCTGGGACGCGAAAGGGACGCCAAAGGACGCGCAAGGACGCGAAAGAAGAATGTTCGCGTGAATTCGCGAGATTCCCGGATCAGTACGGACGCGTTCATCACGCGCAAGCAACTGGACTTGGGTGCGTTCGTCCGGCGCGTCGCGTTTCCCGGCGCGGGAGCAATCGTCACGTTTAGCGGCATCGTGCGCGATAACGCGCACGGCAAAACGGTCAAGTATCTGGAGTACGAAACATACGCGGCAATGGCGGAGCAGTCGCTGCGCGACATCATCGCAGAGACGCGTGAGCGATGGGGGGACGCGCGCGTCGCCATCGGCCATCGGGTTGGCAGATTGGGGATTGGCGAGGCGAGTTTGATCATCGCGGTTGCCGCGCCGCATCGCCCGGAAGCATACGCGGCGTCGCGTTACGCGATTGAACGGATCAAGGCGACTCTGCCGGTGTGGAAAAAGGAATTCGCGGCGGACGGCGCATCTTGGGTTGAGGGTCCCGTGGTGGGAGAATTGGCGGCAGACCATGCCGCCGCTGTGGCAAATCAAGCCGCGGAATGAAAGGAAACCGGGTTTCGCGCAGAAATCCGGTTTGTGGGTTTTCGCCCTTCGCCCGATTGTTTTTTCTAGCGATTAGGGATATGATCACATTGACAGTCAAACCTTTCAAGGTTACAAAGATGCTTGGCAACGCGCGGAGATTTTCTCGCAGCGACATATGAAGTGCGACGATCACGCGATTGAATGGTTACTGCGATCCCAAGATCCTGTGGTGCGGTACTTGACGCTGACGGATTTGCTAAACGCGCCGCTGCGTTCGCACCAAGTCGTGGCGGCGCGCCGGGCGATTGCAGACGGTGCGCGCGTTCGCGCCTTGCTGACGGGGCAGGGCGCGGGCAAACAGAAATCAAAATCGTTTGGGACGCATCCGGGCGGATTCGGCGTACATCCGTATAAGAAGTGGAACGGCGCGCACTGGCGGCTCGTGTCGCTTGTGGAACTGGGCGTCACAAGGGATGTGCGCGCGCGGGCGGCGGCGGACCAAGTGCTGATGTGGCTCACGAGCGACAAGCATCGCGCGCGGATCAAGAAAATCAGCGGACGCACGCGGCGGTGCGCGTCGCAAGAAGGGAACGCGCTCGCGGTGTGCAGTCGGCTGGGGATGACGGACGATCCGCGCGTGCGGTATCTCGCGCGCGCGCTCGTCGAATGGCAGTGGGACGACGGCGGCTGGAACTGCGATGTGAATCCGCGTGCGCATCATTCGTCGTTCTACGAATCGCTCGCGCCGCTGTGGGGCTTGGTGGAGTACTCTCGAGTTACCCAAGACAGGGAAGCGTGGCGGGCGGCGGATCGCGCAGCGGAATTTTTCCTGCGACATCGCTTGTTTCGCTCGGAAAAGACAGGCGAGGTGATTGAGCGCGCGTGGCTGAAACTGCACTATCCGCTCTACTACCACTACGACATTTTGCAGGCGCTCGTCATCCTCGCACGCGCGGGCAAGGTGCGCGATCCGCGCGTGTGCGATGCGCTCGACATCGTCGAAAGCAAGCGACAGCCGGATGGGACGTGGCACGCGGAGGCGTTTTACTGGAAGCCGATCAGCCAGGCGCGTTCGAACGTGGACGTGCTGGACTGGGGGCGCAGCGGTGCGAACGAGATGATTACTTTGAACGCGCTGCGCGTGTTGAAGGCGGCGGGGAGAGTCGAGTAGAATACTATATGCATTGCATATATTGACACATTGAACGCAGCCAATTAGAATAGAAAAACAGGGATGAAATCGGTATGGAGCTGCGGTTTTGGTACCACAGGTCTGCTAGATCTTTCCAAGGAGGGAAAAAGTATGACAGTACACGGATTTGCGAACAAGATCGCTCACATTGATCTTACCGCGGGTAAGGTTGAATTCAAACCGATCCCGGAAGATTGGGCGATCCAGTACATCGGCGGACGCGGCTTGGGGGTCAAGTACGTGTTCGAGAATGGACCCAAGGTTGATCCGCTCAGCCCCGACAACATTCTGTGCTTTATGAATGGTCCTCTGACTGGCACAGAAGTCAACCTCAGCGGTCGCTTGGCGATTGTCACCAAATCGCCGCTCACTGGCACGGTGACCGATAGCCATCACGGCGGCTGGTCGGCGGCGCGCCTGCGCTGGTCCGGCTTGGATGGTTTGATCTTCAAGGGCAAGGCAAGCAAGCCGACCTACGTTTATATCCACGACGGCACCGCCGAAATGCTCGATGCATCGCCCGTGTGGGGCAAGAATGTGCACGAGACAGTCAAGTACTTTCAAAACAAGTACGGCGAGAAGGACTTGAGCGTGATCACGATTGGCACGGCAGGTGAAAAACTCGCCAAGTTCGCGTGCTGGGTGAACGAGAATGATCGCGCGAGCGGACGCGGCGGCACGGGGTGTGTCGGCGGCAGCAAGAATTTGAAAGCCATAGTCATCAAAGCCGCAAAGAACATGCCGCGCCCGCACGATCTTGCCAAGTGGCAAGAAGCACACAAAAAATCACTGGCGGAATTGATGGACGAGCGCGTCGTCACTTCGCCGCGCAAGGGTGGGCTCTCCGTTTACGGCACGAACGTGCTGATGAACATGATCAATCCCATTGGCGCCATGCCGACCAAGAACGCCCAATTGACGTACTTTGCAGAGCACGAGAAAATCAGCGGCGAGTACGTGAAACAAAACATTTTGGTTGACGATCCCACTTGTCACGCCTGCCCCGTTGCCTGCAAGAAGGAAGTCGAAATCAAAGAAGGCGACTACAAGGGTCTGCACATGGAAAGCCTCGAGTACGAACCGGCGTGGGCGTTCGGCGCGATGTGTGGAAACGACAACGTCGCCAGCATCGCCAACCTGATTGACCGGTGCAACGATTACGGCTTGGACGCCATCGAAATGGGCGATGTGCTCGCGATGTACATGGAAGCGAGCGAAAAGGGTTACACCAAAGACGGCACGCTCACGTGGGGTGATCACAGAGGCATGGTTGCGCTCGTCGAAAAGACTGCCAAGCGCGAAGGCGTGGGCGACCTTCTCGCCGAAGGGACGGAACGCGCGGCGAGGAAATTCGGTCACCCTGAAATCGCGATGACGGTCAAGGGCTTGGGAATTCCTGCCTATGATCCCCGCGGCATGAAAGGCATGGGGCTTGGCTATGCTACCAGCAACCGCGGCGCGTGCCACTTGCGTGGCTACACGCCAGCTGCCGAACTCATCGGGAACGTGCTCGGTCCAACCACGGTGACGGATCCGATTGTTTGGCAAGGCAAAGCCGAGCTGACGATCATCTTCCAGCATGTCCACGCGGTCACCGACTGCCTCGACCTCTGCAAGTTCTCGACCTTTGCCGAATCACTGGACACGTTCGCGGCGCAGTACGAAGCGTACACCGGCGTTAAGGCAGATGCGAATTATCTACTCAAGGTTGGCGAGCGCGTGTACAACTTGGAGCGCTACTACAACAACGTGAACGGCTTTCGCGAAGGTTCGGACTATTTGCCGGAGCGGTTCCTGAAAGAGCCATCCACACTGAAGGGCTCAAAGGGCCAAGTCTGCGAGCTGCCGCAGATGCTGGACGAGTATTACAAATTGCGCGGCTGGGTGAATGGCGTAGTGCCGGAGAGCAAGTTGAAGGAACTGGGCATCCTGTAAAGAAGAAACCTTGCGAAGGCGAACAACCTTCGCAAGGTTTTTGTCTGCCGGCGCAATCAGCCCGCCGAAACACCGCCACCCACCGGCGGAAAAACGTCGAGGGTGTCCCCAGGCTGAACTGGCGTTTCCAAACCTTGCGCCAAGAAAACAGATTGGCGTCCATTGACGAAGACGTGAATATGTTGGTACAGTTCGCCGGGCGTGGCCCAAATCTTTTCTGCCAGACTCGGGCGCGTGCTCGTTGCAGCTTCCAAGACTGCCCGCACGGTTGTTGAGACAGGCATGTCCACCGTGACGGTCTTGCCGCCAGCGAGTGGGCGCAAATCAGCATAAAAGTTCACGTCCATGATCACTCCTCCGAATGGTTTTCAAATCATGGGCACTGGATCAGTGCCTGAGCCCACAGACATCCACCGCATACAGGGAATGTGTTGCCCAGGCAGTCTTCCAAGTTCGAGTCGAGCATCTCGCATCCACCGCAGAACGAACACGGCGCAAACGCAAAGCTTTGCACGCGCTTGCGATACGCCACATAGCCGGGATCGTTCCACAGATCGCTCAAACTGTGGTCGCTGACCTTACCGATGACATGTCGGCGAACAAAACGCTCGCGCTTGCGGAGATAGGTCGTGTGCGAATGCAACAGTGGAATGCATGGCGCAACGCTTCCGTCCCAGCCAATCGCCATTGAGCCGCTCTCGACGAAATTGCACACGTCGTTCGCGCCACCCAGATTATTCCCGGCGAATGTTACGTTCCATCCGCTTTGCAGAGCCCCCAGAAATGCCTCACGCGTAGTGTCGTCAATATCCAGCTTGGGGATGTTCAGACGCGGCAGCCACGGCGAGGGCAGGTAAGCAATATTGATCAACGCGGCATTGTAGAGTGTTTCTTTTTGCATGGATCGGTCGTATGGCAGAACGTTGCTCGCCATGAATCGGCGTGCGCCTAGACTCAATGCCAACTTGAGCACGGCGGGCAAGTCGTGGATGTTTCGCTTCATCGCGACAAAGTTGATGCCGATTTCCGGCATCGGGCGGAACGAGTGGCGGCGCATTGATCGGAAGGTTTGGACATTCTCGATCACGCGCGGTAATTCTGCGCCGAGGCGCACATCCGCGTAACTCTCGGGTTGCGCGCCGTCAATCGAGATCCACAATGTCTCAATGTGCGCGTCGATCAGCCGCCGGGAACGTTCGGCATTCAGCAAGATGCCATTCGTGATGATCTCCACGGGCGCGCCGATTTCCCGGACGCGCTCGATCATTTCAATCGTCTTGGTATGAAAGAGCGGCTCGCCAATGCCGCCGAAGAAAACGAGCGGACGCGGCGTGATTTGTTTGAGCCCGCCGAGGATTTGCTCGAACGTTTCTGGCGCCATCTTGCCCAGCGGTTCGTCCCAAATATTGCGCATACAGGTGACACATGTAATGTTGCAGCGATTCGTCGGCTCAATGTAGACCTTCGCCAACTGCGATACCGGACGATGCAAGCGCATATTGTTTGCAGGGTTCTCGACGCGCAAGCGCGCGCCCGGTTTGAGCCCAAACCGCTCGACCATTTCGGATGGCATCACCAGCCGTCCCTGCTCATCTACCTCCGCCCACATCGCTCTATTTTCGTCCATCCCCTTGTCCCCTCGTGAGAAATCAGCGTGCTTCAAGTATAGGGTATCCCAAAGCATCGGTCAAATGTCGCACCCCGTCGAAATCTTGACAAACTGCCTCGTTTGCAGTAGTATATGCATTGCATATAGTAACACATGAGTCATTCCAGGTACAGTGATGCATCCTTTCACTGACGCGGTCTGACCGGGAGGCGAAGTGATGTCTCCGCTCTATCCTTTGCTTGGCTTGCTCGTGCGCGGCGAGAAGCATGGCTACGAACTCAAGCGCATCGTGGACGTCGAGTTCGCGCCGTACTGGCGGATTGATTTCGCACAGTTGTATCGTTCGCTGGCGAAGATGACGCGCCAAGGCGCGGTCAAGGTGTCGGTCGCGCGCAGTGAAAGTGGACCTGCTCGCAAGGTCTACGCGCTGACAGCCCGCGGGCGCGCTGAGTTTGACAAGTGGCTCGCAGAACCGGCACACGACTGCGACGAATTCTTCGTCAAAGTTCGCTTGGCGGCTGATTCCGGCGCGTCGGTCGCGCACCTGATTGACCAACAGCGAAGCGAATTTGAGAACGAACGCGCGGTGTGGGTGCGCCGACGGCGTGACGCGCAAGCGACGGGTGACGCCGGCCGCCTTGTCTTTGTGCACGCAGCACTGCGCGAAACCGAAGCCGCGCTGTCCGCGCTCGATTTGTACGCCGCCCTCGCGCCGCCCTCGCGTGCGACGCGCGTGGAAACAGTTGCCATACCTGTCATCATTGGCAGTGACGATCCACTCCTCACGCGTCTGGCGCAACTCGCGCACACCTCCACGCAATCAGTCGGCAGTCTTGGCGGACTGCTCGCGCTCGCGCAACATCAGGCGAACGTTGCCGGAATTCATCTCCTCGACGCCGAGACGGGCGAGTACAACGTGCCGTTTGTCAAGCATCTTTTGCCGGAAGAAGACCTCATCCTGATCAACCTCGCGGTGCGCGAGAATGGCTTGATTGTCGCGCGCGGCAATCCAAAAAACATTCGCGGCGTGCGGGATTTGGCGCGGGGCGATGTGCGTCTGGTCAATCGCGCGCGTGGCACCGGCACGCG
>Ga0315289_10007282_pt1 | contig 16131 bp, 18 predicted proteins | sample YL17G11_40_MG_FD_203452 | JGI IMG/M metagenome (GOLD analysis project Ga0315289, IMG submission 203452) | Sediment microbial communities from Yellowstone Lake, YNP, Wyoming, USA - YL17G11_40 | ecosystem: Environmental > Aquatic > Freshwater > Lake > Sediment | place: USA: Wyoming | collected... | reverse complement strand
GACAAGCGGGTCCCGAAGCTGGCCCTGCTGACCGATTGTTCGTCGCATCTGGTGCTGGCGGCCCTGGCGGAGCGCGGGCCCGGGCCGGACATCACGCCCTTCGAGCGGATCGTCTGCCAGGCCTACCCGCGGGCGCGGCTGGCGTCGCTGCTGGCCGACGCCGGCTACGACGCCGAATGGGCGCATGAAGTGGCCCGGCACGACCTGGGAATCCGCAGCATCATCCGACCGAAGAGTGGCCGCCCGACGGACAAGGCCCCGACGCGATACTCCCGACGACTGATGTCGCAGCGGCTGCATCAGACCTGCTACGGCCAGCGGTGGCAGACCGAGACGGCCTTCAGCATGATCAAGCGGCGGCTGGGCTCCGCCGTCAACGCCCGCTCCTACGGGTCCCAGTGCCGCGCCCTGATGCTCAAGGCCGTCGCCCACAATATCCTCATCCTCTGTGCGCCCAGCGCACCGTCAAGACAGGCCGCATGAAGAGTTTTTTGCACAGCGTTTCGCATCCCCTCATGCGGATCGGCATGCCTGGGTCCTTCCGAATGCCGACAACTCCACCTTGTGCCTGGAGAAAGGACGATTACGCGCCTAAGATATCTCTTGAAGTGGCAGCCCTGTCGGGGTTTAGCCACTTGCACAGGCCTGACAGGCAAAGGAGATAACGATGGAACCGCTCAAAGGCATTGCTTCGGAATTCTGGCGCTACCTGCCGTACCTGCTTGGCGGCATTGCCGTACTGGTGCTGGGGTGGCTGTTGGCTTGGGCCGTGGCGGCAATCGCGCGCAAGTTGCTCGCTCGGACGCACTTGGACGAGCGGCTCGGAATGGCCATGGGCAGACGGCTGGGCGAGCCGGGCCGACTGGCCAATTGGGTGGCCGCGGCGGCGTTTTGGATCATCCTGTCCTTGTCGGTAATCGGCGCGCTGTCGGTCTTGCAGTTGGGGGCGCTGTCTGAATCGCTGCGCCAAGCCGTGGATGCCGTCATGCGGTATGTCCCGCAGTTGATCGCGGCAGGCGCCTTGCTGTTGGCGGCCTGGATCACGGCGTCGGTGCTGCGATGGATCGTCGTGCGGGCGTTGGAGGCCTCGCGCTTGGAGCAGAGACTAGGACTCACTCGTGGCGCCGCGCCCACGGCGCAGGAACCGTACGCCGCCGGCACCCCACCCCCGGTCGGTGGCACAACGGGCGCATCGGCCGCCCCGACCGGGATTGCCAGATCGATGGGGGACATCGTGTACTGGCTGGTGTTCCTCCTGTTCCTGCCGGCGATCCTCGGGGCCCTGGCACTTCAAGGCATTCTGGGGCCGGTGCAGAGCATGGTGGATAAGGTGCTGGCCTTCCTGCCGAATATCCTGGTCGCCGTGGTTATCCTGGCGCTGGGCTGGTTCTTCGCGCGCATTCTGAGGCGGATTGTCATAGGCGTCTTGGCGGCCGTCGGGGCGGATCGCCTGGGCGCCCGGATCGGCTTGAAGGCAGAGGGCGGACGGTCGGGCTCGATTTCGCACATCGTGGGCTGGACGGTTTTTCTCTTGGTGTTGATCCCGGTGTTCCTTGCCGCCTTGGACGCCCTGAAACTACAGGCGTTGACCCAGCCCACCAGCGAGATGCTCGGCCAAATCCTCAAGGCCATCCCGGCTATCTTCTCCGCCGGCCTGGTACTGGTGATCGCCTACGTGGTGGGTCGGATCGTCAGCCAATTGGTGACGAGGATTCTGGAATCGGCGAGATTCGACGCCCTGCCGGAGAAGCTGGGCTTGGGCGAAATGGCGCCGGAGTCACAATGGGCGCCTTCACGGCTGGCAGGCTACCTGGTGTTGGTCGCGATCCTGCTGTTCGCGACGGCGACAAGCCTGGAACTGCTGGGATTCGCGATCCTCCCGGCCATACTGACGAGCTTCCTTTACCTGACCGGTCGCATTCTCCTGGGACTGGTGATCTTCGCTTTGGGGCTGTTCCTGGCCAGGATCGTCGGCGGGGCAATCGCCAGTCGGCAGAAGCAGCATGCACGGGCTTGGGCAATGGCGGCACGAATTGGAATCCTGTTCCTGGCGGGCGCCATGGCGTTGCGGCAGATGGGCTTGGCCGACGAGATCATCTCCCTGGCCTTCGGCCTGACGTTCGGCGCGGCAGCGGTGGCGGCCGCCATTGCCTTCGGTCTGGGCGGGCGCGACCTAGCCGGCCGAAAGCTTCAGGAATGGGAAGAGAGTCTGCGCAGGAAGCAGGACGAACCCAAATGAGGATCCGATCGGAGACGGCGTGACGACGATGCCTGAGCTGGCCTGATCGCCGGACGACGGGGCCGCGATCCATGAACGGAAACGCTCGGACAAGATGATAAGGACGGGATGCAGCCGATGATTAAGCCCGAATCAACCATGGCGCGGCAGGTCGCGCGGGCCGTGATGGCTTTCCAGCAGAAGACGACCGGCCACGCGCCCAAGGCGGTCACGGTGGTCCTGAGTCAGGACACGCTGGTGGTCACGCTGCACGAGGCCCTGGACGACGCCACCCGCCGCATCGTGCTGGAGGAGCTGCGCGACAAAGTGTTCAACCCCAAGATCCTGTCGATCTCGCACTGCAAGCGCGAGTTCGACGTCACCCGCATCACCGCCCAGACCGACCGCGGCGAGGTCACCTTCCAGCTTCGCACCCGCGACGACGTGCGCGAAGCCGTCGCGGAAGTAGAGCCGACGACGGGGGCCGTGGTGCAGGCCTTCACGAGAAGCGCCATGGTGCAGGTGTTCCGCCTGGCCCAGAGCGTGCCCGGGGACAGTTGGAGCAGCCCCGAGGAGCAGCAATGAGAACGGTTATGCATGACGCGGGACCGAGGCCAGCCTTGTGGGCGGGCGTCGGTCATACACCCAACAAGTAAGGAGCAAAGCCATGTTGCGCTGGGCACTGGTATTCTTAATCGTCGCAATTGTCGCCGCCATATTCGGGTTCGGCGGCATCGCCGCCGGGGCCACGACCATCGCGAAAGTGCTGTTCTTTGTGTTCCTGGTGGTCTTTCTCGTCTCCCTGATTTCAGGGGTGGCAAGAAGACATTGACACGCGTGAGAACCGTCGCGGCGCACCGCCTAACAAGGGTTGTCGGTTAACGCGGCCTTCGGCCGCAGGAGTCAAGCATGAGTTCGCAACGGATTATCGGCGTCGCCGTGCTGGTCGTCGGAATCGTCCTTCTCATTGTTGGGCTGAATGCCTCGAATTCGCTGGCCGACCAAGTGAGCGAGACATTCACCGGACGGTTCACGCAGACCACGACCTGGTACATCATCGGCGGCATTGCGGCCGGCGTCCTCGGGTTGCTCATGGTCGCGTTCGGCGGGCGCGGGTCAGGATCGGCCAAGTGACCGTCTATAATCAAGTTGGTGCTTACCGCCCAAGAGGCGGCTTCTGAACGAGGCCCATTTTTCGAAAGGAAAGAAGAGATGAAGGTGGCAATCATGATCGTGATGGCATTGGCTTTGACAGTCGTCGTCGGCTGCGGGAGCCCCAAAGGAGGGGGCATATCCGCCCAGGAGGGATTTCGTCTGTCCACTCCGTTTTTTACCACGGACATAAAACAGGGTGACCGCCAAACCGTTACCGTCTCCCTGCACAGGGACAAGTATTTCAAGGAGGACGTGAAACTGGAGCTCAAAGCGTCCGAGGGTATCAGCGTCCGCCCGACCGACGTTCTGGTCAAGGCGAGCGACTCACCTGACGTACAATTCCAGATCATCGCGCCCAAAGATGCCGCTCTCGGCGACTATCGCGTCCGTGTGGTGGGTACGCCGGAAACCGGGCAGCCGACCTCGACGGAAATCAAGGTGAAGGTTGTCGCTCCGTAGTCTACGGGCAACTGGGTCCGGACCTGTTTGAGCAGATCCCTGTGCTTGTCGGCCGGGAGCGTCGTGACCTGATGCTGTTCGGCCGCGGTCAACACGGGTCGTGGGCTACCGCGGCCTCAGCCAAGGTCTCGATAGGCTTCCGGTTGAGGTTGTCCGTCCTGGCGTGGCAGTCGGTGCCGAGGCGTTGGGAGCGAGGCGGCCTCTAGATCCCATGTTTCCGGCGAAGGGAGAAGTGGAAGAATCTCGGCCAGTACTGCGAGGTACTGGAGGCGTAGAATAGAGCAGGATGACCCCCGGTACCGATATCATGAATCGGCCCAGGGTGGTACGCATTGCCGGGCTCCTCGCGGGCAGGTTCCTGCCGGCGCTGCTGGCGGTTTGCATGGCTGCGATCGTTTACGGCGGGTGCGCCGCGCCGTCGGGCAGGCTGGCGAAGGAGGCGCCGCGCCGACAGGTTCGGGAAGTGGTCCAAGAGGCCGTTCGACACCGTCAGGAGTTCGCTGATCCATTCCGGTACAACAAGCCGGGAGGGCACAGCCTGATAATCGGCGTCAGCCTGTACAATCGCCAGATGCTGGCCGCGGGAATCCTGGGCACCAACAGAAATCTCAAGCCGCTCAGCGGATGGAAGCTCGAGCAGCGGCGGCTGACCGCCTATCCTGCGCAGGCCACGCCCTATGATCTCCTGTCGAATCAACTGGTCCCCGTGGACTACTCCAAGGGCGAGTTCACCGTGCATTGCTACGCCGATATCAGCGACGATGAGTTCATGAGCTTTACGCAGCAGGCATTCCAGGAATAGGCCGCTCCGCCGCTCCTCTCCGCCCCGCAGCTTGCAGGACGTGAAGGGCGAGCAACGGGTTGCTCGCGCAACCGGCTCGTCCACTGCGGCTTCGCTTAGTCGCTCCCGGCCTGCTTGTAGGCCCCCAGGGCGCTCGTGCCGCGACGGAGCTGCCCCAACTGATCGACGAACTGCCGCTGCTGGTCGGCCAGTATCAGCGCCAGCCGGCGGTGTAGCGTCCGCAGGCGATCCAACTGCCGGCGATGGTGGGCCGCCTGGGCGGGGTCGGACTGGCCATCCTGGCCTAGCCCGGCCGCGCGGGCCATCAGCTCCCGCGCGCGGGCCGACAGCGCCGCGAGCTGCTCGTACTGCCCCTGCTGGGCCAACTGCACCTGGCGCTCCAGCAGGCCGGCCAGCTCGGCCAGCAGGTCGTCGGGCGGGGCCAGAGGTGGTTGAAGATCGCTCATGCGCGGGCGGTTGGCTGGGTTTGGGGCGCGGCCGGTAGGGACTGCTCCACCGCCGACAGCAGGGCGGCGGCTTCGTTCTTGTCCGGTTCCAGGGCCAGCACGTCCAGCAGCGCCTGCCGCGCCTTGGATAGCAGGCCCTCGCGGGCGTACAGCGTCGCCAGGCAAAACAGCACGGCCGTATCCCCCGGATGGCGGTCCAGGTAAACCTCCAGGTAGTAGATGACCTTGGCGAACGACCCCATCTGGCAGGAGGTCTGGAACAGCCCCAGCAGGGCCACCAGGTTGTCCTGGTCGGCCTCCAGGCAGCGCAGGTACATGTCGAAGGCCAGGCCGAACTGGCAGCGGTGCTGGTAGACCATCGCCAGCCCGGCGTAGGCCTCGCAGCGGCTTCCCCTCAGCCGGCAGGCCTGCTCGAAGGCCTGCTGGGCCTGGTCCAACGCCTGCTCCTGAAGCGCCAGCGTGCCCAGCCTCACCAGCGGCTGGGCGGCGGAAGGCTCAAGCTGGGCCGCCCGCAGATAGCACCGCCGGGCCCGGGGCACCTCGGCAATCGCGGCGTAGTGGTCGGCCAGGTCCATGAGCAACTGGTATTCCTGGTCCTGGCTGAATCGGTCTTGGGCGGAGGCCGCCCTGGAGGTGTTGGGGGAGTCGGCCTGGGCGCGGCAGGCCCGGAGCAGCTCCAGGCACCGTTGCGGCCGGCCGGCCTGAAGGTGGGCCTGCGCCAGCCCCAATTGCACGCTTGGCTGAACCAGCCCCAGCCCCGCCGCCTGCTCGAGGTGGGAGGCCGCTTCCTCGGCCCTTCCCAGGGCCAGCAGCATCTCCCCCGCCAGCGCCAGCGCCCGGGCATCGCGGGGGTGGTCCAGCAGGTGCTCGCGCAGCAGGTCCAGCGCGGGCTGGTGCTCGCCCGCGGCCGCCAGGGCCAGACTGCGCTCGTAGGCCCGGTCTTCGAGAGGCAGAGTTGGTTGTGTGTCCATCGGCTGCCTTTTGCGCAGGGAGACTCACCACGCAGAGTGCAAACCTTGTGCCGGGCGCAAGCCGCGCCTCCAGAAGTGGTAGGGGCATCTTGCCCATGCGTCGCACGGCCGTCTCGGCCGTGCAAAAAGCCGGCGTTTACAGGGGCAAGATGCCCCTGCGACCCACGGAGATGCCCGTGCCACAGAAAACGCCTTTCTCACTGGGGTGACGGAGACTGGTTGTGGCGACCAGAGGGGCTGTGCGGGGGTTGGATTTGACCATCGGCCGGCCGGGCGCTCAAATATCGAACGGGCGGGCGGCGGCTAACTGATGAGGAAGTCCAGCAGCGACAGGCTCAGCAGCTTGGACGTAGCCGCCAGGGTCATCTCGTAGAGCGTCTGCGTGCGGGCCAATCGGGTGGCCAGGTCGGTGATGTCCGCGTCCTGCTGGCGAGCGATCTCGCTGTTGACGTTGTCCGTCAGCGTCGTCAGGCTGTCCTTGAGCGTCTCGGCCGCCTGGAGCCGCGAGCCCACCACCACCAGCTCTTGGGTCAGGACTCCGCTCACCTCGTCCAGCGAGGCCACCGCCTGGTTCATCAGGTCTAGCTGCGGCTGAGTCTCCATCTCGCGGGAGTTGGCGATCAGGTCGCGGAGGGTGATCAGCGTTCCGAACAGGTCGTAGGTGCCCTCCATCCGCACCGGTTCCAGGCCGGCCTGCTCGATCCCCCGCGTATCAACGTATAGGAACCGCCCGGTGCGCGAATCGGCGACCTGGAGGTTCGTCTCCGTCAGGTCGGCGGCCGTCCAGGTAAGCCCCTCGTCGATCGATAGCTGGGCGGTGGCCGTCACGTCCACGGTCTGGCTGCCCGCCCCCAGCAGCAGTCCCGACACATCCACGTGCAGCACCTCCCCGCGGGCATTGGTGACGCGGACGTTGGCGTCGCCGGGGTCGAAGCCGACCGCCTGGCCGCCATCCAGGCGAAGCGTGTGGGCGTCGGCGTCGACCGTCAGTTGGTGGGCGCCCACGATCGTGTCGTCGGCGGCGCCGGTCCCGGGGGCCAGCCCGATTCCCCCGCCGATGGTGCTGCTCCCGTGGGCGACCTGAAGCCACACGTCGCCCCGTGCATTGGACGTCCCCGCCCCCGCGGCCGCGCCGGTGGCGCCCAGGAACCGCGGCGAAAGGCGCTCGTCGTTGCGGAAGAGCCGCTCGCCTACCAGCAGGCTGGACTGGTCCACGCCGTCGGCCAGGGGCATGGGCATGTCCTGGTAGTTGCCCTGGTAGCTGACGCTGACGATCCGCCCGTCCTCACGGGTGGCTACGTAGGGCGGAGCGTCGGTGGCGGTGCCGGCGAAGATGTATCGGCCCAGGCTGCTGTGGTTGGCCAGCGTCAGCACCGTCTCCAGCGCCTGGTTGATGCCCTCGGCGATGCCGTCGCGCTGGGCCTGGCTCAGGGTGCCGGTGGCGGCCTGGGTGAGCTTGCCGCGCACGTCGGTGAGAATCTCGCTGACGCCGCGCAGGGCGTTGTCCGCCTCGCCGAGGGTGGTCTGTAGGGCATCGACGTTCTTGGTGTAGTTGGCGAATTCGCCGGCCTGCGCCTGGAGGTACATGATCCGGCGGGCGGCGGTGGGGGCGTCCGAGGCGCGGTTGACCCGGGAGCCGCTGGTCACCTGTTCCTGAAGCCGGGCCATCTCGGCCAGTTGCCATCGCAACGCGTACCGGCTGTGATTATAGATCGATCCCCAACTGCCCATGCCGTTCTCCGCTACAGGATGTTCATCAGGTATTCCAGCGCCTGGCCTTGGACGGTCATGAACTTGGCGGCCGCCTGGAACATCCGCTCAAACAGGATGAGCTTGGCCGCCTCGTCGTTAATGTCCACCCCGCCGATTTGGTCGCGGTAGTTGGTGAGCTGCTGGAGGACGCTCTCCAGGCTCGACTGGCGGCTCCGCCGCAGTTCAATCTCCTGGCCGACGCTGGACACCAGCTGGGCGAAGTAGTCGATCGGCGAACTATCATCCAAGCTGGCGAGCGCCGCCCCGCCGATCTGGGCCATCCGGGAGGCATTGGCGTTGTCGCTGCCGTCGGCGCCCGTGGCGGTGGCAATCAGGTTGGGGTCCTCCAGCAGCGCCGCCCGCACGTTGATGTCCGCGGCCGAACGCCCGGTGAAGAACGAGTTGAGCCCCAGCGACGTCAGGATGCCCGCGGTGTCGCTGGCGGCCTGGGCGTGCAGCTCGAACCGGTCGCCATCCACCAAGGCCCCGCTGCCCAGGCTCAGGCTCAGGCCGTTGTTCAGGCTCAAGCGGTCGCCGGCGGCGTAGCCCAAGCCCACGTTGAACCGCCTAAGCAGGTTCCCGTCGACATCGTAGACCGCCAAGCTCAAGTCCTCGGTCACGCCCACCTGCCCCCCGCCCTCGACCCGCACGTCTAGGACCTGGTTGGCCGATCCGCTGAAGCTGCCCAGCACCTCGATGGCCGAGGTGTTCCCGGCCGACCAGTCCGGCAGGACGAACTCGGCGTGCGAAGCCGGCAGGAAATCGAACTGGTATCCCGCGTCGGCCTGGAGGTGCACCGTCCAGCCGCTCAGCGCCGCCCCCAGCCCGGGCACGGCGTCCAGCGCCGCCACGAGCTGGTCCAGCGTCATCGCGGCGGGGTCGCCCACCGTCACCTCGTTCATCGTAGCCTGCCCGGTGGCCAGGTCGATCACCCGCACCGAGAGCACGCCGGCCTGGATCGGCACGGGCAACTGCGACAACAGGGTGGCGCCGTCCGCCGCCGGCTCGCCCGTCAGCTCGGAAAACGAGCCTGCAATCCCGATACCCTGGGCGTGGAGGCTGTTGATGCCCTGGATGATCTGCTGGGCCAGCAGGTCCAGGCTGTCTTGGATGCCCGGTATGAGGCTGTTCCGCAGCGCCACCAGGGCGCCGACCTGCCCGCCCGTGATATCACTGGTAAACTGCGTCCCGCCCACGGCCGTTACACCCAGCTTGTCGTCGAGTCCCAGGCCGGCCTCCAGGGGCATGAACGTGGCGCCGGTCACCACCGGGGTGCCCCAGATCGACACGTTCACCATGCCCGCGCTGTCCGATTGGCTGTCGATCTGTACGTCGACCAACTGGGCCAACTCATTGATCGCCTGGTCGCGCTGGTCCCTGAGGATATTCGTGCTGGCCCCCCGCAGCTCCAGCATGCGGATTTCCTGGTTGGCTGTGGCGATCTGCTCGATCAGGGAATTGGCCTGGCCAATCAGCGAGGTGGCGTCGTTGGCCACATTGGTCGAGAGGTCCCGCAGGTACTCCGCCAGCTGGTTGAACTGCTGGCAGAGCTCCTGGCCCACCCAGGCCGCCTGCTGGCGCAACGTCAGGCTGTCGGGTTGCCCGGCCAACTCGGCCATGGCATTGAAGAAGCCGCTAAGCGTCCGGGCTAGGCCCTGGGAACCCAGCTCGCCCATGGCTTGCTCGATCAGCTCCAGCACCGACAGCTCCTGATCGACCTGCCCCTGGAGGGGTTGCTGGTAGAGCACCTCCCGCTCCAGCAGGTGGTCGATGGAGCGCATCACCGAGGCGACCTCCGCGCCGCCCAGGCTCACCTTCTCCGCCGTGCCGTACTCGCGGGGGGCGATCCGCAACGTTTGTCGATGGTAGCCCTCCGTGCCGGCGTTGACGATGTTGGTGCCGATCAGCTCAATCGCCTTCTGGGCGACCCGCAGTCCACTGAGGCCGACGTCGAAGTTGAACATGCTCAGGACTCCGTATCCATCAGCCCGGCCCCGTCCTGCCACTCCCGCCGCCCGCCGGCCGCGTAGGTCGTCACGCGGCGTCCGGGACCTAGCAACTGCTCCACCATCAGCCGGTTGATCCGCGCGCATTCCCGCAGCAGAATCGCCAGCTCCAGGTGTTGTCGCTGAAGGCCGCGAACCAGGTGGATCACCTCGCGGCGGCACAGGTCCAGCTCCCGCGCCGCCGCCAGCGGAAGGCGCTGGATCAGCGCCGACAGCGTCGTCCGGCCCAGCGGCAGGTCCAGCTCATCCGCCAGCGCCTCGCGCAAGGCCCGCAAGCGGACCTCCAGCAGCGACTGAACGGACTGGGCCTGCTCCAATTGCCCCAACAGCCGCTCCACGGCCTCGTCGTCGCGCTCCAGGATCGCCTCGCGGAGCAGTTTCAACTGGCTGCGCCTCAGGTTCAGCGCGGCGATCTCCTCGCCCAGCGCCTCGCGCAGCGGCTCCACCAGGTCTAGCGACACGGACGGCATCATAGCGATTGCTCCACCCGGCTCGCCGCCGGCGGCTGCGCCAGGCTTTGCTCCATCTGCCGGTACAGGCTCTTCCACAGCCCCAGCCCGCCCCGGTTGGCGATTTCCTGCGACAAGAACGACCAGAACATCCCCTGGATCTGCTCGCCGGCGGCCTCCTGGTCCGAGGAGGAGGGGATCGTCTGCCTCATCTCCTTGAGCAACTCGTGCACCAGCAGCGACTCGAAGTCCTTGGCCGCCTGCATCGCCTGGCGCTGCCGCAGGGTTGCCGGGGCAGCAGGCGAATCCGCCGCCCGCCGCGCGGGGTTGGCCAGGTCCACCGCCAATAGGGGATCGCTCATGGTTACATGATCCTCAACTCAGCCTGGAGGGCTCCCGCCTGGCGCAGGGCCTCAAAGATCGAGATAATGTCCCGCGGCGTCAGGCCCATCGCGTTCAGCGCCCGCGCCAGCTCCGACACCGACACCTGCCGCGGGATCACGTGCACCTGCCCGCCGGATTCGACGGTCGTGATGTCCGTGCGGGCGGTCTTTTCCGTGGCGCCGGCGTTCGAGAACGGCTGCGGCTGGGAGACAAAGTCCTTCTCCTGGGTCACGATCGACAGGCTGCCGTGCGCGATGGCGACGGTGGAGATGCCCACGTTCTGGCCGATGATGACCGTCCCCGTCCGCTCATTGATCACCACCACCGCCGGGCTGTCCACCTGCACCGACAGGCTGCCGACGCGGTCTACGAACGCCGTTAGCTCCGCCCGGCCGACCTGGGAAGGAATCCGCACGCGGACCGTGCCGGCGTCGGGGGCGAAGCTGCTGGAGGGATGCAGGCCGTTGACCGCCTGGGCGATCCGCTGGGCGGTGGAGAAGTCCGGGTTGCGCAGCAGCAGCACGACCTCTCCGTTCTCGTCAAAACGGGCCACTTCCTCCCGCTCCACGGTGGCCCCGGCCGAGATGTAGCCGACCGTCGTATGGTTCTTGGACACGGAGGCTTTCTCCCCCGAGGCGGCGAAGCCGCCCAGCGTCAGCGGCCCCTGGGCGACGGCGTAAACCTCCCCGTCGGCTCCCATCAACTCGGTCAGCAGCAGCACGCCGCCCTGGAGGCTCGAAGCCCCGCTGATGGCCGAGACGACCACGTCGATCCGCGAACCCAGGCGCGCGAAGGGAGGCAACTCGGCGGTCACCTCCACGGCCGCGATGTTCTTGCTCGAAAGGTCGTTCGGCTGAAGCACCACGCCGCTGCGGCGCAGGTGGTTGTTGAGCATCTGGCGGGACAGCGCCGCGTTGTCGCCCGAGCCGTCCAGCCCCACCACCAGGCCCAGGCCCACCAGTTGGTTGCCGCGGACGCCCTGGACGTCGACGATGTCCTTGACGCGCTCGGCCGTCGCCGCCTGCGCCCCCGCCAGCACCACCGCTATCGCCCAGCCTAGCCGCATGGGAAGCCTCCGCTCGCACTAGAAGGGGTTAAGGTAATTGAGGATCCTGCCGAGCCAGCCGGGCTTGGTGAACTGGTTCTCCTGGCCCTGCGACCGGTAGACGATCTGGAACTCAGCCACCTGCTTGCTGGAGACCGAGTTGTCCAAGCCGACGTCGCTGGGGCGGACGATCCCGCTGACCTCGATGATCTGCATGTCCCCGGCGGCCTTGCGCCCCCGCTCGCCCACCACCACCAGGTTCCCGTTGGGCAGCACGTCGTGCACGGTGACCGTGATGCGGTCCTCCATGCTGCGGTCGCTGCCATAGTCGGCGGAGCCCTCGAACTCGCTGCGGCTCTGGGCCTTGAAGTCCAGCTTGTCCAGCTCGAAGAGCTTGCCGGTGACCTGGTTGAGCCCGCGCACCAGGTCGAAGGGCTGTTGCACCTGGGTGCTGCGGGTGTCGGACTTGTCCATCTTGCGGCTGGACTCGTTCTGTATCTTACTTTCTTCCTCGATGGTGATGGTCAGCACGTCGCCCACGTTGCGGGCGACGTCATCGGTAAACAGCGACTGGGTCCGCGCCCGTCCGCGGGCGTAGATCGAGCCGCCCATCGCCGGGACAACCGCCAGCGCCAGCAGCAGCCCTGCCCACACAACCGCCCTAACCGGTCGGCTCATGGCGTCACCTCCTCGAATAGGGGGCGGACCGTGCCATCGGGTGTCACCCGGGCGGCCACCACCCGCCCGGAGTCCGCGTTCCGCACCCGCACCACGTCGCCGCAGCGCCCGTCCGACAGGCACACCCCCGGCGCGCTGAGAACGAACGCGAAGCCTTCGATCTTCATCATCACGGTCTGGTTGCGGCGGACCAGCACGTCGCCTTGGAGGCGGCCGACCATGCCCGGCGTGATGGCCGCGCCGCGGGCGATGCGGCAGGCGGCCACCAGGCCGATCGGGCTGGCCCAGTTCGGATCGGCCGGCTGGTCGGCCATCATGTTCTCCACCCGCACGTTGCGCTCATCCAGCGTCTGGCCGGGGAGAAGGTCCGCCAGGGCCACGGCCCGGCGGGCGGGGTAGCTAAGCTTGAAGTCGGCGCTGGCGGAGCCGACCGGCTGCTCGCCATCCAGGGCCGCTATCTCCACCCGCAGCAGACCGAAGGCCTTGTCGTCGTGCAGCGTCGGCCGAAGCTCAAGCGGCTGGCTGCCGCGCGGCACGACCAAGTCGCCCGGACGGCGCAGCAGTCGCCAGCCGCAGCCGGCTGGGCCGGGGTGCTCTTTGGCCAGGAATTCCCGGGCCGCTTGCAGGAGCCGGTCGGCCGGAAAAACCTGCTCGTCGCGGGTGACCGTCACCTCGGAGGCCCCGCTCAGTTCCACCCGGCCGGCGGGGATGCCGCTGGAAGCCAGGCGGGACAGGATCGTCCGCCGGTCCAGCACGAGCTTTTCTCCCGGCAGCGGCGCGCGGCCCATGGGCACGTCGTTGGCTTGCCGCAACAGCGCTTCGTCGGGGCAGGCCAGCACGCACACGGACCCCAGCCGCAGCGACGATTCCCGCACCGTCACCGTGCCCGGCAAGTGCGCCCGGAGGCTGGGGGCCTTAGGCGCGGCGGCCCAGGCCGAGGCGGCCAGGGCCAGGCTGATCAAGGCGAGGGCTCGTCCCATGCCGGTCTCCTATCGCACCAGTTGGTTGGCGGTGGTGAGCATGTCGTCGCCGGCCCGGATGGCCCGCGAGTTGATCTCGTAGGCCCGCTGGGCCTTGATGAGGTTGACCAGCTCGGTCACCATCTGCACGTTGGACCGCTCCAGGAAGCCCTGTAGCACCGTGCCGAAGCCGTCTTGGCCGGGCGTGCCGGTGGTGGGCGAGCCGCTGGCCGGCGTCTCCGCCAGCAGGTTCCCGCCCTCGCTGGACAGCCCCGAGGGGTTCAGGAACCGCACCAGCGCGATCTGGCCCACGCTGGAGTCGCCGCTGCCGGTGTGGGCGACGACCGTGCCGTCGGGGCCGATGCTGATCGACCGCGTGCCGGCCGGCAGGCTGATGCCCAGGCCGTAACCGTTGGAGGTGACGATGTTCCCACTGGCGTCGGTCTGGAACGAGCCGTCGCGGGTGTAGCGGATATCCCCGCCGGGCGAGGTGACCTGGAAGAACCCCTCGCCCTGGATCGCCAGGTCCAGCAGGCGCTCGGTCTTTTCCGGGTCGCCTTGGGTGTAGACCTTGACGGTCGAGCCCGGGCGCACGCCGCTGCCGATCTCAAACCCGCTGGGCGCGACGACCCCGGCGGCGACCTCCCGGCCGGCCTCCTGGAGCTTCAGGTACATCAGGTCCTGGAAGTCCACCTGGCTGCGCTTGAAGCCGGTGGTGTTGATGTTGGCCAGGTTGTTGGCGATGATGTCCACGATCATCTGCTGGGCGGTCATGCCCGTGGCGGCGGTGGAAAAGGCTCGCAGCATCGGCGGCTCCTTGGGTTAGGCCATCGCGACCTGGAGCAGGCTGCTGGCCTGCTCGTCCTGGGCGCGGATCGCGTTGATGTTGGCTTCGTACATCCTCGTAACGGTGATCAGGTTCACCAGCTCCTGCACGACGTTGACGTTGGAGCTCTCGCGGTAGAACTGCTGGACGGTGGTCTTGGCGGCCCCCTGGGGCGCCAGGTCCTCCGGGGCGCGGAAGCAGCCGGCGCCTGCGGGCTCCAGCCGCTGGAGGGTCTCGAACTCCACGAGGTTCAATTGGCCGATCGCCTGGCCACCCACGCTTACCGTGCCGTCATGGGCAACGTTTATCTGCGCCTCGCCCGCCGTGTTCGGCACGATCAGAGGCCCCCCGCGCCCGGCCACCACGCGCCCGCTGGCATCGGTCAACTGGCCCCGCGGATTGACGTAGAAGCATCCGCTGCGGGTGTAGAGCGGCCCTTCAGGCGTCTCGATGACGAAGAACCCCGGCCCGCTCAGGCCCATGTCCAGGGGCCGCTGCGTCTGTTCCAGCGCGCCCTGCGAGAAGTCCACCGCCAGCTCGGACTCTACGGTCCCGCCGCCGTCCCAGCCGGTGGACTCCGTGGGCGCCAGTTGGCGCTCCAGTTCGTTCGAAAACACGTTCATCCGCCGCTTGTAGCCGGCGGTGTTGGCGTTGGCGAGGTTGCTGGTAATGTCGTAATATTGCTGCGTCAGGGCCTCGAGGCTCGAGGCCGTACCCGTGATCGCGCCGCTCATGCCAAGGCCTCCTGTTCCTGGGGGATCGGCTGGGCCACAGGCGGCGTCGGCCGGCTCTGACCGACTTCCCGCAGCAGTTGGATCTTTTCCTGCTGGTCCAGGTCCGTCAGTTCCAGAAACACCATGGCCTCCTCATCCGAGACCGCTTCCACCCGCCGGACCCGCCCCACCGCCTGAAGGCAACAGCCCTCGCGCAGTTGCGCCAGAAGCATCGCCCGCTGATCCACCTGATAGTGCCCCGCTGGCGCCGTCACTCGCAGCCTCAGGCCGGCCTCGCTGGAGTCCGCCACCGTAGCGTCGTCCAAGTGCACGCCGGCCTCGACCGGATCCTCCCGCAGCAGCGGCAAGGGCCCTACCCGCGCCGAGCGGCTGTCGCTGAGGCGGGCCGATCGCCGGTGCTCGATGACGCGGGCGCGGCTGGTCGGCGCCAGGGTTACCTGTTGGCCGTCGTAGCCGGCCACCCGGACCGACATCTGCGCCATCGCGCCGGCCGCGGCGTACCGCAGCCGCCAGCTCTCCCCGACCGCCATTTTCGCCGGCTCGTCCAGCCTAATGATGGTCTGCTCGGGCGTGGCGCTGACCAGGCGGCCGTGGACTTCCTGTTCGTCGGCCAGGACCGCCACGATCTCCAGGGGCTCCCCAGGGGCCTGGCTGGCGATCACGTCGATCCCCAGTTGCAGGGACAGTCCCAACCGGTCGCGCAGCAACCGGATGGCCGCCTCGTCGGGCCGGTTGGTCTTGGGTATCGCCGCCACGGCCCTATCGAAGGCCTGAGCGGAGGTAAACAGGGCCGCCGGGTTGTTCATGTGAGCCGTGCGGGCCATCTGCTCCAGCAGGCCCTTCTGGTTGGGGTTGAGACCCGTAGTCTGTTCCTGCTGGCGGAACAGTGTCCAGAGGCGCCACCGATAGCGATATAGGTGCATGAGGACCCCAATCACCACCAGCGCCACCACGGCCCCGCCGCCGATCAGCAGCAGATGGGAGCCTTTAAACCACGAGACGCGCCAGTGGCGCCCGACGGAGCGAGCCCGCTCCCAGGGCGTCAGCGCCCGGCTCCAAAACTCCAAGATGACCCAAAGTGGGATCATGTAGGGATCATTTCGTCAGCGGATCAGGTTGGTCAGTTCCCGCAGCATTTCGTTGGTGATGGTGATGGTCCGCGCGTTGGCCTGGTAGCCGTTCTGCGCCTGGATGAGGTTGACGAACTCCATCGCGACCTCGACGTTGGAACCTTCCAGCGAGCCGCC
>Ga0315289_10007280_pt1 | contig 16134 bp, 15 predicted proteins | sample YL17G11_40_MG_FD_203452 | JGI IMG/M metagenome (GOLD analysis project Ga0315289, IMG submission 203452) | Sediment microbial communities from Yellowstone Lake, YNP, Wyoming, USA - YL17G11_40 | ecosystem: Environmental > Aquatic > Freshwater > Lake > Sediment | place: USA: Wyoming | collected... | reverse complement strand
ATCCCCGAAAATCATTAACCGGACGAAAACTCCGCCAGATCGTCATATCCATAATGATTAAAAGGAGCGCTGATGATAAATCATACGATAAATTACTCCTTAGGAATCCCTATCGGCAATTTTGGGTTAACGCTCGGGCAAATAGCATCCTTCTATTTAGCCCTACTCTTCAGTATCTGATCATACATTTCGATATACTTGAGAATAACCTTATCCCAAGCATAGTTTTTTAATATATAATCATATAGTCGTTTCCCCATTGCTTTTAGATTTTCTGGACGCCCTAATAGTTCAGTTAACCCTAACTGCAGCCCAGCAACTGATGCCGGCACTACTTTGCCTCCTTTGATCTCGTCAACAATATCAAAACCACATTGGTCTGTTAATAATACGGGGGTACCGGCAATTCCGGCCTCAAGCACTACTATAGACATAGCTTCTTGCCTGGAAGGGATTACCAGAAAGTCAGCTGCACAAAAAGCGGAGGCTTTATCCCTTTCACCTAAATAACCAACAAAATGTACCCTATCACCGATATGATTCTCAGTTACATAATTTCTTAGCTCAGAAAGCATGCCTCCGTCGGGGCCGGCAAATACTAAACAATACTGAGGATAATTATAATGAATAACTTTATGAAATGCTTTTAAGAGCAAATCTGGCCCTTTAATTGAATTTAGCCGACCAACGAAGAGGATGATAGCGCTCTTTCCTATGCCGTATTTTTCTTTAAAAGCATTGCCATCGGCATATTGATAAGATGCAGGATCAATGCCGTTCGGAATTAGGACTATTTTTTTCCTTTCCACCCCGAATGAACAAAATTGATTAATTTCTTCTGTTGAGATTGCAATAAGGCCCCAAGCATTTCTTATTATCCTTTTTCCTATCAACAAATTATATATTTTTTTTAACTTTTTTGATCTTCCAAAAATTGATAATGTACCGGCAGGGCACATAACATAAGGTTTTTTAAGCGCCCAGGCAAATAAATATATAACTGCGTTAAGAAACGTCCAATGATTCATAAGATGAATGATATCAGTCGATCTAACATAGTTTCTGATTTTTGCTGGCGATAATATTGGAAGATAATATCTTTTATTTAAAGTCTTAAGACGTACAATATTAATTCCCGCTAAATCATTAACACGCTTCCGTGTTAAGCCTATATCAGTGGTAAGTACCGTACAACTAACACCATGCCGTATAAGGTATAGGCTCATTTGAACGGTTCTTTCGACAGTCCCCCCCCCATGGACAGGATCAAGAGACATGATTACATTTAATACGTTCAATATCGTATCTTAACTTCTATAAGAATATATTCTTTTTATTGCTCCAATTACCCCTAGGGGAAAAACAAAGCCTGTAGCCGCCAATTTTCGCGATGAATACCGTACATTACCCTTGTTGCTTTTACCCCGGTATAAGGTACGCATCAAGTAAGGAACGATTAGGGGCAAATGGAATACCGGTTGTGCTGTTTCTATTTTCATTTTTTTTTCATATGCTTTGTAAAGCGACCAAACACCTGCATATGTATTCAAAGGTTCCTCATCACAGGAGACAAAATAATATTGAAGGCCAGAATTTGCTTTCGTTGCCATATGTAAACACGCTGCTGCGACATCCTCTGCATGAATAATGTGAGCACATTCTTCACCCTTTAGAACTACCTTCATACGATCTACTAAGGAGCCACGTTTTGGCAATGAAATTGGCCCTGGGTGCTCATCATCTACAACGTTTGTAGGTCTAAGAATCACCACCCTGCATTGATTGTCAATTCCTGTTATTATTTGCTCAGCTGCATATTTGCTTTTTTCGTAGACATTAATTGGACGGCATTGAACTTCTTCATCTACTAATAAAAGATCTGTTTTCCCAACTACCCCAGCGCTACTAATGTAGCAACAGAATTCTATTCTGGATTTAGCGATTTGTCGAACGAGCCCCTGCGTGCCATTAACATTTATCTCCCACATTTTTGATATATCATGCAATTCACCGGCACAGTGGAAAAGTAAATTAGCATTATCTAAATAATCAGCGAGTAAACCTTCATCATCAATGTTTCCATATACTACTTCGACTCCGCGTTTTACATAATCTGCTCTTCTTGTCAACGCCTTTACTGCATATCCATTTGATAATAACTGGTCAACAATCTTCTTTCCAATAATACCCGAGGCGCCGGTTACACAAGCAACTTTTTCATGGTGCCTAGCGTTGACCATTTTTAATCAGACGTAGGTAATCAGGGATAAATAGTAGGGCTGAGATGCCAAAGGGATGAGGGGCTGTCTTAATCCTTGATATGAGATACGCCTGCACTTCACGATACGTGTTTCTCTTCGTCACATAAAACAACATACGCAACCACAGGCTTATCGGATGAGGTTTGCAATAAGTAGATGGCGGCTGCAGCAACATCCTCAATGTAAACAAGATGAGCGTTTTCATTGCTCTTTAATAAAAGACGCATTTTAGTCCATAAAGAAACTCAGCCGATATAATATCTTTTGCTTAGCTGCGCTACGTTCGTGTATAGATACGGTACTTTTTTGTCTTTTAATTTTTGCTGAGTCATTAGAAGGTTTTTTAACTGGACCACAGTGCGAAAACGATTCGGACCGCGGCTTACACCCATCCCCGATTCAGGACGCTTGCGCTCCAAAGCACCCGGCGGTTATGTGTGTTTGCGTATGTCAGCCATGCCATACTTCCAACTCCCGCCGAGAGCGAAAAGACCCACAACAACCCATGCAACCTTACTGGTGCTAATAACTTGCGTCATTGCTGCAACACAAATAAATACATATATAGCAAACAATGCTGTTGATACGAACGAGTTAAGACTATGTTTCCGCACGTCACGGAGTAGCCGCCGCAGCACATAGATTAAATAGCTTCCAAGCAATAATAAAAAAACAATGCCATACTCGAAAAGGTATGTCATGTAAGCAGAATCAATCGCCCCCTCCAAGCCAGCACTACCTCTTTTGGCGGAATCGACAATATCGTTGGCCATTCTAAGCGTAGCGTCAGGTCCATAACCAACAAGTAACCGCAATGGGTCATCAAGCAAAACATTAAATGCCGACTTGTATACGGTAAGCCTTATCAAAAACGAGCCGGTTGTTAGACGAAGATATTCAGGTTGTTTAACAATCGGCCGCAGTAGATACAACAAGCCGCCAAGTACAAACGCGGTGGAGAGAATCGCAAGTATGAGACTCTTTGCGCTGACTTTCCGTACATTCACCATTAAAAGGACCACGGCGCTAGCGAATATCGAAAGCATAGCCGTTTTATTAAAAGCAACGATAAGCGCTAATAGTATTATGATAATCGCACCGGCAACAAGTGTAAAAGCAGCCTTTGTTTTGGCGTAAAACAAGTAAATCATTGCTGCCATAAAGCCTGAACCAAGAACTAATGATACATTATTGTACCAGAACGAACCCCTAAAAAAATATCGTACATTTTCGAAGATTATCCGAACTTCTTCTCCATATAAAAACGTAGCTAACTGTAGCCCGTTAGCGTAAGCGCGCACAATAATGAGCGAAGTGAAGACGGAAATAATAACAAGTGATTTTAAATACGCCTCCGCAAAGGACGATGATCGAGCATGGAAGCTCGTCATAAGAAAAACAACGACAAGAGCAGCCCAATTGATCAATGACTTAATAACTGATTGTTGATCAATCGAGAATACAAAAGAAAGGAGAACGATAAATAAGAGAGAAATCAGGAATTTATTAACCGGACTTTTCTTGATTCGCATCCCCCAAAATAATTGAATCATAAGAATAAGCGCACATCCACCAACATACAATTCACTTGGTAGCAATCCTATAACCAGGGTAGATTTTGCAAGCGGAGAGAAAAGGCCAGCGAATGGAATGCCAAGAGAAAGGAATCTAATATCTACAAGGGCAAATAGAAATGTACAAGATATCGCCATCCAAACAGGCCACGCTGGAGTGACAAAACTTGGGTTTAGAGTGAACAGAAGAACAGGCACGCTCCATACCAGATAAAAGGCAAAAAGCCTTTTTTTAAATATGATTCGGGCTTCTCTCTCTGCCAGACCAGACTCGGCTTCGGAATTCCTGCCTGATATGTTCATGTACTAAGGCTCCAGTAGCCGTAACGTTAAATAGTTGTCTTTAAGCACCGGCGCCAACCAAAACAGGAGCGTGAGGCTTAAGCCGTATATTCCTAAGAGCAGCAACATTTCACCCCCGTAGCCAAGAGAAATAAGCGCAATATGAATTAGGTGAGTAAAAACCAACAGTATAGCGATCATTGCCCCGATAACCACGGCGGTTGCAACGTAAACGTCGCGAGGAACACGATATATCGCAATTCCCAGAAACGTCCGCTTTGCTATCAATACATAGCCAACAACCATTGCGCAATAAGCCGTTACCAACATAGTCACCGCGCCAATTTCTGCATAGTAGTGTCCACCAGCCCAAATCAAAGGGATCTGAAGAACAGCACAAAAGGAAAGGAACAATACTCGCAACCCGAGACCCCCAACATAGTCAATAGCTGGCGCAAATAGATCGGCTCCGGATCGGGCGAATATTAATATTGACATGATGCTGAATAAAATAGGTCCGAGCACATTATCACGGACCAACAACGTTGCGACTTGCGCCGACACTAGAAACATACCGCACGCAAGAACCAGAGCAACCACTGTCAAGCGAAAAATTAAATCAAAGAATCTCCCGATAGCATCTATGCCGTGACGCTTGATCTCCTGCGCTCTAACCTTCAGACCATTGCCGATAACACTAATTGGAAACGAAACTATATCGGCATATTTTGAAAAAATACCAATAACGCCAACGAGCTCAGCGCCGTACATTCGGCCTAGCAGCATAATAGGAAACGATTGGAAGCATCTTGTGGCAAAGCGGAGGCCAAGGAAATGGAGGCTGTCTAGAATAAGCTCTCTTCTTCTATACCACGGTATATCACGTAGGTCTGAGGATTCCTTTTGGGAGGCGGCAGGATACTTCCGCAAAGAATGCGTAACGAAGAATACGCCTAGCAAAGACGTACAGACTACCGTGACCAAGCCAGCTACGGCCAGCACGAACAGGGTGGGCATGGCAAAAGCAACAAAAAAATAACCGCTACTTCTGACGACGCTTTCAACTGTGTCGAGGACGGAAAGGTACTTGAATGACAATAAACTGACCAGGCCTGCTCTGATAAATGAATTCGCGATTGCCAGCCAGATCGATAGCGTGACTACAAAAAAGACCTCAGTGGGTGCGGAGAGTTTTCCTGTTATAGTATTTAAGTAATAGCCGATTACCACTAAGGGCATCAATCCTACGAAAGCGACTGCGCTTTGCGCTTTAACCCAAAGTGAAAGTTCTCTGCGGATGTATGCCGGCCGTACGGTGCGCGCTTCCGCTAGCGCCTTACCAGTTGCAGAAGAGACTCCGAAATCGGCGAACGATTCCAGGATCGATATTACATTGATCAGGTAGACGAATATTCCATACTGACTTGCTCCGAGCGCCCTCACCATCAAAGGAAAGCTCACCAGTGTGAGAGTGAAAGTTACAATCCTGGGAATCGTGCTTAGTCCCAATATTTTTAGAAGGTAATAGCGCTCAATACTCATAGCCGATCAGCTTGGTCCCTTCGCCCTTTTGAGCTCAGTACAGACAGACCTCATAGCTTTGTTAAAACCTCATTTTTGCTCTCAAGGTTACATTTCTTAAAATCCACAATAAAATATTTCTCAATCGACTTAGAAGGGCATTCATTTCATAGTAATATGAATCAAACAAGAGCGTCTAAATAATTCTGAAGCTTTCTTTTAGATCAGCTTGATAGATTGCTTCGTGTACATGTAAGGACGATGGAAAGAAAAAATCGGGCATTGATATAAGCGGCACGTGAGCAGTGTCTTGGCTCGCTCTACCAGTGAAAAAGGAGCAGATAAATACTTCTCCAGAAATGTCTTTTATTCAACTTAGAACCTTGCATGTCCGGATAAGGATGATCGAACATGACCCGATATGTTTTGAATTTGAAATATTGAACAAGCTCAATTTGTATAGGTCGTCTCAAATTGATAAATTCTTTTTTTGTAAATAATCCGATATAGTAGCGTACGTAAATAACAACCAGTCAAGAGCTTTATAATCACCTGCAAAATTCTCGCAAGCTTCTTTTTAAAAAGCGAAATGTTGTTATATCCATATTTATTTTGAATGTACTTTGTTTCAAGTGCACATTGTTCAATATATCTGAAAGAATGGCCTTTCTGTGTAGGATGTTTTCGAAACAGTGAATGATACTTGCCAGTATAGAAAAATGGATAACCTGAAAACAATAAATTGCAGAAAAGATCATTATCCATCGAGTATCTTAGTGCTTTAGTCAACCCTCCGATAGCAAAATATGCCTTACGGCTAAAAAAAGTCCCCGGCTGACTTAACACAGGCCTTAATGTCTTAGAAATAAAGTAATTAAACTTATGATTTGGATATTTTTCTTGAATTTCCCCAGTTGAGTCAATGAAATATACTCCTCCATAAAATACACCTTCAGGGTTACCCATTTTTTTGGCAAAATTGGCAACAATATCTATAATATTTTCAGTAAGCAAGTCGTCAGAATTTAACCATGTAATAAGTTCACCTGTGCATAAATTGAAGCCCTTAATTATGGCATCCGTTTGCCCTTCATCAGGCTCACTTATCCAATAACTAAAATTATTAGCATATTTTTTGATAATTTGAATACTTCCATCATTGGATCCTCCGTCAATTAAGATGATTTCTTTTTTTGGAAAATCTTGGTTAATAACAGATAGTATGGTTTCTTCCAGGAATTCCGCCTGGTTATAAGAAACAATTACAACGGAAACTTTCATCTTATAAAAATTCAACTCAGAAAGCGGGAACGTTGCTTGACCGGGGATATTGTTACAGCAGGTAAGGTGGTTATATTTTCACTTCCTTTTATTGATGCCACTTATTGATACCACGACATCCGCAACGCGATCAGGCATCCCTTCTGCCGGAAGGGGGCCAGCATTAAAGGCGATCCAGTCTCTTATTGCTTCTGGATCGAGGCTCGCAGCATCTTTTTGCAGTATATCCGATACATCGGAAACGTTCTCAAGTATGAAACCCCGTGGGTAACTCGTAAACACCGGACCAAATGGAAGCCCTTTAAGTTTTCCGTAGTTGGCATAAAGCAGGGGAATGCCCATAAGCGCAGGCACTATTGCTAGCGTTGTTATTTCGACAATACAGGCAGTGCAGCTTTCAAGCCTTTGCAAAAAATTATCATTCGCAACAAGCTCGACATTCGATCCCTTCAACTGTTCAGCAAAGGACCCGGGACCATAGGAGGAATGTGGCTTGAGCTTGCAAAGCATTTTTATACCCTGTGCAGCAAGGCTATTGGCCGTCTGCTTAAGATGTTCGATAAACTCCTTTTTGCTCTTGAAAATCAGTCCCAGTGCCGCCAGCCCAGTGTCAATGTACATGATTTCGCGGTTTCCCGGGCCTGAACATGCCACACGACTCCCTATCATTTCCTGCTTCAGCCCGAATCGCACCAAATCCGGGTTGCCAACAACGGTGACATCAGACGCCAAAAAACCATTATATAGAATGGCATGCTGAATATCCGCCTGGATATAAACGCAGCATCGTGTAGTTCTGGTATCTTCGGCAGCGACCAGGTTTGTTCCGCCAATTCCCATGCGTATCAAGTCTGTCAAGAAGCGCCCCCAATCTCGCCCTGAGGCTCGCGTTCTGGTCAAGGCGCCAACGTAACATGGCAGAGTGTAACGAAAGGTCTTGTAGATTTTTAAAAGTATAAATCGCGCATAAGCCCAAGGATTAACCTTTAAACCGCCGAACGAATCGTTACCGACCGCCGTCGCCAAAATGCCGTGGAATAGATTCAACGTCGGGATGCCCCTTTGCCGACAAAATCGGTTAAAAGCTCTATGAGCAAAAGTATCAGTCCACAGAAAGATCACTGCATCAGGCTTTTCCACGGCAAGAATCTTATCTAACGAGCGGTGTCCATAGCTCCTAATGTCTCTCACGACGAGCCGGCCAATTTTTTCGCAGGCTGCTCGCCCAGGATCATTGCCCCACGAGCCAAGATGAACCAGTTTTAGCGACATGCCCCTTGCTTCAAAGGCAGGCACCAGGCAATCAAAATGGTGTGATCCTTTGGTCCAACTATCAAATCCCAGTATTTTCATGGGTATTTCCTTTGGCTTCTTTCACCCTATCAAACCCACCCCATCGGGGTATCTGAGCTGGTCCCCAAAAATTGGGCAGGGGGGTTTAGGTGCGTTTTGACTTGCCATATCTTCACGAGGAGGTATGTTATTATGCTCGGTATGAGGAAACATGCCAATATTACGGTCTTAATTTAGAGCGTACTATTTTTTCACTTTCGTACACGCACTTCTTACCATCTCCAAGAATTGGCCCTACTGATCTGATTTGTTTATACAATTTATCCATTCCCTGTATCTCTACGCTACTCGACTGATCAGTCCCCCACATTGTATGATCCAGTGTAATATGGCGTTCAATAACCATCGCTCCGAGAGAAACAGCTACTGTTGTTGAGTCCAACCCATACTCGTGACCGCTATAACCTACAGGGCAATTGTATCGTTCTTTTAACATCGGAATAACTCTCAAATTTAATTCTTCTAGCTTGGCGGGATATGAAGAATTGCAGTGTAACAAGACATATTGGGAAGCATATTTTTCTAATATTTCAACTGATCTATCGATTTCTTCAATGCTACTCATTCCGGTAGAAAGAACTACTGGCAAACCCAAGCATGAAGCTTCCTTGAGAAGTTCCATGTTCGTTAGATGGGGGGACGGAATTTTTAAAAAAGGAAGGTTATATTGAGCAGCAAATTGTAAGCTGTCAATATCCCATACCGAAACAGTCCAATCAATAGGCTTTTCACGACAATAATGATTAATATATTCATATTCAGTTTTACTGAATTCCATTTTATGCTTATACTCTAAATAGGTCATTTCTCCCCATGGGGTCGCTTTTTTAATTTTTTTTTGGCTTTCAGGAACGCATTTATCCGGATTCCTCTTTTGGAATTTAACGCAGTCCCATGAGCAGGCGAAAGCCGCGTCGATGAGCTTTTTCGCTATCTGAAGATCGCCGTTATGGTTTATGCCGACCTCAGCGATCAGGTACGGGTCTTTCAGAGCATTAAAGTCGATCATCGGCCACCCCTTTCTAATTTAGATACTCTCCGATCAGTTTCATGTCGCATTCTTCAACGCATTTTATCCCGTTTTTCGGGTAGATGTGGTCCAGTCTGAACTGCCTGTATCTCTCGCCGTTCCATATTTCATACAGTGTCTGGCGCTTGGCATCGCCAAGGATGATCTCGTTGTTGTAGTCTTCCATGCACATGGCGGCCTCGCTGTTGGATTTGATCGTCATCGACATCCACGCGTGCTTGCAGAATTCCGACCAGTGCACGGAACCGGTTCCGTGAAAGTCCTCCCTGTACCATTGCTGGTCCTCGCTCTTCAGGTATATGTAGACCTTCTGCCCGCGGAAGAGTTCCTTCAATTTAGCGTACTCCTCCTTCTGCCCCTGCCTGTTCAGGTCGAGCATAGTTATGATCACGACCGTTCCGTAACCTTTTTCTTTCTTGAGCTCCAGCAGTTTCAGGATCTTTTTGTAGCTGTCCGTAAAATTAGAGGCTTTTCCCCTGATCTGTTTGTGCACTTTATCGTCCACGCTCTCAATGGAATATTTGATATAGCTCAACCCGTTCTCGAACATCAAAGCGATCCTGTCTATATCGATGTTGGCGGGGTTGCAGCTGAAGTAAGAAGGGATCCCTTTTCCCGTGAGGAGCTTGATGTATCCCGCCATGTTCCTGTCGAGGAGAGGATCGCCGTACCCGTGAAGCTGCAGCACCTTCGGGATAATGAGCAGAAATAAGTGGTTCTCGCTCATGTCATTTGCTCTTATGCCGTACTCATCCCGCACGAATTCTTCCCATTTTCCCCATGTCTCTTTTTTCTGCGGCCTGATCTGGTCCGCTATCTTCCCGAAAAGCTCCGGTGCCATGGTTTCTACGGGCCTTGTCATCCTTGTCGTCCTCGGGCACATCTCGCATCTCATGTTGCAGGCGTTCGTCGTCTCTATGTTATAGACATACGGCTCTTTGCTCCTCATGCCTTCGAGAATATTGAACGCCTCTTTTTTGTCTTTGATTTTTCCTTCCCCGGCCTCCTTCATAAAGCCGTGGGACCTCATATAGAAATCCACGTCGAACATATTATTTCTCCTTAAATCCTTTTATGGTCTTTAAAAGAATATCTGCCTTGATCTCGGCAAGTTTAAGCTCCCTGTAGTTGGTCTTGAACTGCATCAGCTTGTGCTGCACCGCCTCGGCAACGGGGCAGAGGCCTTTTTCATAACGAACGTTTTCGTACACCCACGGGCACCGCTTGACATATTTCCGCTGTTCCATGACCGGCTCAAGATATGGCACGCTCCAGGCTCCGTAGATGCCGTCACCGCCGTTCGCGATATATGTTCTGCGGAATTCTTCCCAAGATACGCCTATGCTTCTTGTTCCTTCATAAACGACGCCGAGAGTGTAATATGAGTTCTCCACTCCCTCGGGAGTTCTTTGCGGTATAAGATAGTCGCATTCTTTCATGACTTCTATGAAAAGGCGGGCCGACTTTATCCTCATGTCCACCAGCTCGTCAAGGCGTTCAAGCTGTGCAAGGGCCACCGCGGCGCTGAACTCGTTGAGGCGGTAGTTCCATCCGATCTCGTCATGCCTTTTATAGTCCGGGTTCTGGAACACGTCCTGGTTGAGCCGCACCCTCCCCTCATCAGCCTTAAGGTTCTTGAAACCGTGGCCGCCTGCTTTCCTGGCCTTTTCCGCGTAGCTCTCGTCGTCCGTAATCAGGATGCCGCCCTCTCCGCACGAGAGATGTTTTGTATTCTCGAAACTGTAACTTGCCATGTGCCCTATCGTGCCCGACATCCTGCCCTTGTACCTGCTCAAAAAACACTGCGCGTTGTCTTCTATAACCACAAGATTGTGCTTTTTTGCCAGTTTTATTATAGGATCAAGATCCGGAGGAAGCCCGTAAATAGAAACAGTAATTATTGTTTTTGTCTTGTTGGTTATTTTCCTTTCTACATCCTTCGGGTCAATAGTAAATGTCCTTGGATCAACATCGGCATATACCGGCACCGCATTGGCATGTATTGTTGCTGTTGAATCCATGATCACTGTTATCGCAGGGGAAATAACTTCATCTCCAGGTCCCACGCCGCAGGCTTCCAGCGCAGCGTGAAGAGTGGAAGTCCCCGAATTCATGGCAACTGCATATTTAACGCCAATTCTTTCCGCGAATTTCCTCTCCAAAATATTATTCCAACTGCCCCCGGTCGCGGACCAACTCTCCGCGGCCAATACCTTCGCCAAGTATTTCATTTCATTGCCCAAATATTTCGAAGGGTTTTTTATTTGTTTTTGCATAAGATTTTCTCCTGTTTCAAGACTAATTTTGTTTTCCTCTTCTGGTTTGCCAGGAACTTTTCCTGCAGGTATTGGTTTATTTTTATGACCTGCGGGTTTTTATCAAGAAATGCGACGACATCCCTGAGATTAAAATCCCCTTTATTTTCGGAAATAAAATGCTCCATGATCGTCTTAAAGAACTTATAATCATCCTCGTAATCAAGAGTCATCCTGATTTCGGGTCTTTTAAATATCTGCGGGACATTCTTGAGCTCTTCCGTCTTGAAGATTCCCGTATCCTTAAAATAGACCCACATCATTTCCGTATCATCGGCATCTTTTATTTCGCATGCCTTTTCAAGCGCTTCCACTTTGATCGCGTAAGTAAAAGAACCGCATATGACATCTTTCCCTTCTATAAAATCCGCGCGAGTGTCTTCATATTGCGCAAAAGCAAGGTCAATCAGTTCCGGCTCACAGAAAATATCGTCACCGTCGGCGGTCACAAAAAACTCCACGTCATATTTTTGGGCAGCTCCCAGCCAGCGTACCAGCTTGTCTTCCTCGCTGCCCCTGAAAAAAAGTATCCCGTTATCCTTTGCAATATCACAAAGCATGTCGTCATTTTTTGATTCGGTCGTGCAAAGCACTATTATTTCCGCTCTCTTTGACCTTTTTAATCTCTCTATAAGATGGACTATCATCTTCCTGCCGGAAACTTCCAAAAGACATTTTTTTGGCAGCCTTGTAGATGCAGTGCGAACGGTAATAAAAATTGCTCTTTTCAAACTTTTTCTCCCGTGAAAATCATAGTATCGCTTATTTTGAGGACCTTTTCAAAAAAGGATTTATATATCATGTCAACCATCGGGATATCCGGATTATAGTTTCCCGGCTTCCTGAACAAAACCCATCTTAAATGATTTACTATCCCGTAGCGCTGCTCCAATTTGACTTTTATTTTGAATTCCGAAAACTTTTTGAACATTTTTATTATCGTATCCCTGTTGTAATAATAAAGATGGTAGGGATACCAATAGAAGCTCCTGAATTCAGCAACATTATAAAGTTTCAAGAGTGGGTCGTCCACATTCGGTAATTCAAGCAAGAACCTGCCTTTATCGTTTAATGCTCTAGCCAGCCAGGAAATAAATAGTCCAGGATCAGCGATATGCTCAAAAACATGGATGGCATAAACAAAATCAAAACGCTTTTCCTGCACTTCAAAATCCCTAAAGTCAAAATTCTGGATGTCTTTCCCGTCACAAACCGTCGGATCTCTGTCAATCCCTATTACATCAAAACCCGCTTTTTTGAGCATCATCGCGTTATCGCCAAAACTGCAGCCCACCTCCAATATTTTGTCGCTTTTCTTTATATGATCAAAAAGATATTTGCTTATTGTCCTTTTTGGCCGGAAACCCTTAAAATCTTCTTTCTTGCTGTACTTTGAATAAAGTTCGTTCATTTCCTGTTCTGTCCATTTGGGAAACATCTGCACAAGGCCGCAGGTGGTGCATCGCACAAAGCTCTTGTCATAGCCGAAACACCGAAATCTGATAATCTCTGCGCTTGCAGTCACCTCAAAATTAGTGCTTCCGCAGAGACTACATCCAAAATCCGCCGTATTTCCCATTTATTCATTCTCCAGCATATCAAACACTTCCCTTATTACTCCCTGTCCGCCTTTCTTGCTAAGAACGATTTTTGCGATGCTTTTCACTTCCCTGCACGCGTCGGAAGGAGCTATCGGCCATCCTACAAGCTTCATGGCTGGAAGATCATTGAGGTCATTGCCGATATAAATCACATTTTCAGGGTTAATTCTTCTTAACTTTAAATATTTTGACAATACTTTCCTTTTATCATTAACCGACTGGATCATTCCTATCTTCAATTTGTCAGCTCTTGCTTTGACTACCGTATTCTTTTCTGTCGAGATTATTATTTGCTTTATGCCCTTCTCCCGGATCGCTGAAATAGCAAGGCCGTCAGCCCTGTTCACAAAAACAGCTTCCTTTCCGTCTTCAGTAATTAAAACCCTGTTATCCGTCATCACGCCGTCAAAATCGTAAACCATCATTTCAATGTTCTTCACCGTTTTTTGTCCTTCAGACTTTAGTGCGCGAGAGCCCGGGATCAACCCATTAATTCAAACTTAGGATAGTAGGCTATATAACATCGATTAGCAGCGCTGATTTATATTTGAATACCAATGGATCATCGCGCGAAGGCCATCTTCGAAAGTCGTCTGCGCCCGGAAACCGAATTCATAAAAAGCGCGAGTCGTGTCCAGCTTGCGCCGCAGTTGGCCGTTGGGTTTGGTCGTGTCCCAAGTAATGTGCCCGCGAAAACCCGTAATATCCGCGATCAGCGCGACGAGGTCTTTGATGCTGATTTCATATCCGCTTCCAAGGTTTACCGGGACGCTCTTTTCGAAGGATTCCGTGGCCTTGATGATCCCTTCGGCCGCGTCGTCAACATAAAGGAATTCGCGGGTTGGCGAACCGTCTCCCCAAACGACTATCTCTTCCTCACCTCGAGCTTTAGCTTCGACGCATTTCCTAATGAGCGCAGGGATGACATGAGAGCTCTCAGGATCGAAATTGTCTCCCGGGCCGTAGAGGTTTACCGGCATAAGAAATATCGAATTTAATCCGTATTGCTGCCGGTAGGCCTGACTCTGGACCAGCATCATTTTTTTTGCCAATCCGTAGGGGGCATTAGTCTCTTCGGGATATCCATCCCAGAGATTGTCCTCGGAGAAAGGAACCGGGGTGTGCTTTGGATAACAACAGATCGTCCCGATCGCGACAAATTTCTCGATGCGATGAAGATAGGCTTCATGCATGAGCTGGATGCCCATGATCGCGTTGTCGTAGAAGAAGCGGCCCGGATTTTCCCTATTGGCCCCGATGCCTCCGACGACAGCGGCAAGATGAATGACGATGTCTGGCCTTTGATCGTCGAACATACGGCGGATACTGCCAAGATCGCGCAGATCATATTCGGGGAGATCTGCGATAAAGACATTTTCGCAACCACGGTTTTCGCTGAGTCTGCGAACGAGGTATCCCCCGAGAAAACCTCGGCCTCCAGTAACGGTAATTCGTTTCGTTTTAAGATCGATCAAAGTCTTTCACCCAACCAAGGTTTTTTCGGGCTAGAATCCCGCGCCCCTCGCCGGCAGAGACGAGGCCATCGGCCTCGAGGTCATAATCGATCATGATCCGGACAAGCTCTTGGAACGAGACACGTGCTTGCCAGCCGAGCCGCGTTCGGGCCTTTGAAGCATCTGATTGGAGAAATTCAACTTCCGTCGGGCGATAGTATTTCGGGTCGATCTTGATGTATTTCTCCCATTCCAGACCGGCATAGGCGAACGATTCGGCAACGAATTCCCGGACAGAATGGGACTCCCCCGTTCCGATAACATAATCGTCCGGAGTGTCCTGCTGGAGAATCAGCCACATCGCTTCAACATATTCGGGGGCGAAGCCCCAGTCCCGCTTAGCATCGAGATTTCCGAGGTAGAGGAATTTCTCCTTGCCCGCCTTAATGCGGGCAAGGGTACGGGTGATTTTCCGAGTAACAAACGTCTCGCCGCGGCGGGGCGATTCATGGTTAAAGAGAATCCCGTTGCAGGCAAAAAGATTATAGCCTTCGCGATAGTTACGGGCCATCCAGTAAGCGTAAACTTTGGCGGCGGCGTAGGGGCTTCGGGGATGGAAGGGGGTGGATTCATTTTGGGGTGGCGTCGCGGCCCCGAACATTTCACTGCTCGAAGCTTGATAGAAGCGAGCAGGAACGCCCGAACGACGAAGCGCCTCGAGAATGCGGGTCGTCCCAAGGGCCGTTATATTGCTCGTATATTCGGGGAGATCGAAGCTCACCCGGACATGACTTTGAGCGCCGAGATGGTAGATCTCGTCGGGTCTGACATTATAAATTAGGTCGGTGAGTTGTTCCGAGTCTGCCAAATCGCCATAATGGAGAAAGAAGTGGACATCCGGCTGGTGCGTGTCTTGATAGAGATGATCGATCCGATTGCGGTTCAAGCTACTTGACCGGCGGATGATTCCGTGGATTTCGTAGCCCTTGGAGAGAAGAAAGTCGGCTAAATAGGAGCCATCCTGGCCCGTTATTCCGGTAATAAGCGCTTTTTTCAAAATCCCCCCTCTCTCAAATGAACCTGATCTTCAAGCCCTCGGCAGGCTTTCTCTCTTCTGTTTTTCGAGGTTTTCGCGGAAAAACGCGATTCCGAGCGCAAGACAAAATCCGAGAAATCCAACCGGGCCCCTAAAAACCTGAATGATCCCCAACTGTTAAAAGAGCACGATTTCCCGCATATATGGAACAGGGCTTATCAAGACCAGAATATATATTCCTCGTGGGATTATTAGCTAGGATCAAGCTGCAATCTTCCTCGGTCGTCCCCTCGGTCTCGCCGTCAGGCTCCGATTGAGCAAAATCTCGAGCGTTCGCACGAACTCTTTATCTCCGCATGGGCGGCCCGTCCGCATGTTCCGGCGGATATCCTCGACGAGCTCGACGTCGCTCGCGGCGCTCAAGTA
>Ga0315289_10007279_pt1 | contig 16137 bp, 15 predicted proteins | sample YL17G11_40_MG_FD_203452 | JGI IMG/M metagenome (GOLD analysis project Ga0315289, IMG submission 203452) | Sediment microbial communities from Yellowstone Lake, YNP, Wyoming, USA - YL17G11_40 | ecosystem: Environmental > Aquatic > Freshwater > Lake > Sediment | place: USA: Wyoming | collected... | reverse complement strand
TCGTCCTTGCCATCGGCCAGGTTCTGTTCCTTCACGCTGAGCTGCTGGTAGGCCGCGTGGCAGAGCTCGGCGAGGTCCAGGAGATCCCGCTTGAATAAGCTTGGGGAGCTGTGCCAGTCGCCTTTCTGGTCCTTGGAGCGGCGTTCTACGCGGAAGCTGAACACGGGATAGCCCTGGCGTTCCGTGGCGGTCTCGTTGGAGAACATCTGCACGCGAACCGAACCGCATCGCCATTCCTTCAAGGGCCGGGACATTGGTCTATCCTCCTCCTTCGTTGACTGTGGTGTGGTCTCCGCTGCATTGCACGGGCTCTGTCCAGCCGACCCGGAGGCTCGGCGTGTTCTGGAGCGGAAGCCAGCGTTGTCTTTGTGTCAGCCACTGAAAGGGATCCTGCCGCCGTGTTTGCGCAAGAGGTCGGCAACACGGACATGGTTCCGCTTGACCGCCCAATACAGCGGGGTCCAGCCCTGCCTATCTTGCGCGTTGCAGCGGGCACCGCCTGCAATCAGCAGTGCTGCCGCGTCGACATGGCCATGTCCTGCAGCTGCATGCAGCGGCGTCAGACCACTCCTGTCCGTAGCGTCAAGAACAGCGCCGGCCTCGAGCAAGGGCTTCAACAGATCAACTCGTCCGGTGCGGGCAGCCCAGTGGAGCGAGGTCGCTCCCTCAGCATCTGTTGCATTGACGTCCGCGCCGTGTTTGGCGAGCAGCCACACCACCATTCGAGCACTTGCGCATTGCGGCACGGAGCGACCCCCCTGGGTCCCTGACAGGACGGCGGGGGTGGCATGCCTCCCTGCTGGCTGGGGCTCTACCTCAAACCAGGGCGCGCGCTTAATGGCCGATAGTAAGGGCGTTTCGTTGCGATCATTCCTGGTGTTGACCGAGGCCCCCTTATCCAGAAGCAGTTTGAGCACGTGCGTGCTGGACGGCCTGCAGGCCGCATGGTGCAATGCAGTATTCCCTTCTGCGTCCATTGCGTCGGCATCGGCGCCCTGTGCGAGCAGGAACTCCACCGTATCCGCGGCGTTGGCCCCCGCAGCTACATGGAGGGGCGTCCTCCTTTCGGTGTCCTGGGCGTTGATGTCCGCTCCGCTCAAGAAGAGTAGCCTCGAACGGCTCAGAAACCGGTCCGATCTTGCCGCGCGATGGAGAGCTGTTGCGCCGAAGCCGTCGCGCGCGTTTACGTCAGCGCCACTGGCCCGAAGTTGCACGATCATGTAATGGGGAAGCCGAGTTGCCGCCACATGGATTGGGCGAGTGCCAAGACGATCTTCGGCGTTGGCATCCGCTCCGTACCGCAGGAGCAGCTTGGCCAGTTCCATATCAGGTCCTTCGAGAGCGATATGCAGGGGCGTACGACCTATGAGGTCACGAACGTGAACCTGCTGCGGGTCCGACTCTAGCAGAGCCCTGACATGCTCCACCTGACCAAGATGAGATGCGGGGATGATCCCGAGGCGAGCGCCCTGATCCAGGAGGAGGCGCAAGACGCCCTTGTTCTCTACTGATGCGGCCCAGTCCGGGGGTGTCAGTCCCGTGCTGTCCTTCGCATACAGGCACGCGCCGTTCGAGATGAGAAGCTGGATGATCTTGGGGCCGGCATGTAGAGCCGCCAAGTGCATCGGAGTCAAGCCGTCCCGATCGGGCAGGCCACAGGCGGCACCAGTACGGAGCAGGACAGCAACGGTGCCCCCGGAGGCCGACACGGCGGCCTCGTGCAACGGGCTCCGGCCTGCCGTATCTTGTGCGTTCGCGCGGGCGCCATGCGCCAGCAGAAGCTTCGCCACCTTGTCTTGCCCGCATCTTGCAGCCCAATGCAGCGGGGTCCAACCGCGGGTGTCGCGAGCGTTGACATTCGCCCCATTCGCTATCAGGATTTTCGCCACTTTGAGAGAGGCGGAGAACGCGGCGCAGTGAAGAGGGGTCCAAAGGTCAACATCTTTCTCGCTCAGCCCTATGGGCATGGCGGAGGACCACGGACGGTTGCGGGGTGAACGGCGCACGATTCCCCGCAACAACTTCGAGTTGGGACGGTTGCGACCATCAGCATTTGCGCCTCGTGCCAAGAGCAACTCCACCATCCTTGTGCTGTCACAACAGGATGCCCAGTGGAGGGGCGTCAGTCCCTTGGTGTCGGCAGCGTCTATTCGCGCGCCGTGGTTCAAGAGGAGCTTACCCGTCGCGCGGTCACCACTTTCCGCGGCGTCGCACAAGGGAGTCCTGAGTTCCGCATCTCGGGCGTCCGGGTACGCACCATGTGCCAGCAAGAAGGCTACCGCTTTGTGGTTACCGTCCCGTGCTGCCAGGTGTAGCGGCGTGGTTCCGTAGCAGTCGGAGGCGTTCACTTCGGCGCCATTGACGATGAGGAAACGCGTGACGCGCATACGTCGGCTCCCCACGGCCATCTGCAGCGCGGTGACACCCTGGGCGTCAGTGGCGTTCGCGAGTTCGGGGTGTTCCCGCAGAATGGCTCTGACCTCAGGCCATGTGCCTTGCCGTACCCTTCGGTGGAACTCCGCGCAGAGCGCCCTTGGGCCCATGTTCCCGTCACCCCGCGGGGGACCTGCCTGTTCGTGATCAGGGCGTTCGCAGCGACCAGGCTTATCTGCCTCGTGAGTCCCCCCGGCACGTCCTTCAGGATTCGTCTGCTTCATGATCAGTATCCTCCTCTCTGTCGTAGTCACAGATGGGTCCGGCGCCTTCTGCGTCGTGATACCGGGGACACGACCCGCATTCCTCGCTCACAAGTTCCTTGGTCTCCGGACATCGCCGCACGGGCGCGAATGAGCCTGCCATGTAGCGGCCCGCTCCGCCGCCCCCGCGCGATTGGCGGGCTGGGGGGCCGAGACCGTTTCGAGTGGACTGCAGCCGGGCGGCTGGCGCAGGCTGGAGTCCCACCCAGGGCAGGCGTTCTGCGTCACGCGGATGGGGAGGGTCTGCCGGAGCAGGGCCAATGGAAGCCGGCGCGCCGAGCTCAGGCCCCGGCATCATCGGCGGCTCAAGGCTCTCGGGCGGGGGCACCTCGGTCTGCTCAATCTTTGCTTCCAGGGCTTCCGCCATGCGGCCCACGCGGTCCATGTAGAAGACGTCGGGTTCCAAGAAGCGGGCCGGCGGCCCCAAAGCGTCTTCGGTCCGTTGTTCCCGCGCATCCAGAGCTGGCCCTGTGGGATCCATGTAGAGGTCGTCGGGTGTGAGCAGCGGGGTGGGGGGCTCGAACGGTCGCTCCATCGGCTGCTCCGGCGCATCAAAGTCGTCCACGGGATCAAGGAACGGGTCCGTCATCGGGTTGACTCTCCGGAATCGACCTCGCGCTCCAGAATGCTCGCCCAGTCGTAGCCATCGGCCAGCATGTCGGTTGCACTGAGCAGGTGGTATTTCTGCGGGACGCTTGCCTTCCACTTCTGCCCGATGAGTGACTCCAGCGACAGGGCCTTCTTCTTCGTCGGGGCTACGAGCAGAACCATGTCGACGTGCGTGAGGGAACAGAGTTCCATTAACCTGTCAACCTCGTACTCCAGCTTGTTCCTCCAGCTGATCTGGACGCAGATGGCCTTGCCGCCGGCAAAGAGGCCGTACGCGTCGGGCTGGAGAAGACCGGTCACGCCTGCGGGTTTGACCCAGCGGAGCCCTGGACATGCCGCTCCGAGCCCTTCCTTTACTCTTTCGAGCAGGAACTCGTGGATGACGCCCGACTTCTGCCTCCGCCGCGGGATGTTGTGGTCGTCGGAGAAACGTTCTCCCTTAGGACTGCGCTGGAACAGCTTCACCCCCCAGCCCACGGTTCCGGCCTCAACCACATAGCCCTTCCGGATGCATTCGTTCCTGGCGACTCCTTCCTCCGCCCGGTTCAAGTTGAGGTCGCGGCAGATCCGGTCGATGGTCTTCGGCCCCGCGGCGATGGCCGCGAAGACCCCGTAGCCGTTCTTGCTCAGGCGGTTTGGGTCCTTCTCACGTTGTTTGACCTCTTGGCGGCGCTGCACGTAACCTTCGTACCTCGGCCTGACGCGCGGCAACTGGTCCGCCAATGAGTGCTTGATGTAGAATGCACGCTCTTCGCTGGTGAGGTTGTTTCGGTCCATTGCGAGTTCCGGTATCCAGACACGCAGGGGCGGAAGCCCCCTGTCGTCCCCAAGAGCGACGATGCACTCCCCCTTGCAGAGAGATTGAAGTGCCTCGACCTGCCTCCTGTCCGTCAATCCCAGGATTTCCGCCGTGGTGCGAAGTTCACTGCCGGCTGTGCGGAAAGCAACGATAAGATGCGGAGCGACACGGGCGGCTTTACAGATCTCTGAGGGCACCTGCTCGGCGATAAGGCAGCAGATTCCCAGGGCCCTGGATGCCGTGATCTTCGACTCGAAGCCTGTGACTTCCTCACCCCCTCCAATGGACCTCCGGCTCCGAAGGATGTTCCGTTGTTCATCCAGCACGGCGATGATTGGCTTGAGATCGAACTTGCCCTCACTCCACATGCGGTGCTCGAACATGAAAGTGAAGAGCCAGTTCGTCAAGGTGTCACTGATTGCCCTTTCAAGGTTCATGCGAAATATCAGCACTCCGTCACTGTCGATAAGGCGTTCGAGGTCGATGCCCTGCTCCACGCCGAGCGCCTTCTCCCCCAGCGCGCGACAGATCGAATCTATGCGCGCAATACAGCGGTTGCGAAACCTGAGCTCGTCACTGCCGCGCTGTTCTTTTCTGTCCTCGAGAGCGTCCAGCAGATCCAGTAGGCAGGGCCATCGGCCAGTCTCAACGCGCTTTGCCTCCAGTTCATCCAACACGAGCTCAAAGTAGCGCCTGGACGCCTGTCGGGCGTCCATCATGTCGGTGATGATCTCGGAGAAGCGCTGGTTGAACACAGTGGGCGGGACTCGGCTTGGGCCGCGCAGGAGATTCAGGGGGAACTCGCCGAATGTGAACAGGCGCGCGTTCGGCACCTTCCGGAGCAGACACTCATAGTCGCCGCGCAGATCGGGGATGACGATCGTGTGATCCGGGGCAAGCTGTATTGACAGGTGAATAACGGTGCTGCTCTTGCCGGTGTCCGGCATCCCCAGCAGGAGGGCGGAGTTCCTGATCTCATTGTGCCGCCAGACCAGTTCGCCGGCATCACCGTCTATGGAACCCAGAAGCACGCCATCGCCACCGAAATCGTACGAGCCCCGCGCCACCCGCAAGGGGTCGTCATTGGGATCAATCCCGAGCTGCAGGAGTTCGGCAAAGGTGATGCTTCGGGCAAGTCGGCGGCTCTCGTTGCTCCAAGAGGCCGCGCGAATGCGGTGCCTCACGTCGGGTCGATCTTTGCCCAAGATCGTTGCCCACCGGTCGAGTTCGGGATCAATCACTTTTCTTCTCCTTCGGGCCAAGGACGCGGTCACACCAGGCCTTGCATGACTCTCCTGCATGCACCGCCAAGGCCCCGGCGGCTACCATAGCGAGAAGGCCGCCAAGCGGCGAAGGAAGGCCCGCTTGAGCCGCGATAAACGCGCCGAGGATCAAGCCGACCAAGCCCCCGATAGTCGCCGGAATGGTGAAGCGGGCGTGCCGTAAGTAAAGGCGCCTCAGCGGACCCAGCAGGAGTGCGACTACGAGCAACAGGAGCAACAGCTTCATTGGTCCAGCCTCCACCAGAGCCGCCACCAGTGCTTCCACCGGCAGCGGACGCAATAGGTGATCTCTTTTCCATCCCCGAGCGTGTACGTGAAGCGGTGGTTCATGCAGACAGGGCCGTGTTCGCATTGCTTGTGGCAGCCCTCGGGGCTCGAGCACATCAAGGAACCGCAGATATGGCAGAGGCTCTTTGGCTGGACATCGCGGCCCAGGAGGTGGTTGAAACCGCAGGTTGTTGCGTGGTAGGCGTCGATTTGCCGCAGCCCGCCGCCAGCATCCTGCCCCTCGACGCGCTCGTGGAGCGAGAGAACTCCCTGCTGGGCGCTCTGGCGGTCCAGGACCCTCATGGTTGTTATCCTGGTGCCAGGCCCCTGGATGACATTCAGGTAACCCTGAGTGCCGCCCTGGCCCTGACTTGGCGGCGCAGTCGCCGGGCCAGGGACAAGAGCGCGCCAGATGCGAACAACCACATGCTTGAGCTTTGCCATTCCCATATGTCTTTCTCCTTGGTTCACGGCGCTTGCCGGCCGCGCTTGACATGCAGAGTCGGCGGGCGTTTCGTCTCCGCGCGCGGTCAAGTCAGGCTGGACGGACTGTCGCGGGCCGCCTGTCGTAGGCACCGATGGTGCAGGCAGCGACTGAGCCGGGGCAGTCCCCGCACAGAGCTGGCTTTCCTGGCTTCTCAAGCGTTCCAGCTTCTCGCGATGAATGCGAAGCCCCGTGCGCCCTGCGCTAGATGACAACTGCTGACACCTGGCGTCCCCGCGGCCCCATTCCTGCATCTGTTCTCCCAGGCAACTCTTGCACAATGCGCGCTTCCCTCTGGACTGCAGGAAGGCAAGTTTGTCTTTGGCGATACGGAACGGTGAGGCACACCGTCCGCACGTGAGCTGAGCCAGCGTCAGCTCAGTTTCGCGTCGCAGCTGGGCCCATTGCTGCATCTGACGTTCCAAGCATGAACGGCACAGCAGGGGCCGCCCCTTTGACCTCAGACGATCCAGTTTCTCCCGCGACAGGCGGAATGTAACATTGCAGTGCTCGCACACGACCTCCGGCCGCTCCCAGTCTTGCCGAAGCTGTTGTTCCCGCTTTTCAGCAAGGTAGCGCGTAAGGCACGCGTTGCAGAGCACTGGCTTGCTCCTGGCACGCAGCTCTTCCAAGCGAGCCGAGTCGATACTGTCCGTCGCGCCGCAGGTGCTGCACGTCTGCAAGACCCAGCTGGCAGTGAGACCTCCTTTGCGCGAGGGAGACGTCAGAGCTGGGCCGGTGCGCAGCAAGTGCCTGAGAGCGCTGCGCCATTCCCCAGGGTCAGGGCAGCGTTCAAAAGAGTCCGCCTCCAGCGCCTGTTGAAGCAGCGACGCGAGGCGGCGCGAGGTTGTCGAAAGTGCATGCACCTCTTCCTGGACACGGCCAGCGCGGGGCGCAGCAAGCTCCTGTTGACTGAACAGCGACCCGTCCTCTTGCGAGGGCGGCCCACCTGGCTGAACGAGCAGCAGTTCGGCAACCAGAATCGCCAATGCGACACGGTCGGCGGCCGGGCACCACGAGTCCGCCGCGATCCACTGGCCGGAGGGAGACTTCAAGAAGGGCGCCATGTACCCACTCGTGCCGGCCGTGGTGTTCGGCTGGTAGTCAAGACCGGGGTGAAAGGGGCAGTCCCAGTCTATGAAGAAGACGCCGCCCCCGGGCTCCAGGAAGACGTTTGACGCAGAAATGTCGCGATGGGCGACGGAGAAAGCCTCAAGCGTTGAGACGGCCTCCACGAGCTTGAGCGCCGCGGCTGCGCGCTCTCCCAGCGACATCATCGAATCGCCGGCCCGAAGGTCATCCGCACATTGCGACCAGGGCGAGCCGGGCACTCGGGGCGTTAAGACAGCGCCGTCCAACCACCGGGCGAGGTCCGGATCGTAGTAGTTCGAAGTGCTTCTTGTCATGGAAGACGGGGCGAGCACGCGTCTTTGGGCGCCGGCAAAGAACTCCACACCCCCCGGGAGGCATTTGGCGACGCTCTCTACGTAGCACCGTTCGGGACGCCGAGACTCAGTGAACTTCTTCAGGAACCAGTTGTTCCCGTGCACCGTTTGAACCAGCGGTAAACCGTTGCCTGTCCTCCCACCAGGTACAACGGGCCTTCGGGCATCAGCGGGTGCGGCTGCAGCCGGAACTCAAGCCCCGTGATCGTGGCTGCCCGACCCGAAGCGAACCAGTCTTGGACGGGGTTGTCAGTCATCCAGAAGGGGCTCCTTGTTCACTGTTTCCATGGGTCTGCGGGCAAGTGGGGGACCTGGCGGTTCGGAAGCGGCAACACGGGCAGCTCAAGCGCCACGTCCGCAAGACGCGGTGCCGCCCAGATCGGCGCGGCCGGCCTGCGTCTGGCCAGGATTTCTTCGAAGAAGGCCGGCGGCAGTTCCGGGACCTGATTCAGAGCCGGCGGAGGAACACGGCGGCAGCACTCACACCATTCAGCTGGGGAGGGGCATTCGTCGTAAGAGCCTGCACGAAGGGCCCGCTGGAACAGCACCGCGGCTTCGGGAAAGCCCTGCTTGAGCGTTTTCATCGACGATTCCAGCCCAGGGCCGCTCCGCCGGCAGGTCTCGTCTTGCTTGTACATCCCCCCTTCTTCCGTCATTGGTGACCCCGGACCGAGAGTCAGGAACTCCGCGTTCAGGAACGCCATAGCGCACCGATCGGCTCGAGGGTGCCAGGTAAGGCGAGTATCGACCTGCCCCCGGGTCCATACGAAGGGGGCCACGTAGCCCGAAGTCCCACAGGTAGTGTTAGCCGGCATGGTCAGAGTGGGATGGTAGGCGCTGTCCCAGTCGATGAGCCGGCAGCGCCATGTGTTCATCTCAATAAAGACGTTGCCGCTGGACAGGTCCCTGTGCGCGCAGTGGGCCCGTTCCAATTCCAGCACGGCTTCGCTCAGCCCTCGGAGCAGCTGCACCCGGCATTCTTCTTCCAGATGAAGCCGCCCGCATCAGAGCTCGTCGGCGAGCGCCGCCCAGTCTGCACCGTCAATCCTGGGCATCAGCAGGACATCACCCAGCCAGGCGGCGAGCTCCCGCGAATGGTAGTGGCCGGAGGCCTTCTCGAGGGAGTCGGGCAAGAGCACGTGCCTCTCCTTCCCGCACGCGAAGGTGTCGCCTGCGGGGAGAAGCGACCCTATTGCCTCCAGGTACGGCCGGTCTGGCGTTCTTGACGGGTAGAACTTCTTGAGAATGAGCTCCGGGCCGCCGGGGCTGCAGAGGTAGAAGGCTTCCGCCTGCCCCTTCTGCACGGACAAGGGCACACCGTTCAGCCTGGGGTGGACTCTCGGGCGTACGCGTACGCCCCGAATGCGGGCCCACTTCCGGCTATTCAGCCAGCGCTCCATGACTTCCGCCGGCATTTCCCTTTTCATCCTCAAGTTTTTGCACCGCCGACGGCCGCAGCCAAACGAACGACATGTCATCGTCGCCGCGTTTGCGCGCCAGCCCCGCGTGGAGCTCCATCATCGGTGCAGCACGGGTGTCGTTATGCAGTAACTGTCGCTCATGTTCCTGAAGCCAGGACCACTGCTCGGATGGGTCAGCAAAAGAACGGTAGAACCCGTCCGTAGCCAGCAAGAACTGCGCCTCAAGGGGAAACATCTCTTCTGAGTAATGCCAGCGCCCCTGGTAGAAGTGATCGGGCAAGACGGCCGTCACTGAGCCGGCACCAGAGGAGCTCGACGGCGGCTTGTCGGCCTGGGGTGCCGGCCATATCCGTACCTGTGTGGACAAACGACAGCGCCGGTAGTTAACGTAGTCCTCATCACGAGGGCGGGTGACCAAGTAGTCAGGCACCACCAGCAGGTGACTTGGAGTCAGCGAGACCTGTCCCGCGCGGTTGTCGTTGGAGGAGCCCCACCGGTCGTTGACAAACACATCGAGTGGCCTGCAGACAAGCCAGCGGTCGGCGTGCCCGGCTGGGATGCCCATTTCGGCGGCGAGTTCCGGCCAGTTAGACAGCGTGCAGATCGCCCTGCACAGCATTTCGTCCCCAGGCACGAACCTGAGCATCTGTGAACCGGGGGCTTGGCTGGGGCTGCCCGGGACTTCCTTCGCAGCGATACGGCCATCGGTTCCCAAGCAGAGCGAATCGGCGAGGAGGTGACCCTCAGGATCGAAAGCGAAAAAGGCCGAGTCCCCACAGGTGAGTAAGCGTACCGAAACACGTCCGTCAAGGATGGTCAGGGCAACGCAGGTCAGCGTGGTCTGGAAGCCTTGTTGCCGCTGCTTCATTACGACTTCAATGAGCGCCTGGCGCATGCCTGCTGGCGTGCCCCGCGCAAGCACTACGGGACGGTGGAGCGACTGCAGACGGCGCTCCTCCAGAAAGTCGCAGAGCGTGGCGAGGCGGCTCTTCAAGTCTCCTCTGAACAAAGGGGGGGTGAAACTGACCGTCAGCTCGGCTGCCTCTGCGGCGTGAGGAGAAGAGCTGGTGCCATCGCACACAACGGCCACGTAGCTCTTCTCGAACCACGCTGCCCTGTCCTGGTCTTTCTTCTCGCCGCCGCCGACGGCCGGCGAAATGATGACCACGGCGTCGTAATAGCTCCGGTCGGGCGACATCTTCGGGTCTCCTATCCGCTCAGGTGCGGGTCCTATCAGCGCGGCTTCCCATTGAACCCACCGCTTGAATAGCATGCTTGAGCATTTCCCTCGTCCGCACGTCGAAGAAGAGACGGGCGCCTTCCCGAACGGCGGGGAAGATCCCGTCGTCGACGAGGTTCCGGCGGATAGATTCCGGCATTGGGCTGCTCATCCTGAACAGGCGAAGGTTGTCTTCACTGGGTCCGGCCTCCTCCTCGGCAATGTATCCTGGAAAGTCCTCGGGGCCGGTGTAGCTCAGCGAAGTTTGGGTGCCTATGTATGCGTTTAGCATCAAGACGTTGCCGTCGGTCGCCGACAAAGCCATGATCTCCTTTGCGACCTGGGTCGCGTCGGACTGGCTCATGCCGTCGGTAAGGTGGAACACCATCGCCGGGAACGAGTTGCTGTAGCGCTCGCTGGCCACGGCCTTCTTGAGAAACTGATAGGCTGCGCGCAGGGCCGCTTCGGCATCAGTGCCGCCCAAGTGGCCGCCGAGCCCCAGCGAATTGCCGGCTTCGGCATACTTGGTGACCGCGGCTTCAATGTCCAACTCTTCGGGCGCCCAGGCTTCCGGCGCGCTGCCGTACCTGATCAAGTACACGTAGTAGCGGGGCTTGATGACGACGCCGTCGCCACGCTGCTCCGTGCTCCTCGCCAACAGTTCCTTGAAAATGTGCCCCAGATCCCGTTCAACCCATAAGTACTTGGCATCTGATGTTCCGGGCAGGAACTCAGTCATGCTGCCGGAGTCGTCCAACACCAACACGACGAGGCCGGGGTTGGCCCGGCTGATTCTCTTCTCGTACGACATTCCTCGATCTCCTTTCCTGCGAGATGCCGGCTCAGCGCGTCTTTGTGGTGGGACAGCGATGCTCCTTCGTCACCTGTTGGAGTCAATGTCGCCAGACAACCAACTCCCGTGTGCAGAACACGCCCAGGAGCAGGTACGCCACCAGGAGCAGGGCCAGACCCGGAAAAGCCAGAGCCCGGACCCAAACTGGCTTCGACAACAGCTCCTGGACATCTGCCGGGAGCGACAGCAGAAGCGCTGCTCCCAGACTCCAGAAAGCGATCCTAAGAAGACCCGGCAAGCGTACTCGATCCTCCATGCTGGCTTTCATCTTGACTACCTCCGGTTAGTGGGTAGCCTGTCACGCGTTGCGCGGTACAGATTGACTTGTCCGTCTGCAGCCTCTCCGCCCCCTGGGCGGTCGTGCGAGTTATTGCGTCGCCTCACCTCCCTTCGGTTGTACTGAGAGAGCGGTCTGGACGGCCGTAGCCCTGTGGGGGCCGTCTTCAGTTGCAGCGGTCTGCGTGCAGTGCTACAAGGATGCGCGGTACACGAGGGGCGTGACGGGCCCACCTGGCCGAGCAGAGACCCTCTAGCAAAGGCTGCTCTGGCCAGGCCGTTGCGCCCCGACTTCACTCCGAACCGCCCGCATTGCCCTTTCTGCTGCTAGAGCCAGATGATGCCCTGTCGAAATCCTCGAAGCCTGTTCGCGTCGGCCGGCGTGAGCCCCTTCGGGTAGAGCAGTATCCGAAGGCGCCCAAGGTCGTACAGCCTGCGGGCGGCGTCGAGGACCATCTCGATGACGCGCGTTGATTCGCGGGACCAGATCTCCCGACAGCGAAGCGCGTCGACGGCGTCGGCCTCGGCGGCCAATCCGGCAGCTCGCAGCGCATCCCGCGTATGGATCAAGCCCTTGCCGCGCGGGTTGAGGACCTCGGCGAAGATCTCCACGGGGTGGGCGAGCAGTGCGGCCTCGAAAAGCCGGTCCACCTTCTCCTGCGTCTGGTAGAACGCCGGGACCAGTGGGCAGAGCATCCCGAACGTGGTGAGTCCCGCAGCGTAGGCCGCCAGAAGGGCGCCGAAGCGCTCCTCGGGCGGAGAAGCGTAGGGCTCCAAGGCCCGCGCAGCGGCGGTGTCACTGGGCAGGAAGGTGGTCGACAGGCCCACGCTGCAGTGTTCCCGGTGCTTAGCCAGGACGTCGAAGTCGCACCGGACCTCTGCGTTCTTTGTCAGGACGCGGACTGTCCAGCCGGGTTCGTCGAGGATGGCCTTGAGGCAACCCCGTCCGAGACCCAATGCCCGCGCCGCAGGTGACCATGCGTCGCTGGCAGTGCACACCTGGACAAGGCCGCGCTTCTTCTTCCGGCGGGCGTCACGTGCTACCCGCGGCACGGTGTTCGGGTCGATTATGCCGTAGCCCCGCTCGAAGGGGTCCAGACCGAGAGCTCGAAAGGCACAGTGGCATCTGTTCGTGGCCCTGGAAGAGCAGTAAGTGCAGTCGTTGTCGCACGCCAGGCCCACGTTAGCGCCGAACTCAGCGAGAAGCTTATCGGCGAAGGCGGAGCTGCGCCTGAGGCCGGCCTTCAGCGTCCAGCGGTAGACAGGTTCCTCGCACTGCGGCAAGTTGAGCCGGTTCTTGCTGTGAGCCATCTTCGTCCGTCCGTGGAGAGCATGCGGGGCCCGGGGTGCGTTGCTCCGCGTACCATGGGGTGCGGGTCCCGGAGAAGCGTGGACCCCGCGGCAGAACTTGCCGTCCGGCTTTGCCGCCGAGCCTCTGCGGTCGTAGTCTGCCATCTTTGTCTACAGCTCCCTCCCGCGGTCGGCGTTAATTGGACCACGGTAGCCAAAAAGAGAAGATGCGACGTTGTAGTCCTCATTCCGGCAGTAGAGGCCGCTCTCATCGCGGATCAAGGGGCAGTTCCCGCGTTGGTCGTGACAGGCTGTATTGGCTCGCTGCACTGTGCTACCTCTGAAGCGCACTCCAATGTCGCGGGCCAGTCTGGCCCTGAGTTCACCCATCGTGACTGCCTCGTCTGCGCAGAGCACGTCAGCGAACAAGTCAGCGGCATGGCTTTGGAGCGCTCGATAGACTGTCATGTAACGTCGTGCATAGGCACGCCCTCGCTCGTTGTCTCTGGACGACCTGGAATACTCTCGCGCGCGTTCCATTGGGCCGAGGCCTGGAAGTGCTTTCATAGCTCGGGTCAGCATCCTGCGCCCCTTTCGCCTGGAACGAGATAGCGGCGCACGGTGCTCCTCGAGAGCCCATACTCCTTCGCTATCTTCTCGTGGGCAAACCGGTGAGAAGAGCCGGTACCGACCAGATCTTGCTCGATCCTCTCCCATTGGGCGATATACTCCTTCACAACCTCCTTTCGTCCCATCAGGATATATGGGCCAGCCATCCTTAAAAGCTTTCGCGGCGTGCTGCGTCCCAGTAACTGGGGAGCCCTTGGTCACGACGGCCAGACACGAGCGCGCAGGAGACGTTCGGCGGAAAGCTGGCGCGTCAGCGATGCTCGAGGCTTGGACTGCATCATCCAGGGTTCGGGGCAACCGATTCATCAGGTCCTCCGTAGATGACCTCTCGCAGATTCGATCGTTTCGACTCACTGTTATAGGCCATGGGTATTGACCATCTGTTGACGGACAATAGATCAGGCTATCGGCTTTTCTGCGGGTGACGTCGCATGACGAGATACCGCCACTTCGGGTCGAAAGCATAGCCTCGTGAGGTCATGGATACCGTTGTGTCTACCTCGACGGTGTGGAGGTAGCGGCTCGGCCGTGCGGAGTCCCCTATTGCCTTCCGGATGTCGTAGACGTAGCGGGAAAGAAACTGCGGCGCGGAAATGCCAGCCCCACCGATCAGGGTGTCTTCAAAGGTGAAGTGACCAAATGGCTGGCCTGGTTTGCCCATGCCCTTCAGCAGCACTTTCTCGAGGCCGTAATGGAGCCCCCCGGAACCGAGTCGGATTGTCTTCTGTACCTCCTCGGTCTTGACCTTCAACTCACGGGAGGGCTCGTCAAGGAGGAACTCACCGTCCCAGTGTCGCCTCAGCGCCCGCAGGTGCTCCTCGGTCACCTGTCGAGATTGACCATTCTCGATGACTACGTATGAGCCCAGCGAAGGTACGCGTGCTGCGCTACCTGTGATCTGGTTCACCAGGGACTGCATCTGTTCTGTGAGCTGGCGCGCCGCGGCGGAGTGTTGCTCCGATTCCCTTACATGGCTCGCGAGCTCAGACATTAGGTCTGCCAACCTCTGGAGCATGTCTTCGGTTCCGGGGCTCACTTGTCCTGTCACCACGGCTCAGGCGCGATGAACTATGTTCAGCTTTGTTTTGCTGGGTCCCTTCCAGCCTCCGCAACTGCATGCTTCCTTCCGCCATTGCGGGCACGCCGCCGGCCGCTTTGGTCCGCACGAGACTTGTCCCGCCGATGCGGTTGCACCTCGCTGCACACGGAGTATACTTGGCGGTTGAAGGGGCTGGCCTCGCGCATGCTTGGCACTGAGCCGTAAGAACCCCAAGGTTCTGCCGGTTCCTTCGAGTATAGCAGCACGCGAGTTACAAGTGTCAGCTGAGAAAGGCGATACGATGCGGTGGGAGCCACATTTGCGGCTCGTTTTACGTGGGTCCCGTCAGAGCAAAGGCCTGTGTCACGAGCACTTCCGGCAACGCCTGTCGGGCGACAGCAGATTGACGTCAGAACTGCGTAAGAGCGGGGTGCCCGTGTCTGCCGGGTCCCTGGGCGCAGATGCTTGGCCGAGGCGTGCCACCGTGGTATGGACCGTGGCGCGGTCAACGCGTGGCAGAGAGTAGGCGGTAGTCGGGGCAATGGCGCAGGTTGACTGGGACAGAAACGATTTGTGGATGCGCATTCGGGATGCGGACGATCCCGAGGGCCGGGGAACAACCATCTTTTTCACAAAGATGGTTTACGTCTTGATGTGCGTGTTTGTCCGCAACGAGATGCTGGAGGCGAGGATAGCGGGCGGCACAAGGATCGAAGCTTTCGTCTCCGCGTTGAAGAAGGGAAAGCGAGGAAGACGGAAGCCACGTCGAGGGGAGCTATCAGACTTCGACGCCTTCTACCAGAACTGGCACAAGTTCCCATATGCATTCGAGTTGAAACAGCGCATATGGACCGTAATCGGTCCTGATGCCGAAGAGCTATCAGACGAGGCCGCCAAAGGTTTTCTTTCGGAGATTTTTCCTTTCTGCGGTTCTACGAGTGGCACTGCCGAATACCATCTGCGTTTTGAGGCCGAGCGGTTCGTCTTTTCCCAGGCGGTGGAACGGGAGTACGCGCCAATTGGGGACGCGCTTCGTCGCCATCAGTCGAAGCATGAAGCAGGGGAATGCGTTTGCGGCGAGGGCAAAGTCGGGCAACCCGCGGTTGCGGGGGAAGCAGCGCTGGGGCTGTACAGGGAATACGTCGTTGCTGCGTGTTCGGATGTTAGATTCCCAGGTCTGTGGGCACATACCCAGCTGCCAATCGTCCCCCGACTTGGCGAGATCTACGTCGCGCCGGCCGCCGTCCCCTGCGGAGATGCAGCGGCGAAGCAGTTGCCGGAGGTGCCGAAGCCGCTTCTGGCCGAGCTTACAAGAGGAACTAAGACGCTGGTCCTGGGGGGCGCTGGTTCTGGGAAGAGTGCGCTAGGAGCCTGTCGGGATATGTGAGCTACTGGCTCCCTGAAATGCACTCTTCGTTCCTCGAATGGCCTATCGTGCTCCTGGTCTCAATGCGGCGAGCCTACGCAGCCTTGCCGCCGGAGAAGCTTTGGGAAGCGGCAGTTCGAATTCAGGACACATCCACGACACACACTCTCCCCCCTGAGCCCTCTACCCCGCCGCCACGGCGCATGCGCGGCGATGAAGCTTCAGCACGTTGTGCGTCAGGCTTATGATCCGCCATTCGTCCCGGACTTTGCCCAGCCCCCGCAGCAGAAACTGCCGAAATCCTCGCGCCCACTTTATCTGGCCGAAAACGGGTTCGGCCACCTCCTTCCTGAGCCCGTATCTCGCCTTGCCCCGCTTCGTCCTCAGCTTCCGCAGCATCCTGTCCTTTCTGGACAGGTCCTTCGGTATCCGCCCCCGTGGAGCCGGAAGGTCTTTGGCC
>Ga0315289_10007278_pt1 | contig 16137 bp, 9 predicted proteins | sample YL17G11_40_MG_FD_203452 | JGI IMG/M metagenome (GOLD analysis project Ga0315289, IMG submission 203452) | Sediment microbial communities from Yellowstone Lake, YNP, Wyoming, USA - YL17G11_40 | ecosystem: Environmental > Aquatic > Freshwater > Lake > Sediment | place: USA: Wyoming | collected... | reverse complement strand
GGGGTCCCGAAATCTCTCTCTACCTAAATCCAATCAACGGACCTCATCGTGCGCGTGCGACAGAGACGCTGCGCACTGGGCCAGGGTGCGGATGCGCTCGATCTATGTGCGAAAGAGAGAGAGAGAGAGAGATGGAAGCGGAGGTGAGATGAGAGATGAGGGGGCCAGGTCGCGCGCTCGCGCTCGCTCTCTCTCTATCTCCAGCACCTCTCATCATTCCATTCTACCTTGGCGAACAGGGCGTCGCCGACCTCGATCCGCAGGCAGTCGTCCAGCAGGGATCCTAGGAGCTTGCAGTCATCCTCCAGCGGGGCGAGCGGGTATTCCTAAAGGAGGAGAGGATGGACGGGAAGGCGGCGTTGAGAAGAGGGGGTTGTTGCTGGAGAGCCGCCGCCGTTGTTCTCTCACGCGCCCTGAGTTTTTTTTTGTTCTCTCTTCTCGCCACCATCGTCTCACTACACTCACCTCGGCAAAGTGCCACAGCGTGTCATGTTCCCCCCCAATCCCTCCATGCCCACTCCCGCCCAGGGCGGAGGGCGGCACGCCAAAGGGAGGCGGCGACGGGGCGGCCGTCCGGATGGGCGTCAGTGCGGCCGCAGCGGTGAGCGCAGGGGGCGGCGTTTGCGGCGGGGCGGAGGCCATCTTTGGCGTTTGTGCGCGCGAAGCCGATGCGAGAAGCACGACCCCGATCGGCCGGCCGGAGGGTGAAGGTAAAAGGGTGCGGGGAGGAGTGCGTGTCCTGAGGGCGGAAAGAAAAGAAAGGAAAGAGTGGCGGTGTGGAAGTGGAAGTGGACGGCACATCCTCAAACCTGCGCATCCTCAAGCCTGCTCATATTCAGCTCATACCGTCTGCTCATACCATACCGCCTTCCACCTCCACCACACACGCGCGCCTCCTCTCACAACCCAATCCACACTGCACGTGACTGTCGTTCCCCTCTGAACACAGGCCAGCCCAGACGATGGGGCGGTGTCAGGGGTGGTTGACCGTGAAAAAAGGAAAAAGAGGAGGCCCAAAGGCATACAGGCTGTGAACCGCCCACCTCTTCTGTTTGACCAATCATCCATCCTCCATTCCACGCCCCGCCCCCGCCGCGCCCCGCCGCGCAAAAAAAAAAAAATGACGAGTGGAGATGCAGGGCATTGATCCCTGTACCTGTCGCATGCTAAGCGACCGCTCTACCATTTGAGCTACATCCCCTGGACGCGCGAGCGTTAACAAGTTCTATGTCCCAACGCTGATTTCTAGAGGGTTAAGAAACACATTCAGTTCTCCTCTCTCCATCAACAAAAAACACTTCTATCTATTCATTCCCCTCATCCCGGCCCGTTGGACGCCACGTCGAGAAATTGCATCATCAGCAGCGGGTTGGCCCGCAAGGCGGCCTGCAGCTCGTTCGGCAGGCCGGCCGGGATGGAGGGCAGCCCATGGCGCCGCATCGCGTCTGCCAGCGGGAGCGGGAGGCCAGCTGGGACGGCGGGCGGCCCCTGCGCCGGCCACCCGCCGCGCGGGCGGGGGCGGGGGGGCGGGAACCCAAAAATCCCGGACCCGCCATTCGGGCCGCTCAGCGTGGCGTTGGTCGCCAGGATGGCCGCCAGTTCGGCGGGGGCGGAGACGACGCCCCGCAGGGCGGGCAGGGCGGCACCCGCCGCCCTGGGTGGGCGGCGGGCGCAGGGGTCGCCACCGCCATCGTCGTCACCCTCCCCCCCACCGCCCAGCCCCCACACCCGCACCACGTCCTCCAGCCCCGACGTCGCAAGCAGGGGCAGGAAAGGGTGGGGCAGGACGCAGTTGCAGATGTCGTCGTCCGCCTCCAGGGCCGCGCACAAGGGCACGGGCAGGGCGGCCGACGCCCCAGCCCCGGGCCGGCCGGCCGGCCACAGCACGGCCAGGCCGTCATCCGAGCCCGCGACGATGGTGTCCCCAAAGAAGCGGGCCTCCTTGATGTCGGTTGCCAGGTTGAGGGCGCCTAGGTAGCGTGCGGAGGGCAGGACCCCGCCCGGCCAGGCCTGGGGAGGGGCAGGGCGGGCGCGCGCGCCGCCACCGCTGCTACCGCCGACGCCACCGCCGCCGCCACCCTCCCTACCGCCACTGCTGCTGCCCTCCCAGTCCCAGTCGAAGTCGTGCGTCTCGCCCGCCCCCACGCCCACGTCCAGGAAGCTCAGGGCTGTCTGGGCGTCGGCCATCGCGTCCGTGGAGGCCGGGTCGGCGGCCAGGGCGGCGATCGCGTCCAGCAAGGACTCCCAAGCGTCGCCCGCCCACAGGCGGAAAGACAGCGCGCGCGAGCGGCGGTGGAGGAGGAAGGGTGCGCCGGGCGCGGCGACCAGGGCAGCGGTGACGCAGTCGACGTCGTCCACCCAGGGCTGGGCGGCCGCCGGGTGTGGGAACGCGTGCTCGGGGTCGCCCAGCGGTGCCACGCCGTCTCCCATGCCTCCTGGCCGGCGGGCGGCCGCCCGGGCGGCGGGCGGCAGGGCGCCCAGCCCACCGCTCGCGGAGGTCGCCCAGGGCGGCAGCGGCGGGCGCAGGGCGTTTGCCGCGCTCACCCGGGTGGGGGGCACCCACAGGCCGGGCGGGGCGGCCGCGGCCACGGCCGCCTGCCGCCGGCGGGCGGGGAGGGCGGGCGGCCACCCGGGCGGCGGGACGAGCGGGTTGGAAGCGGCACCACCCCCGCCCCCCAACAGCCCGCCCCCGCAGTCGAAGCGGTACACGCCGTCGCCGGAGTAATTGCCCAGCAGTTCCAGCCCGGTCGGGCTCCAGTCCACAAAGGTGGCGTGGGCGGCGGCGCCGGCGCCTGGCCGGTCACTGTGCGGGGCCGGGCGGATGAGGAGGTGGGGCGGCGCCAGGGAGAGCAGGGGCGCCCGGGCACGCGCGCCCGCCATCGACGCCGGCCCGGCCAGCCGGCGGTCGTACACCCGCAGGAACGGGTCGTCGCCCGCCAGGGCGACCAGCCAGGGGCGGGAGGGGCAGAGGGCGAGCGATTTGAGGGGGACGCCCCCGCCTCGCGCGACCGTGGCCGCGCCCCCCGCCGTCGGTGCGGCAAACACGTTGGCCGCCCCGGCCGACCGGCGCTGGCCGCCCGGCCCCGTCCCGCGGGGCATCAGGGCCGGGTCCCGGCCGTCAAAGAGGCGGGCCGTCCCATCCTCAGCCGCCGAGAAGAAGAGGTGGGGCTCGCCGGGGGCGACGGCCACCTGCTTCACCCGGCCCGTGTGGCAGGGCAGGACAGCCAGCGTGGCGCCGTGGAGGGTGGGGATGGGGCGGGGGCGGGCGGGGGCGGGCCCGCCCCCACCCCCCCGCCCCCGGCCCCGCCCCGCGGCGGCGGGCGGGGGGGGGGGCGGCCGCCCTCCTTGGCCGCCGTCCCCGCCACCGTGCCCACCACCCCCCCACCCGCTCAGGTCGTGGAGTTGGACGGTGCCGTCCATGGCGCCCGTCACCGCCTGCCGGGGCAGGGCACAGGAGGGGGCGGGCAGGAAGGCCACCCCAAAAATGTTGGAGAAGTGGGAGGTGGCCAGGCGGACGGTCCCGCCTTGTTCGCCCTCCACCTCCTCGTCGCCCACGCAGGCAGCCAGCGGGCGGATGATGAGGCACCGGTCATCCGAGACGGAGCCCAACCATTGCCCGCCCTCGTCCCAGGCCAGGCGGTTGACGCAGCCCTCGTGGCCGGTGAGGGTGGTGGCCAGGGACAGGCGGGCGGCGGAGGCCGGGGTCAGGCGGGGCGTGGAGGCGGCGTAAGCCTGGGGAGGGGATGGCAAAGGTCGGGAGTGAAGGTCCTCTTTTTCGCACCGCTGGCCCCCCTCGGCGAGAAGGAGACGGACCACCCGCGCTGCACCCTGTCTATCTCTCTCTCTCTCAACAGAAGAACGCGCTGAGCGTCACTGAGCGTGCTCACCGTGGGGCGCAGCTCGCCCGTCTGGACGGAGAACAGCTTGCGGGGCGGCATTGGGATTTGTTTTTTGGCCAGCGGGAGTGCGTCGTCCCTTCTCTCTCACAACAAAAAACGTTCCTCGGAACACACGATGCCCGGCCTGACCAGCAGCAGCGCCACACCACCATCACCGCTTCCGTGTACCCGCCCTGTTACGAGCAAAAAAGGGAGGCCTGTGAGCCCACCTTTGCCGCCGCGGGCGTCGCCCAGTCCCAATGCACCACCCCCTCCACCATCGTCCTCCCTCATACTTCACTTCGCTTACGGCGCCAACATGGACCCGGAGGTCTTGGGCCGCCGCGGATTGGCCGGCCCGGTCTGGTACACGCCCGCCGTCGCGCCCGGGAGCCGGCTGGCCTTCAGCCACCGGGCGGCGTACGCGAACCTGGAGGTGGTTGAGGATGGCGAGGCAGAGGTTGCCAATGTTGACGCTGGAGCGCCGCCGCAGGAGTGGCCGTCATCGCCGCACGGCGTCCTGTACGGGCTGACAGAACGCGATTGGAGGGCGCTCGTCGCGGCGGAGGGCGGGTACCGGGTCAGCACCGTGCGTGTCGTGACGTACGGTGGAGGGGGCGGGGCAGGAGGCGGGGCAGGAACGGGGGACGGCCCACCGCCGCCAGGCACGGCGCTCTCCGCGGCCGCCTTCACGTCCTCGCCCTGGTCCACGATGAAGGCTGGCAGCCTGCCGCCCCGGGCTGCCTACCTGGCCACCCTGGCGGCGGGCGCCCGGGCGCGCGGCCTGGACGGCGCGTACACCGCCTGGTTGAGCGCCCTCGCGCCCGCCGCAGTTGTGCCTGGGCGCGGGCTGCCGCCGCCCTACTTTGAGACGCCGGGACGGGATGCGGTGGTGGTTGGGGGGCTGGTGCTGGCGATGGGCATGCTAGGGTGGGGGCTGGTAGGGGGCAGTGGGGTGTTGTAGAGGAGAGCATGGGGCGGGGCCTGAAAAATGAAAAAAATGTGAAAGGTTGAGACACTTTCAATCGACGCGCGCGCGGCGCGGTCGCTCGTTTTTCTTCTCTCCCGCTCTCACACACCATCCCACACACACGCACCATCCCAGCATGGCCGATGACTGGCTCCTGTACACGACCGAGGCCGGGTGGGGCCTGCCCTCCATCGAGCCCTCCTCAATTCAAGCCCAGGTCTACCTCCACCTCGCGGGCGTGCCACTGAGCGTCCAGGAGTGCAGCTTGTCCCGGAGCGCGCCGACGGGTGAGGGAGAGCGGGTGGCGGAGGGGACAGGGGAGGATGGCCTGCGCGCGCGCTGGTGTGGGAAGAGTGAGGAGGCGAGGCCTGTGTGGGGAGGCAGGGAGAGAGGCTCGCACACTCTCGACCCCCCCAATCGGCGCTGCTCGCTTCTCACCACCTCATCTCTCTCTCTCTCTCTCTCTCTCTGTGGTCTCCCATCTCCACCTCCCCCAGGCGTCACCCCTTCCTTGGAACACCGGGGCGAGCTGGTCGACGCCCCGCCCTCCTCTCCGACCGCCCCGGCCGACGCGGCCGCCGCCATCATTGAGTATGCGCGGGCGGCGGGCGCGGACTTGGACGCGTGGCTGTCCCCGCCCCAGCGAGCCGAGGCGGCCGCGTTTGCCTGCCTCGCTCGGGCGGGGCTGGAGCCCGCGTCCGCCTTCACCACCTGGTGCGAGCCGGCATCGTACGCAGCCGCGAAAGCCGCATACGGGGCGGACCTGCCGTTCCCCCTGAACGCCCTCCTGCCCCGCTCCGCGCGCAAGGCGGCCGAGCGGCGGTTTGCTGGACAGCCCCGGGCGCGCGTGTATGGGGAGGCCGCGGCCGCCGTCGCGTCCCTGGCCGACCGTCTGGCCGCCTCGCCCGGGCCCTTCTTCTTTGGGGACCGGCCGTGTGGGCTGGATGCCCTGCTGTACGCCCACCTGGCCTTCCACCGGGCCGCCCCCGTCGCGGCGCCGGAGCTGAAGGCGGCCTTGGACGCGCGCCCCCGGGTGGGCGCTTTCATTGACGCTGTCGCCGCCCGCCTGGCCTCCCTGGGCCCGCCCCCGCCCCGGGGGGCATCCGCCAGCACGGACGCGGACTGGGCAGCCCGGGCGGAGGCGGCCCAGGCGGAATGGCGGCGGGCGGGGGCGGCGGGGCCGAGGAGTGGTGGCGGGAGGAGGGCGGGCGGGAGCGGGCGGGGCGCGTCCACCACCGGCGCGGCCTCTCAAAAATCAACCTCCACCGCCTCCGGCCTGTCCGTGGGCGCCGGCAACGCCGTCTGGCTGGGTGCCGTGGGGGCGATCGTGACGGCTTATGCCCTGTTGTCTGGGCAATACGTGGAGTGGGCGCTGGAGGATGTCGTGCCTTTTGGAGAGGACGAGGGCGGGGAGGAATGAATGAAATTGGTTGAGGATGGAAATGCTTTTGTCTCTGCTGCTGCTGCCTGCTGCTCTACACAACCTCAACCTCCCGCATCAGCCCGGCGTGGCTTTGGGCGGCCCACATCTTGGCGTACACGCCGCCGGCCTTCAGCAAGTCCGCGTGCGACCCCTGCTCCACGACCCTGCCGTGCCGCAGAACCACCATCTCATCCACCACGCCTGCCACACTGCTCAGCCTGTGCGCCACGAAAATGGCCGTCCGCCCGGCCGACGCGTTGTCCAGGGCCGCCATCACGCCCGCCTCCGTCGCCGAGTCGAGAGCCGACGTGGCCTCGTCCGCCAGCAGCAGGCGCGGCGAGCGCAGGCAGGCCCGGGCGACGGCGACGCGCTGGCGCTCCCCCCCCGACAGGCGGGCACCACCCGCGCCGACCAGCGTGTCCAGGCCTAGCGGCATGCGGGCCAGCGCCGGCCCCAGCGCGGCGGCGTCCGCGGCCGCCCGCACCTCGCCCTCGCCCGTCCCCGGGGGGCACCCGTACGCGATGTTGAAGGCGATCGTCTCGTGGAAGAGGGCCGTGTCTTGAGGGACGACCCCGACGGCCGCCGCGATGGACGCGGCCTTGAGGTCTCGCACGTCCACCCCGCCCAGGCGGACGGCCCCGCCCGGCTCCGCGTCGTAGGCGCGGATCAGCAGGCGCAGGAGCGTCGACTTGCCGGAGCCAGACGGCCCGACGATGGCGACCTTGCGCCCGGGCGGGATGGACAGGGTCACGCCCCGCAGGACGGGGGCGCGGGGCGTGCCGTCAGGGGCGGCGTACGCAAAGTGGACATCCTCCAGCTCCACGCCCAGCGGGCCTCCGCCAGGCGGGAGGGCAAGCGCCCCGTCTTTCAAGGCCGGCGCCCGCCGCAGCAAGGCCATGAGGTCGCCCAGGTCGACGAGCGACGTGCGCAGCTCGCGGTAAAACCAGCCCAGGAAGGAGAGCGGGGCGGCCGCCTGCAGCAGGAGGCCCTGGGCGGCGACGAGGTCCCCGGGGGAGACGCCGGGCGTCACCGCGACCGCCGCCAGGACGCACCCCAGGCCTACCGTGAGGATAGCGGCTTGCCCCGCATTCAGGGCGGCCGAAAGGCGCTCGGTTTCCAGGGCCGCACCCTGCTCAGCCAGCAGGAGCCCGTCCCAGCCCGCCGTCTCCACGCCCGCCGCCCCGCACGCACGCACCGTCTCCACCTGGGACAGGGCCTCCACCGCCTTGCCCCGGGCGGCCGCGTCCAGGGCCACCATGCGCGCCCGCACCGCCACCGCCGCCCGGGTGAGGAGGATCGTGTAGATGGTGTACAGCCCAAACGTGGCGGCCGTGCCCACCGCGGCCGCCGGGCTGAAGCGGGAGGAGAGGAGGGCGCAGACGAGGACCAGCTCGACGGCGGTCGGGGCGAACGTGAAGGCGGCCGCCCGCCATATCATCGCCACCCCGGCCGTGCCCCGCTCCAGGCACCGGGCCAGGGAGCCCGGCCGCCTGGCCAGGTGGAAGGCCGGGTCGAGGGCCAGGACGTGGGAGAACGCGCCGTACGCCACGCTGCGGGCCGCCGCCTGGGCGACGGGCGCGAAGAGCGGGCCCTTGGCCTCGCGGGCCAGGGCGGCGATGAGGCGGGCGGTGGAGAAGAGGGCGATGGCGCGGAGGGCGGCCGGGACCGCGTTCCCCCCGCCGCCAGCCCCCAGCGCGTCCACCGCTGCCTTAAGCTGCAAGGGCGCCGCCAGGCCGGCCACCTTTGACAGCATGATGAGGGCAGCGGACCCGGCCGTCCGCCAGGCGAGGCCCGGATCGGCGAGCGCCGTGGCTGCAAGGAAGGCGAGGGTCGGGCCCAGGGAGGGCGTGGGCGGCGGGGGCGGCAGCGGGCGCGGCAGGGTGCCAGGCGGGGTGGGCGGCGGGCGCGGGGTGGAGGCCAGGGACGGGTCGTCGGTTTTCGCTCTGAGGGCCTCATCAGCTGAAGGAGGCCAGAGGAGGTGCCACAGGTGACGGGGTAGGGAGAGGCGGGGCGGGGCGGTGGTCATGGTGGTCGTGGTGATCGTGGCAGCAAAAGGGATGGTGGTGGTCGGACGGCGGGACAGCGGCTGCAGCCGAAAAGGCGCGACTTGATGTTTTGAGAGTCCCGGGCGGCCGGCCGGGCCGCGCATTGTCCGCACCTGCATCATAGCTGGTTTCTTGTAAATCTTCAGTTGCAGCAGGGCATGTGTGACACACTCGAGGGTAACGTGGTAAAACCAGGGCGCGGGCGAACGAAGAGACAGCGCAATGACAGCAGGCCAGCGAGCTTCTCTCGTTCTTTACTTTGACGAGAGGGAGAGGGAGTTTGCGGGGTTTTCCGAATCTCGCCCGCCCGGCGCCCCACCGCGAGAGGTAACAGGGCTCGCGGCACCAACATGCGGGCTGTCTGCCCCGGGGCCAACGCCAGCCAGCCCAGGGTGTGGCGACCGCCCTTAACACCCACGTACCATTCATCTCCCCGCCCAACCACGGCCGCCGCCGCCGCCGCTGCTCCGTTAACCTCGGCCTGGGCCACCCCGCCCTTCTTCACCTGCTGCGTCTGCGGCGAGCCGCTGAAGCCGGTGGGGGTGGCACCCGCCACCACCACCGCGCCCCTTGTCTGCCTGGCTGGCCATGCGGTGGACGTGGCCAAGGAAGGGCACGTGTTCTTGCTGCCAAACGGGCGCAAGAAGCGGGAGAGCGCCGGGCCAGCGGGCGATGCCCACGCACAGGTCGCCGCCCGCCGGGCCTTCTTTGACGCCGGGTGGTACGATCCCATCCTGCGGGCCGGGGCCGACGCGGTGTGTGAGGTGTTGCTGAGCAGGGGGACGGAAGGAACTGCGGCGTCGTCGCCGGCCGTCGTCTTGGACGCGGGGTGTGGGGAAGGCGCCTACCTGGCCGCCCTCGCCGCCCACCCCTCCCTCCCGCCAACCACCGCCCTCCTCGGCATCGACGTCTCCAAGCCCGCCATCCGCCTGGGGTCGGCCAGGTATGGCAGCGACCACATCCGATTCGCGGTCGCCTCGAGTTTTGCCATCCCTTTAGAGGCGGGGGCCGTGTCCTGCGTGCTGTGCGCGATGGCGCCCGTCCCGCCGGAGGTCGAACTGCGACGGGTGCTCGGCGGCGGCGGCGGCGGCCTGGTCGTGGTTCGCCCCGGGCCGCAACACCTGGACGGCCTGCGCCGGGCCGTGTACGGTGAGCGCGCCCGGTTTGACAAGGAAGGAGGGGAAGGAGGCGGAGGAGGAGCGCCTGGTGGTGCCTCACCGACCACCACCGCCCAAATGGTCTCCCGGACCCGCCTCACCTTCCCGCTGGCCCTGCCCGGCCCCGCCGCGGTGGCCTTGCTGGGCATGACGCCCTATGCCTGGTCAGCGGCGAGGGGACTGGGCGAGAGGCTCAGCGCGGAGGGGCTGGAGACGCTAGCGGACGTGTGGGTGGAGACGTTTAGAATCGTGTAGAGAAAAAGAAAAAAAAAAGGGTCGAGCGTTTTTTTTCTCTGTCATTCTCTCCCGCTCTCGAACAAAAAAAAAAACTTGCCACCATGCAGGCCTCCCTGTCCACTCGCATCGCCTTGCCGGTCGGGTAAGTCGAGGAATTGGAGAGGGCTGCTGCAGAGCACGAGTGGGTGTATGGAGCGGGTGTACGGGCGCGTGGCCCGGTTGACGGCGTAGGGGCGAGGGAATTGAGGCGACGCGCCGTCAGCCAAGAGAGAGCGGGCCCCGCTTCGAAAGAGAGGGACCCGCGCCCGCGCGGGCGCATCCCTTCCCTTTTAATCGCCCGGCATGGTAGATTGCAGTACCTCTTCTGCCGCATACAAAAGCGGCGCGTGCATCCTGAGCGCTCTCTCTCTGACCACCAACAACAACCCGAACCAACAAAAAAATAAACGCCAGGCCCACCCGCCGCGCACGCCCGCACCGGGCCGCGGCCGTCAAGGTGCGAGAGATAGATGAGGAGATGCCACGCCTCCCCAAGTATGAGCCTTGGCTAGCCTGTCAGCGGGCTGTGCGTGTTTCGAAGAGAGCGGGAATGGCCATCAGCGGTGCACGCGCCCCGCGCTCTGGCGCCTTCCCTTCTGATTGGCCAGCGTCGACCTTCTCTCGCTCCACGCCTCGACCGACCCTCACCCCCTCTCCTGTCTCTCTTTCTTCCATCTCTCCTCATTCGCGCAGGTCCGGTCTTCCTCCAAGGAGGAGGCCATCAAGTCGCTGCAGGGCATGAAATCCGGCGTCGCCGCCGCCCTGTCCTCCCACGAGGAGGAATTGAAGCGCAGTGAGTTGGAGGGTCGGGGGCGGAGCAACCCAAAAACCTCTCCAGGCGCGCGCGCTTCTCAACCTCATTTGCTCTCCCCTCCCCCTCCTCCTCGCCTCTCCTAGGCGTCAAGACCTCCGCCGCTGAGGGCAGCGTCACCGCCTCCGTCGACGCGGCCGCCGACTCGGCCGGCCTGCTGGAACTGGACTCCGCCACCTTCTGGCCCTTCATCAAGGAGACGGCGGGCGACGCCCTGGTCGTCGTCGACTTCTTCACCACCTGGTGCGGCCCCTGCAAGCTGATGATGCCCAAACTGGCGGCCATGTCAGCGGCGCGCGGGGGCAAGATGATCGCCGTCAAGTTCGAGTGCAATGCTGCCAACAAGGACATCGGCAAGGAGCTGGGCATCAAGTCGGTGCCCACGTTCCAGCTGTGGAAGGTATGGGAAGAGAGAGAGAGAGGATTGGGGGAAAAGAGGGGAGGGGGGGGGGTGGAGGCGGCCTCGCCTCTTTTCGCGTGTGGATGCTCACTCAACTCCCTTCTCGTCTCTCCTCTCCTTCAACAACAGTCCGGCGAGAAGGTGGCCGTCATGACGGGCGCCAAGCCGGACGATCTAGAGAAGCTGATCGATGCCAACCTGTGAATGGTATTTTTATATCTCTCTCTTTTTTTTTGTTATTTCCTTCCTTACATTCTTTTTTCTTCGTTGGCGGGGATGCGCATGTGTAAGTGTGGGCGTGTGTGTGGGTGATGTGAACAGAGGAGGCGGGGGGCCTATTCGTGTGTTACCGGGGTGTTGTGTGCGCACGCGCATGCAGACCTTCCATGTCCAACGCCGTGTCCTCTCTCATGCGCGGCGCCGAGTGGCCCGGCCACCGCCGCCGCCCCGCCCGCTGCCCGGCGCGCCGCCGCCGCCACCGCCGCCGCCACCCACCTCATGCCCACCACCGCCGTAGGCGACCATCTGTGAACAGTCCAGCAGGCCCAGGGGCGCGATGGCGGCGGCGGCGGCGGCGGCGGCGGCGGCCGCGGCCCCAGGCCCGCAGTGTGCGCCCCTGCGGCGGGCAGGCGGCGCCCGGCGCGTGCGCTTGGACGGGCCGTCGCCGTCCGCCACGCCCGCACCACCACCCCCCGCGCCCGCGGGGTCGCTGTTCTGGGAGTCGTGGTTGGCGGTGTGGGCGGTCGCCGGGTCTCCGCGCGCCCGGCGGCGGCCCGACCGGCGGACGCCGCCACTGTCTGGGGGGCTCCCCCCTGCGCCTCCCCCCCCGGCACTGCCGCCGCCGCCGCACAGCGCGGACCGACGGGCGAGGGCGGCGGCGGTCGCGCCGGCGGGCGTAGTCTCCGCCGTCGCCCTCGCCGTCGAGGCACGGGCAGCAGCAGCAGCGGCGGCGGTGGCGGCGGCCTCCGGCGCCACGGCCGGCGGCGGGGCCAAGGGGAGGGGAGGAGGGGGAGGGGAGGCGGCGCCCGCGGCGGCCGGCGCGCGGTTCAGGGCGGAGCGCAGCGCCGCGAACGCGGCGGCGGCCGCGTCGTCGTCGACCGCGGTGTCGCCACCGTCGCCGGGCGCCCGGGGTGGTTGGGGCGGGGGAGGCGGGGGCGGCGCAGCGGCAGCAGGCCCGGCAGCAGCGGCCGCGGCCGAGCGCGGGCCCCCCGGCGGCGGCCTCATCAGGGAGAGCGGCGTCGTCGCCGCCGCCAGCCGGGGCGCCGCCGCCCCGACCACCGCCGCCGCCGGCCCTAGAGATGACCGGCGCTGGGGGGGAGGCACAGGGAGAGGCGGCGCCGCCGCCGCCGCAGGCGCCTTGCCCGCCGCCGCCCCCTTGCCGACCTCCACAGCCACAGCCGGCGCGGGCGGCGGATAAAAATCGCGCTCCGGCAGGCGCCGCCCCGCCACCGCGCACGCGTACAGCCAGCCCGGGGTGACGGGCGTCACCCCGAACTCGGGGGCGCGCGCGAACTTCTCGCCGCACCGGGCCGGGACGAGGAGGTGGGTCGTCGACTTGCGCATCGCGTCGGTCACGCACGCCGCGCCCACCAGGCGGCCGACCTCCTCGATCGCCTCCCTCTCCTCGGCACACACGCCCGAGGGGCACAGGCGCAGGGCCGCAAAGGGGGCCAGGGGCAGGGCGTGCGGGAGCGGGCGGAGGAGGGGGAGGTCGTACGGGGCGAGCAGGAGCGGCGGGGTCGGACCGCCGTGCGCTCCGTGCGCGCTGTGCGCGCTGTGCCCCTGCGTGCCCTTCCCGGCCGCCGTTGAGAGGGCCGTCGGCAGGGGCCGCCCCGCGCCCACCGACAGCACCAGCCACGCCTCCGTCACCCGGTTCCCTTCCGGCACGCACCGCCAGTCAGGGGCGCACCGGTCCAGCTCGCCCGCGCGGGCGGGGGTCAGGGAGGGCGGGCAGAGCGCATAGGCGGTCCCGCGCGACACGCCCGTCGTGGTGCGCCCGTCAAACACGCGCCCGCCCGCGACGACGACGCGCTCGCGCAGCAGGGACGCGGAGGCGGCGGAGGCGGAGGAGGGCGCGTCAGCCAGGGCGACGAGCGTGAAGTAACAGCCGGACAGGGGGCGGGCGCGGGCGAGGGCGGCGGGGGGGATGGCAAAGGAAAAGGGCAGGGCGGGGGCCGGGGTGGTTGCGCCACCCAAACCCGCCCCGCCCCCGCCCCCGCCCCCGCCGCCGCCGCCGCCGCCGCCGCCGCCGTCCACGGGCAGCAGGCGCCGGGCCGCCCCGCACGCCGCCAGCCAGGCCGGCCCCACCACCGCCGCCGAGCCCGGGTAGGCCGCCACGTGCGCGCGCACCGCCTCGGCGGCCGCCAGGGGGGTGGACGCGGGGCAGGCGATGAGGATGTGGGTGACGGCCGGGGAGAGCGCCCGCTCGTGCGTGGCCCCCCCCGCGCGCAGGGCGGCGGCCGCGCGGGCGGACGCGCCCGGGTCGGCGAAGCCCGCCAGGAAGACGCGGGCGCCGTCCAGGTACATGGTGTCGTCGCCATCGGAGGCAGGCCCGCCGTCGGCGTCGCCGAAGAGGGGGCCGGCGGGCGGGGCGGGGGCGACAGCCGAGGCAGCCGCGGGCGGCAGCGGCGCGGGGGGCGCACCACCCCGCCCGGGCGGCGGCTCGCCACCCCCGCCCGCCACCCCCTTGCCGCCCGTCGACCCCGACCCGGCCCGCACCAGGTCGGTCGGGCCGGCCGGCGGCGGGCCGGCGGCGGAGGGCGCGGCGGCGGCGGGTGGGGGTGGAGCCGGAGCCGGGCCGGCGGCCGCGCGCGCGGCGGCCGGCGCGGGCGGTGGCTGGCCCGCCCCCACACCCGCCCCGCCGCCGCCCCCGCCGCCCTCCGGCACCGCGAAATCCCGCTCCAGGCCGGCCCCGTACTGGGCCCGCCCCGCCGCCGCGCCCACCCAGCCCGCCCCCACGACGGCGACCGTCCCCCAAAGGCGGGCGTAGCGCTCCTTGTCGGAGATGGTGGCCGCGGCGGGCGCGGCGGGCGCGGCGGGCGGGCCGCCACCGCTCCCGCCCCGGCAGACGACCAGGTGGGTGCAGTCCTTGGTGAGGGCGCCCACGTATTCCCCGCCGCCACGCCGGACGGCGTCGGCCAGGGCCGCCTTGGCCGCCCCGCCCGCGCCCGTCACACACACCCGCAGCCCGGCCAGCGGGCCCAGGAGGAACGGCCCCGCCCCCACGCGCGCGCCCGCCTCGTCGCAGGCGGCCAGCCAGTCGGGCGAGACGATGGGCACAGACTTGTGGGAGGTCAGGTTGGTCGTCAGTTGCTGCGCGAATGTGGGAGAGAGAGAGAGAGAGAAAAGGGAGGAGAGGGTGAGAGGGGGGTGGAGGGGTCCAGCGTGTTTTTTTCTTTTTCTTTCGCAGCGCGCGCGGCAGGCAAAAAAAAAAAAAAAAGCCCCGCGCCGCTCCCCTCAGTCCTCCCACACATTCCTCCACAGGCATCCCACCACCGCCAACCTCCTCGCCGCTCTCGCACCTTGTACTTGGGCGCCAGCACGCTGGTCGTGACCAGGACGTCCGGGAGGGCCGACTTGGAGACGGTCGGCGCGAGCGTCGCTCCCAAGCGGCGGGCGAGGGCGTCGGTGGCCGCCCTGTACTCGCCCACCATGCCAGACACGGCGATGCGGAGGCCGGCCAAGGGGGTGGTGGACCGGGCGGGAGGGTCGGGGGGTGCGGCGGTGGCGCCGGCGGTGGCGGTGAGCGAGGAGGACGGCATTGAAACAGGCGCGACGGAATTTGTGTCTCTTCCTCTCTCTGCTCAGGCGCCAAGGAGCCCAAGAATCTCGTCGGGCGAGGGCGGGAGGGAAGGCGCGCAAGTGACCGAAGGAGGCCCTCCTGAGAGAGAGGGGGTGGCCCTATCGCGCTGGGCACTCCTGGGAGGCGCGAGAGGGAGAGCTCCTGTGCACGCCGGCGGCGGAACGGAGGAATGGACGCGGGAGGGGGTGAAAATTCAGACGTCCGAACGCCCTCTTTCCATCATCCACACGAAGAGAAGTGGCGCTCGCCCCCTCTCGTTCGCCTCCTCCCCGGAGCCCTGCCGACGCCCCGACAAACTTAAAGCCGTCACACACTCCCACGGTCGTTGAACGTGCACGCACACGCGCACGCGCACCCCGCAAACTACAACACCCCTCCCCCGAGCGCCCGTGTGGCGTCTCTCGCTCTCGCCCACACAAACCCCAACTACGCACGCGCTCCCCAATGACCTCGCGCGCCTGGTCCCTGCGCTACTACCTGGTGAGTGAGAGAGGAGGAGAGAGAGCAGAGTAACGAGCGTGACGTGTGCGGTCCTGTTGCCGCGCCCCGTGTGAGGGGGGGGGGAAAAACGAAAACGAAATTTTCCGGCCTCCCTTTTTTTTCAACCTCCTCTTATCTCCATCCCACGCTCCCCCCTCACCCTCTCTCTCTCTCACACACACACACCCACACACGCACACCACTCAGCTCCGCGTCGCCAACACGTACGCCGCCACCTCGGAACACTACGTCCGCGCTCAGGGCAACCTGTCCTTCTCCGAACTGCTGGCCACTGCCGAGGAGGCTTTCACCCGGCGGGCCGCCCTGACGGAACGCCTCCTCTTCGCGGGGCCCGCCATGGCGCCCACCCTCAACGCCCGGGCCGCCCTGGCGGCAGGCGGGGGCGGCGCGGCGGCCGCGGCGGCCGCGGCGGCCGCCCGGGACGCCGTCGAAGGCCTGCTCCTGTGGCGGGACCCCCCTGCCATCCGGGTGGGGGACGTCGTCGCCTTCACCGCGCCGCCCGGCACGCGCCCCGGGTACGAGGCGGCGTACGGCCTACAGGGCGGGACGGTGGTGGGCGGGGGCGGCGGGCCCGCGGCGGCGGCGGCGGCGGCGGCGCCCTCCCCCGGCACCACCGCCCCCCCTCCACCCACGCTCGTGCGCCGGGTCGCGGCCCTGGGGGGGGAGACGCTCGTCGACGGGGACGGCCCCGGCGCGGGCACCCTGGCCATCCCGGCCGGCCACGCCTGGCTGCTGGCCGACGCGGCTGGGCTGCTGCCCCCCGCCGCGGCGCCGGATTCAAGGGCGTTCGGCCCCGTGCCCCTGAGCGCGGTGTTGGGGCGGGTCATTTACTCGGCCGCCTCGCCGGCCGACCACGGCCCGGTCCTCTCGTCCT
>Ga0315289_10007276_pt1 | contig 16141 bp, 24 predicted proteins | sample YL17G11_40_MG_FD_203452 | JGI IMG/M metagenome (GOLD analysis project Ga0315289, IMG submission 203452) | Sediment microbial communities from Yellowstone Lake, YNP, Wyoming, USA - YL17G11_40 | ecosystem: Environmental > Aquatic > Freshwater > Lake > Sediment | place: USA: Wyoming | collected... | reverse complement strand
CATATGATATAATGAACCTGATCACCCGGGCCAGCTCCCACCTGCTGGAGGAGCCGAGCAATGTGATACGCGCCCAGCGTGCCGTCGCCAGGTTCGCCGAGGAGACCGAGCACCGGCGCATCTGCCCAGTCTGCCGGCGCAATCGGTAGGCAGCAGTTTAGCCGGTTCCGTCGGCGGGGTTTTTCCTCCTGTGGTTTCCCCGTCGGCGGGGCCGGTTCATCACAAAGGAGGTCAATATGCAACCAGAAAAGCTACAAGTAGCGCTCACCGAGCGCCAGCGAGAAGCGGGCCTGTACCTTGAGAGCCAGACGACGATGCGCTCCAGCTCAAGAGGGACGATCAGGTTCTGGCGATTTTTTTCAGCATGGCGCAACGATCGAAAGCATACGGGAAGAAGCTGAGCGGTGGCTGGGGGGGTGATGGAGCAGGACAGAGGCATACGAATTCCATTGAAAAGGGCAAGCTGGGAGCTTATCGTCAAAGCTCTCACGTATCTGGTGGAGAAGCCCCATTTGGACGACCTGGAGGAGGAGCGGGACCAATTAGGGGATGCGCTCCGCTATATTGAGCGCAAACTGGAGATGGGGTGACCAGCTTTTGTAGTATAATGGGAAAGGAGGTTACCATGTCAAAACTCAACCCCTGGGAAGGATGGCATCCGCCAACAAGAGAATATGACCCCAATGATCCCCACTTCGACCCCTTCCACCCGCCGAAGAATACCCCGGATGAGGTCCTGAAGGCATTTTGGGGTGACGACGACGACGAGGACGATGATGAGGACAAGCAATCAGAAGCCTGAAGTGGAAACCTGTTCCTGCGTGATGTCTGCCAGCAGTCTTGGCCGATTAGTAAAAGGCGATCACCCCTTGCCTATACGGTAGACCTTAGTGCCGCACACCGGACACTCGCCCTGGGTCGCCGGCCTGTCGTTCTTCAAGGTTATGGATTTTGGGTTCTTTCTCTCTCTCTTGGCTCGGCACTTCATGCAATATGCCTGCATCTTGACCTCCTCTCTGCTCTCGCCATTACACCTAGATTCGGTAGCAAAATAACAAAGAACTGCCTGCCTGTCAACACCGTGTACTCGCAGTCAGGGTTCTTCAGATAGACCCAAAGTATATGAGATGCGGGGATTAAACAGAATGGACCCTTGTTCAATCGCGGGCCGTAGCTGTACCCTAATCTGCCCTCACGGGAATCGAAACTCTTCCCCAACGTCTAGGACATTAGGGCAAGGCGTGTACGTGGATGCCTGGCTCCCTGGTCATTGTTATGTCCAGCCCCCAATCAGTTCGTTACCCAAAAGAACAGCGAGTACTGGATACCTCCCAGACTGACACGGAGGGAATATGCTGGCTATCTTTGGCTCGTTTGATGTGTCTGAAAATGACAAAACACCACTCTCTGCTCGCACGAACCGTAGTCGTGGCAAGAGTCCTTACAACGGAGCTCCGAAAAGTACCTTTGGGCCATTGATACAAACGTCGTAATGTAATATAAAAGAATGACAGATATATAAAGCCGCCAAGAAATCCGATACTCTGTTCCGAGAAAGGTAAAACGCGAGAAATCGCGGGACGCAAAGCCAAGGGTCTAAGGTTGGCAGGATTCAACTAGGATCGCCTGGACGCCGAAGACGGAGTTAGTTCTGAAAAGCCTTTCTCGGGTAAGGATCGCTGATATGACGCAAGCGCTCTGGAGCGAAGCTGTCAACTGTCGAAAAGGAGTGAGCGGGCCTCGGGGATCTTTATGCCACTATCCTTCCTCGAAGGGTCCCCACTCTGTCAATAGCAGGCGAATGAGTCGCTCCTTCTGCTGACTGGGACGGAAAGGGGGTGCCAAGATTGAGTCAAGAAAATGGCAAAGTACATATTAACGACCTGCTTAAGCTTGCACTAGAAAAGAGCGCGTCGGACCTTCATCTGAAAGCGCGTCGTCCACCGGTGCTGCGTGTCAATGGTCGGCTCGTTGTTCAACAGGACTTGCCGGAACTGACACCCGATAGCATTACTCAAGCCTTTGTCGACATTACCACAGAGGAACAGAGAGAGAGGTTTGCCAGGGATCTTGAGCTGGACTTTAGCCTAAGTATCTCGGGGCTCGGGCGATTCCGTGTCAATGCTTGCATCCAGAGAGGCACGGCTAACCTCTCGTTACGTATCGTTTCCAACGTGATCCCCGATCTCGATGAGCTCATGCTGCCAGAGCTGTGTAAGGCCTTAGCCCTAAAGCAACATGGACTCGTTCTAATTACAGGACCTACTGGCAGTGGCAAATCGACCACCCTGGCTGCAATGATCGACCATCTCAACAATACCGATAGCCGACGCGTTGTTACCATCGAAGATCCAATAGAGTATCTACATCAGGACAAGAAATGCTTCATCTCCCAACGAGAGCTAGGTTCCGATACCAAGTCTTTCTCTGCCGCCCTTAGGCATGCACTGCGCCAAGACCCCAATGTCATCCTAGTCGGTGAGATGCGAGACTTGGATACTATAGCTACTGTCCTAACTGCTGCAGAAACTGGCCATCTCGTCCTCACCACACTTCACACTCCTAGTGCCGCTGAGGCGATTGACAGAATCATCGATGTCTTCCCTCCCCACCAGCAGAATCAGGCCCGAATGCAGCTATCTACTACTCTGCAGGCAGTGATTTATCAAACCTTATTACCCAACGCTAACGGTTCAGGGCGTGTTCCGGCTGTGGAGGTCATGATAGCTACTGACGCTATCAAGAACCTTATCAGGGAAGGAAAGACCCCCCAAATGCTGAGCGTGATGCAAACCGGTGCCCAATATGGCATGCAAACCCTGGATCGATCGCTCATCGACCTTTGCCGCAGAGGGCTCATCAGCCGAGATGAAGCCATAATCAGATGCAGGGACCCAGAAACGGCAAGAAAGGGCATCGCTGCTTTTGGTGCATATTAACGGTAATACTAGGCACCTGTTGCTAACTCCGCGGTGGGACCGACGATCGGTAGGCTGGAAGTCCCGATGAACTTGCCGATCGTCTTACTCTTTCTCACACCTTGCCCCTCATTCGTCTACAGTCGTGGCTGGTTCGCCACTCCATCTCTAGCTCTCCACGCCCCTAAAACTGCCAGCGCTTAGGCTAGCGAATGTCTACGATGCTCAATCGAGGCAGGTCAAAGGCCCGGCACGAGGGTCTCTCTCTGGAGGGAATAATATAACACCACTACACAGGAGATACCTACCCTGACGCGGTATACCAACCTGTGTACGAACAGCGTAGTGCGTACATAAGCCGCTAACTCCGGGTTGCAATTGTTGAACAAACCGCTATAAAGTGCAGCAGCTCATAGATGGGAATGAGCAAGGGGTATTCCAGCCTCATGTCCCTTATGCTGCCATCGGTGAAGAGGATAAACACAGTGTCGAAGCCATCCTTCCGGTAGCTCTTGGCCTGTTGCTTTATACGCTTGCTGTCATCGGCAGATATGTCAAACGATGCCTTGGGTTTTGCTGGAGCTACTGATGGCTTTTCCCCGTAGCGATAGGAGAACGCCCCTGCCTCGACATCGAAATGCCACATATCATGACCCTGATTGTGGTGTTTACCCGCCGCCCTGGCCCTCATCTGTAGGGTGCGCGTCTTACAATAAAAGTCCCCGGTTACCATTGCAATCCCCCCTGAAGGCCGTGCGACCTCGTGCTACCTCTTGAATTATAGAAGAAGAGAATTACAGAAGAAATCGCCTGTGACCATTGCCACCTCACTGCCACCTATTGCCACCACTGAGACTGTAAGTGGCAATCAGGTGGCAACCGGTTGCAACCTCTTAGCCAAGTAACCAGGCGGCAGCAGGCAGGGTAACCCCTGTCCGGTAGCCTGAGGTGGGAACACTAGGGTGTAACCGAGTCTGCGGAGTGATATTAGCGCTACGCTAATTGCGACTGCGACTTGCTATAGGAAAGTCGCAGTCGCAATTAGGTCGCAATGATGTCGACATTGGTGGACTCCAGCGGATTGCCTAACCGATAGGGAGTGGCGGATGGTAACGGAGCGAGGGTGGATTAGTGATAAAGTTTGCGCCTATGGCTGGGGGCAAAATCCTGGCACAATGGAGGCGACGGGCATTGAGCCTTATCCCTACCAGACAACCTTGAAGATATAGCTCTAATTGCCGAATATAAAGGGGGAAGCGGATTTGAGTCCTTTTCCCCCTTTTTGTTTGCTCGTGGTTGCACGAAATGCCTTTTTGTTGCCCGCTGAACAAAACAAGCGATCGTGCAATGGGTAACAATCTGGACCTCTGTGCACCCTGCGGAATCGGGGACCGAGTGCTACATGGTTTAATCATCTCTATTGCTTAACTTTGGGGGTGGCAAGCATATCATTGCCTCGACACTCTGTTATTGCGAAGAGGCCAGTCCTTTCCACAATTTCCCTCGCCTTTGACATTTTCATGTGACCGGGATCCATAAAGAGGATTCCGTTCGGTTTTAGTATTCGGTGGATCTCTTGAAATAGTGCGTCACAATCTCCTATCTCATGAAGCGTGTCAAGCAGCAAAACCAAGTCAGCACTTACACCTTGGATGCCTGTGTCATAAGAGTCGACCAGTATTGCCTCGATGTTTGTTAACGACTCACGAGCTGCTTTCTCTTTTATCACGCGAACGGCTAGTGGCTGGATATCCACGGCAAAGACCTTGCCTTTCGGCCCCACTGACTTGCTCACAGGAAGTGTGTAGCGACCTGGGCCGCAGCCGTAGTCCACTACCACCATTCCCTCTAGCAGGGGGATTTTCTTCAGACGTCGCTTTGGGTTCCATATCAAATCGGTGAGTTTGTACAACCACACCATGCCCTTGAAATGGGCATCTGACATCGGTTTGGGTTTCGTCTCATTCGCTTTCATCGGCTTCCCCAATTTCTCCTAGCTTGCAAGCCCACTCAATAGCGGTATTGACTTGCCAATAACCTGTGAATATGAGACTGTCTGTCAAATCTTACCACGTTCTAAATATATTGAACAACTCGCACTCTTAGCGAATGCTTAAAACCCGGCTGTAAGCCTGGGGATGTAATCAGGGGTTGACCGCCGGGCTTTTGTGTGCTATAGTAATTATGGACATACGTTCATAATTGCTCAAGGGTTTACGCTATGTCAAGACCAACCAAGTGGCGCCGAGTCGCTCAAATACCTCAGGTAGATTACTTCAAACCGGCAGGCATACCGCTCCGGATCCTTGACGAGGTGTGCCTCTCAGTGGAGGAGGCAGAAGCTATACGGCTCAAGGATCTGGAGGGGCTGCAGCAAGAAGAATGTGCCGCTAGGATGAGAATCTCTCGGCCCACGTTTCACCGGGTGCTGGAATCGGCTCGGCAGAAAGTCGCCGATGCGCTTCTCAACGGCAAGGCGATACGCATCGAAGGTGGCAACTTCCAGTTGGCAATGCGCCGCTTTAGATGTGGCAATGATGGCCAGGAATGGGAGGTGCCCTTTGAGGCTATGGTAGCGGGACCTCCCTCGGCATGTCCCAGTTGCAATAGTCCGAACATTCAGCCCATCCTCCCGCCGGGCTATGGTTTTGGTGGTCGAGGATGGGGCCGGGGTCGCCGAGGAAGGCGACCCTGGTAGGAGAGAGGAGGTGAACAGAATGCGAGGAAGAGGCCGGTTTGGCTGGGGTGGGCCCGGATGGGGCGGCTTTGGCGGAGGCTTTGGCAGGGGTTTTGGCCGAGGCAACCCCTATCCTTTCTGCCGCTTCTATCCCTGGCTGCCACGACAGTGGTGGGCCATGCCTTATGCCTCTCAGTATGCGGCAACCATCCCTTATACGGGATACGGTTACCCATACTCTGGGCCAGGCCGCTACCCGACTGGGTCCTATTACCCGACCCCAGGCGGGTACCCCTTGTGGTAAACCTATAGTTAAACTTCTACGAAGGAGGCGATAAGATGCCAAATGGATTTAGATTTGGAGGCGGCTGGGGATTTGGCTTCAGAGGAAGCTCTCCCCCCTGGCCTTATGTTGGCCGGGGAAGGGGAGGACTCCCCAGGTGCTGGTATTTCCTGGGAGTTGCGCCGCCAGCTTACAGACCAGCGATGCAGACAGGACAGGAGCCATATCCTTACTATGGCGGAGCCTGGGCCGCACCCTCCTATGGATGGCCAGCCGCTGCCCCGGGAGCAACACCCTTTGCCCCGCAGATGACCAGGGAGCAGGAGCTTGATTTCCTCAAGAATGAAGCTCAGGTGGTAAAGGAGCAACTGGAGGATATCGAGGTCAGAATAAAGAAACTGGAAGCGGAGGAGTAACTTGGTAAAAGGGGGTGATTTATGAAAATCGCAGTATCGGCCATAGCTCCCAGCCTTGATGCCGAGGTCGATCCTCGCTTTGGCCGGTGTCAGCATTTCGTCATAGTCGACCCTGAGACCATGGAGTTTGAAACACTGGAAAACCCCAATGTCATGGCTGGGGGTGGGGCAGGAATCTCCACTGCCCAGATGGTGTCCAATATGGGTGTCCAGGTGGTGCTCACCGGCAACTGCGGCCCAAATGCCTATCAAATGCTTTCGGCAGCAGGGGTTCAGGTGATTACTGGTGTCTCAGGAACGGTGCGAGATGCCATGGAGGGCTATAAGGCGGGAAGGCTTCAAGCGACAGCCCAGCCCACAGTTGGCCCCCACTTCGGCATGGGCCCCGGTATGGGACGCGGAATGGGCATGGGCCCAGGCATGATGATGCCGCCGGCAGGACCTTACCCTCAGGCTCAAAGCCCGGAGCAGGAGATAGAGATGCTTAAGGGGCAGACTGAGATGCTAAGGCAGCAACTGGAGGCTGTCCAGCGCCGCATCGAGGAGCTGGAGGGCAAGAAGTAGCGGATAGAGCGAACTCCTTGGGGTTCGAAACAAAAGAGGAGGTGTTTTATGCCTAGAGGAGATGGAACTGGGCCTTCGGGTCGAGGGCCGGGCACAGGCGGAGGGCTGGGGCGTGGTGGTGGCAGGGGCAGAATGAGGGGCACGCGAGCCGGGGCAGGCCCCAATGGAAGCTGCGTTTGCCCCAATTGTAGCACATCGGTTCCCCACCAGGTAGGGACACCCTGCTACAGCGTGAGCTGTCCTCAGTGTGGGGCCAAGATGGTGAGAGGATAGATGATAATATCCGTTGCCAGTGGCAAGGGTGGCACGGGCAAGACCCTGGTGGCCACAAGTCTGGCTCTTTCACTGCAAAATGAGACCAAGGTGCAGTTTCTGGACTGCGATGTGGAAGAGCCCGATGCTCACATCTTACTCAAGCCTGCAATCGAGCATCAGGAGGTGGTCTCCATTCCTATCCCCGAGATCAATGCGGAGAGATGCACCTATTGTGGCAAATGTGCTGAGGTCTGCGCCTATAACGCCCTGGCGATATTGAAAAATCATGCCCTGGTATTCGCCGAGCTCTGCCACGGCTGTGGTGCGTGCTCTTATCTTTGCCCCGAAGATGCCATCTCCGAGGTAGCCAGAGAGATAGGCATCGTGGAGACGGGTCGCGCCAAGCAGATAGAGTTCATCCATGGCAGGCTGGCTGTCGGCGAGGCCATGGCTCCGCCAGTGATCAGAAGCGTGAAGGAGCACATCGACCCTGGAAAGACGGTCATTATCGACGTCTCCCCAGGCACCTCATGCCCGGTGGTAGAGGCAGTGAAGGGCAGCGATTACTGCCTCCTGGTTACCGAGCCTACCCCCTTCGGCCTCAATGACCTGACCTTGGCTGTGGAGACGATTAAGAAACTGGAGATCACCTGCGGGGTGGTTATCAACCGCGCTGGCGTTGGAGATAATAAGGTAGAGGAGTACTGCCTCAAGGAGGCTATCCCGGTTTTGCTTCAGATCCCGCTCGATATTCAGATTGCCCGCCTTTACTCCCAGGGGATCCCCCTGGTGGAAGGCATTCCCCAATGGCGCCCCATCTTCCACAAGCTTTTTGAGGACATCGACCAAATAGTGTCGACACAATATGCAAAGAGGAGCGGATAAAGGCGCTATGAGCGAAACAAGGACATTCAGGGAGCGCCTGAAGGGGATATTAGAGATTGGCATAGAGCATAGCTATAAGCATAGTGAGGATTTGCGAAAGCTTGGCCTGGAGGCCAGGATAGAGGCTGACGAAGCGTTAGCTGAAGGGCTCTTGGAGGCCGCAGAAATGTCTCAAGCCCTTGCCTCGAAGTTGAAAGAGCTGTTGGAGAGGATCGGGTGAAAGAGATCGTGGTTCTCAGTGGCAAAGGGGGCACGGGAAAGACTGTAATCGTCGCCTCTTTCGCCGCTTTAGCTCAGGATAAGGTGATGGCTGACTGCGACGTAGACGCCGCCGACCTTTACTTGCTGCTTCAGCCCAGCGTCAAGAAAACCGAGGAGTTCTGGAGCGGAAAGACCGCCGTTATCGATAAGAAGTTCTGCACCGGGTGCGGGGTCTGTGAGGAGGTGTGCCGCTTTGGAGCGATCAAGAATTTCAAGGTCGACCCTATTTCTTGTGAGGGCTGTGGCTTCTGCTTCCATGTCTGCCCCGAGAGAACCATCAGGATGAAGGACAATCTGGCGGGAAGCTGGTTCATCTCCGATACTAGATACGGGCCTATGGTTCATGCCCGCCTGGGGATTGCCCAGGAGAATTCGGGCAAGTTAGTGGCCGTAGTCAGGCAGAACGCCAGGCGCATTGCTGAAGAGCAAGGCCGGAGCTATATAATCAGCGATGGTCCTCCGGGGATTGGCTGCCCAGTCATCTCCTCGCTATCTGGAGCTGACCTAGCCCTCCTGGTCACTGAGCCTACTCTATCTGGGATACATGACCTTGACCGCGTCCTCGGCGTCTGCCGCCACTTTGGTGTTACCGCCTCGGTTTGCATCAATAAATATGACCTCAACGAGGAGAATACCCGCCAGATCGAGGACTTCTGCCAACGCCAGGGGATAGAGGTCATTTCAAGGCTCCCCTTCGACAATGCGGTCACCGAGGCATTGGTTCAGGGGCTACCAGTGGTGGAATATTGCGAGGATGGGATTGCCCGAGATATAGAGATGCTGTGGCAAAGGGTTTCTGCAGCTTTGGCCGGGGCACGTAAATAAAAAATCAAAGAGGAGGCTGATTATGAAAAATGCTGATCTAGTGGTAATAGGTGGCAGCGCTGCTGGCGTCAAGGCGGCCATGGTTGCCAGCAGACATCACATGATTGACAGCGTCATAGTTATTCGAAAGGAAGGAAAAGTTCTCGTTCCCTGTGGCATCCCTTACATATTTGGCACCCTCGGATCTGCAGATAAGAACTTGATACCCGATGCCCTTCTCGGAAATGCTGGGCTTGTAATCGATGAGGCTACCGCCATAGACCGAAGCTCGCAGACGGTGACCACAGCAGGGGGTGAGACCATCGGCTACAAGAAGCTGATCCTGGCCACTGGCTCACGGCCGATTGTGCCCCCGATACCCGGCGCCGATCTGCAGAATGTCTTTGCCATCAAGAAGGAGGTGGACTATCTTCGTCAGCTCCAGGAGGCTTTAGCTGGAGCTCAAGACTTAGTGGTTATCGGTGGTGGCTTTATCGGAGTTGAGTTTGCCGATGAGTGCCGCAAGTTGGGCTTGAACGTGACGATAGTGGAGTTATTACCGCACTGTCTGCAGCTGGTCTGCACTGAGGATCTTTGTGCTAAAGCTGAAGAAAAGCTCAGTGAAGCAGGGATAAGAGTGGTCACTTCAAACGCAGTGAAGTCGATCCTTGGCCATGGCAGGGTCCAAGGTGTCGAGCTGTCCGACGGCCAGCGGCTAAAGGCCGATGTGGTCATTATCAGCATAGGCGTTACGCCCAATACCGAGCTAGCACGGGAAGCAGGCTTGGAGATGGGGAGCAACGGGGGATAAAGGTTGACGAGTATATGAGGACGACTGACCCTAACATCTTTGCCGCTGGGGATTGTGCCGAGAAATTCTCCTTCTTCACCGGAAAGCCAGTGGCTCTGCGGCTAGCCTCTATTGCTACTGCTGAGGCCAGGATTGCTGTCACCAATCTCTTCGATGCGCAGAGGAAGCATAAGGGTGCCATGGGCGTCTTTTCCACCAAAATAGGAGACCTTGCTATAGCGGTCGCTGGGCTTCATGAAAGGGCGGCAGTAGAAGCTGGTTTTGACGTCGCTGTCGCAGAGTCGGCGGCAGTGGACAAACACCCTGGCTCGATGCCCGGCGCTGCTCAGCTGTCGGTGAGGCTGGTATTTGAGCGCCAATCAGGGAGATTACTGGGAGGTGAAACCTGGGGCGGGCCTACGGCTGGTGAGATAGTGAACACGCTGGCAGTCCTTGTTTCCCAGGGTGTTACCGTTGAGGATGTGGCCTTCTTGCAGGTGGGCACTCATCCTGCCCTCACCGCTTCACCCCTGGCCTACCAGGTGGTAAACGCTGCTGAGCGGGCTTTGGCCGCTGCGGCTTAAAGGAGGATATTATGCCAATCTATGACTACAGGTGCAGACAATGCGGCACCGTGTCGGAAGTATTTCTGCGCAGCTCTAACAGCGAGGTAAGGTGTCCTCATTGTAGCAGCGAGGATGTGGAGAAGCTGCTCTCTGCTTCGTATATGATTAAGATGGGGGAGGGCGGAGGAGGCACCACCTGCTGCGGCAGGACAGAGCGCTGCGACGCTCCTCCCTGCTCCACGGATGACGTTTGCCGCAGAGGGTGAGGAGGTAGCAATGCAAGACCTCATCAATGAATTCATGTCTCAGAAGAGGTTCGCCATCGTGGGAGCAACCGATGACCCTAATAAGTATGGTCACGAGATTTTCAAAAATCTGAGAAGACGGGGCTACGAAGTTTACCCGGTGAATCCCCGCCTTAAGGAACTCGAAGGCGTGAAGTGCTATCCTGCCCTGTCAGATATTCCGGTCAAGGTGGATGTGGTCGATATTGTGGTGCCTCCTGAGGTCGCCGAAAAAGTGGTCAAGGAAGCGAAGAGGCTGGGGCTGGAGCGCATCTGGTTGCAGCCTGGGGCGGAGAGTGAGGCGGCTATCGAATTCTGCCAGGATAACGGCATGAAGATAGTCTACAACGTTTGTGTCATGCTGAGTTGAAGGAGGTTTCAATGAAGATCGCAGCCGTATCAGAAGATGGGATCAATATCAGTCAGCACTTTGGCCGGGCTCCCTTCTACGTCGTGATCACTGTGGAGGATGGCAAAATCGTGGACAAGGAGACACGACCCAAGGCAGGCCATCAAACCTTTGCAACGGCGGAGCACCCCATTGCCCCAGGCCAGCGCCATGGCTACGACGCAGGATCACAGGCGAAGCACAAGAGCATGGCTGAGACTATTGCCGACTGCCAAGTGCTTCTCGCAGGGGGCATGGGCTGGGGCGCTTATGAAAGCTTCAAGAGCTGTGGCCTCGAGGTCATCGTCACTGACGTCCAAAGCATCTACGAAGCAGCCTTAAAATACCTCAAGGGTAAGCTGCCCAACCTGATGGAGCGCGTGCATTAGGAGTAGAGGGATTGCATATTGACATCGTGCTGCTTCCTATACTCTTCGTGGTTGGTATACTGGCCGGCGGCTTGGGTGGGCTTTTGGGAATAGGGGGCTGTGCCATCATGATGCCAGTTATTCGTTTTGGGTTCGACTTTTCACCCACCGTGGCTGTAGGAACAACTCTAGTCGCTGTGATCTTTACTGCTGCCTCCGGAGCCATCCAACACTGGCGCTTGGGCAACGTGGATTGGAAGTCTGTCAAGTATATCGCTCCGGCAGGTGTGGTGGGTGTGCTGGCTGGATCGGCACTCTTCTACTGCATTCGAGAGCATGGTGCCCTTATCGATCTCATCGTTGGCCTAGCCTTCCTCTGGCCTGCTGCCAGGATGACCTACGAGGGAATGCTGCTCAGGAAGATGCCTGAAGTTGTCGGAAGCGAGCTTCTCGGGAGCAAGCAAGCCAAAGCGGGAATAGGCAGTGGCGTTGGATTTTTGACCGGGATCATCGGTCTTGGAGGTGGATATGCTCTGGTGCCCAGCTTTATTTACCTCCTGAGATCGCCCTTGCGGATTGCCATCGGCTCCTCTATGGCCTCCTTCGTCTGGTTTGCCTTAGTCGGAGGGGTAATCAAGGTCGTTCAAGATTTCTGTGATATTCCGGCAGCGGTTGTCATGGGGTTGGGCGCAGTCGGCGGAGCCGTCATCGGCGCCAGACTGGTTGCTCGGTTCAAGCCAGCTACTTTGAAGGCGGTGTTTGGCTTCATATTCCTCTATGTGTCACTGAAGTACATATTGCTCTACTTTGATATAAGGATTTAGGGTTTATATATCTTAAACTACGTGAAAGGGGAGTTCATAAATGCCTTCAGCAAAAGAGGTCGAAGAAGCGCTTAGCCATGTGCTTGTCCCCGGGATAGGGCGTAGCCTAACCCAACTCAATATGATCCGGGCCGTTGATGCTGCAAACGATAAATTGAAGATCACTTTGGCCTCAACTGCCCTCGATCCTGCTGTTCAGGACTGGGTTCAGGCCAAGGCACGCGGTGAGCTTGAGAAGCTACACGATATGAAAGAAGTAGGCATAGAATTTGTAGAGGCCAAGCCCCAGGAACTCAACCGCATTGACCACGTTTTAGCGATAATGAGTGGAAAAGGCGGGGTGGGAAAGTCCCTGGTGGCTGGCCTCCTCGCCGTTGGCCTCAACCGCATGGGCTATGAGGTGGGGATTCTGGATGCCGATATCACCGGGCCCAGCATCCCCAGGATGTTCGGCCTCGCCGTCCGGCCCACGGGAAGCGATACAGGCATCCTGCCCGTGCTCTCCCGGTCGGGGATTGAAATCATGTCCATCAACCTCCTATTGCCCCAAGAGGACGATGCTGTCATCTGGCGGGGGCCCCTTATCGGCAAGGCAATCCAGCAGTTCTGGGAGGATGTTCTGTGGGGCAAGCTTGATTATCTCATTGTAGACCTGCCGCCAGGCACCGCCGACGCCCCTCTGACGGTAATGCAGTCCCTGCCCCTATCAGGCGTGGTTATTGTCTTCAGCCCGCAGGAACTGGCGGCGATGGTGGTGAGAAAAGCGGTCAGGATGGCCCGAGAGGCGATGCACATCCCCATTCTGGGCGTAGTGGAGAACATGAGCTACCTTGTCCTGCCGGACACGGGGAAGAAGCTGGAGCTCTTCGGCAAGAGCAGAGCTGACGAGATGGCAAAAGCGGCTGAAGCCCCCCTGCTGGGGCAGATACCCATCGACCCCGAAATTGCCCGGCTCTGCGACCAGGGCAATATTGAGCGCTATGACTCTGAGGTTGTAAACAGCCTTGCCCAAGCCTTTCTTGGGACCGTGAGGGATAAGGCGGAATGAAAGAATACCCAACTGGAGAGCGGAGACGACTTCGGAATTCGACGAGCTTGAAGAATACATAATGGCCGACATGAGGAGCACCTACACCGACACGGCTATCGACCATGCCATGAATCCGAAAAACGTGGGCAGCATGGCCAACGCCGATGGTTTTGCCGCCGTTACCGGCCCCTGCGGCGATACCATGGAGATATGGCTCAGGGTCAGAGAGGGCAGAATTACCGGCGCTACTTTCTGGACCGATGGCTGCGGAACAACCATCGCTGCGGGCAGCATGATTACCGAACTGGCTAAGGAAAAAACCATCACTGAGGCTATGAAAATAACCCAGCACGATGTTCTAGATGCATTGGGAGGGCTGCCCGAGGAGAGCATGCACTGTGCCCTGCTAGCAGCCAACACGCTGAGGGCAGCTGTCAGAGACTATCGGGCTTGCAAAAGAGAGCCATGGAAGAAAACGTATCGAAGCCGCTAAATCGTGGCAGAATAACGGTCAGAGGGGAGCTTTGCCTCGGTTGTGGCCTCTGTGTCCAGATTTGTCCCCAAGGGGCGATATCCTTGCCCTGGGGATGGGCAGATATAGATCAGGGTAGATGCATCTCATGCCGTTTCTGCCTTGAGGTTTGCCCTCAGGGAGCGATTGTAGAGACGATCGCAGTGTCGAAAGATGAGTTGAAAGCCGTGGTTGCCAGCTTGAATCAGAAGACAGACGACTTGTTGGCGCGAATTGAAAGGCTAAGGCGCTAGAAAGCTGAGGTGATCCAAAAGCCATGGTCAATCAAAAGGTTTCGGCGAAGCACAAAAGCTCGGGAGTTGACAGCTTGGGCCAATACTATGAGAAAGGCTTGTGGCGATGTCACGCTTCTCCCTTTGGGGCGCATCACTGGGTTATCGATACCCTGGGGCAGGGCGAGTGCAAGTACTGCGGGGAGAAGCGCGATTTCGTTGATCCGGCAGGCAATGGCTGGTGGGAGCTGCCCAGATATGATGAAAGCTTTGCACTGGAGGATCTGCCTGAGGAACTGTTGCCCATGGTATGAATCGGCAGTGATTCTCGACTAAAGGGGATGCCAGTGGAAGTTCGTATTACCACCTTAAGTGAGAATACCGCTGCCAGGATGGGCATATTTGCTGAATGGGGCCTCAGCGTTCTGGTAGAGGTAGACAACCTGAAAATCCTGCTCGATGCCGGGCAGGGCATCTCGACAGTCCGCAATGCGACCGCCTTGGGTATAGACCTTTCCGCAATAGATAAGATTGTCCTAAGCCATGGCCATGCTGACCACACTGGCGGTTTGCGCGAGCTGCTGGCGACCAGGGGAAAACCGGTGGGGATAGTAGCTCATCCCGATATTTGGGCCGCAAAGTATGTGCAGCGCCCCGGCGAGGAAGACTACAGCTTTATCGGCATACCCTTTGACCGGGAAGAACTTGAAGGGCTGGGGGCCTCTTTTACCCTGACCAAAGAGCCGTTGTGGATCGCTGACCACATTGTTATCCTTGGCGAGGTCCCGATGCTCACCGGCTATGAGCAAATCGACCCTAACCTCTATGTGAAAGGGGAGAGCGGCTTCAGCCCCGACTTAGTGATGGATGACCGAGCGCTCGCCATAAGGACTGATCTGGGGTTGGTGGTAGTAGCTGGTTGTGCCCACCGGGGTATCATTAATACACTAGAAAACGCACAAAAACTGACCGGAGTGGAGATTATCCACACGCTGGTCGGTGGCACACACCTGATCCGTGCTGAGGAGGAGCAAATCGAATTGACCATCGCTGAACTCAAGGAGATGGGGATTCAGAGGCTGGGCGTTTCGCATTGCACAGGCTTTCACGCCTCAGTAAGGCTAGCGGAGGAATTCGGCGACATCTTCTTCTTGAACAATGCGGGCACTCGCCTCACTTTGCCGCGGCCAACGTGATTAATTGTGTGATGCAAGTAGACTCTGGAGGACGTGATATGCTTCGGATTGAGCTGGTTCCTGATCTTTCGCATTGCATCGAAACGGTAGCCAAAAGAGAGCATAGAGAAGCCCTTGAAAAGCTGCTCGGAGCAGAAGAAGAAACCAAGGAGTTACAAGAAAGGCTGGAAGTTCTGCGGATCTTCCTGGAGACAATGGATTTTAACGTGGATTTCCCATATCAAACTGAGGACATAGGGAGGTTTCTATGGTAAAATAGCCTCAAAAGCCCCTATGCTTAGCTTCACGGTATCGGGGCTGGCTGGAGGAACCCAATGGGTGAAAAGGCCCGGGAGGGCACCTTCTATCGCTTCGGGCCGTCCACCTCAATGCTAAAAAGAAAGAGGTTGTAAGGCATGAAAAGAATCACCATTGATCCCATAACCAGGCTTGAAGGACATGGAAGGATAGAGATTTTCCTCGATGATGATGGCAATGTGGCCAATGCCTATCTTCAGGTGCCCGAGTTTCGCGGCTTTGAGAAGTTCTGCGAGGGGAGACCGGTGGAGGAGCTCCCGCGCATCACCCCCAGGATCTGTGGCGTCTGCCCCTCGGCTCACCATATGGCCTCAACCAAAGCCACCGATGCCGTCTATCATGTCGACCCCCCACCAGCGGCAAAGAAGCTAAGGGAGCTATACTACTCGGCCCATATGTGCCACTCCCACATCGCTCATTTTTATGCCCTTGCTGCCCCTGATTTTGTGCTGGGACCCACCTCCGACCCTGCCCAGAGGAACATCCTGGGGGTTGTGGCCAAGGTGGGCCTTGAGATCGGCGGCGAGGTGATCAAGCACCGCGCCTATGCTCAGAATATCCAGGCGGTGATCGGGGGCAAGGCAACCCATT
>Ga0315289_10007275_pt1 | contig 16144 bp, 11 predicted proteins | sample YL17G11_40_MG_FD_203452 | JGI IMG/M metagenome (GOLD analysis project Ga0315289, IMG submission 203452) | Sediment microbial communities from Yellowstone Lake, YNP, Wyoming, USA - YL17G11_40 | ecosystem: Environmental > Aquatic > Freshwater > Lake > Sediment | place: USA: Wyoming | collected... | reverse complement strand
ATGGGAGTATGTGGTTCCAAGAGAAGTTCAAGGAGGAGTTCTCAATACATTGCCTTCATATCCTGTAATAACAAATCCGGCAATTCAATTTTTAGGCAACCATGAGTTACTATTAATGTCTCTGGCGAATCTACCAAAAATGTGGGCGCAAATAGAGCCTTTTAAGAACCCAGTATGTTATTTTAAGAAACAGCTTTTTGAGCGATTAAAACGGAGAGCTGATACCCTTGCGAATGAATGCAGCGAAACCGCGGGAAAATTGAGAACGGCATTAGGGGAATTATCAGATATCGACAAGGACTTAAAGGATAATCTACACACGCTATATTCAAAAATAATATCGGCACAAGATGTTGAAGAACTATTGGAAGTAATCCGGGAATACAATATCACTAATGAATCGCTGGCAACATAGACTTTTAGCTCTTTATTCTAACCCACACCCTATACCCATCCCCCTCATCTTCAACAATCCCTTCTCCTCCAAAAGCTTCAGGTAGTCCTTTTCCATGTTCTTCCCGAGCCTGCATTCCCTGACAAGCGTGTTCATGTTAACTTCTGAAAATTCCTTCTTTTCATAATCATATTTTTTTGAAAGAAAATCAAGAATTTTCCTATGGGGAAAACTTAGCTATTGATTCTTCTGGATAATTGGAAACAGGCATATATAAAAAAGGGTCTGGCAATCTCGCCAAGCCCTTGTAAATAAATGTTCGGGGGGACAACTGGCACTCGTTTTCACTATACCATTCAAACGTCTTCCATTGCCATACGAAAAGAAAGGCGTTCAACTTCTAGCCTGATGCCAGATTCGAGGGCTATAACGTCTCATGTCTGTCTCTTCTCGAGACCGGTAATCAGCCCGCTTAACATCCTGGCTACTTCCTCCATGTCTTGTTTTAATTGGCTGTGCTCGTGTTCACCGGCCAACTGTCGTCTATGGGCCATTTCCAGAAGCGGCACGCACTCATGCAAAGAACCGCGAGCGATACCGAAGAAGTTTCTGCGGTCTGCTTTTGTGAAACGGCCGTTGCCCTCGGCTATGTTAGCGGCAATGGACATGGAGGCGCGGTTTAGCTGGTCGGCCAGGAAGCCATAGCCGCGGGGGAATTGCTCCGTCAACGCCGATACTTTATCAGCAAAGTCAACCGCTTTTTGATAAACGATCAGTTTTTCGAAAGCGAAAGTCATCCGGCTCCCTTTATTTCAGAAAATAGAGAGTAGAAAGGTGACCGCAGTAGAAAGGGATGCTGGGCGATGCAGGCAATCTTTGTCCTTCCTGTCATCAGCCACGAATTGCTCTCCTTTCTACTATCTACTTTCTCCTTTCTCTTTTCTCCTGCTCTACCAAAATAAAAGGTAATTCCTAACCAAACCGGACTAAATTATATTGGTTAACGGTATGGTTAGATGTCCTAAATGTGCTTTTACTAGATCCTGGAAGCTTTCTGATGGACGGTTGAAGTGCCGCCGCTGTGGTCAGCGATATACTGAGCAGGCAGTATGGAACTGCAGCCGACTATCAGATCGGACCAAGCATAAGCTGGTCGAGCTATTTACTCTGGGCGTGCCTGTCTACCGCATGCGTTTCAGGGAGATTGCCTCAGCTCCTGCTATTGGGCGGTTTTTCCGCCTGATTCGTGCATGTTGTGCCCTGGGAGAGCACTGTCGGGAACCCTTCCAAGGCGTTGTAGAGTGTGACGAGACCACCTTTGGTGGGGCTCGCCACGGTAAGCGCGGCTGGGGCGCAGCCGGCAAGATCATTGTATTTGGACTTCTTCAGCGCAACGGAACAATTAGAGCTATCCCACTAAAGGGACGTCGTGGTGCTGAGATCATCCGACTGGTCCAGAAACATACGAAGCCTGGCAGCCTCTATTATACCGACGACTGGCAAGCCTACGCCTCACTGGCAGTGCGTGGTGGCCATATCGTCGTGAGAAAAGAACAAGGTAAACCTAAAGGCAGGGATCACATCAACGGTATCGAAGGGTTCTGGAGCTATGCAAAACACTGGCTATATCCCTACCGTGGTGTGCCCCAAAAATACTTCCATCTTTACCTGGGTGAGATTTGCTTCCGTTTCAACCACCGGAACGAAGACCTCTACCCCTTGATAATCAACATGTTAAAGAAAACTAAAAGCTCTCAAACAGAGTCTCTTTTAGTCCGAATTCGTTAGGAATTACCTAATCTTTTAAGGGATTTTTAAGATTTTACCTTTCTTGCTTTTCATCTTCTTCAGCTAAAATTCTTAGAATATCCACGGCGTTTTCGGCCTTTTTGATCGACTCGATAAAGCTGGTTTGCTGGATCAGGCGGCTGATTCGGGCCAAGGTTTTCAGGTGGTTTTCACTCGACTGGGGAGGGCCGACAAGAAGGAAGACAATATAAACAGGAGAACGATCCAGAGAGTCAAAATCCATCCCCCCGGGAATCCTTCCCAGAGCAATGGTCTGTTCCTTCACCTCGGGGCTTACTGTATGGGGGACGGCAATCCCTTTGCCGATACCCGTGGTCATGATCTTTTCCCGGTCAAGCAGGCTTTTCAATAGCAGCGCCGGGTCGCTGATCTTCCCGCTTTTGTAAATCATTTCGACCATCTTACAGAGAAGGTCTTTCTTATCCTCCACTTGAAGATCAGAAGCAACCGTGTCCTGAGAAACATAATCAGTCAATCTCATAACCTGAGTTCTCACTATTTCTATTTTAATAAAACGCAAGAGACACAAGCGGCTCTAAAAGCGCTAGCGTCTATTGCGCCTTTTGCGCTAATAAGCAATGTCTTAAACTGGTTTTTTATTAGTATTTTTTTTCACGACCACATGTCCCAGTCGATTTCGACTGATTTCCATTTACTGATAGTCGCGAAAAGTTCTTTTTTCACTGTTGCCAGGTCAGCCGGCAGCTCCAGGGGCTTATTGGCATAACACGGCTTCACCTCGGAAAGGCTCCGGTCGTGATAATCGGTTTTGAAACCGGAAAATTTAAGCCCATGAGCGGTAGAGATCACTATCACCCTGTCCGTGGGCTTGATTATTCCGCGGCGGAGGAGCTTGAAAGTCACAGCCAGGGCCACCCCGGTGTGCGGGCAGTTGAAAAGCCCGGTCATATCTCCCAGGGCAGCGGCATTGGCCAGCTCGTTTTCGGTTGCCTGCTCGACTACCCCGTCAAACCGCTTCAGCGTGTCGATAGCTTTGTTGATCGATACCGGGTTGCCGATTTGAATGGCGCTGGCCAGGGTTTTACCCGCCTTGACCGGCTCGAATTTGCTGAAACCCGTCTTGTAGCTCAGGTAGAGAGGGTTGGCCTTGGCGCTCTGGGCGCAGACTATCCGGGGCAGCCGGTGGATGAGTCCCAGCTCGTACATCATCAGGAAACCCTTGCCCAGGGCGCTTACATTGCCCAGGTTGCCCCCCGGGATAACCACGACATCAGGTACCATCCAGTCGAACTGCTGAACCATTTCCATAGATACGGTTTTCTGCCCCTCGATGCGCAGACTGTTCATCGAGTTGGCCAGATAGATCGTCTTCTCTCTGGTGATTTCCTTGACCACGGCCATGCAGCCGTCAAAATCGGTATCCAGGCACACTGTTATCGCGCCATTGGAGATGGGCTGAATAAGCTGGGCTGTGGATATTTTCCCCTTGGGGAGGAACACTACGGAGGGGATACCCGCGCAGGCGCAGTAAGCGGCCAGGGCAGCCGAGGTGTCTCCGGTAGAGGCGCAGGCTACGGCCTGGATTGGAGCGCCATCGGCGATCATCTGCTTGACCATGGAAACAAGCACGGTCATGCCCAGGTCTTTAAAGCTGCCGGTATGGCTGTTCCCGCACAGCTTGATCCATAAATCCTCCAGCCCGATCATCCCGCCTAATCTTTCGGCCCAGAAAAGGTTGGTCCCCCCCTCGTACATGGAAACCACATTATCGTTTTCCACAGCCGGGCAGACCCATTCCTTTTTCCCCCATACCGCGCTCCCGTAAGGCCATTCGGCTGTCTTATAACGGTCATCGAAAAGTTTCTTCCACGATTCCGGGCTGCGCCGCTGGAGAGATCTCATATCGTGGGTCACCTCCAGCAGGCTCCCGCATTTTTCACAAGAGTAAATGATTTCATCAATCCCATAAGTGGCCCGGCATTCAGGATTGATACAGCTATAGCGGCATTTATAATTCATAATAAGTCGAGTTCTCCTGTCTTGTGTTTCGGTTTTTTTGGTCTTTTCTATTTCTTAGTTCGCCCCGATTGGAAATAAAAATCCCCCTCTAAAGCATCAAGTCCGGCCCTTTCAGCCGGACTTTATCTCCCGGCACGGCAAATCCAAGCGCATTTTTATTTAAAGTACAGCCCGTGACTCAGCCAGTCAATAAAAAGGTTGCCTACCTGACCACGAGGAGGATAGCGCCTACCAGGCAGATAAAAAGGAAAAGGTTGAAATAGAGGAAGTACCAGTGGTGGGGACTCAAACGGGCGTATTCCGGATACTCGGTATCCAGGCCGGCCTGTTTTGATTTGGATGGCGCGGCTGGGCTGGGCCTGGAAAACAATTTTTCAAGATTCTCCTGGATTTCGTCGGCTACTTCCGGATCGGTGCGCTCGATCATTTCCAGGGCCATTCTCCTCCGGCGGACAATATTCTGCAAGCGCCGGTAACGCTCGCGGATATCCGCCTCCCGGGCCGGTAGATTGCCGCCGGCGCGAGATACCGAGGAATGGTCGTAGAAGCATTTCAAAATCTCCAGCCGGTCGATAAGCATTTTCCGCTTACTGTCATTATTGACCCTGCTTTCAATAGTTCTCTCGCAGATCTCGGTAAACTTCCTCAACCGCCACTCTATCTGATCATCATTCAGATGCCGCAGACAAGTTTCCTCGATAAGATCATCAACGGCTGCTTTGATCTGGTCCATGGGTTTCTGGCCGCCCGGTGGAAAAGTGAAAACCCTCTATGGCTATGCTTTCCAAGTTAAGTCAATTATAGCCGAAGGCCGGGGTACTGTCAAGATCGATTGCCTCTGCGGCCTGCTTTTTCGATATTACTTGACAGATGCTTTCCAGTCGGTATAAAGTTCAATTATAAATATTAAGTCTTATAAAAAAAATTTACCGGGAGAACCGAAAAATGTCGAAAAAGTTGCGCTTTATCCTGGGATTACACTGCCACCAGCCAGTGGGAAACTTCGATCACGTTTTCGAACACGGTTACCAGGTAAGCTATCTGCCTTTACTGAAAACTCTTGAACGCTTTCCCCTGGTAAAGGTTGCGATCCATTACAGCGGGCCGCTCCTTGAATGGTTATCGGAACGGAAGCCGGAATTCTTTAGTCTGGTAAAAAAGCTCAGCGACAGAGGACAGGTCGAGATTATGGGCGGCGGCCATTATGAGCCGATACTCCCGGTTATCCCGCGCGAAGACAGCCTGGGACAGCTTGGTTACATGAGCTGGTATCTGAAGAAGCATTTCGGGGCGCAGGTTCGCGGCGCCTGGCTCACCGAAAGAATCTGGGAGCCCCATCTGCCGACTATCCTATCCCAGGCAGGCCTCGAATATGTCACGGTCGATGATTTCCACTTCCGCTCCGCCGGCTTCAATATAAAGAAACTTAATGGTTATTATCTGAGCGAAGACGAGGGAGAAGTGGTTAAAATCTTCCCGATCAGCCAGAAACTGCGCTATCTTATTCCTTTCCACCTGGTTGAGGAGGTGATGGACTTTTTCCGCTATAAAGCGGAGACCCTCCCCGATAATTCCTGCATTGTCCTGGCGGATGACGGGGAAAAATTCGGGATGTGGCCCGGGACCCATAAATGGGTCTATGAGAAGGGCTGGCTCGAAAAATTCCTGACCGCGCTTACCGAGAACAGAGAGTGGCTGGAAACCGTTACTTTCAGCGAGGCGCTCGATAATTTACCGGCCAGCGGCAGGGTTTATCTGCCCTCGACCAGCTACTCCGAAATGGGAGGCTGGACCTTGCCTGCGGAAGCCGGGGAACGCTTCCACAAGCTGGAGACCCGACTGGAAAAGGAAGGCCGCCTCAACGAATTCGCCGATTTCCTGCACGGCAGTTTCTGGCGTAATTTTCTGGTCAAGTATCCCGAAGCCAACTGGATGCATAAGAGAATGTTCTGGACCAGCCGGTTAGTGCACCGCTCTCTCGACAGCCGGCCGGTAAGCTTCTCCCGACTCCCCGAGTCCCTGCGCCAGCTCTGGAGGGGTCAGTGCAACTGCGCTTACTGGCACGGCATCTTCGGCGGCCTTTACCTTCCCCACCTCCGTCATGCGGTTTACGAATGCCTGATCCGGGCACAGAACCTGGCTCAAACCGGCAAACAGCCCCTTATCGAGGTAGACGAAGAAGATATCGACCGTGATGGTCACCAGGAGCTGAGAATCTCCAACCAGAGGGTCAATCTGTTTATCAAGCCCTCCTGTGGCGGTTCGATAATCGAGCTCGATGACCGGCGTACCGCATTCAACCTCACCGACACCCTGGCCCGCCGCCGTGAAGCTTACCATTACCAGATGGAATCAGGCGGCCCGGAGGCCGGCGAACAAGGTGGACATGCCACAATCCATGACCGTCAGTTCAAGGAGAGAATCAGCCCTGAAGAATTCAGTTATGATCCTTACCCCCGCAATATGCTGCGGGAGCATTTTTTTGCCCGGCTTCCCGGCGAGTCCCGCCAAATTTCACACAACGAACTTCCCGATCTTGGTGATTTCGCCGATGGGCGCTGGCAGTGGAACCTGGGCCGGAGGGAATTCTCGCCCCTTGTCCTCTCTCTCTCACGTGAAGGCCTGGTCCGCCAGACTTCCGGAGCGGAGATCAAAATAGCTTTGGCCAAGAAAATCTCCCTGGCTAAAGATTCAGGTAAAATCGAAGTCGACTACCGGATAAAGAATATGTCTGAGCAGGTATTAGACTCTTTCTTCGCCGTTTCCTTCAACCTTACCGTGCTAGGCCCCAGGGATCCGCAGGTAGGTGTGGTTTTGGCCGATGGAAGCAAGGAGAGCCTTGCCTCTGCCGCTCTTTTTCCGCCGACCAGGGAAATTACCGTATTCAACCGCAGGGACAAAATCGACTTCAAACTCGCCTTTTCTTCAGAGCCAGCTTCCATAGTACAGTATCCCGTGGAGACAATCAGTCAAAGCGAGAGCGGGATTGACCGCACCTACCAGGCAAGCTGCATAATGCCTGTCTGGCCGATCAGACTCGAAAAATCATCGCTCTGGAAACTTAAGCTGTCTTTAACTCTCATCTCACTTTAATTCGAGGCCCTTGACCGGACACTTAACATTGACACCCTAACCTTTTTCAGGTTAATATTATAGTACAAAAGAGCCAAATGCAGATTTTTCACCATTGTAGCCTTTTTTGATTTTGTCGCCTTTTTCAAACCGCCCCTGGGGCGAATCACATCAGAAAACGAGCGTACAGATGGCCGAATTCAGACATGACCCGGTACACCGAAGGTGGGTTATCGTAACTGTAGACCGCAGGCACGGTCCACGGGATTTCGAAATCCCTGAAAGGATTCCGGATGAAGGTCTTTGCCCTTTTTGCGAGGGACAGGAGGCAAAAACCCCCCCGGAACTCTATGCCGTACGAGAGGGCAACCCCGACCGGCCGGGCTGGAAAGTCCGTGTTTTCCTGAACAAGTACCCCGCTCTTGCAGACGGTTCAAGCCAGATTGAAAGACGCGCCTTTGGACTTTATGACTGGGTAAGCGGCGTGGGCTCCCATGAGATAATCGTCGATCATCCCCAGCATCACATGCTCTTCCACCAGATGGGTACGGGCCACCTGGAAATTCTTATCGATACTTACTGCAAACGCCTGATCGAACTGAACGAGGACCCCCGTTTCCGTTATGTCATGATCTTCAAAAATAACGGAGTGAGCGCCGGCGCCCCTTTGAATCATCAGCATACCCAGATCATCGCCATGCCGGTTATCCCGCGCATCGTGGCCATGGCTCTGGCTACAGCCAGAGAACATTTCCATCTCAAGGAACGCTGTATCTTCTGCGATCTTATCAAACAGGAACTTGAAGACGGCAGCCGCATAGTGGTCCAAAACGAGCATTTCCTCTGTTTTGTTCCCTATGCCTCACGATTCCCGTTCGAAATGGCGATCTATCCTAAAAAACACAGCCACGACTTCACCAGCATCCAGGGAGAACTTCTGGGTCCATTCGCCTGGATCCTGAACCAGGCAATCGGCAGGCTGGCCGCAATCTTCGGCAATCCGCCTTACAACCTCATGATCCATAGCGGCCCCAATATCAATCAGGGCCCGAAACGCGCCGGCTATTGGGGAACACTCTGCTATGACTGGCACTGGCATATGGAAATAATCCCCCGCCTGGCAGTCAGCGCCGGCTTTGAATGGGGTACCGGGCTATTTATCAATCATACGCCCCCCGAGGATGCAGCAAATTTCCTGCGGGAGGTCAAACTATAACTGCATTTAGTATTGAGTGGACTGCTTGAAAATTGAACTCAGCTCCTTAGCGGATTAAATAAATATTTGCCTTGCGGAGCCAGGCATTCGGTATGTCAACATAATGGAAGGAGAGTCGTTTTGCGAAAAGGCTATTTCACTTTCGTGCTGCATTCTCATCTGCCCTACGTGATCTCCCATGGTTCATGGCCTCATGGGATGGACTGGCTTAACGAGGCTGCGGCGGAAACATATCTTCCCCTAATCGAGATATTCGGAAGAGTGGCCGAAAAATCACGCGGCCCGATCGGGGTCACTATCGGAATCACTCCCATTCTGGCCGAACAACTGGCCGATGAGCGGTTCAAAAAGCCCTTTATCGGTTATCTGGAGAACAAGATTGCCGCCGCTAAAGAGAATCTGGCCGAGTTCGAACGTGTGGGCGACAGCCATAAAGCATATCTGGCCAGGCTGTGGCGGGATTATTTCCAGGACAAAAAGAATTACTTCCTCGACCGTCTGAATGGAGACATTATCGGTGCCTTGCGCAGGCTGCAGGATGAGGAAAAGATCGAGATCATCACCTGTGCGGCAACTCACGGCTACCTGCCTTTACTGGCCAGGGATGAATGTATCAAGGCCCAGTTCGCCCAGGGCGTGGCCACATACAGGCAGCATTTCGGCAGGGACCCTGTGGGCACCTGGCTGCCCGAGTGCGCCTACCGGCCGTCCTACGAATGGATTAGCCCGCTGGCCGATGAAGGTTACGGACCGACAAAGCCGGTACATCGTAAAGGTATAGAGCAGTTGGTCAGCGAGGCAGGGCTCAAATATTTTATTGTCGATTCGCACCTTTTGAAAGGCGGCAGGGCCATCGGGGTTTATCTCGACCGTTTCGAAGCCTTGCAAAGGTTATGGAAACAGTTCGAGGAGTCTTACGTGCCCCGCCCGGAAGACCAGGAGCGTACGCCCTACCTGCCCTATCTGATCGGCGACCTCAGCCACCAGGACCCCGTTGCCTTTTTTACCCGCGACCCCAAAACCGGGCTCCAGGTCTGGAGCGGGGAGTGGGGTTATCCGGGGGACGGGCTTTATCTGGATTTCCATAAAAAACATTTCCCCGGCGGCCACCGTTACTGGCGGGTCACCTCAGCCAAAGCCGACCTTGCCGACAAGCAAATTTACGAGCCGCAACGGGTGAACGAGATTCTGGAACACCAGAGCTGGCATTTTGTTTCGCTTATGGAATCAATATTGAGCGATTATCATGACGGTGCGCGAAAGGCGGGCATGATAACCGCTCCTTACGATACGGAATTATTTGGCCACTGGTGGTTCGAGGGCCCCCGCTGGCTGGGCCGTGTTCTGGAAAGGCTGGAAAGCTCGGAGGCTGTCGACCCTTCATCCTGCGCGCGTTTTCTCCGGCGGGAAAAACCCGTGGCCGTGGTCAGCCTGCCCGAGGGAAGCTGGGGGGAAGGCGGATTCCACTATATCTGGCTCAATGACTGGACCAAATGGACCTGGAGGCATGTTTACGAAGCCGAGGACAAGATGTGTCAGGTCGCTACGAAACTGCACGAGAAGAGCAGCGAAAATCTTTACCGCGTTGCCTGTCAGCTTGGCCGTGAGCTTCTGCTTCTGGAAAGTTCGGACTGGCAGTTCCTTATCAGTACCTGGTCCGCACGGGACTATGCCGAAGCCAGGGTGGTTGTGCACTGGGATAACTTTTCCCGCCTGTACCGGATATTCAACCAGCTGGACTCGAATGACCAGGTGACCGAAGCCGACTGGCGTTTTCTGGAACTTTGCGAAGAGAATGACCGGATATTCATGAATCTTAAACCGTCTATATGGCTCCCATGACTGGACAGATCAGACCGTTTCTGGAGCTGCTGCTGAAAACGAGCGCGGAATCTTTCCTGCTCCTCGATGTCAAAGGCAAGATTCTCGGTCTGAGCCAATCTCTTGCTAAATGCCTGGGTTATGACCCCGAACAACTTGTCGGCAAGCAGCTTACTGCCTTATTAGCCCCTGAGCAAAAGCCTCCGCAGCTTACTCCGCCTCCCCAGAGCGAGCAAGAGCTTATTCTCCAGACCCGGTCAGGAGAAAAACTCCATACACACTGGCTTTTTGTCTCCACTGAGGACCAGCAGGAAGAGGGTGGGAAGAAATTCCTGGTCGGCTATCTCCAGGATTGGTCCGGCCTCCCGGATGCGAACAGGGACAGTTTTCTCCAGGAAACCCTGCGAGGACATATCTGTGACAGTCTTCCTGTCGGAGTTCTGGTCACAGACCGTCAGGGCCGGATAGTCCTTTATAACCTTGCCCAGGAGATGATAACCGGCATATCCCGGGGAAATGCCCTGGGCCGGATACTTTTCAAGGATTACGCTTCTCAGGCGCCAAAGGAAGCAATCGACTCTTTTGACCTGGCTCTCCAGGAAAAAGTGCAAAACAGGGAGCACGAATTTGATTACACTGACCGCTTTAAAAACAGCCGCCGTCTGAAAACCCGTATCTCCTCGCTGGTTGACGAGAAAGGTGAGATCCACGGTGTGGTCCAGACACTTGAAGATGTGAGCCTGCCCCGCCTGCTCGAACAGCAGATAAACTACACCAGGGATTTTTTGAAAAGGCTGCTGGACACTACCCCGAATGCCATTATCACCACAGATTCCAGCGGCAGGATAACCTTTAACAATTACGCTGCGGATTCCCTTCTCAGTTTGGAACATCGCGGCCCGGGGGAGATCCGCTTCGCTGATCTTCTGGCCGGAGGGGAACGGGAAGCTGCGCAGATAATGAAGCTGCTTGAAGAGCATTCGGGCGAGATGGAAAATTACGAGACCTATCTGGTGGACCAGGCGGGAAAAAAAATTCCGGTCAGCCTGACCATCTCGTTCCTCTACGATGAAGGAGCCAAGACCGAGGGCACTTTTGCTATTATGCGCAACCTGCTCCTGGAGAAAAAGCTGGAGAGCGAGATCCGTCAAAATGAGCACCTGCTCGCCGCTTTCATCCAGGACAGCCCGGATGCTGTAATCACCCTTGATGAAAAAGGCCTAGTCAAATCCTGGAACCATGGGGCCGAGAAAATTTTCGGCTACAGCAAGGAAGAGATGATCGGCCAGAATCTGCACCGGCTCATTCCACCCGATTCCCCAACTCCCGAACTCAGCGGTCTCAGCCAGATAAGATTTTTCCAGGATGGCGAGCTGAAACAGTATGTCACTGAGCTTATGGCGGCAAACAACAAGAGGCTGATGATCGAGGCTACCTCCACCGCGCTCAAAGAACTGGTAGGCTTCCTGACCGGCAGGCTGATAATCCTCCGCGACATCACGGAAAGGGCGCGGCTGGAGATGGACCTGCAGGAGCACATCTCCGATCTTTTTGTGTACAATGAAATCGGCGAGGCCCTGCTATCCTCAAATGACCTTCATGAAGTTCTGGGAATCATCCTTATCGGGGTCACCGCCGCCGAGGGTCTGGGCTTCAACCGGGCTTTCCTCCTCCTTCTGGACCATGACCAGCAGGCGCTGGTCGGGGAACTGGCCATAGGGCCATCCAATCCCCAGGAAGCGGGCATAATCTGGGCCGATCTCAAACAGAAGCACTCTGCTCTCAGCGACCTCTTGAAAAGTTACAAGACCAGCACCCGCGGCCAGGACATTTATGTGAATGAAATAGTGCGCCGGATCCAAATCCCCCTTACAGAAACAGATAACCCGCTGGTTCAATGTTTTCTGGAGAAGAAGTCGCTCAACGTGGTGAACGGAGTGGCTATGGCCCGGTTCCCTCAGGCCCTGGCTGGACTTCTGGGAACGGACACCATGGCCATTGTCCCCATGGTCTGTGAATATAAAAGCGTGGGTTTGCTTCTGGCCGACAATTTGATCAACCGCCGGCCCATTCCCGATGGGGTGGTCCGCAAACTCAGGGTTTTCGCTAACCTGGCCAGCCAGACTATCGAAAGAAGCCGGTTGTTTACCAGTATCGAGGAAAAGAAAACTGAACTGGAAAAGGCCAACGCCAATCTGGAAAAGACTAATAAGGAACTCCAAGAAAGCCGCGACAAGCTGATCCAGGCAGAAAGACTATCCACTGTGGGAGAAGTTGCCGCCCATGTGGCTCATGAGATAAGAAATCCCCTGGTCTGCATCGGGGGCTTCGCCCGTTCCCTTTACAAAGAAATCAAGGATGATGATCCAAAAAAAGGCAAACTGCAAATTATCCTCGATGAGGTCGAACGCCTGGAGCGTTATCTCCGGGATACGCTCACCTTTATCCGCCCGCTTGTCCCGGAATTCCGTCCCACCGACCTGGTCGCCCTGATCCAGGAAACTTTCCAGATGCTGAGTTCCGAGATCGACAAGAGCAAGGTGCAGATTGAACTGTCCCTGATGAAGAACTCTCCTCTTCTGGAGATCGATCCGGATCAGATCCGGCAGGTGCTGCTCAATATCTTCCGCAATGCCCTGGAGGCCATGCCCGATGGAGGTCAGCTGACTGTATCTTCGAATTTCAGCGATGGTTTTTATACAATCAGCGTTGCCGACACAGGAGTAGGTATTGATAAACAAAACATGGAGAAACTCTTCACTGCCTTTTTTACCACCAAAAGCACAGGAAGCGGACTAGGTCTCACTATCTCGAGCCAGATCATCAATAACCACGGAGGAACTATCGGCTTATCCAGCCAGCCGGGTGTAGGAACGGTTTTCCATATCACCCTGCCGGCCAAACATGCTGGTAGTCAGGAGGAATAAAATGAAAAGACTGTTGATCGTTGATGATGAGAAATATCTTCGCCTGTTGTACAAGACCGAATTAGAGGCCGAGGGTTATCATGTGGATACGGCTGCGGATGCCAAGGAAGCCCTAAGCATGTTCGAGCGCGAACATTACGACCTGGTTATTCTGGATATCCGGATGCCCGGCATGGACGGCATTGAAGCCCTGGGGAAATTCCTCGGCCGCGACAACAAGCTCCCGGTGATCATTAACAGCGCCTATGACAGCTATAAGGACAATTTCATGAGCTGGGCCGCGGACAGCTACGTTGTCAAAAGCATGGATCTGGCCGAGCTAAAACAAAAAGTCAAGGAAAGCCTCGGAATCAGTATGTACGAGTTTTAGGCGGCATTAAAATATCTTTCGCCTACTGGAAGGTTTCTAGTATGGATCAAATCCGGCTGGAACATGAGATCTTCAAAAATCTGCTGACTGTCATCCTGGCAGGGGGCCGTGGAGAGCGGCTTTATCCGCTTACTAAAAACCGCTCCAAACCCGCCGTGCCTTTCGGCGGTATCTACCGCATCATCGATTTCACTTTATCCAACTGCCTTAACAGCGGACTGCGCCGGATTAAGGTCTTCTCTCAGTATATGGGCCATTCCCTGGACCGCCATCTCAAAGAGGGATGGAACATATTCTGCCGCGATCTGGATGAATATATAGATACTGTTCCGCCCCAGCAGCAGTTCCACGAAACGTGGTACAAGGGTACCGCCGATGCCATCTTCCAGAATATTTACCTCCTGGAGATGATCCATCCCCGCTATGTCCTGATTCTCTCCGGAGACCATATTTACAAGATGAACTACGCCGAGATGATCAATTTTCATCTCGAGAAAAACGCCGAGCTTACTGTCGCCGCTGTAGAAGTGGAAAAGAAACTCGCCACAGATAAGCTCGGGGTTCTCCAGGTGGACTCCGACGGGAGGATAGTGGACTTCGAGGAAAAGCCTGCCAATCCCAAGCCTAGCCCTTACCGGTCTGAATATGCCCTGGTCAATATGGGAATCTATATTTTCAACACCAATGTTCTTGTGCGCAATGTGGTAGCCGATGCCAAGCGGGACACGACCCATGATTTCGGCCGCGATGTAATCCCCTCGATGATCCCCTCGCACCGCTGCTATGCTTTCAATTTCATTGATGAAACCGGTGGAGAAATCCTTTACTGGCGGGATATCGGCACAATCGAAAGCTATTATCAGGCCAGCATGGACCTGTTAAAACCTACTCCCCGTTTCAACCTTTACGATCCCGCATGGCCGATAAGAACTTACACCGGCCAGTACCCGCCGGCCAAGCTGATCCGCACCGGTCCCTCCTCAGATGGCAGGGGAAGGAGACTGGGCCGGGCCAAAAACTCCATCATCTCCCCCGGCTGCATCATTGACGGCGCCAGTGTCATCAACTCTGTCCTCTCTCCCGGAGTCTATGTCGGCCCTGGTACCGTGGTCGAGGACTCGATCATCATGCACAACACCCATATCGGGGCCGGCTGTCATGTGCGCCGCGCAGTGATCGACAAGAAGGTCCGACTTTCCCCCGCCCGCAGGATAGGCTATGACCCGGAAGAAGACTCCCAGTTTTTCCTCATTTCCGAGTCCGGCCTGGTGCTCATCCCTAAAGACTTCGAGTATTGAAAATATATAACGCGAATGTCGCAATGGTCGCTAAAGACGCAAGAGGCGCAAAAGTCACTAGCGACTTTTGCTTCTTTAGCGCCTCTTGCGTTAAATAAGTAATCTCCCTACCTGGTAAACTATCAGGGTTACCATATAAGCTACCGCGGTCAGCCCGCCCCATTGAAAAGCCGTCCAGCGCCAGGAATCAGACTCCCTGCGGGTAACAGCCATTGTGGCTATACATGGCGTGCCGAGAAGAAGGAAAAGCATGATACAGACAGCGGTGAGAGTCGAATAGTCGCTGTGCAGATTTTCCCTCAGCGACTGCTTGCCCTGTTCGCCTTCCTCCACAGCGTAAATAATGCACATCTGGGCGATAAAGAGCTCTTTGGCCGCGAAAGCTCCGATAAGGGCCGTGGTCACCTTCCAGTCAAAACCCAGGGGCCTGAGCACGCCTTCCATGGCCCGGCCCACCCTTCCAGCCACCGAGAAAGAGAGCTGTTCGTTTCTTACGAGCCTTTCGATCCTGGTCAGGCTGTTCTCCATGGGCTGCTTTACCCCGGAGAGATAAAAACTTGCCGCTGCAATCATTTCCTTTCCCTGGGTTTCAGCAGGAGTTCCCTCACCTGTACTTACAGTACTTTCCTTTAACTCCGTTCCCTTTTCTTTCTCCATTTCGCCTAGCGCATTAAGAAAGCTGTTGAGCCGTGCCGCTTCCTCCAGGTGAGCCTTTTTATAGTCCGGCCAGCGGGATGCCGCCTCATTTTCCCTCCCGGCCAGGGAAACACCCAGCATTTCTCTTCCGGCAGGGGATAAACCGAGACGGGTTGCCAGCCTGTCCAGACCCGCTTCGAATGCCTGTTGAGCCTCTGCTTTGGCTCGGGTGTAATCCCGGGTGAACTGCTTTTTTTCAGGAAAACTGACCAGGACCCAGAGGATTATCGAGGCCCCGAAAATCAATGTTCCTGCTTTTCTCAAATAAAATTTCCCCGGCTCCCACATGTGTACGAGCACGCTTTTCAGTGTCGGGATGCGGTAGGGTGGCAGATCCATGACAAATGGCTCAGTCGAACCCTTAAACACTGCTTTACTGAGTATCCGGGCTAGAAGCACAGCCATCAGAATCCCGGCGACATAGATTAGCCAGAGCACAGGAGCCTGCCAGCTTGGAGCGAAAAAGGCGGGGATGATCATGGCATAGATCGGGAACCTTCCCCCGCAGCTGATCAGCGGGATAATAAACATGGTGATCAGACGGTCGCGGCGGGAGTCAAG
>Ga0315289_10007273_pt1 | contig 16145 bp, 15 predicted proteins | sample YL17G11_40_MG_FD_203452 | JGI IMG/M metagenome (GOLD analysis project Ga0315289, IMG submission 203452) | Sediment microbial communities from Yellowstone Lake, YNP, Wyoming, USA - YL17G11_40 | ecosystem: Environmental > Aquatic > Freshwater > Lake > Sediment | place: USA: Wyoming | collected... | reverse complement strand
GACATCATTGCCCCTATGGGGTGAATTGTAAATTGTAAACAAACCATTGCAGACATGATTGCTAACCATTTAAATTCTTTATTACCGGGAGTACCACTATTAATATATTTGTAATACAACAAAAGGATTAAAGGAACTAAAGAATAACTTATGCATGTAGCAAACTGACCCCACAAATAAGATAAGGAATTCCTTAGCAAAAAAGGAAATAAGAATGCTGACAGTAGAGCAGCAATATCACCAAAAAGTTCTCGGCATAGCAAAAAGATAGTGAACATGCCTATTGTACCGTATACTAGTAATAAAAAGTAAAAACCATAATAGGTATCAAAAGTTACAAGCTGAGCTAAAGACAAAGATGTATGGAGTGGCGGTGGATACATCAAATGATTTTGAGGATTTTCTTTTGGATCATACAAATACCAAGCAGATGCAGAAGGAGGTAAATCTAATAAAGACTTATCTGTATTAGCCATGTATGTTGATAGATAATAATGAATTGAAATATCACTGCCTCCAAAAGGCACCTTTGCCTGGAAGATTGGAATAGCCCAGATAACTAAACTAAAAAGATATATTATTATTAGCACTATCCACGTTTTTTTATTCATTGAACACGTACTCCGGTAAAATTCTTAACTATAAACTTAAGTTTAACGATTAAACATTGAGAATCAGATAGTTCTATAATTGGTTCCGATTTATCTTTAAAAAAATCATCAAATTTTTTTCTTACGCCTATAGAAGAGCCAGAATCAATTAGTTCTCTGTATACCAAAGAACCCCCATTTAATATAAAATTACGTAAGTATCTAATATAGTTCATATTAATAAACCCAATGCCCACCCAATACCTGATTTTATTGAATAATCCTTTAAAAACTTTTCTATGCTTGGGGGCTTTTAATATGTCTTTTATCTCCTTAAAAGAAACTATTCTAAGAACAAAAGCCAATATAAGATAAGCTTTATAAATCCTTTTTTATTTAGCTTTACAGGATTAGGGGTGTTCAGAATAATCCAAAATTTAAGATTTATATGCTAAACATGAATCAAATGGATAATAAACAAATAGTCTTAGCCTTTATTGATACTGGAATAAATATAGCAAAAAGGAACTATAGCATAGGATTAGAAATAGAAAAAAGAGGCTTAGGATTAGTATATTTTACTTATTCTAAAGAATGTGCTAATATGTATAAATCAAAAGGCTGTAATTATATTTATCTGCCTGATGAGTTTGAAAAGGATAAACTAACTAAACCTCTTATTCAGTACTTAAAGGAATTTGAAGATAAGTATGATATTCCAAGTATAAATTTATTGATTTCAGGAGATATAGATTACCAAAGAATGAACAAGAAAAAAGCATTGATTGGTCTGGTTAAACATTTTTTATTCTGGGAACGCTTCTTGACTAATAACCAACTCGATTTTATAATTGGGGGAATAGAAAGATTCTGCAATAATGTACCTTATTATGTTTCAAAAAAACATAAAACAAAATACCTTTGTTTAGGAATAGCTCCATTAATTGACGGTTCATTCGTATTAAATGATAATATTTTTGGTCATTTTGATGAATTAATCAAGTACTGGAATAAAAATGAACATAAGAAACTTAATCCCTTAGAATATAGTGTTGCAAGGAGATACATCAATACTATCATCAAAGAAAAAAAAGGGTCTTATGTAGGGTTTGCTGGTGAACCACAAATTAACAAGACAAACATACTTCTTTTTTTTAAGAGAGCTTACTTAAATATTTTTACCGAAAAATTCAGGAACCCATATGCACCATTATTTGCTATAACAAAAAAAGAGACGTTAAAAGCAATTAGAAAACATTTTGAAAAAATATTTTATTATAAATCAAAACCAGAAAAATATGTTTATTATCCACTACACGTTCAAAATGATGCTCAATTAATAATTAGAGCGCCGCACTATACCAACCAACTTTTTTTAATAGAATATATTGCAAAATGTATCCCTATTGGATACAAGCTATATGTTAAATGCCATCCTAACAATATAGGAGGTACTCCTCTTAGAATGTTGAGAAAAATAAAAAAAATTACAAATGTTGTTTTAATTTCTCCGAGAGAAAATAGCCACGATATAATTAAAAATGCTGCTGCAATAACTGTTGTAAATTCTACAGTAGGTTTAGAAGGCATACTCCATATGAAACCAGTCATTACTTTTGGAAATGTATTTTATAATCTTTCTAATCTAACTTTTAATGTAAAAGACCTTTATCAACTTCCAGAGGTAATAAAGAATGCAGTGAATAGCCCCCCCGTCAAAGAAGAAAAATTACTCAAATTTATAAATGCTTATTTGAAGACAAGTAAACAAGGACACATCTTATTTTACAAGAACACTATTGAAAAAGCTTCCAAAAAAGAAAATCTTATGAAAGTTGCAGAAGAAATCATAAAGAGGATAAAAGAATATGGATAATGTGAACATTTTAGCAGTAATTCCTGCGAGAGGGGGCTCAAAAGGAGTACCTAGAAAAAATATAAGGTTGCTAAATGGAAAACCTTTACTAGTGTATGCGATTGAAGAAGCAAAAAAATGTCAATATATCAATAGGATAGTTGTTTCTTCTGATGATTACGAAATATTAAAGATAGCAGAAAAAGCAGGCGCTGAGCCTATCTTAAGACCTGAACAAATTGCTACAGATACGGCCTCAACAGAGGATGTATTAATCCATGCTGTCAATTATCTCAAAAAAAAATATAACTATCAAACAGATATTGTAGTTACATTACCACCCACCTCACCTTTACGTACTGCAGCAACCATTAATAAGTGCATCAAATTTTTATTAGAAACAGGAGCTGATTCAGTTTTGACAGTTAATAAAGATTTAAGTTGTTTTGGGACGATGGGTGAAAATGGGGTTTTTAAACATTTATGGCAATATCCTAGAAGAAGGCAAGATAGAAAACCTATTTTTAAAGAGAATAGTGCGGTTTATGTCACAAAAAAAGAAACACTTTTTAAGAAAAAATGCGTTTTAGGAGACGACTTAAGGGGGGTCATTATTGAAGATGTAGAAGCTATAGATATAAATACTGAGTTTGATTTTTACCTGGCAGAATACTTAATTAAATGGGGGGATATGTCTCATGGAAAAAATAAAAATAGTAAATAAACTAATAGGAGATAATGAACCTATATTTGTAATAGCAGAGGCATGTGATAATCATATGGGTAACATGACTTGGGCTAAAGAAATGGTAGATTTTGCAAAGATGTGTGGGGCAGATGCAATAAAATTTCAGCATCATCTGCCGGACGAAGAAATGTTACCTAATTCTCCCATGTCAGATAATTTTGAAGAACCACTTTATGAATTTCTTAAAAAATATGCTCTTACTTTAGCACAACATAAAGAATTAAAAAAATACTGTGACAAAGTAGGCATTATCTACTTGTGTACTCCATTTAGTAAAAAGGCAGCAGATGAAATATCTTCTCTAGTGTCTGCATTTAAGATAGGTTCTGGAGAACTTACTGATATACCCTCTCTTAAAGAAATTGCTAAACACAATAAACCTATGATAATCTCTACCGGTATGAGTACTATAAAAGAAATTGAGGAGACAGTCTCTGCTATTTTACCTATTAACAAACAGATAATTTTAATGAATTGCACTTCAGAATATCCACCGTCTTATAAAGATATCAACTTAAGAGTAATACCTCAATTAAAAGAAAAATTTAATTTGATTGTTGGACATTCAGATCATACTCCTGATAATTATACTTGTTTTGCTGCAGTTACTTTAGGCGCAAAACTAATTGAGAAACACATCATTCTAGATAAGTCTATACCTGGTCCAGATCAAAAAGTTTCAATTGAACCATTACAGCTGTATGACCTAGTTTCAGGCATACGAAAAATAGAAAAAGCAATGGGGTCAATAAAATCATTAAATAAATTAGAAAAGCCCATCCAACTTTGGGCAAGAAGGAGTATTGTTGCAATAAGAGATATCAAAAAAGGAGAAACCTTCAGTTTAGATAACCTTTGGTCAAAAAGGCCAGGGATAGGAGTACCTTCTAAAGAATTACCTAAATTTATTGGGAAAATGGCTAAAAGAGATATAAAGAAGAACGAAATACTTAAGCAGGAGGATTGCGAATTATAAAATGTCAATAAAAAGAAAGATTCTATTTGTAACGGACTTTTCGTATGTAAACTGTATCGTGGCGCATGCGGCAAATGTAGCAGGCATTCCCAAACTTCACCATGAAGAAAATTCATTGTCGACAGGTACTGGACCAAGTTTGGTCAATGAGTTAGTAGGGGCATTGAGGAATCAAAGACTAAGAGATATGTTACCATGCGATGCGCGGAAGACCTTTGAGAATAGTTTTTCAGAACCAGTAGCTACAGGGTTGATTGCAGAGAAAATTGGGCAGAGGGTGGAGAGCAAGTGAAAATCCTATTCGTCTGGCCAAACAAAGATCAGTTTGGCTTTAAACCAATGGGTATTTCCCTCCTCTCAGCGATTCTCAAACAGGCAGGGCACCAAGTTGAACTGTTTGATACAACTTTCATTGACTTTGGTTTTTCTGGAAACACGGAAGTTCGGCAGAGAATAAAAATTTTCAAAGATGTGGATTTCAGCGGTTACAATATCAAAAAGAAACCTCTGGATTTGAAAAAGACTTTCCACCAAAAACTGGAAAGCTTTCAGCCGGATTTGCTTGCCTTCTCTGTTCTCTCCGATGAAGTGGCTTTGGGACGAGAGCTTTCCCGGCTAGCTAAGGAGTGGAAAAAAGAAGTTCCGGTCTTATGGGGTAACAAGGCTGTTACCATGGCTCCAAGCAGCATCCTGCAGGACAAGAATATTGATTATGCCTGTGTCGGTGAGGCCATAGAATTCCTACCGGAATTTGTCAGGCGAATGGAGCAAGGGCTTGAGATGGCAACGCTACCCAATCTGGCCTACCGCTGCAAAAACGGGGAAATCAAGGTTAATCCATTAAAGGATTATTACCAGCAATTGGACAAGTTGCCTTTTTTTGATTGGTCCATTTTTGATCAAAGGCAGTTCTTGAAACCCTATGATGGCAAGGTTTACAGGGGCGGAGACCACATGCTCTTCTGGGGATGCCCCAATCGCTGCACCTACTGCATCAATGAGGCTTATCGCCAACTTTACGGCAAAAAAGCAGGAACATTCCTCCGCCACTATTCTGTGGGAAGGATTATTGCTGAGCTAGCGCAACTAGTGAAGGAATGGCAGATTGAGTTTTTCAAATTTCACGATGAGGATTTCTGTTTGAAGCCGATGCCCTTCTTCCAGGAACTGGCAGAAGCCTATGCCAGGGAGATCAAGGTGCCCTTCACCATAATGGCCAATGCCAAAAACATCGATGCTGCCAAGGTGAGGCTACTTAAAAAAATGAATTGTGTTAGCGTCACGCTGGGGATTGAAACTGGAAATGATGAACTGAGAAAAAACATTCTGCTTCGCCGGGAGACAAGAGAAGATATTATTGCTGCCACCAGACTTCTCAATCAAGCGGGTATCCGGACTTCAGCTTTTAATATGCTAGGGATTCCCTTTGAAAACCGAAAGACTGTAATGGAAACCATTGCACTGAACCGTGCGGCGGAAGTTCGTTATCCCAACGCAGGTTTTTTCTTCCCTTTGGAAGGGACCGCCCTGCGCCAGATTGCTATCGAGAATGGTTTTTACAGCGCAGAAAATGGGAGAGTTTTCCAGAATGACATGCCCACTCTCAAATTCAAAGACATTAGCGAAGAGGAGTTGGTGGCACTAAGGGAACGTTTTGCCCTGTACGTAAAAATGCCGGAGCAATATTACAAGTACATAGAGCGCTCGGAAAAAAACGACCCCATCGGGCAAAAGCTGACCGCTGAATTATACCATATATACCAAGAATGTGTCTTCGCCCACGATGGGGTATGGAACGATGGCGGCCGGTTGGAAGAACATTTGTGCCAACTGAGGAGTATTATTAGCCAAGGGTCGTCAGAAGTTACATGAAAACGAAAGAAAGGGAAAAAAAGATGAAAAGAGATATAAAGAAGAACGAAATACTTAAGCAGGAGGATTGCGAATTATAAAATGTCAATAAAAAGAAAGATTCTATTTGTAACTGGATCCAGAGGAGAATATGGGTATATCAGACCCCTCCTTAGATTAATACAAAATGATAAAGATATTGAATTTGAAATTTTAGTTACTAATATGCATTTATTATCAGAATTTGGAAACAGCCTAGAAGAATTTAATAAAGACGGATTGCCCGTACACTATAAGGTATACAACACCTTAGATGGGTATAATACAGTTACTATGCCAAAATCCCTAGGCATTTTTCTAATACAAATCCCAGAAATTTTAGAAAGAAGTAAACCTAGTATAGTATTAATTTCTGGAGACCGTGGTGAACAATTAATGGCTGCTGTAGCTGCTGCTCATATGAATATCCCTGTCGCCCATATACAAGCAGGAGAAGTCTCTGGGAATATTGATGGAAATATAAGACACGCAATTACCAAAATTGCCCACATCCATTTTGCATCTAACCAAGATGCTTATGACAGAGTCAAACGTCTTGGAGAAGAAGAATTTAGAATTTTTAATACTGGTGCTCCTTTAGTAGACGAACTAGTAGATCCAGAATTTACCGATTCAGAAATATTTCTTAAGTATACTATAAATCAAAATAAACCAATATTTTTAGTTGTGCAACACCCAGTCACAGAAGAGTATGACTTTGCTGATAAACAAATGGAAGAAACTTTGAAAGCAGTTAACGAATTTGATGCAGAAGTCATTTTGATATTGCCTAATTCTGATGCAGGCAATAAAGAACTAAATAAGATCATAAATAAGTATAAAACTCCCAATTATCATATATTCAGGAATTTGCCTAGGGCAGACTATGCTAGTTTTATGAAATATTGCAACATAATGATCGGAAATTCATCCAGCGGGATAATGGAGGCACCGTCTTTTAAGATACCGGTGGTTAATATAGGAAGAAGACAAATAGGCAGGCAGCAAGATGAGAATGTTATAAATGTACTACACGATGCTCGCCAAATAGCACTTGCTATAAAACAGGCTCTCTCCCCTAAATTTAAGGAAAAATTTAAAAACTGCAAAAACCTATATGGAGATGGAAAATCATCTCAAAGAATATTAGATATACTTAAAAATATTAAAATAGATGAAAAGCTAATCAATAAAAAGATAACTTATTAATATGATAACCAAAAAAATTAAAGACTGGATTATAGAAGAATCATCTACCCTACGAGATGCTATGATTAAGATAAGTGATAACTGTAAAGGGATTATATTTGTGGTAGATGAAGGAAAATTAATAGGTGTTCTTTCTGATGGAGATATCAGAAGAGCATTAATAAGAGAATCCTCTTTATTGACCCCCCTAGATAAGATAATGAACTTAAATTATGTTTGTTCTTTAAGCGACGAAGAAGAAGAACTTATTAAATTGTCCAAGGAAAGAAGAATTGTCGCTATTCCTATTGTAGACAAAAATAATAACCTATTGGGCATCTTTTTTAGAGACTAAATCCCTCATCTTAGGAATATTAATCTATTTTTTTCTTTATTTTGAATCTCTAGTTTGAAACCACATAACTGTTTTATTTAACCCTTCACAAATAGAAATTTTAGGCATCCACTTAAGTTCTTTTTTTGCTTTTGAACAATCTAAGCAACTTCTTCTGATTTCACCTTCTATAGGATCATTATGGTGCACCTCACTCTTTGATTGAATGCTTTCTTTTAGGATTTTAAATAAATTGTTGACACTCGTCTCTTGACCAGTACTTATATTGAAAATTCCTGATTCATCATTTTGTAAGGCTAGTAATTCTGCCTTAGCTACATCTTCCACATAGATAAAATCTCTTGTCTGTTCCCCATCTCCAAATATATGAAGTGATTCTCCTTTCAATAATTTTGAAATAAATATAGAAATAACACCCGCCTCTCCCTTTGCATCCTGTCTAGGCCCATATACATTAGAGTACCTTAAAATAATATAAGGAACACCACTACCTTTTAAGTAACTTTCAAATGTATATTTTGATATAGCATAAGGACAAAGAAGCTCCGAAGGATAGTCTTCAGGAGTTGGAATCCGTTTCGCATCTCCATAAACGGCAGCACTAGAAGAATAAATAATTTTTGTAACACCATAATTTTTACAACAATTAAGAATATTTAATCCCCCCATAATATTCACAGAAGCATCAGAAATAGGATCCTCTATAGACTTTCTAGCATTTATCTGTGCAGCAAGATGAATAACATAATCTGGTTTTTCTTCCTTAAAAATTTTATAAAGCATTTCATCACGAATATCTATTTTATGAAATTTGGCTTTCTTATTGATATTCTCAATATTCCCAGAAGACAAATTATCAACTATGACTACATCATATCCTTTGTTAATCATCAAATCAGCAGTATTACTTCCAATAAAACCCGCCCCACCAGTTATTAAAACTTTCATTTGCAATATCTCCCTTAGAGAGTATAGAAATTAAAATCCTTAAAAATCTTTCTATACTCTGAGACTTTTTAACAGACCTTTTATTTCCTTAATGGAAACTATTCTAAGAACAAAAGCCAATACTAGATAAACAATTCCAGCTATAAAGCCTATTAATATTGCTTCTAAAAAGGGGCTAAAAACAACAACCCTCTTAAGATAAGCGATTAACCCAACAAACACCAGTCCAGAAAATGCTATCTTTGTCCACGCCCCTACAGGAATGCTCACAGAAACGTTCCTTTCAAGATAAATTACACTTAAAATTAGCATTATTAAGAAACTAGTAGCAGATGCAATAGCTGAGCCAATTATTCCTAAGAAAGGTATCAATGCGAGATTAAGGATTATATTTATTCCAGCAGCTATCAATATTATCTTAGAGTTTACCTTTGGCTTGCCTATGCCAGATAAAACGCTGAAATTCGTCCCTGCAATGACATAGAAAATAGTTCCTAAAACCAATATCTGCAAAGTGCTTGCTGCTCCAACATATTTGGAGCCAAATAATATATTTAAAACAACTTGCGGAAATGAGAACATCATTAAAGAAACTGGAACAATTGCTAAGAAAGAATATTTATACAATAATCTTACTCCTACAACAAGTTGTTTTTTATGCTTTCTGGCCCACATCTCAGATGCCATCGGCAGCATTACAGCAGCTAATGCAATGCTGAAATATTGCAGTACATTTGAAGTTGGCAAAGCAGCATTGTACAATCCAACTTGTTCCATGTTTGTAAAAAAAGTTAACATAAGAGTATCTGTATAGCTTATTATAAACCATCCTGCTGCTCCTATCATTACAGGAATTCCAAATTTTATTAATTTTTTAATCAAAACCTTATCAAAACTAAATTTTGCTTCGAAGAACTGCGGAAAAGCTTTTTTGATCAACAAAGGTATGAATATCAAAGCCAATATCACAGGAACAATTGCATAAGCAAGGCTTGGCACTATAATATTTTTGATGAAAGCAAATCCAATCAAAACTATCAGCAAGGCAAGGATTGACCTTGCCAGATCTATCGAAGCATAGTACTTCATGTTCTGGAATCCCTGGAATGCGCTATTGCATATCATCACAAACGGTTTTACCAACAGATAGATTGCAAACAATTCAACAACCATTGCTGCTTCAGGATGATGGAAATAATTTTTTGCCAAAAATCCAGAAAATATGACCAATAATACCGCAAGAATCCCAGCAAATGCCACTTGTAATATAAGAGTGCTGATAAGAGCCTTCTTTATCAAATCATATCGCTCTTTCAGCTTGAATTCAGGAATATACTTTGCCAGCGCCTGCCCCAATCCCAAATCCTTGAATATCCATAACAACGAAATCAAAGCAAAAACAGCATAGAACAAACCATATTCTTCTACTGTCAAGTTTCTAGCTAGTACTAATCTGAACAAATAACCAAAAAAAGCAGCAAGTACAGAAAAACCAAATACAACCACAGTCCCGAAAACAGCTTTCTTAAGATAATGCGACATTTACACAACCTCAAACAACCAGAATGCATTTGTAGAGCCAGCTAGTTTAAACTGAGTTGAATTAGCCATCTGCTGCAATAAATCGTTTGTCTGGTTTATGCTCATCCATCTTGTACAATAACCATCTACTACAACATAATCAAAATCATGCTTTTTAGCAGTTGAATAGATGTCTTCAAGAGTCTTGTTGGCGATTTGCAGCTCATACCAATATAAATCAACATCGTAAGGAGGAGTATACATATCAAAAGCAAGGAGTTTGCCTTCATGAGAGCAGATATTGAAAATCTTAGTGCCTTTTGGAAGATTATTAGGCAAAGACATATATCCTTGCAGTTCTTCTCCAGAACTCCATGTTGCACCTGGAGGCCATTGTGAAGTTTCAACATAATATTTTGGGTAGCCTGATGTCCAGAGCAGTCCTGCAATAATAACCAATAAAACAGGATATTTAATAAAAGGATTCTTCAAAGAATTAGAAAGTGTAATAATGCCTTCTGCAACCAAGAATGCAACAGGTATTGCCATAAATGCCCAGAATCTGTGAGGGAATAACTTGAATGGCAAAGCATTTCCTTCTGTCCCTATAAATGTGAATATAAACCAGATAAATATTGTCAAAAGATAATAATTTGTTTTAAGTTTCTTGTAATTGATAGCTAATAATAAGATTGAACCTATTAAAATCAAGAATGCAACTATTCCAATGCCAATTGGCTGGTCCATTTTAGAAGCTAAAGGGGCAACAAGATAATCTTTGATTCCATAGACAACTCCTCCTGAAGTATCTACATTCTCTGCTCCAAATAAGCCAATTACAATTCCAACCCCTTCAAGAGTAAATTTTAAGCCATATTTAATTAAGGTTGGAATCCAGTAAATCATGGATAATAAAACACCAGAAATGCAAGATATAGCTATTAAATTATTTTGTTTTGTGAAAATTCCTTCTTTGTTGCTATACGAAGTAAACATCTTTACAATCCAGTAAATTCCAAACATTATTGCAAAGAATACGGCTGTTGATGGCTGTGAAATAAATATGCTTGCTGAAATTAATGCTCCTAAAACAAGCCATTTCTTGTCTTCTTTTATCCTCTCAAAGCAATAAAATGCAGGAAAGACTAATACTAACCCTAAAGTCTGTGCCCAGATAAAATGGCTCATGAAGCAAGGCAACATAGCAATAACAAAAGTTGCCCATATTGCTCTTCTATGGCTTTGGCTGAATAGAGATGCAAAGAAATAAAAGAAGATTATCCCAAGAGAAATTATTAAAACATTAAAGAACTTCAAAGTCCACATCACTGAATCATTGGTCTGCTTCAAAACACCCATTAATGTATCATACGAGGGCGGATAAGGCTCCATATATGTCCTGAAGAAATTTTCAGAAGTTATCTCTCTGTCAGTATATCTTGAATAAGTCTTGTGCTCTGCAATATAAGTTGTCCCTATTGCATGCCCCCATGGATCATCATCTTCAAAATAAGGATAGCCGAATGCTCCTTTAAGATAGACTAAGAATAAGACAGCTGCAAATATAATAGCAAGAAGGATGAAAAGATTTGACTTAGTCAATTTGATCTCTATTTTAGGAAGCTTAAATTTGGTTTTATAGAAATAAAGAGCAAAACCTAACAACCCTAATGCCAAAAATATAATCCAGTGCAATGGAATATGGAAAAGATTAAAAGTAACTGCTAAAACCGGAAAAAAACCAAGCCCAAAGCCAAAACTCATCAAGAATTTCTCAAAAGCATTCTCAAATTTCAATTTGAGCAGTTCAATTAAACCAATGCCCAATCCAAAAGTTACTGCAATAAAAAGTATTATTGATAATATCATTTTTTCTCACCCACCACAATCAAAGATAACCCAGGAAGGAAAAAGAATATTTTTTCAAAAAAGAAAAATAAAGGAACTAGTTTATTAAATAAGTCCAAGTCTCCTTCCTTGTGCACCTTTAATTTCAAGATTTTGCCATGCCATATCCAGCCGATCAAACCAGGAAAATTCATATATCTTGCCTTTACTATCCTAAATCCTATTTTTTTAAGTTGAATTAATATTTTTTTGTTGTATCTCCTGTAATGATTGTCAGAAACGTCAATTGTGCCAAAAGCATATGGAAATGCTGGAAGTACAAGGACTATCTTTCCTCTGGCAGGCAATAAACCATATGCATTCTTTAAACATTTGATATCCTCTTTTATATGTTCTAGCACATTTATACATACGACTGTATCAAAATAACGTGCGTTTAACCCAGATGTTGACTTAGATATATCTACTAATTTTGCATCATATCCTCTGTTTTTTGCAAATCTATTTTTTAGGAAAGTTATATGTTTTTTAGATATATCTGTAGATACAACCTTGCTTTTTCTTACAAGATACTCAGTCATACTACCAAGTCCTGCTCCAATCTCAAGAACATTTTTACCAATACAACTTTTGATATTGTCATATATCCACTTGTTATAATTATTTTTATTACGCATTATTTCCAAATTTTGTTCTTCTGCTTTCATCTTAAGAGCCTATAACGGCTAAACCTCCCTTAATCTCTTGAACTAGTTGAGTAATACTTTTTAGTTTAGATAACCTTCTAAAGATTATTTTAGGCCTCAAATAAAATTTTTTATGTGCTAAACGATAATATTTTTTTACTACTTCGCTGCTTACTGTTGGTAATTCCATAACAACATCGGAAACATTATAGTTTGACCAATCATTAACCTTCAGATAACCATTCTGCTTTGCCCATTCAAACATCTCTGTTCCTGGATATACTGTAGTTATATTGAATTGCACTTCATCTGGATCAAGCTCAATAGCAAAATCTATTGTTTTCTTGATTGTTTCTTCTGTCTCTCCAGGATTTCCGAACATGAAAGAAGCACGGGTATCTATTCCAATCTTCCTTGCCATCTTGACAACATTCTTAACCTGCTCAAGAGAGATATTCTTGCAAATCCTCTTCAACATCTCTTCATCAGCTGATTCAACACCAAATAATATCAGATGGCAGCCTGCTTTTTTCATATGATAAAGCAGCTCTTCATCAACAAAATCAACTCTTGTAAAGCAAGACCAGGTTATGTCTAGTTTTTCTTTCAAGATTATGTCGCAAAATTCATGCACAACTTTCTTAAAAAGAGTAAATGTATCATCATAGAATGAAATCTCCCGAATTCCATAGTTTTTTTGCAATAATTTAATCTCTTCGATTATGTTTCTTGCAGAACGAGGCCTTACAATGCCTCTAAAAGCTCTATGGCAGAAAGTGCATCTTCCTGGGCAACCTCTTGTTGCAAAGATGCTCATTGCAGGAAGCCTTTTGTAATTTCCAACAGCAGGCTTATACTTATCCATTGGCAAAAGATGGTAAGCAGGAGGCGGGATATCATCTAAATTCTTAATCAAAGGCCTCATCTCATTATGGATTATCTCATCTCCATCTTTGTAAGACAATCCTAGAATCTCGTTTGGATTCTTGCCATTAACGAGCTCTTTTGCAGTCATCTCTCCTTCATCTTTAACTACATAATCAACATAAGGATAACTAAGCATTTCATCTGGCATTACAGATGGATGCACACCACCCATAATGATTTTAGCTGAAGGAAATTTTATTTTGCAAATTTCAGCTATTTTCAAAGCATTGTTGACTATGCTAGTAGTTGCTGTCAAGCCAATGAAATCCAAATCAGGATATTCTTCTAGTTTTTTAGGAATATCAGAAACAGAAATCTGCTCTGCTGTGCAGTCTAAAATTTTAACATTATGCCCTTCTTTTTCCAAGACAGAAGCAATATATGCCAATCCCAAGCTGGGCAGGCAGCTTCCTACCTTTCTCCAAAGATTATCCTTGTTTTCAACAATCCAAGGCGGGTCTATCAATAAGACATTCATCTTACAAACCTATATTTTAATAATGTCCAGACAGCTTCAACACCATCTTTCCATTTTATCTTCTTCCCCTCTTTTGCAGTCCTTGGATGATAAGATATAGGCACTTCATAGATTTTAATGCCTCTTCTTGCAACTTTGGCAGTTACTTCTGGGCAGAATTCAAACCTTTTGCATTTTAATTTCATTCCTTTGATGATATCTGCTCTGAAAACCTTATAGCAAGTTGGCTCATCTGTTATATGCAAACTAGGATAGATTAGATTTGCAATCATTGTCAAGCCAATGCCTCCTAAATAAAAAGAAAATCCAGAATGCTGCTTGTTCTCTTTATTCAGCCTTCTTGAGCCATAAACAACTTTTGCTTTTCCTTCAATTATTGGCTTAATCAAGGCAGCATAGTCATTTGGGTCATATTCCAAGTCAGCATCTTGTATAAGGATTATATCTCCTGTTGCATATTTTATTCCAGTCCTTATCGCTGCGCCTTTGCCGCTGTTTTTCTTATGGCCGATTAATTTAATGCCTTTTATTTTTTTAAGGACTTCTAGTGTCTTATCCTTGCTTCCATCATCAACCACAACAATCTCTTTTTTAACTTTACCTATTTTAACCTTCTTAACTATTTCTATTATTTTCTTTATAGTTTTCTCTTCATTATATACTGGGATCAGAATTGATAGTTTCATCTGCTATATTCCTTATTAGCCTCTGCCAATGACTCAAAGCTTCCTATGTCAAACCATTTCTCTCCTGGTTTGTCAAAAACAAATCCATTCATTTTATCTCTTTTGTAAAGCCACTCAACCAGGTCTCCTGGCCTGTCTGCGCTATTGCCTTCTTTCAAATATCTGTCTATTGCATCTGTTATGCTTTTTTTATAGAAATATATCCCTATTGAGGCAAGTGTTGATTTTGGCTGCTCTGGCTTTTCCTTGAATTCAATTATCCTGTTATTCTCATCAACAGAAACAATGCCAAATTTTTTAGCCTCTTCCTGTGTCTTGACATCATAAAGAGAAATCAAATGAGTTGGATTTTTTTTGAACATCTCATGCATCTCTTTTATACTGAACTTAAACAGATTATCTCCTGAAATTATCAATATATCATCATTAATGTTCTCTTTCTTGATTGCGAAATTTATATCTCCAATTGCGCCTAACCTATCCTCATTGGACAATGTCATGTCATTCAATATCTTGATAGGTATTTTGGAGTCAAAGCCTTCTTGCCATTCGCAAAACTGGGCATAGAATTTATTGTTTGTAACAATGATAATCTTATCAATATCTTTTAAATCAAGTTCTTCTATTTTGGCTATTATGTGCTCTACCATTGGCTTTCCTGCAACTTCAATCAATGGCTTTGCCTTGTTCTTTGTAAGAGGATAAAGCCTGGTTCCATAGCCAGCCGCAAGGAGTATCGCCTTCATCTTCCAACCCCTATATAATTAAACCCCATCTCTTTCATTTCTTTTGGCTCCCAGATGTTTCTTCCATCAATAATGTTTGGCTGTTTTAGCAAAGATTTTATTTTTTCCTTGTCAAGCTCTCTAAACTCATCCCATTCTGTTACTATTACCAATGCATTAGCATTTCTGACTGCCTCATAAGGTGTTGTTGCGTATTCTACATCTTTCAATGTTTTTTTGGCATTTTCTTCTGCAACAGGGTCAAACACCTTTATTTTTGCCCCTAATTTCTGAAGTTCGGTTATAACCACTAAAGATGGAGCTTCCCTGATGTCATCTGTTTTTGGCTTAAATGCCAATCCCCATATTGCAATTGTTTTTCCTTTTAAATCAGGAACTAACATTTTAAGCTTGGGAATTAAAGACAATTTTTGTTTTTGATTTGCTTCTTCTACTGCTTCTAAAATTTGGGCATTGCAGTTGTGCTGCTTCATTGTCTGGATAAGTGCCTGAACATCTTTTGGAAAACAAGAACCTCCATAACCAACCCCTGCCTGCAAAAACCTAGACCCAATCCTTGTGTCCAAACCCATTCCCTGCGACACTTTTTTGATATCTGCTCCAACTTTTTCTGCAAGATGGGACAATTCATTGATAAAAGATATCCTTGTTGCAAGCATTGCATTAGAGGCATATTTGATTAGCTCAGCACTTTTAATGTCTG
>Ga0315289_10007272_pt1 | contig 16146 bp, 14 predicted proteins | sample YL17G11_40_MG_FD_203452 | JGI IMG/M metagenome (GOLD analysis project Ga0315289, IMG submission 203452) | Sediment microbial communities from Yellowstone Lake, YNP, Wyoming, USA - YL17G11_40 | ecosystem: Environmental > Aquatic > Freshwater > Lake > Sediment | place: USA: Wyoming | collected... | reverse complement strand
TTTCGAGAAGCTTCTTTCTGTGATCCCATAGCGAGGGCAGACTGAGTCACCCCGACCCGCGGGAGCGCAACGCGAAAAGAGAATTGCGTCTGTGTGATCAGCCAGAGGGGAAAAGTGTTTGTGCGAAACGTTGGGAATGGTTAAGAAGCCCTGCACCGTACTTGTGAGTGACTAGTAATGGCTGATAATATGGCCTGCAAGGGTTTTGAGGGACGAAGCATCAGCCTACCAGTCAAGGTCTGGCGCTTGCTCGAGCGACTCAAGAACGACAGGCAGGATCCAACGCTCTCGGACACAATCCGAGTTCTTCTTCTCGACCATCTGGCCGAAAATAGCTATCTCGAGGATAGAGAGAAGAAAGCGCTACGTATCACCGTCTAGAACTGTTGCGGGGTCATCTCGCCCAGACCGGTTGGCTAGATGAGAGAGAGAAGAAAGCTCGTCCATGCAGGTCAGTCTTGACTAGTCAGCAGTGAGGGTCCGTTGTTCATACTCGAAGACACCCAGGTCAGAAAACTCGTTCGGCTCTAACCGCTTGAAGTCTTGCTGCGGAATCTTCAAGTATTGCCATCGCACGTCGGTCAATTCGCTAGTGTACTCGCACCATAGCTTGGCGGCCCGATCTTTGTGTGGCACGTCGGTGTCCTCACGGCCTTTGGTCTCTATGAGGTAGTGGTCTCCGTTGTCCAAGACTGCGACGAAGTCCGGCTCATAGTATCGTAGATTGGCAACTGCGTCTGTATATTCGATTGAGAATCCAAAGCGAGACGGGATCTTGGAGAACTTTGTAACCTCTTTTGCTGCTTGGAGAAATTTCGAGAACTCCACTTCGAACTCGTTGTCGCAGGGAACCCGATTGAAGATGCATTTTGATGCTTCGTGTGTTGGTCTCGAATAAGCGAAAGGCTCAGTCTGTGAGAGTTTTCGTGGTGGTGCAACTATTTCCGGGATGCGTTCCTCGACGATTATGGCTCGGAGAGCTTTGACAAAAGTCTGAACGACGACGTACTGACTGACATTGCTACTTATTGCTTTGAGTATGATCGGGTCGTCGAGATTGACGCGCTCACCGAAAGCCCGTTCTTCCAGAAATTGACGGATTTTGGGCACTAGATATGCAAACTGTGACGGCAGTTTCACGTCTTGCGCGATCTCTTTTGCGTAGTAGGATATGACTTCCTGCGCAGTCTGCGCTTGAGGTATCTTATACTGGCGTTCTATGAGCTTCTGAAGCGTGAGGAAGTCGTACCCATCGTATTGAAAAGTCTCTATGTCGGCGCCGGTTTCCTTCTTTGGCAACTTCGGGCATTTTATTGAGTGAACATCTAGGGAGGCGATTTCCTCTGAGAGAGACTTCTTACGAACAAGTATAGGGCTGAGTACTGGAATGTCAATGTCCTTCTCCGCTTTCTTGGGATCGACCATGATTGTGACGATCTCAAGCTTCTCCTTACCTAGCTGGAAGGTGTCGAATTTGGTTCCCTCGTCCTTCTCCAAATCCTCGACGAAATTGATGAATGCCTTGTTGCCTATCACGTCAATTCTTTCAACATATTCGCCAGCTAGGTCACGAAACATTAAGCGGAGGCCTCTTCCAATGGTCTGTTCTGGCAGTATATTCGCCTTCGACGTGTACGGTCTCAGACCAATCACGACGGTGACATTCTGAACGTCCCATCCTTCGCGGAGCATGAGAACACTCACTATTGCGTTGACAGGACTGGTTTCATAGTCGACTTCTCGTGCGACACGTCTAGCTATTTCTAAATCACGTTTCGAAACTTCACCCTTTTTGTCCGTATGAATGACTAGAAGTCTGTCTTCTCCAAATTCCTTCGGATAGTGCTTCTGAAGATAGTCTGCGACGTCATCAGCGTCATCAGTACTATTCATCATCACAAACAGTATCGGTTTCTTCTTCAGTGGTTTCAGCTGATCTCGGTATTCCCTCCATCTTTCTACTCCGGCCGTAAGATAGGCTCTGTACTTTGTACTTGCGATATCCGATCGAGCCTCATGTATCCCTGAAGCCACTCCTTTGAGTGGCCGTTTGACGATTCCGTCTTCTATAGCTCGCTTGAGGGGATAATCGTAGACGGTCCATGTGAATGGTGCTCCGTGGCTGAATCGGGGTGTCGCCGAGAAATCAAGCTGGGCTCCTACTCCTTCCGTTACCTTACCATGTAACTCACGGATGAAATCGTTCCATTTCAGTTCTTCATCGTGGGTATGATGAGCTTCATCGTTCACTACAAGAATCGGCCCGTTTCGCCTGACCAGACGGGGCACGAAGTCCTCGATTTCGCTTGCCTCAGACGCCGGTTTGTGACCTAGAACGTCCGAAATCTCCTTGGGTTCATCATCATCTTCTAGTGGCCTCTCGTACAGCTGTTGGACATTGGTTAGATGGAGCGCTCCTTCAGAACGGGCCCGCTCACTCTCCCCTCTCATGTAACATTCAAAATCCCAGCTATTCACAAACTCCGGAGGTATTACCGGATCTCTACGAAATACCGTGCCACCCGCGAAGTCTAGTCGCAGTCTTTCAAATACGATAACGTTTGGAGCTATCAAGAGCGCCGTTTTTGAATAGCCTTGAATGTTCTCCATGATCGCGTTGAAATACTGCCACGCAACCGCTAGAGCCATTACCTTTGTCTTGCCACTACCCGTTGCCATCTTGAAACAATATCTTGCGAAGTCGTCGTGTTGCAGTAGCTCCAGATGCTTCGATTCTACCGCATATTGTTCGAGCATAGTTCGATGGCGTCGTATTTTGGCCACTTCGTATAGGTAGACGAGAGTTTCCATTGCTTCACGTTGCGCTGTATTGTATGCGAAAACTCGGCCGTTCGCCAGTCGGTGATCCGAGTGAAACCAGTAGTTTAGCAGCGTCTTGGTTGTTTCGGTGCATCCTTCAGGGCTTGTGTATCTTGGCTTGCTATTGACCCATTCGCTAACTGCGTTTCGTATCGCAGGAACACAAGGTGCTGTTCCGATCTCCGGCGTGATCAGTTTTAGCTCTCCGCCTGAGGAAGTAAGTCTCATCTGCGAGCTTTTCCGGGTTCTTGAAGGCATCAGACTTTCACCGAGAGCATTTTGGTTGAGTCGTTTCCTAGAATATCGATGACCTTGATGAGGACACGATATTCTCCATGGTCCTCATACGTCTTTGAAGATGAGGTGACTAGCCGCGGTTTCTCACGTGTTCGGTATTCTTGCCATTCATTGTGAAAGGTATCATTCTTGTTGTTCCAGTCTATTGCCCAGTAATCTACCCACTGAGACCAGTGGGTGATATTTTTCTGAACGTCAGCAGGCACGTCATCAAGAGGTATCACAAAATCATTGATATTGATAGTGACCTTCTTTCCGTCTATCTTAGCTCCAACGTCCAAGGAAGCCAATTCGAAGAAATGAACGTCTCCTTGCTCAACAGCCCTCTTGTCAAGCACTTCACGCGGGATGCGCAAGAAACGAACATCGACGCCGGCTTGAGCAGCCTGTTGCTTCGCCAGTTCGTTCAGTTCGAAAGCGAAATCCCATCCTAGAACATCGACTTCATTGGTCTTTGGTGCTTCCTTCCCCGTTCCAACAGAGCGTTTGAATTCGGCAACAATCTGCCCTACATCCAAAGCCGATACTGGTGAGTCAACCGACCCTACATGGACTAGGCGATTTCCTTTCTTCCCATGGAGCCAAACGTATCCGCTCAAAGCCTGAGCGTTATACAGATTGAGGATGAAGCTGATGTAAGAGCGGACTCTTGTTCCGGCTTCGTCCCCGAATTCTGCGGTCTGCCAAACCTGACGTTCATATTTGCCCAAGTTCTGTATGACAAACGGTTTGACATTCTCCACCCCGAGAAGACGTTTTCGAGTTGTGTGAACTGCAAACCGACTAAGATCACACGCTATCCATCTTCGACCGGTCTTCTCAGCCACCACAGCCGAAGTTCCAGAACCACAAAAGCAGTCCAGGACCAAATCTCCAGGTCTTGAGGATGCCTCAATGATTCTCTTTAGGAATGCCTCGGGTTTCTGGGTGGCGTAACCTGAGAATTCCTTCGCTTGAGAGTTAATGACGTAGATATCCGTCCACAGATTTTGAATAGGCTGTCCGTCATATTCAGACAGAAAGGTCTTTCTCCTTATCCGATGTGATTTATCGGGAGGAAAATACAGCCTTCCTTCCTTATCCCATTGTTCCATAGTTTCTTTAGAGAATGCCCAGCCCTTTCTTGGGGGCTTGTATCCCTTGTACTCGTAAATTAAGCTCGGCGTAGGCTTGCCTGACGGATTTGTGATAGGGTCACGACTGTAAAGCCCTCTCCCATCTCCGTCATCATAAATGAATCTTTCAGATATGTACTGCTTTGCTTCTTCAGAATCCTTGTCTTTCAATGGTTGGAAATAACACTCCGCTGTTTTCACATACAGAAAGATGGAATCGGTGATAGAACCAAAGCTTTTGAAATTGTTTAATGCGCCTCCTCTTCTCTTCCAAATTATCTCGTTTACAAAATTGTCTCTCCCAAACACCTCGTCGGCGATCACCTTCGCATAATGAGAGACATGCCAATCCAGGTGAATGTAGATGCTGCCGGTAGGTTTGAGCAACTTCTGAAGGAATAGGAGAGTTTCATAAAACCAACGGAGATAGGAATCAAGATGAGTTGATCCTTCGCCCCAAGTATCTCTGTATGCCTTCTGTTCAATCACACTGGGTAACTTTGTGAAAGTTGCTGTATCGACATCGTGGTCAGGAACTTCGACTTGATATGAGAAATCTGCGCCGGTATCAAAGGGTGGATCAATGTAGATTAGATCGACTGCATTGGCGAATTCAGGCAATAGGCTAGGAAGGACGTATTTCTTGTCGCCCCATATGAGCCGGTTCCTCCATTCCGTTTCACCCCTTCCCGTAAGGAACGATTCGATTGACTTCTGACGTTGCTGTGAAGATTCGTTTAGGGTTTCAATTGTCTGGAAGGGCAGAGCTACAGAAACAGGGGCAGACTTCGCTGCTGACTTATCGTACTTCCTATCCCAGGCAAGCTCCACCAAGAGTCGTTCCAAGCTTAGTCTTCACTAACTGCTGATAAAAACCCTATCATCGGTTACCCCCAGTACTAGCTCAAGCCTACAAACCGCATGAGCCAGCCAATGCACATCAAAACGAGAACGCAAGAGAAGAGAGTCTTCATTGGTGCGAGCGTCGAAGTTTGAACCTACGAGCTGTTTGCACATCACTACCACGAACCTGTATGGCACCAAGCGCCAACGGAAGTCGAACGTCCAACAACTACGAATTCTGTTTCTGCACGAGAAGAAAGCCCTCGGAGTCACCACCTAGCTCAACAAGTCTTGCGAATGGAGATCGACATGCGGAACGCTGTGCCCAAGACGCATGAGAGATGCTGACCTGGATTCCTGTGATCCAAAAGTCCTGTCATCTAGCGATAGGAACAGGAGCTAGACCGTATGTTCGAGGACCCATTTTGCTGCGGCGGCACCCAACACGAGTCTTATCACAATAATGAAGATGAGGTACTCAATCCAGCCGCTGATGTAGATCTCGAAGCCTCCTCCCTTGAAGAACAGGTCTAAGGGAAACCGGACGGCCGTCAGCGGACCGACGAAATAGACAGCTAACACTGCTAGCACGATAGCTAGGATCCAAAGCCAGGGGTTCTTCCAGTCGATCTCCAATGTCGCTCCGAGACCGGATAGGAGGACATGCTCATAAGTATACCCTCCGAGTGAAACTAACTCGTGAGATGATCCTCAACTGTTAGCCTCCACCCTTTCAAAAGAATGGCCAAGGATTCGGAGAAAGTGTCGCACTGACGGAGACGACTCGAGGTCAGCCTCGAAAACTAGATATCGAACTAGACTCCAGACCGCCCTACCCAGGAGACTGCATTGGACGACTTCCTATCATTGCTGAGCGTAGCGGCTCAGCTAGTCCTCTCTGTATTTGTGGCACTCGGTGCAGGTGCGTTGATCGTTTCGGTCTACGAGCAACGAAAGCATGTTAGAGAGAGGGCGGTGGATCGTTTCATAGAACTCGTTCTAGCCAAGGGTTTGTTTGATCTCCTTGCCGCTGACTGGAATTCTTGCAACATTTACGAAGCATATGACAAGGTCAGGGCCGGCGAATCCAAAACTGTCGATATAGAGGGCTCAGTGCGCCGCGTTGAGAGTATCGAGGCTCTCACCGAAGAACTTGTGAAGATATGGGAGAAGTCAATCTCAGCTAACAGAAGACTTGTGGAGACTGGTGTCCTCTGTCTGATACCTGACAGCGTCAGAAACGAAATCGCAGACTCTGCAGAGATCTTTAAACAGATTCAGGATTCCATGAGTTCAGGCAAGCCCGTGTCGGCACTTGCCGAACGATATAGGGACCAGCTGATAACAATCAATCGAATGATAAGACGGATCGTCTATCAAACTGAACTGTGATACCGTTGGCATTCTTCGTTGCCGCAACGCCGCCTCGACTCTACGCAACAGCTTGACACGATTACCGTTCTGTTCCGGTGTCGGCTACTTGTGCTGCGATCGTGGCGACTATCTCGCGTAGGCCTTTGTCACCTGTCTCTTCGACGAGCGCTTGGACTGTCAGCATGATCACTGTGGTCTGAGGAGGACCTCGATCGGCTACTCCGCCGACAAGAAAACCGACAATCGATCCTGTAGGCGCACTCGGGCTCGAAGAGTCATCGCGAAGAGGATGACCTCTCCTAACACTCCTATGACAAACAGCATCCGCTCCGTTGATTCTATGAGTTCGAGATGCGCTGCTAGAGTTTTCAGTGCCGCCACCCGATGCATACCAGAGAGCGTGGCTCCGAACAGAGAGTCTTCGCGTAGGGCTGCAACGCATTTCTTCCCTCCGATATCAGTAAAATAACAGATCGAGGAGACTTGTCGGCAAACGGGTTCGCTCGTAGGCAACGACCGCCTAACGGGCGCATCGCACACTTGCGGAGGCCACTCGTCGAACGAGGCGTTCCCAGCAACAGCGTCGTATCCTATCAATGGTCTTTCCGAGTACACTTCAACTAACGCAATGAACCCCATGATAACGAAGGCCCAGGCGACCAAATGTACGAAGTCACCAATGACCTGCCCGTTCTTCATGGCATGCCCCACGCTAAAGCGATCATGGCCAGGGGGATATAGGTTTGAAGGAGGCACGGCGGAAGAATCCATTTCCTGACTTCGAGCTCGATGATCTGCGGAAACATAGATGTGGCATTCTCATTGATATTCAGCGTGCGCTGATTCGAAGAGCACAAAAGCAGTATGCCAAAGTCACCCGAGGGTCGAAGGACACTTTCACGTGGGTTCTGGATTGGGGAAACGCAAAGACTCTGTACGATCTTCTGAAGAAAGAGTTCGTGGAACCTTTTCTTGGAGCTCAAGTTGCGGTGGTCGTCGCAGTGACTTTGCACGATGAATACTCCGATCGATTCCATAGCTCTCGCATGTTTCGTCTTGAGTTAGTCTTAGCCGAATGCTGCAGCTTGAGCGGATCTTGGCCTTCTGACAAATCCTAAAACGACGGCCACGAGCTGAATCACGTCTGGCTAGACGCTTCTTGTGATTGGAACCGTCATTGGTGTGTGTGCGCACCACGTGACCCACACACACAGAGGTCCCCATTACTGTGAAATTGCCTGCCTGTCGCCAACCGACTTTAAAGACAATTCCCGCCCCCACATCGGTATGCACGTACGTGAACGATGCTGGACTAGTACCAAAGCAATAGGTTCACCAGTTCTAGGAAAAAGCCTGCTGCAATCAAGCTGAATCTAATCGCATCGACATATTTTCGCCGTCTGACACGAGGAACATATAGTTCCTTGATTTCTCGTTTTATTTCATCCTCTGGAGGCGCCCACACCATATACCCACGGTCTACACGTTGCTCTTGTACCGCAGTGTTCGACAACCCGAAGTGCGTTGGAGAACTTGAACTGGACAAACTAGTCCGGTATGGAAATAGGAAGAATGTGAAGATTCTATACGGATGCCCGTCGTCATGACGCACATCTGTCGTCGGGTCCCCTGGTGCGCGACGACGAAAATACTCCTACTTGAAAGTGGTTCAAATTCGGATGCCCGCACCATGAGACCCACACACACACTAATCCAGACGCATCTTCCTCTTCCTCCTCCACTTCTTCTTCTCAGGCTGAAGTGGAAGTCTTCTCAGGCTGCGGACGAGGCTGATGTCTTGGAACTCGTGAAGGCCGCAACCTATGTCAGGGACAGAGCGTTCGTCTATCAAGGAAGTTTAGTATCCTCCTAAACCTGGCAGACGGATCGACGGCACCGGAGTCCTGATACTTGTCCCAACGATCAACGAAAGGACCAGGAAAAGTCTAAGAACAGTTCCCGCCCTTCAGATTTGGGGCAGGCGATATGAAGACAAACTTTAGGGTCGTTGAGTATGAAGAAGGGGGTCCCACCCCGAGTCGAGAGGACCCTGCTGGGAGAATCAGGCTGGTCTGCATAACCGATTCAAATGAGAAACTGGTCTTCTGGGGAAAAAGAGGCAACACAGCAAACATCGACAAGGTGCTAGCAGCAGGACTACCTTGCGAAGTGGAATGCGACCATCATGAACCGCAGGAGTGGGCCAAGAGCCAATACGGGCACAGGTATTGGGTGGCTGAACATGCTCAAGTTAGGATTGTGTAAGGTGGACTAGCCACCGATCTCTTGCGTTCAGCCTCATCCGGCGGCAGAATAGCAGCAGCGAGGTCACACCTAACGAAGAAGTGACCTCAAAACGACTCAAGGCACAACCAGACCCTAGCAGAGCTCACGCTGGCTTTGTTTGCAATCGGTAGAAGATAGCAGTCCGGGCAGACTCAGGGCGTCAAATCCCAATCTGTACGATGATCGAATAGCCTCATCCACCTGCCTCGCTGTGATGGGGCCGTTGCGAGGACCGAAAGAGACGGCAACACGAATCTTCTTTCCATTTGTGCTTGTCTCGCCTTCAGTGTGTAGGAGATCTAGGTTCCGCGGAAACCCACACATCGCCAGATATTGTTCTCGGGGAGACGCATGCCCAATTCAGCGGGCAATTCCGGCCACGGGACAACTGGCCCGAGGGCTGTCTGGGGAGGTTCCGAGTTCTGTTCCTACTCGATTCCAGCTCGCATTGAGTCGAAAACCTGCTTGAGAACTGCTTGGTTGAGAGTTCTAAACGCGAGTCTAAACCTATCCCGGCCCACCACGATTCAGGTTCGGAACCTCGGTCACCCTTTTTAAACCAGACAACGAACTCCTCTATGAGCCGCCTTCGAGTCTCCGTCGAGAAATCTCGTCACAAGCACCTACTGTTGGACCCTGAAGAGATGCCCTGAAGAGGATGCGTGAGTGCAGGGCTCACTCATCAAGAGAGGAATATCGCAACCCTCGGAGTGCTCAGAAGTTTTCCGCGTCTCCCGGCCCATGAAACCCGCAAATGCAAGGGACTTCTTCATCATCATGATCCTGGTCGCGGAACGATGGACAATAGTGACCGGGATTCAAGTAGGAGAATGGGAATCTTCTGGGATTCCAGTGCTCAGTTTTCTTCCATGGCGCCACGAGGATGACTGTATACATGCTATTCAATGTCGAGCTGACCTTGGAGTCTCAACGTTTGAGGATGTGAACCTTTCCTCCGTAGCCATCAACGATCACATAGTCTCCATCTGTCATTTCATACCTGTAGCCACTGATGCTCACGTAGTCCTCACCTTTCGTGTCGGCGAGGACTCCGGTGACAGCGGGGATTCCGAGCGCTCTAGAAACAATTGCGAGATGTCCAGTTATTCCACCTATTCCGAACGCACCCCGAGTTCTCCTGAGAGCCGGCACCAGTTCCGGGGCGTAGTAGAAGAACCCCCCGATATCTCCTTCCTTGATCTTCTTCCCGTCCTCGGATTCCCAAACGATTTTGAGAATGCCTTCGGCGATTCCTGGGGAAGCAGGTATCCCTCTAATGCTATTCGAAAGCAACCTTCGAGGATTGGCGCCAATCTCCTTGTCTTGGAGTGCGGATTCTTTGCTTCTAGTCTCGTCATCTAGTGCGTCGAGCACTTCCGCACTTGATGAGAATCCAAACTGAGCATAGAATGGCTTTAGAGTTAGAGTCACCCTCTCCCATGCGTCATCTCGTACTTCTCCTCCGCGCAGTCGCGCTCCGAGGCGCGTCGTGAGACTGCCGTATTCTTCATCATTGATGATCTTCCTCATTCGCATGTCTTTCAAAGCGTACATGTCAAGGAGGTACGAGAGCGCCGATCTACACCTCTGATACATTGTTTGAACGGCTTGAGCAATCTGGTCGCGGCGAACTTCGTATTCCTTGGCAGCTATTTCTCCCAGAATTGTTGCCACAAGGGAGATCAAGAAGGTGTCTATCAGTGACTCAAGTCGCGGTTCTGCTCGATCTCCGTACGCTTCTTGGTAGAATTCGATTAGGTGGACATGGTTTCCTTGGAGCGGTTTGAGCCAGAGGTCGGTTAAGAGGCGTAGGCTGCCGAATTCGGAAGCGTCGTAGTCAAGCCTTTCCCTTAGGTACCGCATACCAGTTCTTGCAAGAAAGTGAGAGCAAATCTGGAAAGCTCTAGGCTCATATTCTCTCATCAAACCCCTTGACAACGCGGCATCCGACTCTGTCATCATCCGTCATCAGTGGCTCCAATCAGGGGTTCCTATTCGACCGGCTTGTGTTCCGTATTTCTGCATCATTTCATCAATAAAAGGAGAATCAAGACGGCAGATTCGCTTCCACTTCTTCAGGTCTTCCGGTGGTACGGTTCGAACATTGTTGAAATCAAAGCATATGTCGAAAGGTTGTCCTTTCATATCATCAGCAAAATGGCGGACTCTGTACAGCCTATCGGGAAGTGACTGTCCCCCGGCAAGGTATCGTTCCTTCACGTAGGCCCTTAATCTGTCTCGAGTCCACTCCATGTTCGAGATCTTCTTTGAGACACTAGGGTCAATAACGTAGGGAGGATATGTTGTGTCCTCAATGCATTCTTCCTTCACGGCAAACCCAAAACACATGAGCATTGAGGTGGCCTTGCCCTGCACAATATCACAGGGAGGAGTCATCACGATTGCATATTCATATTGACAATTCGTCTGCTCAATCACCTTGTAGATCTCTCCGGTCCAGATTCCCTCGGTTTCTAATGGTTGGTAGAACATGAGATGATGGTAGAGCCTTGGATCACGTCCGGTGGGACGCTGCATCTTGCTGATTTCCTGAACTAGTGCATCGAGCTTTTCATAGACTGTACCGCCAGTGACGTTTCTCGAAACCAGGGTCATCATCGTTTGAACGAGTTGGCGAGTGGCAGACCTGGCAGGTTTGTCGCCAAGTTCATTCCAAATCGATTGAATCAACTCGATAATTGCGTTCTCAACTTCGACTCTCACAAGGTTCTTCATGGAGAGATCCTTGGCTCTATCAACGAGGTTCTCCCACAAGAGCACAAGACTAAGTATCTTCTTCTCACGCAGGGGTCCGAGAATCAGGTCTGCAATGGCGGCCGGGGTTTCCTCCTCTACGTCTTTCTTGAGCCCTTTAGGCAAGACATATCCCGGGAATGGCGGACCGAAGAAATGCTCGTATGATTTCACCAGATTCTGTGGATCATCCTCGTTGAAATCAAGCGCCATTATTGCTACTAGAAAGGGGCCCGGAATCTTGTTCAGCACTTGTACTGCTAGGGAATAGAACTCATGGCCCGCCGACCTGCTTCCGAGGCCTGCTAAGTCAAGGTCGAGTATGATGACCCTTGCATTACGAATGGTTTCCGGAAAGTCGCCCTTGCCGTTCCAGTACTGAACCTCCATTCCAATCTCAACAAGTTCGTTCACAGCCTTCTGGACGGCCTCATCGTATTTGTCGTCAACGATCAAGATCTTTCCAGCACTTGCCAGGTCATGGGCAGCGGACGTTGTCAACTCGACTCAACTCGTGCTTTTGGAGAAGAGCACTGCGATGTTTCCACCTGGAAGCAGTTCGGGAAGCTCGTTCTCGCCAAGCAGTTTCAGTTTACCTCCATTCATTCCGGCGATCCGGTCCGCAATATACAGGCCCAAGCCCATGCCGTTCGGTTTTCTAGTGAAGAATGGTAGAGTCAGAGTCTGAATGTCGTCCTCCCCGAAGCCTGGACCGCTATCACTCACTGCGAGAATCGCCTTCTCATCCCGTGAGTCAACGATAATCTTGATCTCTCGTTCATCTGGCTTCTTTCGCAGCAACCAGTAGATGCTGTTATCCAGAAGATTCAGCAACAGTATGGTGACGAGGCGATCAGATCCAACGATTTTTCTCGAACTCCGGACAATGAGTTGACAATCAATGCTGTTTCGCTCAAATCTATGATGGAGAAGCTCAATCGCAACTTTTGCTGATTTCTCTAGTTGGAATGGCTCCACGTCTTCCGTTCGCTGCATCAAGCGACCAAGCCCTCCTACGGTAGAGTCTGCTTGCTTCAGAAGCGAAATGACAGTATCTATGCCGGATTGCGACAGCTGTTTGGGGTCACGCATTCTCCTCAGGATCTTGAGTGCCTCATGCATGTCTCGCCTGACTTCATGTGTGGGCATCATGTACGTCAACCCAATAGTTGACGCGACAAGAAGACGTTGTTCTCTTTCGGCCAATACCGAGTTCATCGCGTCGCGTGCATCAGATGCAAGCTTGCTGATCTGTAGTCTTGTCTCGGCGTCTAGCCTAGGTTGCTCCGCAATTGCCTTCATCAGCAAGGCCATTGTGCGGGAGAATACGGCGCCCTCGGATTGGTCCCGCGTCAAACCTGTCGCGTCTTTGATTTTCTGTCTATCTGGCAGTCGGTACGCTTCGAAACTGTTGAGCGCGGATTTCACTAGACTAATGAAATCCCTGAATGCGTCGTTGTCTATTAGTCCCTCTCGGCCCGATTTGTCGAGCAGGTCTGGATTTGTATGTGCAGAAATTGCGACTTCGCCGATGATTTGATTCCGGCTTAGATTCTGCTCGAACCGACGAACTCTCTCTAGATCCATGCTCAGCCAGTCGTTGTCTTCGTTGCCATATGGCAACACGCGGAACCCATCTCTGAATACCTTGACGCCCGTATTCGGGGCGATCATTTCCTTGTATGTCGCAGTGTCACCAAATACCGCTCTCTGATCTTTCATGGTAAGGTCCCAGGAGTAGAATCTGACACGGAATGGTCCACATACCGGTTTTCTGTCATCGCGGAAATGCCCAGGTTCACGGATGTCTCTGCGTATGACTATCTCCCGAGATAGCTCGGGCAGATCTGGCCTCTGAACCTTGTATCGACCCTTTATCTGACCATTTTCGTCGATATCGACAATGAAGGTGTATGTAGCACCTGCAACCAATTCTGACATGTTTGGGGGGGAGACTTCCGGCGCAAGGGGGTCGTCTACGTCTATGGCTACATCAAAGTCAGACAGCTCCGTGAATGGAGATTTCATCGCCAAGAGACCCCGTTGGACCCTGATTATCATTTCCCGAGTCCAGCGCCTCTGCAGCTTCTTTATTGTGATCTGGGTTCCATTCTCGAAATCAGGATCTTTGACAAAGACACTAATTTCGGTCTGTTGCCACTCGACGGGAACTTCATCTAAGAATCCTTCAGCTCTCTCAAAGGCAGTCCAGTCAAGAATAAGCCTGGTTTCCAGATTTGTCTCAACTCGTCTTGTCACCAACTCAGTGAAACGCCCAAGCTTGTGAACTGCAAGACGACCAAGTCCTTTCTCGCCCAGGCAAGTTCGGTTCTTGAGCTCGGATTGGCGGGGCTTCTTGTCTACTCCTCGGGCCTTTGACAAGGTTCCCAGCTCGAGCCAGGAAGAGAGAACCTTTTCCAACGTCATGCCATGGCCATTGTCCTTTATGCAGATTTGCCCAGTCTCTGGTTCACTAACGTGAGAGAGGGTCACGACAACTCTTGTGGCGTCGGCGTCATAGGCATTCTTCACCAGCTCTGAGACAGCCGCTACCTCGTCGGTGATTAGTTGCTCCCCTAGCAAGAGCATGAGTCTAGCACGCGCAGCGACATGAGCCTGACCCTTCTTGGCCGTCAGCATCAGGATCTCCCAGCGCAAACGTTGCCTTCACCGAGTGTGTGGAAGACGGCCGGGCTAGATTCCCGGCATGCATGAAAACTCACATTGCACCCACGCGATATCAGCCGATTTAGCGCGAGTCTGCATGCATGTTGTGAAATCTCGGAGCCAATCCATCGTCGTGATGTCCTAAAGCAAACTGCTCCCGCAGTGCCAGATCCCGCGAACGGATCGTAGACCAACTGATTTTCATTCGACGACGTGGTGATGATCCGGGAGAGTAGATCTTCAGGTTTCTGTGTTGGGTAGAGAACGCTCTTAGGAGACACAGGTCCTATATCAGTCCACACATCCTGGATCGGTCTGCCGGGCATCTCATCCAGATATCTCTTCAAGAGCGGAACTTTGCCCTTTGCGTGTCTGATCCTCCCCATGAGAAGCAATTCAAACATTCTTGGTTTACCATAGCGCCAATATCGTTCGACGCCCAGGAACTCATAGTGGGCATTTCTCTTTGCAGCTCCTCCTGGGGCCGTCAGATCCCCCAGCGCATATCTTCTTCCAGTTTCCGGATCGACGTACCTGTACGCCCGTTCTACATAGTTCTCATCATACGCAGCGTATTGCTGATTCCAGACATACCTGGACGACTTCGTGTACACTAGGATGGAATCGTGAACGCGTCCAAAATGGCGGCTTCCTTGACGCGCGTCGTTATGGGCACTTTGTCTCTTCCATACTATTTCATTCAGGAAAGTCTCGGCACCAAACAGAGTGTCAACTAGCACCTTGAGATAGTGAGAGACATGCCAGTCACAGTGGAGATACAAAGTCCCCGTTTGCTTCAGGATTCTCTTGAACTCGCCCAATCGCGGTGTCATCCAGTCGAGATATTCACGGAGCCCGCTCCATCTATCCTCGAATTCATATCCATGCATGTGGTGCGAGCGTCCAGTGCAGAATGGAGGGTCTGCGTAGATCAGATCAATCGAGCTCTCTGGGAGTCTCCGGGATGTCTCTAAACAGTCTTCATGAAATAGGCAATAGTCTCCCAGGCCTTCCAGGTAACGTGCGATTGTACGCTCCATTCTAGACCCTTTGGCGCTGGCCAGGGACCACACCCCTGGCTCAACAGTGCCATCAGTCTGCGAGAGCAGTGTACTTATCGGTTGTTCTAGGAATGCCTGTATAGTCTGCAACGACGTGTGTTGCTAGAAGCACCCGACCCTGGAACTCCTCCCCCCCAAGCTGGTCGTCTTATGTCTGTTACTTGTGCTGTTCAGGCGAATCCATCAACTCTGGCTATTCCCCGGCTGACAGAGTCATGACGGAGGTTGTTGATTGGCAGTTCTTCTGGGTGCTATTCTCTTAGTACCCTGGACATTGCACGCCATTTCCCCATGGGGGTAGGCAAATAGCAACTCATGTTTCTCGGGTATCGAAGTAGTGTTCCGCTTCTTTGAGTAGCCGCTCCAGAGAGAGATTTGAAAGTACGCGATGAAGCAGTCGATAGGAACTAGCCACCTGGCTACGACCGTCATGTCCGCAACGGTCATCCGAGCCTCGTCTCTGCCTGTGCGAGGAGTTCTCCGAGCTTCGGGTCTCGCGTTCTACGGTAGACGGGTTCGATGACCCTGAGTGCCTTCGCTAGTTCCAGCTGGAATGTGACCTTCCACTCTCGGTCCGGATCGTTTGCTTGGGGTGCGTGAAGAGAAATGTGGAGGGCTGCGATGGTCGACCCGCGACCTCGGGAGCCCTTGAACTATGTCGAGAAACCGTTCGATGGGACCTTGATAGCGGCTATCGTGTCAGCTATTACTGCGGGATGACTGTTCCGGTTCCGGAGCCGCGTATGTGACACGTGTTGCGACGGCTGTGAGGATTTGGCCTAGTTCTTTGTCGCGGGTTTCTTCGACGAGCGCCTGCGCTGTTGGCATGAGTTTCTGCAGTTTGCGAAGAATCTCAAGTTGGTACTCCGCCTTGACGATTTCCAGTTCGTCAAGAATTTCTCGGAGTTCAGCCTTGACGATTGTTACCT
>Ga0315289_10007271_pt1 | contig 16147 bp, 12 predicted proteins | sample YL17G11_40_MG_FD_203452 | JGI IMG/M metagenome (GOLD analysis project Ga0315289, IMG submission 203452) | Sediment microbial communities from Yellowstone Lake, YNP, Wyoming, USA - YL17G11_40 | ecosystem: Environmental > Aquatic > Freshwater > Lake > Sediment | place: USA: Wyoming | collected... | reverse complement strand
GTACGTCCTGCTGGACAACATCTACTGTTCCAGCGTTCTCAGCGCCGACGGCCACCAATGGACGGATACCGCGTTCGCCACCGACTACATGGAGAAGTCCTTCGCCGGTTTCCCCCGCAGCTATCCCGATGGCATGGAAGACAACAACGTAGACGCCCTGGCCTATGCCCCTTCCGGCTTCATCTGGGACAAGGCTATCGCGCACAGCAAATCGCTGCGCGTCTATGGCGAATTCGCCATCACGGAGACGGCGTGGACTGTCCCCGGCAAGAAAGGCGCGCCGAAGTTCCTCGACTATTATCGCGATTTCGTCGACCAGACGCACCTGATCAACATTTCCAGCCGGCCCGGCATCGAATCGCTGCGCCCCTACCTCAACACCCAGACGGTTGGCTGGGACATGGACATCCCCGATGCCTTTCGGGCCGCCCAGTTCATCAAGGAACTGCATAAATATGAGCGCAGCGGCAAGTTCCCGAACCTGATCATCATCTGCCTGCCGGACGATCATACGTCCGGAACCAAGGCCGGCTCGCCCACACCCGCGGCCCAGGTAGCGGACAACGATCTGGCCTTCGGACAGATCGTGGAGGCGATCAGCCGCAGCCCCTTCTGGGCCAAGACCTGCATCTTCGCCATCGAGGACGACCCCCAGAACGGCTGGGATCACGTCAGCGGCTTCCGCACCACGGCGTATGTCATCAGCCCTTACACCAAGCGTAACACCGTCATCAGCACCCAATACAACCAGACGAGCATCCTCCGCAGCATCGGGTTAATCTTGGGTCTGCCGCCAATGAATCAGATCGATGCTACGGCCACCCCCATGGGCGACTGCTTCACCAACGTGCCCGACCTGACCCCTTATGTTGCGCTTCCCACCAATGTGCCGCTGGACCAGATGAATCCGGAGCCCAAGAAGATCTCGGACGCTACCTTGCGCAAAGATGCGCTCGTCTCCGCCCGGCTGCCGCTGGAAGAGGTGGACCGCTGCCCCGAAGACGTGCTGAATCGCATCCTCTGGCACGCCATGAAAGGCCCGCGCGAGCCGTACCCGCAGTGGGCTGTGGCCATCGATCCTGAGAACGACAAACTCGATCGTGATTAGTTCGTGCGCATCATTGTCATCCTGAACGTAGCGCAGCGGAGTGAAGGATCTGGGCCGCGGGTTAGAGGAACCTCCCGGTCGGTGGCCAGATCCTTCGGCTTCGCCTCAGGATGACAGACTTCCTACCGCGCGAATTTCTCCGAATCCACGCGAAATATTCCTGCCGCCCGGCCGACTGATAGTACGAATCGTACTATCGGAGCTTACGCGATGAAACAAAAGGCCGATTTGTCCACGTTATCGCTGGCGATTCTGGGGCTGATCTCGCAGAGGCCGCTAACGGGCTATGACCTTCGCAAGATCTTCCTGACCACCCCGATGGGCCACTTCAGCAGCAGTCCCGGGGCGATCTACCCCGCTCTGCGATGCATCGAGGACGCCGGATGGATTCGCAGCGATGCCTCCGAGAGCCGGACCCGCCGTCAGCGGATGGTCTACGAGATCACCGCACGCGGGCGCAACGCGCTCAAGGAGCACCTGTCGCAGCCCGTGACCGAGGAGGACGTGACCTGGCGCATGGACGACCTGATGATGCGGTTTGCCTTCATGGATGGAGTCGTCGGCCGCGAGATGACCGTGCGGTTCCTGCGCGACTTCGCCGCCCGGATCGACAACCATGTGGCGGACCTGCGACGCTATTTCGAGAGTGCCAAGAGCATCCTGCCCGCCTGCGGCAGGCTGGCCATGGAAAACGGCATTCAGAGCTACGAGATGAACGCCCAGTGGGCCAGACGGGCGATTCAGGAATTGCAGAGTTGAGGAGAAAGGAGCAAGTATGAACGCAAGACAAAAAGCGAAAACGACGGCCGGATATCTGTGGCGGCTTCCTTTGTGCACCGTGGCCTATGTGGCCGGCGCGACGGCGAGCGGAGCCTTGGTCTCTTCTCTGGGGATGCCTCTGCCGAAACTCCCCGCGCAGACCGACGAACGAACGATGGGGCTGTGTCTGATCCTCGGCAGTCTCGTCCTGACCGTCGGACTGGCGCCGCTCGCCCGGCGCATTCAGGGCACATTCGCCGTTCGCTGGCTGGTCTTGGCCGGACTGTGCTATGTCTGCCTCGGTGTCAATACGCCGATCGAGGCGGCCATCTTCACCAGCATGGATGGCATGGTGTCTATTCCGGTCTTCTCCATCCTCCCCTGCCTGCTGTTTGCCGCGGCTGTGGCCTTGTTGTTCAAGCCTGCGGGCAAGGGCGATTCATTCCCCACGAAGGCGAAGCGATTCCTCGAAGGCCGTCCGGCGGGGGAATGGACGTGGCGCATCGCCGCCGCTATCTGCACCTTTCCCCTTATTTACTGGACGTTCGGGCTGATGATTGCACCGGTCGTCCGCCCGTACTACGAGCAAGGACAGTTCGGACTGGCCTTGCCAAGCGCCACTGCGATCATCCTCGTCCAGTTGCTGCGGAGCACGCTGTTTCTCGCCGCGACGATGCCGATCCTAATCGCAGGGTCCGGCCCGAGGCGGCATCTGGTCCTCGCTCTGGGTCTCGCTTTCTATGTGCTGGTGGGTCTGTTCAGCATGATCCAGACCTATTGGCTCGCGCCGACGCTTCTGATCCTGCACAACCTGGAGATCTTCGCCGATTCGATGGTCTATGCCTTGGCCCTGGTTCTGCTGCTCGTGCACGGCGGCACAGCAAAGGCCGATGAGCCGTTCGCCCGGTTCCTGCTGTGCTCGGAGCAGGCAGCCGTTGAGAAATGAAGAGCACCACTCAATCTGGAGGTAAGAAACCATGAGAACGTACGGAATTCTGCCTGTGGTCACTTTGGTCTTGCTAAGCAGCGTGACCTGCCTTGGGGCCGGAGAGTCCAAACGCGGGGATGACTCGATCTTGCGACAGGCTTTCGACCTGGCCGGCCCGCGCTCGGCCCAGGTACAGGTTTTCGACATGGAGACCCGGGTGATCACATACGCCCCGGACGGCAAGCGCGTCAATACGGATGTCCTGAAGCTGAAGCTCAAATGCACGCCGGCTCGGGTGACGGGCAAGGAGGCGGATGAATACACCTGCCTGAAGTTCACTCTCCAATTCGGGAGCAGCCCGGAGGTCGCGGTGCCGGCGGTGGCCAATTGGACGTACTTGTTCAAGAATACCGCCACGGGCCTTGACGAGAAGGGGCAGGTGTTCGGCATCGACCACGCCAGATTCGAGAAGCTCGTGGACGCGAACGGGCAGGCCGTCCCGGCGGACAAGGCGTATTACGTCTACAATGCCTTCATCGACTTCCATGGTTTCTGCAACGCTTTCGCCGAGCCGACCCAGGGAGGCAAGGGCATCCAGGACCTCAAGAGCATCGGACAGAAGATCGTCCACGCGGCCGCCTTCACCGAGCCGCCCGTGAACCTCGGCAGCAACATCGAGAAGGGCTCCACCTTCAAGAACGGCGAGGTGACGCTCGAGCTCAAGGGACTGGGACTCGTGGATGGGGCCGCCTGTGCCCTGCTGGGCTTCGATTCGGGACAGAGCTCTTTCCAGATGATCGTGAAACCCATGCCCAACATGGAAGTCCGCGCCGTCGGCGCTTCGCACTACAAGGGCGATATCTACATCGATCTGGCGACCCGCTGGGTCCGCAAGGTGACCATGGATGAGCTGGTCGTGGCCGAGAGCACGGTGCCGGCGCTGCCCAATAAGATGAGTGCGGTCATCGAGCGCAACACCGTGATTCGCAACGTGACCCCGAAGGCCGGAGAATGATCACGTCACAAGCCTGGGAATGAACCGCTCACGCAGTGCCGGGAGACTCGACATCACCAGATGCGCGAATCTCATCCAGGGCCGCCCAGTACTCCTTCAACACCTTGCGGCCTCTGGGAGTCAGCCGGTACTGCGTGTGCGGCATCCGGCCCACGATGCTCTTTTTCACCTGAACATAGCCACCGCGTTCGAGGCAAGCGACATGGGCCGAAAGATTCCCGCGTGTCAGACCGAGCAGCCGGCACAGGGACGGAAAGTCGGCCCACCGGACCCCGGACAACACCATCATGATCCTCAGGCGGGCCGGCTCATGAATCGCTGGATCGATGCGTGCGATGGCACACCTTCCTTGGGAAACGCCCGCGGCGGATGGCTGTCGTCAATATTTGGTGATTCCAAACCCGGCCAGCGCCCCTCGGCCCGCCTCCGTAACGTAGGATTGCGTTGCTCGGCCGTGTCTTTGGCGGATCAGCCAGCCCTGCTGTACGCAGTACTCCAGGAAGCCGCCGCCGATGGCAAAGCAGTTGACCGGGTCCCCATCCGGCACGGGGTCCGCCGGAGACTCGCCCTCGCCCGTCTTCTGCGCCTTGTGCCCTTGGCGGTCCTGCTCCCGGCTGACGCCCAGGTGCTCCAAGAGCTTCTCGTGCTCCTCAGGGGTCAGGCTCTTGCCCTCATGCTCCTGATGCCACCGCCGATGCTCCTGCTGCGTCATCGTCATCCCCATGTGTCGGATCAGTTTCTTCGTCCCCATACGTGTTCCACCTCCCAAAGTCGGTCCGGTTATCGTGGCCCGCGCACGTTTATTCCACAAACATGTTTGCATTGCCAACAACCCCTTGTCAATAAGAAAACAGCGAGAGCAAAGACTCTGACGCCGGCTCAAAGGGATTACGTGTGGCTATTTGGCAGTGTGGGTGGCCGCCTCAAGGCCGAAGGCCTTGGGGATGGCAAGCGCAGATGGGTCAAGCCATCCCCAAGCTGCGCTTGAGGCTGCCACCCGAGGGCCGGCCCAGGGTGCGAAGAACTCAACGGAACTCGATATTGTTCGGCGGATGAAATCCCCGGCGCCATCTTCCAGGTTCAGTTTCGAGGTTCCGACACGTCACACACGAGACGAAGACCGTTGTTGAAGTGGACCACATGCCCCAACGGCGTCCGCATGCGGATGTAGGAGCGACAGAGCCACTCGGGATTGTAGAACGAGCCGCCGCGCGTAATGCCCCGCGGATCCACCTCCGGCGTAGCGCGCCAGGCCGAACCGTCGGTCGGCGCCTCAAGACCGTCGGGGTGGTACATGTCCTGGACCCACTCCCAGACGTTGCCATGCATGTCGTAGAGTCCCCAGGCGTTGGGCTTCTTCTGGGCTACCGGGTGGGTCCGCCCGGCGCTGTTCCACACATACCAGCCCATCTCGCCGAGAGAGCCGGCGTGGTCGCCCGTCGTGCCGGCCCGACAGGCATACTCCCATTCGGCCTCACTGGGCAGGCGGATGCGGTACCCGGTCTTGGCGCTGATCCACCGGCAGAACGCCAGGGCATCGTACCAGCCCAGGCAAACGACGGGCTCGCGATCGGTCTGCAGATAGCCGGGGTTCTGCCAGTCGAGGAGCAACTCGAAATGCCAATCTCTCTCACCCGCCACGAAGGCCCGGCCTTGTTTTTCCGCGTCCGTGAGATAGCCGGTCTGCTCCACGAACAGACGGAACTGCTCCACGGTGACTTCCGTAACGCCCATGTAGTAGGGGTAGTCGATGGTCACGTCACGGGCCGGCATCTCGTAGGTCCAGTTGTATTCGTCCACGTAGCGGTGCGGGCTGCCCATGGTGAAGCGGCCGGGAGGGATGCGGGCAAAATCAAATGTCACTCCATCCACGTGCAGAGCCAGCAGGGCAGGAGCATTCGGCACGGATCGGGCCGCCACCCGGCACTGGTCCTGCGCGGGGGTGCGCGGGGCGGCGGACCGGTCGGATCGGACGATACGAAAGCCCGTGTCCGTCGCGCGCAGAGCTTGGGACGCGGGGCATCGAAACGAGGGCCGGCACGAGGCCGACGGCGTGCACCAGGAGCCGCCGCGCAGCACCCGACGGACGGCGGCGCCGGCCGGGACATCGGACAAGAGATTCGCGCTGCCATCGGTGGACGCCTCCTGATAGCGCCAATGGTAGACATCCTCGCACCATTCGGCGGCGTTACCGAGCATGTCATGAAGGCCCCAGGCATTGGACGCTTTCTGGGCGACGGGATGGGGACGTTCGACACGGTCATCGCCCGACCAGGCCACCGCCTCAAGCTCGGCCGCGCCGTCGCCTTTCGTGCCGGCGCGACAGGCGTACTCCCACTGGGCCTCGGTCGGCAGACGGATCGGTTGACCGCTCCGGGCCGAGAGCCACGCACAGAAGGCGCCGGCATCGACGTAGCTCAGACACACGACGGGGTGATCGTCCCTCTGCTCGAAGGGGAGACTGCACCAGTTGCACCCGCGGGTCCATTTCCTACTGTCAGGCGCGGGCATGTGCCAAGCGGCGCCCTCGCGCTGGGCCACAGTCTGGTATCCCGTGGACTCCACGAAGGCACGAAACTGCCGGACCGTCACTTCGGTCTTGCCCATGTAGAAGTCGTCCGCGATGCCTACGGCATGGACAGGTCGCTCATCGCTGTCGCCCTCGTTCGAGCCCATGAGAAACGTCCCCGCCGGAATCCGCACCAGCTCGAATGTCACACCATCGACATCAAGTTTCAAGATGTCCTGCCCGGCCTCGAAAGTCGGAGCGCTTCGCGCCGGACCGACACAGAACGCCGCCAGCGTGAGACCCGCACTGATGTAGCTCCACATCGTGAGTGTGCTGCATTTCGTGTCCACCACTCTTATCTCCAGGACGACGAATTTGCCTTCGTAACTCTGATTGTCACCCGGGTCTCTTCGTGGACCGCACGGCGGGGCCGAGTTCCACAATGCTGTCGTCGCCCGCTTCCTTGTTGCCATCCTTCTTCAGCACGCGGACGAGGCGAAAGCCGTTGTTGCCGTGGCTGGAATCGGGGAAGGTGCCCATGCGGCAGCCGGAGGCCACCCAGCCCGGCGGATTGCGGAAAGAGCCGCCGCGCGAGACCACGTCCGAGGCGCGCTGGACCTCCCAGCGGGGCCGCCCGTCGGTCGGCACACCTTCGTAGTTGGGTTGGAAGAAATCCAGGCACCATTCCCAGACGTTGCCGTGCATGTCGTAGAGCCCCCAGGCATTGGGCTTCTTCTGGGCGACCGGATGGGTACGGTTGCAGGCGTTGTAGTTGTACCAGCCCATCTCGCTCAATTCGCCCGCATAGAGGCCGGTCGTTCCGGCCCGGCAGGCATGCTCCCATTCGGCCTCGCTGGGCAGCCGGATTTCCTGACCGGTCTCCCGGGACAACCAGTGACAGAAGGCCATCGCATCGTACCAACTGATGAAGATCGCCGGGTGGTCGTCCGACTGGTCGCGGGTCGCGCGGCACCAAGCCACCGCCTCTTCACTTTGCCAATCCGTGTCCGGGCCCCGTGACCAGCTCACACCCACTTTTTCGCCGTCGGTGGGGTAACCCGTGGCCTGGAGGAAGGCGCGGAACTGTGCTACCGTGACCTCCGTCCTGCCCATCTCGAAGTCGTAGCCGATACGGACCCTATGCGCAGGCTTCTCGATCCCGCCCGTACCGCCCATCAGGAACTCGCCGGCGGGAACCCGGACGAATTCAAACCGCGCCCCGTGCGCCTCCAGAATCGTTCGCCCTTTCCGGCTATCATAAGCACAGGAGCCATGCCCGCCCGTGTCCCCGCGCCCCAACGCCATCGGGGTTGCGTCGCCCGCGACCGGCGTGGCCAAAGCGATCCGAAAGCCGGTGTCCGGCCGGGAGAAGTGGTTCAGGTAACGGGCGCGGTATGAGGGTGACAGTTGCCGGGTCGGACTGAACCAGGACCCGCCGCGCAGCGCATAGCGCCAGACGACCTGCGGCACGACCGGATCGTGCGTCTGGGCCCAGCCATCCGGCGCGGCCTCGCGGTAATCCGGACGCCAGACATCCAGACACCATTCCCAGGCATTGCCCTGCATGTCCACCAGGCCCCAGGGGTTGGGCCGCTTCGTGCCCACGGCATGAGCACAATCGGAGGCGTTCCCTTCATACCATGCCGCTTCATCCAAGCAATCTGGAGAATCCTCCCGGCGGCCGGCACGAGCGGCACATTCCCACTCGGCCTCGGTGGGCAGGCGGACGTTCCGGCCGGTCTGTGCGCTGAGCCACCGGCAAAACGCCATCGCATCGTTCCAACTGACCACCACGACCGGCTGGTCGTCACTGAGCTCAAAGCCGGGTCGGCGCCAATCGAGGCCGCGCTCATTGGGATGCAGGCCGGGCTGTGGGCACGTATTGGCCCAGCCCACCTGTTCGGCGTCCGTCTTGTATCCGGTCGCTTCCGCGAAGGCTCGGAACTGCCGGACCGTCACCTCCGTCCGGCCCAGGTAGAAGTCGTGGTCGATCCGGACCTTATGAACCGGCTTCTCATCCGGATCGCCCGTCGTCGATCCCATCGAGAAGCATCCCGCCGGGATCCGCACCAGCTCGAAGGCGACGTTGCCGACTCTTATAATCTCCATCCGGTTGTCGGACGCGCTGGCGGGTGTCGTGCAAAAGGCGGCCTCCGTCACGCTCACCAGAGCCATCGCGGCGGCAAAGAGCCGCCGTCGGCGCGCATTTCGTCCCGTTTTCATGGCTTGATTCTCCGCAATTCCGTTGGCTAATCAGTTGTCCTGGATCAATCGCAAGGGCCGTCCGTACACCTCGACTTCGATGTAGTGGTTCAGGTCATCCCGCGTGTTGCCGTTGCTGAACAGCCGGATGTAGCGGCCCTGAGCGCCTTTGCCCTCCATGAGCTTGCCTTCATAGGTCTCGACGTAAGACAGGTCCCGGCCGGCGCCGAGGCCGAGGGAGCTGTCGGTATCATTGTTGAAGATCGTCTTGACCGCGGTTTTGAAGGCCGGGTCGTCCGAGACCTGCACGACCACATCGACGTACGCACGCGGCCACCGGTGATAATGCCACACGACGACAGCATCGATCTCGCACCGCTCCTGCAGATCGATGGTCACGAACTGCGGGCCGGGACTGAGTTCCACGAAGCTGCCCTCCGCCGCCTCCTTGTCCCCGTCGGTGATCGCCTCGAGGCTGCCGATGACCGGCTCCGGATCGCTCGAGGAAACCGGCTTGCCGAGGGCCACATTCGTCGTGCCCACCGGGGCCAGGAAGGGCGGGCGCGGCCCGCCGCGCGGCCGCTCCAGGTTCGGCATCCGCGCATCCTGGGGCGTGCCGGCGAACATCGGTTTGGGCAGCCGAATCTCTACCGGTGCCAGCCGGAAGCCGCCGGCCGGCGCGGGCGTGGGAATAGGCGTCGGCTCATCGCTGGGCGTGCCGATGCGCTGCCGCCGGCCGTCGATCCTTGCGGCCGCCGCGGGCACCCCGAGATCGTACACGCTCGCCGGCCCGGATGGCGGATAGCTCATCGCCCATCCCTCGCGGACGAGCACGCTGCCGTCGCTGCCCTGATACTCGATACCGACCGCGACGATGCGTCTGGTCCGGGGATCGGCCATCACCGTTGCCCTGAGCCGATTCACCGCCTTGCCGTCGATGCTCAAACCCGACTCGGCCTTTTCAATCTCGAAAGACCTGACCGTCTTGCCATCATATTGCGAGGTCAATCCCCTCACATCATCCTGGGCGGCGAAGACCGCAAAGACACTCAGAAGATTCTCCGTCGAGTCGCCGGCACCAGCAACAGACAAATCGGAAATCAGCAAAGCCTTGACGCGCGGATTGTAGAGAAGCTTCTTCGAATCGGCGCCATAATCCCAGCCCACGACGGCATCATCATCCAGCACGGCGTAGGCCTTCTGGGCCGCGAAATCGTACCAGTGCCGCTCGGTGCGGACCTCCCCGCCCTGGTAGCGTTTGATGACGGCGTACAGCCACGGCGCCTTCTGCGTGGCCAGCCGGACCTGATGGAGTGTTACCGGGCCCCGGCCGACGAGGCCCCAGATCCCAATGCCCGCCGCGATCAGAACGACCGCCGCGACCGCCAACCAGGAAGCCCGAAGACGGAAGACGGAGAACGGAGGACGGATGGGTCTGGCAGGCTTTCTTCTGCCCTCTGTCGTCTGTCCTCTGTCGTCCGGCCTCTGCCTTCCGGCCTGCTCGAACGCTTGCAGCATTTGGCCGCGCAGCCGCTCGCGATGGGTCGGGTTCGGCTGGTCATCAAGCTTGAGACCATCCATAAGTTTTCGGAAATCATGCTCGTTCTCGAACATTTACGCTTCTCCACCCAGATCGCCCTGGAGGACTTCCTGGAGCCGCCGGAGCGTCCGGTGCAGTGTCACGCGGACCGTCGCGGGCCGCGCATCCACGACCCGTCCGATCTCGTCGTAATCCATATTCTCAAAGAACCGTAGCGTCAGGATCGTCTGGTGTTCGGGCTTGAGTTCCTGAATCGCCGCGTACAGAGTCGGCCAGTCCAGCCTGGACCACTGGGCCGCCGCGCTGCCGGTCGCGCTGTCGAAATCCTCCTCGCCCGCCCAGCGCCGGCCCTGAACGTTGTTCATCAGCCGTTTCCGCCGCACGGTCTTGCGGATGTGGGCGTTGGCCTGGTTGGCCGCGATCGTGTAAATCCAGCTTCGGAAGTCCTGCTCGGTTCGGCCTTTGAAATCCCGCATCGTGCGGGCGACCGTCAGAAACACCGACGAGGTCACATCCTCCGCCGTGGTCCGGTTGAAGAGCCGGTGGATGCAAAACCGGAAAATCCGGTCGTAGTACAGCTCATAGAGCTGTCCCAGCGCCCCGGCCTGGGTCTTCGCCAGAACCACCAAGTCATCGTGGGCGCCCAAACGCGATGCTTCGCGGCTGGGGTCCGGGTCCCCGTAAGCCATGTGTTCAACAGGTTTTGCCATAATCGCGACCATTGCGCAGTTTCAGTTGCGCACCGCGGCCCCATGTTACACGGCCCGCCCACAAAATCCTACAGAAAGCCCGGAGATAGGGCAGATGGGAGGTGCGGCAAGATGGTGGCAAGTCGGGTACCTGGTCGAGGGGTGGCACGCGGTGAACCCCACAGACTCAATCGATGCGGAGGCCACGAAAACTCGCCACCGGACTACTTGCCCTCGAGGACAGCAGGTTGGAGCCGCACATTCCCCCGGCCGAGCAACGTGCCGGTAGCGCGGGCCAATCGAACCTGCGTGATTTCGTAGCTGGCGAAGGCACTGATCCGGCGTGACTGGGCGTCCGCCAACTGCGAGGCAGCCAGCAAGACCTCGGTACTGGTACGCCGGCCCAACTGGAACTCGGATTGTTCCGCCCGATAGTCACGGTAGGCCCTGGTCACACCCTGCTCGGCGGCCAGAATCCGCCGCCAGCTCTGTTGCAGCCCGTCCACGGCATCATAGACCTCCAGCCGGATCTGTTGCTCGAGCTGCTGGCGGCTCAACTCGGTTTGGACTTTCGCCAGTCGGGCCCGCCGGTATTGCGCTTCAGCGGCCCGATTGCCCAGAGGGATGGTGGCCGACAGGCCGACCCGATGATCCTGCGCCGGCTCGCGAAAGAGGTTCTCAAAAGCACCGCCGACGTCCCCCCCTTCTCCGCCGGCGAGGTAGCTATACTCCAGATCCAGCCGTGGCAGCAGACCGTTCTTCGCCTGCGCGATGCGGAGATCCCGGATGGCCAACTGGAACTCCAGACTGGCCATCTCCATGCGGTTCTCCAACGCCGCCCGGACCAGCGCCTCCTGATCCAAATCCAGCCCCTTCGGATCGGGATCGGTGACTGTATTGATGTCCACCGGCGCATTCAGCGGCAGATCCGGCCGGTTCATGATCTGCTTGAGGTTCCGCTCGAAGTCCCGGACCGTCGTTTCGGCACTGATCACCCCGTCCAGCGAGCCGGACAGACCCGCCTCGGCACGCACGATTTCGATCTTGGCCAGCGAGCCGGCCGCCACCTTGACGCGCGCGACTCTCACCTGATTCTCGGCCAGTTTGTACTGCTCCCGGTTAACCGCCAGTTGGACGCGCGCCGCGTAGAGCGACCAGTAGGCAACATCGGCCGCGACCAGAATATTGATCGCCTGGAGCTTCGTAATCGCATCCACGCTCCCCTTGTCGTATCCGGCGATCTGAAGGGCATAGGTGTTGACCTGCGTGCCCGCGTCCCGCAGCAGCGACTGGATCACCGAGACACTGGCGGCCGCCTCCGATACCCCATCGGTATCCGCGATCGGCAGACTGGTGGTGACCGAGCCGCCCGTCTGCAAAGGCACCTCCAGACTGGGTTCGAACGCCCGACGCGACCGTGCGCCAGCCCCCTGCAGGTCCGTTCGGCTGTAGCTCGCCGAAGCACGGAAGACCGACTCGAACCTCGCCCGCTCCACGTCCACATCCTGCTGCGCCAGCGCGGGTTCAACCAGCTCGACCTTCAGACCCAGGTTGTTCGCCAAGGCCGAGGCCCGGACTTCCGGCAGACTGAGTTTCACCATGGGGCGGGGCTGGTTCGGCTCCGTGACCTCTTTCGTCAGTTGCTTCGTGGCCTCCTCGATGGACACCGGCGGCGACTTGGACTGTTCCGTGAGCCGGACACTTTCAATCTGGCTCGTCTTCGCGGCCAGGGCCGCCAACTCGGGCGTGGGCCGAAACTCCGGAATCCCGCACCCGGCCATCCCGAGAGCCAGAGGCAACACCGCCGCCCACGCTGCTGTGCTCCACCGTCTCTGATGCTTATTGCTGGCACTGTGCATGAAATCACCTTTTCGTGCGCGGCATAGCCCGCCCTCAGGCCCGCAGGGCCGCTGTGCGGCCGCTTCTGCGCGTCGGGGATCGTGCGCCGACCTGTGTAATACGCGAGCAAAGAACATGCCAGACAAGACGTTTTCCATCGTCCTTCCCCGACGCGCAGCGGCGCTGCGGACAACGCCCTGAAAAATGCGACGCAGGGGACCCCGCGGGCGGGTGTCAGAGCAGCGCGTGTCCGGTTTCGGGACCGGCGCGCCCAGATTCGGGCGCTCGTTGGGAGTCCCGCCTTCAGGCGGTTCAGGGCCGCGTAGCCGCGGGACTCCGAACCAACCGATAATTGCTCCAGGTTGGGACCTCGCGGGTGAAATCCAGCGTTCCGCCGCCCTTGGTCGCAAAGACGCCGGGCTTGATTTCCTGGAGCTTCTCATTCACCGAGCGGAGTCCGTTCACCATCTGAAAGAACTTCGATTCCGTCACGCACAGGAATCCATCCTTCTCCTGGACCGCGATGCGCGGCGTGTACTCATCGCGGCCGCGAATGATGACCGCCAGGTGAGCCCACCATTCGAGCTTGTACTCATTGAACCGCAGATTGTGGGTGCCGCAGTACTGTCTCCATTCGGGCTTGCATGGGGTCGGCTGGTGCTCCGGCCAGCCCCACCAGGTGCCGATGCCGCCGGTGGCATCCGGCTCGGGCCTCGGAAAACGTTTCGCGACGATCTTACCCTTGATCAGTTTGTCCGTCAGAGTCAGGCTCAAGTCGCTGAGGGCCGAGTGCGGCAGCCGGTTGGTGAGGACGACCATGCCGACGCCATATTCCGGATACCAGTGCAGAAGCGACAGAAAGCCGAAACCCAAACCGTCGTGCCACAGCAGCGTCTCGGTATTCTCGGGGGCCCGCTTGTCGATGCGGATTCCCTGGCCATAGTACACGGTGGGCTTGGTGCTGACGATTCCCACGGGTGTGTGGATGGCCTCGATCAGGGGCCGCTCGAGGAGAGGAGGGCCGTCGAGGCTCCCGCGGTTGATATGCAGTTGAACGAACCGGGCCATGTCCCGGGCCGTGCTGTAGATGCCGACCGCTCCCAGGGCCGGATACACCGCGGGCACCTTCGACATGCCCATCATGCGGCCGATGGCCCGTTCGGAGTTGTCGAGGATCTCCTGTCGATCGGCGGTGGTGTTCGACATTCCCAGAGGAGTGAAGAGCTTCTCGCGCAGATAGTCCTTGAACAGTTTGCCGGTCGCTACACGGACGGTGTACGCGGCCAGATCGGACGAGGCGGCGCTAAAATAAAAGCTGCTGCCCACCGGGCAGACCAGCCAACTGCCATAGAGGCTCCTGACATGATCCTCGAAGGACACGGTGGAGGCCGGCTCGAAGTAATTCCCCAGCGGCGTTTCCGCGGGAATACCGGCCGTACAGGTCAGCAGACGTCGCAGGGTGATCTTCTGCTCCGGATGCTCTTCATAACGGCTGTTGACCTGGAAATCCGGTAGATACGTCGTGATCGGCTCGTCCAACTTCACCACTCCATCCTGAACCGCGAGCATGACCGCTGTGGCAGTGATCAGCTTGGACAGGCCGCAGATCATGAAAGGCGTCTCCGGCGTCACTGGCTGCTTCTTCTTGCCGCCGAGGTACCCGAATCCCTCGGTCCAAACGATCCCTTTGTCGTCGACGAGGGCGATGGCCGCGCCGGGAACCCCACCTTTCTCCATCATCCCCGGCACCGAAGCCCGAAACTCCTCAATCGCGGCCTCGATCTTCGGCTCCAGCCCCTCTCGCTTGTAGCACCCCGTCTGCGGAATAGCCGCTCGCACCGGTGTGAGCGCGCCGGCAAGGAATCCCAGCACAACAACGAACAAAACCAATGCTCGCCCGACCTGCTTCCAACCACAATCGCAATTCATAGTTCCCCTTCCGCTCTCCCCTATTCATATCTCAATGCCGCCATCGGATCGATCTTCGCGGCCCGGCGGGCGGGCAGGTAACTGGCCAGCAGAGCCACGCCGGCCAACAGCACCGCCACAGACACGAACGTCAGCGGATCGGTCGGACTGACCTCGTACAAGAGACTCCGAATGATCCGCGTGGCGGCCAGCGCACCAAGCAGGCCGAGAGCAAGTCCGATGATTGTGAGTCTAAGACCCCGGCCCAGCACGGCTCGCAGGATGTCACGGCTCCGCGCGCCGAGGGCCATGCGAATCCCGATCTCGTGGGTCCGCCGGGAAACCGCATACGCGGTCGTGCCGTAGACGCCCAGGCAGGCCAGTACCAGCGCCGCCGCAGCAAAGGCGCCGAGAAAGAGCGTATTGAAGCGGTCCTGCGAATGCAGACCACGCATGGCATTCTCCAGGAGGGTGACACCGCTGACGGCCACCTCGGGGTCGATGGCCACCACTTCCCGGCGCAGCGCGGTGGCCAAGTTCGTGGACTCGGAAGCAGTGCGAACCAGCAGGACCATACTGTCATCGCAGCCGGGCAGGTAGACTTGCGGAGTCTCCAGGGCGTACCGCGAGTGACGCGTGTTTCCCACTACGCCGACGACCTCGCGCGAAACCGATTCCGGTCCTTCCCGAGCGATTCGCGTGATGTGTTGACCGAGGGGGTTCTCATCGGGCCAGCAGCGCCGCGCCATTGCTTCATTGATGATGACCACCGGTACAGAGGTGGCCACCTCTTGCTCGGTGAAGAGCCTCCCGCGCAGGAGAGGCACGCGCAGGACACGAAAATAGTCCGCCATGATCTTTGTGCGCGGAATGTCAAGACGATTGCCACCCGGCGGGAGCCCCTCGATTTCGAACGTGTTGGTGCTGTAGCTTCCCGTGATGGGCGATGCGCCGGCGGCGGCAACGTACTGGGCTGCGGGTAAGCTGCCGATTCGCTGCACCGCCTGCCGGAAGAAGGCCAATTGTCGATTCGCATCCGAATAGGGGGGCCGCTGCCAGTCCAGGTCCGCGTCCATAGAGAGAACATTCTTGGGGTCGAATTGGGGATCGATATTCAGAATCCGCACGTAGCTGTTGACCAACAAACCGGCGCCGGCGAGGAGGACAAAGGCCATCGCGATATCCGCCACTACGAGTCCCGCCTGGAGGCGGCGAAAACGAGGCGCATGGCTTGGCGTCCTTCCCGCCGAGAGCGATCGGCTTAGACCGGTCTTCGAAGCCGAGAGCGCGGGCAGTATGCCGAAAAGCATACAGGTCAACAGCGAGATGCCGCCCACGTAAAGAAGCGTCCGTCCATCCACTCGGACCCCGATGAACCAGGGGATCAACCGGCCCGCGACGTCTCCCAGGTACCACGGGACTGACTGGCTCCGCGCCGCAGAGATCACGTGGGTGCCCCAGTACGCCAGAACCAAGCCAAGTAGTCCACCCAACCCGGCCAAAAGGGCGCTTTCACAAAGCAACTGGCGGACCAGGCGTAGACGCCGAGCCCCGAGGGCCGCGCGAACCGCGACTTCCCTGTCACGCACGGCAGATCGCGCGATCAAAAGACTGGCTACGTGAAGGCACGCGATCAGCAGCACCGCGATG